>Ga0209232_1000235_pt1 | contig 35231 bp, 32 predicted proteins | sample ETNvirenome_2_60_FD_184066 | JGI IMG/M metagenome (GOLD analysis project Ga0209232, IMG submission 184066) | Marine viral communities from the Pacific Ocean - ETNP_2_60 (SPAdes) (version 2) | ecosystem: Environmental > Aquatic > Marine > Oceanic | place: Pacific Ocean | collected 2013-06-22
CCTGCCGTATCCCATTTCATCTAAAGCCTTATTGAGTCCTTCCGCTCCAAGAGCTTTCTCGTTGAAGATCATCCCGTGCTTGCGGTATGCCTCCATAACTTCCGGGTGGCTCTCGATGTAGTTGGCGGCATTAGCTATGAAGTTCCGATACAGCTTCCACGTTGAGATTGTGTTCGCCATTCCTGACTGTCTTGCAATCTGGGAGAAGATGGCTTGCGGTCTGAACACCGGGAATGCTCCCTGCCCCTGCTCTGTAGAGCCGATACCAGTTTCAAGGAATGCTCTAATCCCCCTTGACGCTCTTTCCACACCACGAGTGAAGATGTTTTGACCGATCATCTCGTCCGTCATGTTGGATCGAAACTCTGTCATAAACCGCTTGAACCACCCGCCTTCGAGCGAGGCTGTTGAATCGTCGAGGCCAAGCTCTCTCATCAAGGCCATGTCATCGTGTGCGAACTTAATGCTCTTGTTAAATATCTGGAAGAAACTGCCAGCTCCAATACCTAAAGAGTGATAGATATTGTTGGCCATCATCGTGAAGCCAAAGCGATTTAGCCCCATCTTCTTGTAAGGCTGATCCACAATGGAGATGGTATCCATTAGGGAAGTGCCGGGAGATTGCACGATAAGACCAGACAAAGATCGCACTAGGTCATTCCAAACTGTGAACTCTAAAGCTGAATCCCTTTCCTTGGCCAAGTAGGATTTGAATGCAGTCTCAATGCCGGCCATAAACCTTCTTGTCCTAACTGAATCACGAAGAAACTTACCTGAGTATTTTGGCCCAGCTACTCCCTCTTGTTTCTTGGCGGCAAGCTCATCGTAAACCTTGGTGTACCTTCTAGTTGCCCAGTTCGTAACCCTAGAAAGCAGACCCATCTTGCCGATCTCTCTTTCAATCTCCCTATGAAGGGCTACCGCTGCGCCTAAATCGTTGTCAGCTAAACTAAAATCATTTGCTACCTGCACCATGTCCCGTCCGAACGCAGATTCAGCGGCAAGGTTCTTAACATACTGATACATCCTGCGCTCCGTGAAGTCAGCGTAGTCAACCCATTCGAGAGGGAAGTCATTGAACTTACGGGCATCCATCATAACGTGCATCGGGACTGCTCTCTCCCCATCGAGGAAGCCATCCTTTTCCTGCTGCTCTCCAATAACCTTATCGAGCTTGTAGAAGAAGTCTTGGAACCTGTCGATGATCCCGGCTTGAAAGTCTCTAACGCTGCCCTCTTCCACCTTGGCCCTGACTGCAAGCTCATTAAGGAATGCCATCATGTCAGCTCCTTGTGGGCCGCGACTGCTTTCAAAAGCCTCCTCGACCCATAGCCTTGGTATCCTTACTCCATCAACATCGGTGAAGACACTTGCACCTGGTCGCTTGATGATTGGGGCGGCAAACTCGTTAACAGTTCGTAAGTTCCCGAATCTATCTTGGACGTAATTCTCAAACTCTTCCTGTGTTAATTCCTCAAGCTGTTTCTTTGTGGCTGCCCTTGATCTATTCCATGTATCTCTCAGGAACCCATGCACGTTGCGAGCGACATCATTGGTCATTCGCATAGTGGTAGAAATGCTGGAACCTATTCTCTCCCTAAAGTAACCCATCTCCTCATCGTAAACCAATACCCCCATCTTGGAACTGATGTCTGCGATTTGACGGGAGTTGACTGCTGTTTGTTTGTATAAGGCTTTGAGTTCCTTTTCTGCCCCGGCAATATCGTTTCGTAAGTCACCTGCTTTTAGGGAGTTTATCCATGAATCAATTAACCTGTTTTCACCTTCCTCCCTATTGGATGCTTCGTTCAGTATGTCCCTTCGGTGGTGGAAATACTGCATTGCTGGGCTGTAGAAAGCTGCCTTGAATTGGTCTATGTCATATTCCTTGCCGTTCCGGTTCACCTTAGCCATCGCCTCGGATAGCTTCTTACTCCATATCTTACCGTTCCTGACGGCAGACTTTGTTCCGCTCCCTGCGTGTGAAGCTATGTAGTATGCGAACTTTTTGATCTGAGCAGCAATCTTGGCAGCAGCAGGGGTTCCCACCATCTCCAGCTTGTCGGTTATGCTACCCAACAATCTTACCGTGAAACTGTTGCTGAGTTCTCGGTGGTACTGAATGGCTTGAACTTCCGTCATCCTGTCCACCATGCGTTTAATCATGTTGTACTCGCCGCCGCGCTTCTCTGCTGGTTGAGCTTTAAGCCAAGCGTTCATCTTCTCGATGTCTTGTACCAACGAGCCGATGTTCTTCATGTCCAGCAGGTTCAGCAGCCTGTGGTTGGAAGGGTTCTTTAAATCAGTAATGTTGGATTCCGGTGTTGGTGGAACTACATACTTGGCTCCATCTACTGCGGTCCACTCCTTGCCGTTAGTGGCAATGCTCTCGAACCAATTTGGGAAGATGCTCTCCTTGTTAAACAATGCACCAACTCCCTCCCTGTATGTGGCTAGTGGTTCATCGAGTAACTCCTTTAACTTGATGTCTCGCTTGTGAGTCTCCAAGTCCATGTGGATAGCTCTCGACTTCTCCTGCTCTGCTATTAGCTTCTTTAAGGCCAGCCTTGTCTTGTATGTAAGCCTTTCAAACGCTGCCGTTCTTCCTCCTATTTTTCTAATATCAGAGTCCCATCCATCAATGGCTTCCTCTGTGCTGCCTGAGATTGCAGCTTTGGTTGCCTTGCTGAACGCCTTCTTAACTCCCGTGGTATCTTTCTCCCTCCTTAACGCAAGCATCGTTATTAAGGAAGGCTGGTTCCTAGCCACGCTAATCGTTAAAGCTAAAGTTGCTGCATCTTTAAACACATCCAACCTAGGATCACCAAGCTCCGCTATTCTGGCAGCGATTCCTTTTGCTGATCCCTTCCCCCAATCCGAGATTTCCCTAGCCAGTATTTCTATTGCATCAATCAGCTTTCCGTCCTTGTTGGTTCTTAACCGCTTGATTGCATTTTGTATTTCCTTGTCCGTTGCCTTGAGCCTGAGTTCCTTGAGAACCGTATCAATCATCTTGTCGGCTTTATCGGCCTTGCCCTTGGCTAACTCCTCTGAGATTGCGGCAACATTATTCTGAATCCATTCAATGTTCTCGTAGTTTGAAGTCAGCTCAACGATTGATATTTGAGATTTTTTATGCTGGCTGGCTGTTGAATTTGTTCTGTCTAATCTTAGTTCCTCATTGGCAGCTAGGTACATTTTGTCCAACTGCTTCTGGATCGAATCAAGGTACCCATCCAAGATGACAGCCGCAGCCGGACGGGCCTCCTCAACTTCGAGGTCATCCATTTGCGTATCTTTAAGGTCGGGGTCTTTGGCGATTTCCAAGGCTTTCTTGATTCTTTCATCAGGTAGATTCTTGGTTAACCAGTTTACAAATTGTTCCTTCTTGAGAGCAGAGTATTTAACTCCACCCTGCCGCTTGAATGAATTGAATAAGCCATCGAGTATTCGGTTTAGCGCATTGTTAGCTGCAATCGTTCTTTGAGCCTCCATCTTAGAGGCCGCCAAATCTTCCTCGGACATATCAGCCCGATCTACGGTGAACCTGATGCCGGCCCACCTGATGTTATGCTCTACTGCCTCTGGTGAATCTCCGACCACCAGCTTGTACTCCTTGCTGAGTGTGGACAGATCGTAGATAGAGTTGATGACTGAATCAGAATCCTGCAAGGACATCATGTTCATCCTCTCATCCACGCTGTACTTGTACCCAGAAATCCAGCTTATGTACTTGGGAGCCTTGTTACCTGTAAGCATCGCCTCCACCTGTACCTTAAAGTAGTTGAGGGCTACCTGACTATCGTTGCCCATCATGCGGTGGAATGCCTGAGTCACAAACCGGAGGACATTCTTCAATCCATCAACAATCTTTCGGGCTATGGAACCGGAGGTTGTCGGATCAAAGTTCTCACTCATCAAAGCCTCTGCAATAGCTTCAACCAATCTTTCCTCCTGCTGCACATCGTCAAGGCTTTCAGCGTCCTCCAATGAGAACTTGTACTTGCGCCCTCCGATCTTCAGAACTGCGTCATTCAGCTTTGTTATAGCTGCCAGTACACGTTGCCTATCCTTTTGTGGCATATCAGCCGTGACTGCGTGACCGACCTCATGGATCAGATCGTAAAGGTTTTGCGTGGTAGGATTCTCAAGGGAGTTCATCGCTATCACGATCACAGGCTTGCCGTTTGCCAAACCAAATACGGCCTTTGCTTCAGACGCAGCGTTGGCAAATTCACTTTCAATCAGCTCAACCTGTATGCCCATGTTGCGAAGCCTCTCGATAATGAACGCGAATACCTTGTTGATTTTCTCCTGTGAAACCTTGGGGTATGCGTTGTCTGGTCTGTCTGGGGCTGATCGCTCTGAGGCTATCTTCGATCCGGACGATGGCTGGTTGACCCGCTGCTTATTCCCTTGGTCATCCGTGTAAAATTCTAACTTCTTTAAATTGTTGGCTTGTCTAAATGCAGGATCATTGGATTGCGCCTCGGTCATCCTGACAACATTGCCATCTGAATTGATTTCTACATGAGTTGTTGCCGGGGCTTCGGTTTGAGTTTCTTCCGTAGTGGCTGCCTCACTTACCACCGCCTCACGAGAGTTTGGATCTACCTGCTGCTGACCCTTATCTACAATATTATCTAGCTCGTTGTCTGCTTCTTGGACTGCCGCTTCTCGTATTTGCTCGCCAATAAATTGAGTAGACGAACTACTGAGGAACGATTCAACGAACTCTTCTTTTGTTTCTGTTGTTTCATAAGTGTTTTTAATTAAGTCGGTTAACGCTTGCAGGAACTTATCGCCGTTTTCAGATGATGCTTTTCCTACGGAATCCAGTAAATCGTTTAACTCCTCATCAGTTAACCTAAGTTCTTGTTCGAGGATCAGATCGCTTATCTCCACCCCGGCGGCTTCTTTTTCGGCAATGGAATCCAGAACTTTATGGAAGGCTAACGCCCCTCGCTCTGTGAGTATCTGCGGCTCGAAGACATCTATGTCCATCTCGTCCTCGACAACAGCCTCCTCCGCTACAGCCATGCCCTCTCCAACATCGGTGGGTTCATCGACAACGGCTTGAGCTGATCCAACTCTGGCTGCCTCCATCCCCCTCGCACCGGATACATTCTCTCCTGTCCTAGATGTTTCATCACCTACGAACACCGGCTCATTCTTTTCTACAATAGAGTCAAGCGATGTAACCTTGCTGACTGCCCCCTGTGATACTTGTCCAAGGAAAGCAGGAGTTTGTTTTACTTCAGTCTTAATATCCTCGAATATCTTTTGATACTCCTCGACTGAATCTATCCTGTAGTTGAGTTTGGGAACTGGAGTCTTGAGACGGATTGAAGCAAATGGAACAAACCCTTGTGCAAGCAAGTCCTCGAAAAGCATTCCTTCATATCCAGCCTTGCTGTCTACCTTTGTCTTTGGAGGGACAACGGCATACCGATCCTTTTGCCTACCGTATCGGTGTAACCCTAAAACCCATATCTGACCGTCAGGCCCAACGAATGATATAAGCCTCCTTGTGTCTGATGTATCACTTGCTGTTGCCCCTCTTGCCAGTTGGGATGCAAGCTCCTGTGCAAGCCTAGCTTTCTCCTCCGCTGTGGTTGCATTGTTGTAAGCCTCAAGGGTGATCGTAGCTTCTCTGCCCCATTGGGTTGACTGCGTGGCATCGTTGGTTCCGATTTCGTAGTAGGCTGGGCCAGCTTTTTGTTCCCTGTCTTGCTTCTCGGATTCCTTTTCTGAAATAGCACCTTGAGCGTGGGCTGGCATCCAGTTTGTAGACGGGGTGCTTGGATCGGTGATGATGTCTATGTTGCGAATATCAAGCGGGTTGATCTTATCCTGATCCGAAATGCGTTGCTCTGTTACTTCAACTGCTAGGTTGGTTTTTATGAAGTCATCAACAATCTTGTCGTAAATATCTTTGCCCCCAATATCAATGACTACATCAGGATCATTAACATCCTCCTCGGTGTACCCTAATTCCTGTTTGGCGATTTTCTGAATGTCTCGCTCGATCTGCTCAACCTCTTTTACCTTTTCATCTATTTGGCTTTGTTTGCTGTCTTTGGTTTTCTTTGTGACAGCCTTTTCCTTTTGGGTTGAAAGATTACCGATCTGAACATTTAGCTTATGCTGCCTGTCTTGTAGCTTTGAGATGGTGTTTACATTTGATCTGCCTCTTTGAATCCTAGCTTTCTCTTCTGCTGTTGCAGTCTTATCAAGTTCATCAACTAGCTCATTAAATCTTTTTACCGCATTATCTTTTCTTTCTTTCTGCTTTTCTAATCGGTTACGCGCACCCTGCGTCATGCTTGCGCGAGCGTTATCCTCATTGTTGGCTAGTGCTTCGTTTTGTTCTGCTGCATTTATGTCATCGAACTTAACTTGAAGAGTGTTTCTTGCTCTTTCGTGATTAGCTATCTCATCTACTATGCGCCTTCCGTCTTTGAGGGTTGTTTGTCCCACTCTGAGTCTGGCGTTATATCTGGCTATTGATAGATTGTGGCCTTTTATTTTTTTCTTTAACTCACCGGCAGTTAGGGCCGCAACCGGCTTTGTTATTTCTTCTGCTTCATCAATTCTTTCTAGGTCAGCCTCAATCTGGGTAAGTTCATCCTCGGCAACTTCTAATCTAGTGCGTCCGGTAGTGATGCCAGCTTTAGTCGGCCTCAAGTCCCGCCCTGCCATTGGGCTTTCTTGCTGCTCCCTTTGTTGTTTGGTTTGTTTGGCTGACTCTTTGGCTTTTGGCTTTTCCTTTTTAAGTTGAGCGATCTCCTTCTTAACTGCGCCCCTTCGAGCCTCCAATGACTCCCTGCTTTCAACTGGGCCAACCGTTCTCGCCCCTTCCAGCCTACGGGAAACCATTCCTGTTGCATCAGGTCGCCGGTCGATAACACCTTCCGTAAATCTGATTAACCTAGTTGCCTCGTCCCTGCTTAATCCTAACTTTGCAGCAGCCTGACCCGCCCTGACACCAGCCCTTAACTTCTCCCTTACTTCACCCTTTAATTTCCTTACTCCCTGTATGCTGGTTTCGGTTTCCTCGATGAGTTCCTGTAGCGCAGCTTGATCTTCCCTGCCAAGCTCCATGCGCCGCATCTCCCTTAACTCATCAGTTAGTTGCTGCTCTGTTGTTTCTAGTGTTACAAGGTCTTGCTCAAGTTGCTCTCGCATTCCCTGGCGTAGCTCCTCAAGCGCAGCCCGGTCATCAGCAAGTTCTTGTTCTAGGTTGTTAAAGTAAGCGGCGTTCTCTGCTGCCTCTTTTTCTTCCGCAGATGTCTTGGCTAACTCCTCTTCGTGTTCCCTGATTCTGGATTCAAGTCGTGTCTCAATATCAAGATTCTGCTCTGCTTGAAGCACTCTCTCTTCAAGGCCAACAGCCTGTGGACGGCGTTCATCTACTAGCTGCAAACTGGGATCGGGCCTTGCATCTAATCCGTCATTAATTCTGGCTATCTCTTTGTTAAGCTCACTAATTTGCTCGGACAGTTCTTGTCTTCTGCCATCCAGCATTTGCTCATAGTTAGCCTTCGTGTCGGGGTCAACTTCCCTAGACACCATTGAAGTTGAGAGATTGAGGTCGTTGTTTACATCCATCAACTCGGATGCCAAACGGTTTCTCTCGTTCAGTAAATCACTCCTTTGGGCGTAGGCTCCAGCCGTGTCACCCTCAACGATATTAGACGGGGAGACGGCAATGGTATCGTCAATAGCGCGGCTTGCTCTTTTCTCTGGGTTGGCAATCTCACCTGCGCGTGTGTTGATAACATTTGATGCTCGATCTGCTGCTCTGCGGGTGTTGGCCAAGAACAACTCTGCCTCAAAGATTAACTGGGCATCAGCGTCTTCACCTACCAATTCCTTATGGCGATCCGCAATCTTCTGCCTTGCCTCGATGTCCTGTCCTGTTGGGTCTAGCTCTAATTGTAGGGCAACCTGTTCAGCTACCTCTTTAATCTCTTCCTCTCTGCCCCCCGTGTACGAAGCTCGTGCGTCTGCAACGGTACGCTCTACGTTATCCGGTTCAGTAAATCCTTCATTCTCTACGAAACTGGCAGTCCTAGAATCCTCGATGTCCTTAACTTTTCTGGTAAGCGAGCTGGTGAGTAGTGAGAGAATTGCACCAGATACACCACCGGCAGCAGCATCCCTTTCCAGATCAGCAAACATCTCCCTGTCTGGATCGTACTTAACTATGTTGGCAGCAATGATGTCACCGGCAACTCCTTGGAATACCTCCTGCCCTGCTTCCTCGAGAGTTTCAACGCCGGCATTGGCTAGGTAGTACATCGCGGTACCGTTGCTGGCATTGTCCAAACGATTCAGCATCCGGCCCAACGGCATGGCCTCACTTGTGCCTACCAATCCGTTCAGCAAGTAAGAGGCTAATGCTTCATCAGGTGTACCTCCGTTAGCCAAGGCATCCTTGTAGCCAGCAGTAGCATTTGCAGCCGCACCCAGCGCACCAACAGAACCATAGTTTAACTGTGCGGATTTGCGCTTTATGTACTTATCTGCCGCAGCTTTACCCTGTTGCTGGGCGATGTACCCTCCACCCATAGGCATTTGCCGCGCCTTGTCTATGCCCTCTTTTACAAGTTTATCGGCAGTCTTCTTGAACCCAGTCCCAAGCGCAGTTCGGGCAACCCCTGACGTAACACCGCCACTAAAAATGAAGCCGACACCGGAACCCAGCGCACCGGGAACTGTGCTTTGCCAGAAGCTATCGGCCATCCTCTCGGCTTTGGTAGGTGCAACCTCTGGCGAGACGTAATCACCCACCCCGCGAATCCCTTCAGCCAGTTGGCCCATTAAGGTTTCGCGATAATCAGTTGTCCCGACACCCAGCCCACGGCCAAACGCTTCGGTACGAGCAATGCCTATGGCTTCGGGGATCGAGGCAATTGTCCCAGCTACACCCTCTACAAACTTACCAGCAACCTGCGAAGCCCTGTCGCCAACGGTTAAAGGGAAGGCTTCGTCATAGATGCGTCCGTAGTCCTCTCCGAAATCGGGGTATGTCTTAACCAGATTCGGCAACTGATCCGCATACTGCTCCGCATAGAACAACGTGATCTCATCATCAGACATCAACGTGCCAGGATTTTCCTGACGATAGAAGTCTACAATCTGGTTTGGCATTTAACTATTGAATTTAGTGTTACGGTTTAGGCGATGTACCTAGGCCCGGAATCTTTGCCCCTGTTGCTTTTTCTGCTGCTGCCTTGAGTGTCTTTAAGTCGGCCCCAATCTGGTCAAGCTCTCTGAATAAATTAGGGACTTCCTCTTGTTCTGCCTGTAGTTGCCCTGCGGATTTCTTGAAAGTTTGAAAAGGTGCGCGACCACCAACAGGTGCGCCGAGAGGGCTTGCCATTTTTTGAGTTTCTGAAATTGACGGGACTCCGCTTGCATCTCTAGCTGCGCCCATTTCTGTTAGTCTATTCTGAACAGTTCGCTGCTTTGACTCTAAGTATTCTATCGCTTGTTGAACCCTGCCTAATGGGGAGTTATCACCAAGGCCAATCATTTCCCCTACCCCCCCTCTAGCGAGCCGACCTGTAAACCAAGTTTCGTCCAGAAATGTTTCGGCTAGTTCAAGTGGAGATTGCCCACCCCCTTCAGGTTTCTTCATTAGCGCACCAGCCGCCCCTCTTACTTCTGGCGTTGCGTATTTAGTCGATACCTTCTCATTTGGTTTAGGCAAAGGCGCACCAGTTTTCGCGGGTGTTGCAGGAGTGCCAGTACCGGGAGTCCTCGCACCTGCACCGAGGGCTGGCACGTTGGCTGCCGGAGGTTTACCAGCATCTTTATTCAAAGCATCGGCCTGATCCACAAACGCCTGACTCATCATATCAAACTCTTCACGCAATAATGGGCCATAGGTTTCATGCTCGAATAAAATGTCCATCAGCTTCAACTGGGACGGCACAAGTTTGACGAATTCTGATCGCAGTTTACCGAAGTCCTGATAAGCCATGTCCTTCTCTAGAAATTCAATCGCCGCAGTATTATCTGCTTTCCCCATTCCGAGTGAATTTCCACCTTTCAACTCTCCGAGAGCATCCTGTTTAGCTTGCTCGAACAAAACTCCTACCCGAGCAGCATCAGTTGGAGTCATACTCCTGTATCCTCTTCCGGTTTCTTCCAGAAATGCGTTAGGGTTAATTTGAAATCTTGCTCGCTGTTCCTCATTTAATAAACTTTTCCATTCTTCATTGTTTGCAAGCACCCCGGCTACCGCTAAGTGAGCTGGCTTGGCTCCCGGCACGTTAGATTGAACCGCTCCCAAATAGGGAACCATTAGCTTGTTTAGGTTTTGAGAGATGGGAGCAGCAATACTCTGAAGCTGTTTAAGCATATTCTGAAATGCTGGTTGCTTCTTTAAGAGTTCATTTTGTCTGCTTTGTTTTACGGATGAAACAACGGGTTCCAGTTTCGCTCGCAAAGCCTTTAAGTCATTCGGGTTCATCTCCTGTTGAAGACGCTCCAAATTTATAGGGCCGTATTCGAGATTAAATTGTGCCGCTACTTCTGGGTTATCGGTAAGCAGTCTGTCTATGTCATCTTTGTGTGCGGTAAACCATTCCAAAGCTGGCATATTAAGCTCGTAGTCATTCTTCAATTTAAGGAGTTGATCCTTGTTCAAGCCCTTGTAGTTCAGCCCGTACTTCGCTGCGGTTTCTTTTAAGGCAAGTAGCTTCTGGGTTTCCTGCAACTTTGATGTGTAATCCCTAGCCTCGTCCCTAACATCTGCCGCATAACGCCGCGCATCTTTCTGCCTTCCGTAGTAAGATAATTCAGCCCGTCTCTCTGCTTCAATCTTCCTGTCCTCGGCGCGTTCCTCTTGACGCTTGGTAAATTCCTCGGCCCTGTTGAGCCTACGAAGTTCCTCGTCCTCCTTAAAAGTGTCGGCCACTAGGCCCATTGCCACATCAAATCCGTTTGCCATTTTAATTATTTATCCTTTGCTGGGTTTGAATTATTGAGTCCTGAGTTTGTTTAACTTTATCAGCTTGGTTTTGCACATTTTGCATTTTATTTCTCATCATTATGTCCTGTAAAACATTGATGTTGTGGGCCTTGATGTCACCTCTCCCATAAAGGTATCTACTGTATTCTGAGTTATCCAAGTTGATGTACTCTCCTGTTTCCTTGACGTAAATAACAGGTGGGACTGGGCGGTTTTCCGTGTCTAGCTTGTCTAGCAAAGCCTCACTCTCGCTTAACGTATTGACTACAACAGGCAGAAGCATCCTATCATCTGGGACGCTTGCGGGATCACCGAGTTCCACCACCTTTCGCAGTTCATCCGTGGACAGTAGGGAACTTGGCGCGAAATCAGAAAATATCTCGTTTGCCTCCTTGTCAAGACGCGCCTCTTTATCAAGCCGCTGTAACTGCTCGGCCTCATTTTTAACTGGTGTTTCCCCGTATACAGGCATCTGAGCAGGGGGCAGGATACCCTGTCTGGCAACAGAAGCAGGAGTAGCTGGCATTGCTGGTTCGGCTGGTGGAGGTGGAGCTATTTCGCTTGTTCCAAAGTAGGGAGAATCTTTGACTCCTTCCTCGAAGTTAGGGTCTTCCTTTGCTCCCGGTGATAAGTCTCCCTTAAATGCTTTGATCGCCTTGTTCATTTCCTTCAGCACATCGACAAGTTCCTTCTGTTCCGCTGGCTTCTCCTGTTTAGGTTGAGGCTTTGGCTTATCCTCTTGAAGCATGAACTCTTTTTCTGGCCCCTTGTATAATGTTGCTGGGTCAAAGTCTTCCTCCTCGTCTTGTTGCGATTGAGCAAGCATCTGATCTATCACGGAATCTAGTTCTGCTATCTGAGCTTCCTTGGATTGTTCCTCTGGTGTTCCTTTGGCTGATTCATAGGCATCCTTCATTCTGCCAAGGAAAGAACCTACCGCTCCCATAGCTGGAGTTGCTACCGGGGCTGGGGCTGGAGGAGCATAATCAAATTCTTCAGCAGGGCCGCGCATCTGATCTAACCTCATCGGTCTGTCGTTGCGAAACCTTTGTGGGGCTGGCGTTGGTGTCGGTTCTGAAACAATGGTAGCCTTTGGCACGGCTCTCATATTTGCCTCCCTTAAGTTCTGCATCAGTTCGCGCCTACGGATGCCCCCCATGCGAGGCCCAAGTTTTTGCATTTGTGCCATTATCCTATTCCAATTCCTTTACCGATCTTGTCCATGCCTCCCCCTGCCTTATACATCTGATCGAAAATTTTAGTCATCAATCCTGATTGTATCTGGCCGCTGGATGCCACGGGTTTAAATTGAGTGAACGGTGAATAGGTTGCAGTTGGCACTCCACTTATCTTTGCAGGAGCCATCCAATCTGCCCTTCGTCTTTGGTATTCACCTGCCATGTCGGACGGAAGCGATGCAAACTGTCCTGCTTGCTGTGCCATCGTTGCCCCTAAACCTAGGTTACTGAACTTCGCCTGTCTGTCTGCCTCCTGTATCGCAGCTCGACGCTCGGCCTGACCGACATTCATGTCTCCTCTTAAATTTGCTAATGACTCGTTAGCCGCCAACCTCATCTGCGCCCCTAGTTTTATGGCTCCTAATCCTTCTGAATCAGTTCCATAACTTGCGGCGTTTCTAGCCTTTAACGCATTCAGTTCTTGGGCTGTCTGAGTATCGTAGGCATCAGCAATTCCAGCGATCCTTTGCCTCTCTGCCTCCTCAATCGGTTTAAGTTCTGAGAGTTGTTCCTGTAACCTTTGGCCACTAAACAATCCTCTGGCCTGTTCTCCAGCAGCATCCACCGTTGGCTGAAATCTTTCCTGTATTCCCCTAAATGTTTCTAGCGATTCTTCCGGTGTTAAGCCTTGGTCATAGGTAGCCATCAAGTCCCTACCCATTTCCTTCTCGAATGGCTTTACCGCAACAGGCTCCAGCTTGGCTATCAACTCGTCCCTGTTGAGAGTTTCAACCCCTTTCTTCCGCAGCCTAGTTCCCCCAAAAAGACCAGAAAGGCCACCGCGCTTCTTTACTTCCGTGGTGTACTCTGTTCGGTAGGTAGGCTCGACCCCATATCTCTCAGCAACTTGCAACAGTTGTTGGTCGCTCATCTTGTTGAGAAAACCTGGGGCATATTCTCCTCGGTACAAGTAGTTTGCTAGGTTTGTGAATCCATACCCGCCAGTAGACAATAAGCCCTGTTCAATAGACCGCCTAAAGGCTAACTCGTTTTGCTCTATGGCTTTGGCGTATGCCTCCTGCTGGCTATTGGATGCACTCTTTCCTGCTTGGCTGGCCCCGTACATCTTTCCAGCCAACATAAGGGCTGTTGTGATCCACGCTTGAGAGACTTCTGAGTTGCCTCTTAACAGAACGTATAGGTCTTGTAACAGTTCAATCATTTTAAATAACTCCGTAAACTTCTAAGAAGTCCAGCTCTGCTTTGTAGTCTGCGCTGGCCCCTTCTTTGTATAAGTAAATTGTTTCTGTCTCAGGATTCCCCCCGTCAAACTCCGCAATCAATGTCTGCCAAGGTGCGTACTTGATGTCCGTTGAGGCTGTTGCGGAACTGTCGCTGTATGCCTTACCTGATGGGACTTGCATCTGAGGTATTTCGTAAGACGGAGCTACCCCGACGGTACCTTTGTAAAACTGTGCAGTTAAATCCACGTTGTGACCTGCGATCATTCTTAGTGTAGCTTTTATTATGATACGCGAATAAGAATTACTGGCCAAGGAGTAGGAAGTTATCTGTGATCTGTCGGTTGATGGTGCGTGAGTTAATACGTCAGATTCAACTGTGGCAATTTTAACAATGCCCGGATCAGAAACAGACAGGTTGCTTAACAGGTGGAAAGTGTTACTCCCTGCATAGGCAACCGCTATGATCTGATTGTTTTGCAGGTCGCCGCTTACGAGGTTGGCAGTCGTGCCGTTCTTTTTGATTGGCCCTTGTGTTGTGACACTATCAGTTGTGACGTTCATCGTTACGGAATCGGTGTTCGTCCCGTTAACCTTGATGTAGATGACACTTCCAATCGCAGGTGCAGCCGTCAGTCCAGTTAGAGATACGGTTATCTGGTTAACGTCTGCATTAGAATCCTCTGCGTAAAACAGAGTGGACAGCTTATCGTAACCAACAGTCGCGTCTGACAATGCGCTTCCGTTAACTGTACCTGATGTTGTCTTGATTGACCCGTTGGTTTCGTGGGCCACTAGGAATTTTGTAAAGTCACCTGTAACTCCGTTGGCAAGATTTATGAGGTTATCATCCATCTGCGTGGAGGTTAAGGCTTGTCCTATGGCAGTTGCCCCTGCTCCACTTTTGGAACGTAGCGTTAAAGCAATTTGGTTTGGGTCTGGCATTAGCTTAAAGTTGGTTGTCTAATTTCACTTGAGCTTGATACCATACTTACATCAAAAGTTCTAGCGGCAAGCCGTACATTTTTAAATTCCGTTGCTGTTATCTCGTCTTGAAACAAGTGACTCCTAAAGAAGCAAGGAACTAGGTTGCGTGTTGCTGGAGTCGTTATTTGAAATCCGTTAACTAGGGTCGTTGCTGATCCGTATGCGTTTGCGTATCCGTAAATTTTAATAGTCAGCACAGCGTTCTCCTCCTGCTGGCTGGCGAGTTGAACGAGATACCCTCTGAAATCCTTCTCGTTGTAAGCATCCCCAAAGTTAGCAAGGCCGCCTTTAAGTTTGCTGGAATAGGCCACTTCGGAAGTTGAGTAAGAATTGGTGCGTCTGTAGTAGATGGCCTTCTTGTTACTCCATTCAGACTCATCCTCATTTGATAGGCCGTACCTAAAGATTGCGCCTTGGGCTGTACCCATTATGAACCAATCCTGATTAGTGGCTGGCGGCTTCTTGATGCTGGCGGCTGCGCTAAATGATCCTGCTGAAGTGGAAGCGGTATTGTTTCTGTAATCGTAGCAAATCGCAGAGTCATCTGACAGGGATGTGAAGCAAAACCAAATCTCATTAGTCAGCACATTATCGGCAGCAAATACATCGTTCGTGCTACCTATTTCATTCTGATCAAAAAACACATTCTTCACAGCGGCCAGTTGGCTCAACTCCTTTGGGCCGCCGCTTGTTAAATCAAATGAGTAAAAGCTATCTCTACCTGCGTAAACATGGCTGTTCTTAACGGGGATAAGTGTGTGTTTGTAGTAGAGAGCCTGAGTGCTGGGAATAGTGATGACCCTAAACTTAAACGGGATATTAGTGTTACCTGTGTACTGACCCACAAAGATCGAGGTGTCCTTGTAAATCACGATCATGTTTTGCAGAGGGGCCAACCCGATAATACCCGACCCATCCCCCATTAAATCCTCAAATCCTATGATGCTTCCAATCTCTGCCGTCTGCATCACCGGAGAATCACTAACTGTAGTAGACGCAGCTTCGTCGATAAACAGAGTGTTGTTTTTAATTGATGCTACATTTGCTGTAAGATTACCGCCGTTTGTCCCTGCTCCGGTAATTGTTATCTGGTCGCCCACCTGGATTGAACTGACTGCGTAATCTAGTGTTACAGTCTGAGAATCTGCATTGATCGCCCCCTTTGTTGTTGCGGCAAACTTTAACGGTTCCTTGATTTGCGACCAGATGAGGCGGTTATGAAACCTAGTTGTGTTGGCAGTAACCACCCCGTAAGGGCTGCCCCCCTGCATCCATGCCTTGAGGTCATCTATCTGATCAATGTCACCAAGCATAAGGATGCCCGAGTAGACTGCCATTGAACCGACGGAGGATATGCCGTTCTCTCGAAGCTCGTAAAGTGGAGTGACCGTCTCCTGTTCAACTCGGTAGGACACAGGCAGGTCTACGCCATTATTAAAAATAGTGTATCCGTTTAGATCAACCGCTTGCCAACGATTACCGTTCGTACTGAACCCGCTACCTATTGTGATCCAGCTATCAGGCGTTGTATCAAAGTAACCTGCCTCGATGTAATCACTAGGAACATAAGAAATATCGTCACTCTTCTGGTATCTGTAGAGGTGTGTCTTGGTTCCGACGATGATGGCCACCTCTCCATTAGGGCGGCGCACCATGTGGATTAAATTGATTTCGCTACTGGAAGGGAAGGCGTTGCTTGATGCGTCACTTGTACCGGATGGACTAAAGTATTCGTAGCCTTCACGCCTTACCTCTTGATCCAAGTCCCTGCGCCAATCGAGCTTCTGAACATAGTTAGCAGGGCCAGCAAACTCATGGGACAATGCGGTAAACAGTTGCCCTCCGTCAGTTGGCCTAGCCGTTATGTGTTTGTACTTAGCCACTAGCTAATGTCGTAGATTGCACCCCAGCCACTACCACCCCTCCTGTTCAACTTTGAGGAGCTACCACTAGCATGAGCCGTTAAAGTTCCAGCACCACCCCATCCATAACCAGAACCTCTTAATTGTTTATTCTCAGCATGACTTTGCTCAACTCCATCTTGAACTGTTACAATGAGATCGTTGGCTGCTTCGCTGTCGTCTTGGGCAACTGCAACTTGGCCACCTAATGCTCCTTGTCCTTTGTAAGAAGCCCCGCCGTATCCTCCGTGTGTAGCTCCTGCATCTGATTGTCCGTAAAACGCTTTACCCCTATCTCCACCTGCTTGGCCATCGACCTTTTTTGTGTAGTTGGTGGTTCCGGCTGCGTTGTATGGGGAGGTTAACGCCGGGGCCACACCTCCCGCCCCTCCAACTGAGTGATGATTATTACTGCCTGTGTCAGTTGCCCCCGATCCCCCCGGAGCAGATGCCCGAAGTGTGTGACTTAAACTGCCTCCACTTGTCCCTGTTAGCTGGCGAAATTCTGTGGCTTCACCAGAAGGGAATGGAGTATTTGAACTTCCCGACGAAGCTGAAGATCCAGCCCCAACTTTAAGCATGAAAACCTGCCCCGCAGAAACATTAAACTCTGCTTCACAATAAGCACCACCACCGCCCCCACCACCAGCGTTTGAGCTTGTATCAGTAGCCCCACCTGCACCTGCTCCTTGTAAACAAACCCTAATCTTAGTTACCCCTGTCGGTACAACCCAATGCGCGTTTACGTTTGCGTATGTCACCTCCAGCATTGGAACCATTGATGTCTCACTCTGGAATGTAGGAGCAGCATTGTTCCCGTTAGACTTGAGAACCTTTCCGGTTGAATTTGCGTCTGCTGTTATTGCTGCGGCAGTACCACTTGATCCATAACCAAGAACACCAGCAGATGAGTGAGCCTTAATGTGGGAAACTTCTACCCCTGCTGCCTTGATCGAAAGTGTGTTACTCGATAGCTCAATAGAGGTGGTGTCAGCAGTATCAGTAGCCAGCATTGACCCGTGGATTTTACCTCCACCAATCGTTACAGCTCCCGTGTTCGCCATCGTGACATCACCAGACAGGGTGGCAGCCGTGAATCCTGTGCCGTCACCAATGAGCAACTGTGTATCACCAACTACCTTGTCGCTTGCTGCTCCGGCAGAGTTTGCATCCCTCACCTTAACAGTATTGGCGGCCATATCTGCCATGTTGGCGTTGGTAATGTTGGCCCCGTTAATTTTGGAAAACGGAATGTCGCCATCAGATATGCTAAGTTTGCTGTACGGGATACTGCCAGCCAGCTTGCCCTCTGCAATACTACCAGCCAGATCAGCATTAAGGATTGCCCCTGTCAGGTTGAGCTTACTGTAGGCAATCGCAGCGGAGTTGTTGACCATTGCGTTGGTGATTGCCCCACTAGCTACGCTGCCGACCGTCACTACCCCAGTATTAGCAATCGTAGCGTTGCCGCTCATAGCTACGGCTGCTGCCTTACCACTTGAATTACCTACAATTACCTGAGTGTTTGGAACAGATAGGTCATCAAGTGCGACATCACTTTTCTCTTGCCATTTTAGGTAGGTTGAATCGTTGGATGCCTCTTCATTCCAGATGTAAAACTTCGCCTCTCCAGAGGTACCGAGTCTGCGAATCCAGATGTAATCCTTCCACGCTACCGTCTTGGTTGCATCAGGGACATTAGGTGCGCCGCTGCTATCGGTTGTGTTAATTAAACTCATGTTAACAAGTGCTGCAAGTGGTGGTTGAACAGGCTAGGTTAGTCGATCCACCTACGGGATTAGTTCTTATGACCTGTCTACCAAAGCTATTCAGATAAAGCTCCTGCCGCTTCTTCTGGAATGTGGCGTAGTACGATTCAAACAGCTTCAAATCTTTGTCCACTTCCCTAGTTACCTTGGCCTTGACGTATTCCCCCACGCATTCAGCCATTGGTTCATCATAAGAAACCGTGTCGGAATCCTGATGATCTGCGGTGAATCCATCCCAATGAATCTGCAAGACCTCGTTACGATCTAGTTGTGGATAGATGTAGAAATCTCCTGACTTACCTATCGCTATGACTGAAGCCCCATCGTTTATTAGGGGATGGGCGCAGATAAGATCGTTGCGATTAGCGTAGGAGTAATTCACCACGGGAGTGCGGTTGCAGCCTTCGTCATCTGTAGGTGGGCTGGCCGCTATCTCTGCCGTGTCATAGAAAATTCTGTATGCCTCTTGAGGTCTGGCATCTGAGGGGAGTTGACCAAGGCTGGCGTTTCCCTCTGTTGTTAATGGCTGAAATCCCTCCGGCCCTGCCAGATTGTACTTGGTTATGTTGCCTTTGGTGTAGAACTCCACATGGGATAACACCTCCACAACACCCAGCTTAATCATACGATCCACATAGCTGGTGATTCCCTGCCTACTCCCATCTACCGTGATGAGTTCTTTAACTGCTGTCTTAAATTGCAACCAAGTCATTTAGGTTTCTTCCACTTCCGCGCCTTTACCATTAAGTCCTCTGCTAACTCTGGGTATCTACTTTGATTGCCGATGGCTGCCGCCTTGCATTCGCTGTAAGTAGGATTCTTTCTCTGTAAAATATCTAATCCATGCTCCCTCCAAAACTTCTGCTTGGCTTCTCTCTCTGCGTGAGACTCAACCTTTCTTTGGTTTTCGCTTGGTCTTAGGTTTAGCAACTTGCTTCACTTCAAGGACATCATCCTCATCTTCGATTGACTGATTGGGGGCCTCTTCCACATGACCCACAACCTGTTGTTCGGACACGCCTTTCAAGTGTGGCTGTAAGCTCTGCCTCTCTGCTTTTTTTTTAGTTGCGTCCTCGTACTGCTCGGTTGAGATGTTCTTGATCTGGCCCATGCCTGTCAGCTTATCCAGCGCAGCCTGTTCACCGGGATCGTCTGTCTGGTAAACCCCGTACCAACTCCCGGCAGCTACATCCACAGCCTCGAACACGAATACATAGCCGTCCATTTCCTTCCCGGTTGTAGGGTTGCCGCTATAATATTTAGTAGCCATTAAGCAAGAACCTAAATTTAGTGTTACACAATGTCAAAGAAAAAGGGGCCAGGGCATGACACCCCGACCCCTCGTAGCAGAGACAGAACAGGTATGGAGCAAAATTACTTCCCTTTACGTCCGCCTTTTTTCTTCTTGGAACCGTACATTACAACGTGACCGTAGCCCATGCGCCCTCGGTAAGAAGGTCATTCATGTTTACAATGTGCAGATAAATCTCAAGTTCGCCAGCCGTCAGTTCATTTAACTTTTCAGTACCGCTAGACACGGTGCAAGTTAAAGTTCCTGTAAGCTGCAAATCCTCGGGGGCGACCATGCCGAACCTTGATGAGTCACTTTCAGCAGCAAAGGCTTCCCAGCCCCCAGCCGTTCCAGCGTCAAACGCATCTATAAAGTTATCAACATCATCGCTCTCGACCGATCCACCTGTGTAGCCAAAATCAAAAGTTTCTCCATTCTGATTAGCTATTCCAGCAAACGCCGTCTTGATATAGCAGACCACATCCTTGATGTAGCACCCTTTTAATAAGCCTTTGGTAGCTCCAGAAGCATTTTTAAATATGGGGGCATGAACCGCAGCGGTTAGTGCGTCGGTTGTAGGGGTGTAATCTGTATAATCAAACGTGACCTTATGGGTAAAGAAGTCATTCCTACTTGCGTTCTTTAGATCAGCAAAGGTTGAGCTTGGAGATGTTCCTATTAGTTTTTCTACCTTCATAGTATTTAAAAATAAGGGCAGGGGCCGATTAAGACCCCCACCCTAGGTTAATTAGGAAACAGTTACGTCAGCTCCAGAAACGGTCACGCTAGGTGAGGCATCGCTGAAGTTCTCAACCATTGCATGACGGTTAGTGTTACCGACACGCACCTCAAACGTCTTACTATTCAACTGATAGTGGCTGACGTTCGGCTGGATGACGCAGTTGTAGAGGTCATCAGCGGTGTTGGTGGTACGCTTCACGCTCGCAGTCTTGAGGACGTTGATCGCAATGTCAGACCAGTCGATGAGCCACAACTGACGAGCAGTATTCTTGGTGGTTCCCGACACGCCTTGAACAGCCATAGCACCGTGCGCTCCGAGCTTATCGTCGAAGAACGGATCACAGAAGACAGCCAAGCTAACACCCTGATCGGGCAAATCGTACTTGTTGTACTCGAAGACAACCTTACCCTCGAAGGTGATCTGCTGCTTCGGCTGCATGAACAACGTCAGGTCAGTAGAATACTTCGACTTGTAATACTTGGTCATCAGATCACGAATCTTGGCAGCCGTGAAGCGGTCAGTCATCGCGTCGATTGTATCAACAGTACCACCGGAGTTTTCACGCTCCCGCTTAATCATGTAGCAAGTCTCGAACAGAACGTCCAAGTTCAATGCTGCACCAGCGTTATCCCAGATGCGGGAACACTCACTCAACTGAGTACGGATGCCCAAGGTGTTGGACTTGTACTCGATTGTCGGAGCCGAGCTACAGGTATCAGAACCAAATGGAGCAGTAGCCCCTGTGTTTGGATCAACAACTGTCGGAAGGCTCGTGTATGTTTCCACCTTCTGATTAGAGTTGATGCGCTGCCCGTAGAACACGGTGTTCATAAAGGCGTGTTGGTGATATTGCTCCTGCTGCTTGCGCTGCTGGGCCAATGGGAGCTGCCGGAACTTCTTGAAATACTCGGAAGTTAACGGAGCTTGCAGAGCCTTGATGTACTCCTCGTTGAACTGTGTAGACCACCGCTGAGTTTGCGACCAGTATTCAATCAAGGTGAGGTCATTCACGGCTGGCCCCTGCTCACACCACTTCTCGTAGTCGCTTACAGAGTTGCCGAGAATCATGCCAGTACCGGCTACTAGATTGTATCCAGCATCAGCCTTGTTGGTAGCAGAAGCAGAACCCCATGCGGTTTCGATTGAGTCACCACTTGCGCCAGAAGCATACTCACTAGGAGCAACTACGATGCGAGCCTTTTCGGTGTTACCACTTCCAGTTCCACTTGCAGTAGCGTCCTGTGCGGCCAAGACCTTGTACTGAACATAAGCAATTTCAGCGGCAGCCTTGGTTGTGTTGGTATCGTTACCCCCACCCAGTTGTGTGCCGTTTGTCATCACGTTGATGTAAGCACCCGGATGGAAATACTTGGCCAAGTCCTGCACCTGACTCTTGTTAAAGTTCGTGTTGGTCAGGGCGTTGGAGTTACCAGAAGGCGAACCATCTGTACCAGCGTTGACCGTGAGAATGATAGCCGAGCTAGGAATCCAGCCGTAGTTTGTGCTTCCTGCACCGGCAGAACTAATGTCACCCGTGAAATCACTCCACGTTACAGAGCGAGCTTCAACTTGGAAGTAGTTAAAGTTCAAAGTGTTGCGGCGAGGAACCAAAGTGAACGGGGCAATCACAGACTGCGACCCTCCACCAGATTTCTCTCCTAGTGCAACGTGCCTTGAAAGTAACAAGTCATACAGGGATTTCTCGTGCATACCAGCAAGGCGAGCCTCGGCGGTTTGTGCGATGATCCTGTCCATCCCGACTTCCTTAGCCGCTTGAGCCTCGAAGTCGCTGCGTTTGAAGGCGGTTATGTTCGCCCTCGTTAATGAGCATCCACGACTGTCATCGACAAGGATATGCCGAGGGGAACAGTTATAGATGTTGGCCGTATCTTGGGCCGAGCTTTGTAAGGTAGTCGTAGCCATATCTAGTTACTCCTAAAAGCACTAGATTAAGCTGCGATTTGAATTACCTAAGTAGAACCAGCCTAAAGGTGGAAATTATTATAAACTTTGAGGTTGGATATTTTTTCGTGGAGGTTTGCGAAACTACAATTCAATACCCAATCTATCTAATATGTCCTGTCCAGGTGATGCCTCCTCCTCGACTCCCTCTGAATTAGCTGCGCCGGGGCTAGATGAGGTTGTCACCTTCGGGGTTTCAATAGCCTTGGCCTCCTCTTTTTTCGCTGATGGTTGCGATTTATTTTGAGACTGCCGTTTGAACCCCATTTTTTCTAGGCGTTCTTCCTCTACTTTTATTGAATCTTTAGCCTTACCTTGGAAGTAATTGCCCATGATGTCCACAATGTCAGTCGATGTGAACGTCCAATGCTTGCTTGAATCTGCGTTGGCAAACTCCGAGGGAGGAACAAAGGATTTCTTTACGCCTTGCTCTGTCCTGTATAGGTGATCGCCGCCGTGCTGCTTGAATGCGTCTGACTGCTGGGTAACAAAGTCTATGATCCAAGTGTGCAGCGGGTCTTGTTCATCGTACTGCTTCAATCCATAGAACAGATCGAGATACTCCTTGCCCACCCGCTTTGCATCCTGCATCTCATTAGCGTAGACAGACGTAGCTAACTGATCTTCTTCTTCTGGTTTATCTTCGGCCAGCAACTCTTCAAATCTGTTGTATTCGTTAGCTGCCTTGGGCCTATCTTCTACCTGCCGAATCTTCTCCTCCAGTTCCTTGTTCTTGTTTTCAAATTCAGATCGAGCTTCATCCAAAGCCTGATCCTTAATCATCTTCCTCTCAAGTTTACGTTGCTCTACCTTTGAAATAGTAGGCTTGTTCTTCTGCACCCACTTAATGAACTCATCATCCTGCTCATCAAATGTGCGATCAGGGTCATCTGTATTGTCTATGTATTCATCGAGGTCGGAGTAGAATTTCTTCAGCTTACCAGCCATCCCCTTGTATTTCTTAGGGTCTGACTTCTCCGCATACATAGCCAACTCAATCTCATCCCTCTGTTCTGGAAGGAAATCCTCAAGCTCATCAACTGGCTCTGGCTCTGGTTCTTTAGGTAGGGGTGGCGGGGGTTGGGACGCTCTTTTCTGCTCCAACTCCTCTCTGATGGTGCGTCGAATGTCCTCCTTGGAAAGCTCTGGCTGTTTAATCTCGAACTTCTTCTTAGGCTTTTCCGGTTCTGCCTCCGGTTCCGGTGCTGGAGTCTCTGGTTCCGGCTCCGCTTCAGCCTGTTCGGTTTCAGCCTTGGGTTCTTCAACAGGTTTCGGCTCGATGTCTACACCAAGATCGTTATACAGGACATCAAGGAACTCATTATTCCCCTGTTCTTCCTGCTGTTCTTGGGTTTCTTCTGCCTGTGTTTCTACCTGTTCCTGCTCTAATACTTCTGTCTCTGCCATAAATTACCAGTTGTAGTTACACGCCCAATACCGAGCTGTAGTCCGGTCTTTTGCTGTCGCACAGTTGTGTCTGGCCTTGAAGTTAGCTCTGCGTTTCTTGTTCTTATGCTTCAAGTAATCTGAATAACCAACTGCTCCAAAGTGTACGATCCTCACCTTGCCTGACTTATCCTTAACGTAGACGGTGTACTTTTTTCCCTTGGGAGTTACGCCCGGAATCTTACGGGGCTTACCTAACTTGACCTCTTTCCCTCGGTACTTCGCCATTACATCATCTGCGGTTGCGGTTGTTGCATCTCTGCCGCCATAGCCTCGGCTGCTGCTCGTTCCTCTGCGGCCTGACGTTCCAACATCGTACCGCTTTGTGGGGATGGGCCTTCCTCTGCGCCACCTAACGCCTCCTTGATTGATTGAATCTCCACAGCATTCTTCTCAATCACATTGGCCATAGCTTGCATGACTTGTTCCTGTTCCTGATTCGGGCCACCCATCGTGTTGTCCTCGCCGGCCTGTACCTCCAGCTTCAGATCGGTACCTGACTTGCGAGCTATCTCATTGACCAGTTCAAAGTATTTCTCCTTGCCTAACGCCTCAAGTATCAGCGGTGATTGACTCACAATCTGGAACACTTGGATTAATGCTTGGGCTTGCTGCATATTGCTGGCCCGTTCCGATCCGTCTCTGCTAGTAAAGATGTAGTCATGGCACAAGGCTCGCTTGCTACCTATGATTGTGTACCTCCGTTCACCCTCATCTACCATCGTGTCGGAGTCTTCCATGTCTATCTCGAACCCTGCCTCCTCGATCACGGCGGCGGTGTACCTCTCTTTAACTGGTAGCTTAATCGAGTTACTGCCCATGCTGATGATGGACTCATAGATCATGCGCTTCATCGCAGCCCTGCCCTCATCAATAGCCTCACTAATAAAAGTGTAGACTGATTCGGTGGTGTTGTTGATGGTCAGAACTTCCGTGGCACTTGTTTCCCTAGGTGCTGGCTGCCCCTGCTCCTGTGGACTGAGAGCCATCAACCGCTCCGATATTCCGATCAGTTCAGCTATCGACCTAAAGATGTTTGTGATCTGAGAGTTGGGCTGGCTCCTGATAATCTTGAACACATTGTCGGGGCTGGTGTCTATGCCAAGGTTAGCGAGCTTCTGGAACGATGCCTCTAGTACATGGGTGGTAGCGTAATAATTCTCCCCACTCATGGTCTTTCTAAACTCATCCCTTAACTTCTGCCCTTCCTCTGAATCTGGGAATATGTCCGTGTTCAGTACCCCTACGTTGAACAGGTCTGCCTTTGTGGTTTCCAGTAGTTGAGAGAACAGATTGGTCAACTGATCCTGATAGCTCATCAACTCATGGGCCACGCTCAAGTTACGCAGTCTTGTGTCGTTCTCGTTGTAGGAGAATACGGCAGCCGGTGAGCTGGGTAGGAACTCTGCAAAGATGATGGTTGAATCCCCAGCCACTCTCATGTGTACCCATACAGGGTGTGGATAATCACCAATGCCCCATTGATTAGGGACAATCTTCACAAAGTAATCGGTAATAAATACTGAGGTATCCGCCATCTCTCCTGAGTAGATCCCCAGATTATTCTTCCGATCATTCCAGCTAGTCAGGTCATCCTCTGTTCTAGGCGGGACGATCTGCGTGTAGTAGTTGTTGAAGTAGGTAGCGTACTGGGTAAACAACCCAACAGATGCGGTGGTGTAACCAACTGAATCTCGGTTAAAGTACAAGGGGTTTTCCATTATGTCCTTGTATCTCACAACATCCCAGAACCCTACATACTCTGAGCCAGTATCGGAATTAAGAGATGTCAAGGGGTAGGCGTTATCCCAAAAGACTCTACTAGGATGAGGATTAATCCAACAAATCCCCTCCTTTGTGACCTTAGTTTTGGCACGGTTGTCATCTAGTTCTGGATTCACCTTCTCCCATTGAACCTCTCTTTCCCAAGCGGCCCGTGGAAATGCTATGCTGTGGCCATACAGGAACATATCCCTGACCACCTGCGTTTGAAAATGTCTGTACCCATACTGGTCAGCCATTATCTCTACCCTTTGCGACAAGGCATCAGCCCTTAATTTACCTGCCGTGCTTGTGCTTCGGGGATCATACTTAAAGAATGGATAGAGGTTGTTGTACTTGTTCACCTGTGCGGCCAGCCTTCGGGTAACAAAGCTGCGAACCAAGTTGATGTTGACCTCGAAGAACTTGGGAAGATCAATCTCATCAGGCTGTCCGGCTGCGCCTCTCTTAACGTACTTGTCTGAAATCTTTAACTTGTCCAGTTCCTTGACGCAGCTCGCCACGTTGATCCGCTTCTGTGCGTACATCACCAAGGGAATGACCCTGTTGTTCAAGGGGGTACTGTCCCATGCTAGGTCAACTGAACTGTAGAGGTGGTGGTTGCGGAGGGAGAACGTGATCGCCTCGGTGATCCGGCTGGCGATTATCTTTTCCATCTCCTCCCTTTTATCTATGTCTTTCTGGAGTGCTTTGACATCAGCCTTTGGCATCTTATCCAGAACCGTTTTGGCGGGGAGCTTTGCTGAGAGGACTTCCCTTAATCTTTCGTTGGTTGTCCCGTGTTCTTTAAGTATATCGAAATCAATCATATCGTGCTTCTAGTTCTGCTTGCTCCTGTAGATAAAACAATAAGGCTATGTAAGGCGGCACTTTGTCCATGTTCATCCAAGCCTTTAACTTCGAGGGAGGGATGCAACTTCTTGCTGCCAGTTCCTCCACCGTTACATTCAAAAACTTGGCGCATCTTTTAACTCTCCGTCTGTTCCACCCATCCTTTACGCCAGTTCTCTCGTGCAGTTGGCCTAAAAGAAATACGCTGGGACTCAATAGGTATTAGCCTTTGCCTTGTTGGTTTCCATCTTCTCACCAACCATGACAGCCAGAACAGGCTCATCAGGTGAGGGGGATTAGTCATCATAACCCTGCTCAACGGACACCTTCTTAACAGAGAACACGGCTTGGTCATCCGTCTGTTCATCGAGGGTAGCTGATATTGTCATCTTGCATTCCTCGCCGGGGTCTTTGCTTGCAATATAGCCAGCCAACTCCATGTCATCCGTCAAATCCAACACAACTTTGTCATTTAAATTTGCCATGCTCCGTGTGTGATACCCGTTTTTAGTGTTACATTCAAGATATTCCGCAATGTATTAGGTTGGCCTTGATGTCCCTTGCCCTCGGCGCATGGGCCTGACCGTTAAGTTCCAGCTTAAATATGGGGTAGGTCACGCTGTCAAACTTGTGAATGTACCTGCTTCGCTTGGGTTTGGTGGGGTCTTTCTTGTCTGCCTCCAGCTTCATCAGCATATCCAAGGCATTCGGACATTGAGCTGATACATAGAACTCATCTTGGAATAGTTTGCCGGATAACAGTCTGACCCTAGCCTCCACCGATCCCTGCCCTTTGGGACATCCGACCATCCTGATCCTACCCTCGCTGTACCGCTCAAAGTCCCAGCTATCGTAGCTACCCTCACCACCGGGATGCCATTGGTTGATTGCGCTGGAGTCGGTGATGTGTTCGTAGTGGAAGTCTGTCTCTAGCTTCTGGTTCCAGTAGTCCATGCGCTGAATGATCTGCTGGCATAGCCTCTTGTATAGGTGGCGTTCTCCCAGATAATCCACCTCATCGAACACAGTCCAGATGTTACCCCGCTTGGTGGGAATCATTTGAAGGAAGGTCACGGCTGAGTACACCTGGCCCAAGTCATAGCCAATGATGATAGGGTGTCCGACCTTTGGCATCAGCCCACTACCTTTCAGTTCATCCCCCTTCTTGTGTAACTCTGGAGCATAGTAATCACGGAACAACGCCTCACCGCTAGGCCGATCCACCCACTCACCCTCGATCAAACGCCGCCACTCAACAGGGTCAGCCTTGAGGATGGACTCTAGGTTCTCAACGTATCCCTCCGGTAATCGCTTGGTGTTCTCCTTAATCGGGACATGGTAGACCTTGTATCGGGAATCCCTCTTGCCCTTGTCATCAAGGATGTCCTCAAAGAACTGCTTGTAAACCCAATGGCTTGGCCCTTCTGGGTTGCAACTAGCACAAAACTGCTGTGGCCCTGAGATACCTCGCCTTCTTCCTAGCTGTGCTGCTGGGTAACGAAAGTATTCCACGCCATCACATTGGGTAAGCTCATCCACATACACATGGCTAGGTGCTGGCCCCTTGATTCTGGTTTGAACAGCAGCAGCATAGGGTATGGATATGAGAAGTATCTTACTCCACCCACCAAACCTGTTGCGAATCCATCGGTGTCTATCCTTGGTGTTCGGATCTAGTTTGGAAGCGGTGTACTCAAGGCCAATGCCTTCTTCCCATTGTGGCAATACCAGCGTATCAAGATCATGCCAGATACCTTCAGCACCCGTGCGGATACTGGGGGCAATTATCATTACCAAGGCATTCTCTTCTTCATAGGCATGGCGAGTCAGCTTGTGTGCAAAGCCTATGGTTTTACCCGATCCCTTCTCTCCGTAGCCTAGGATAAACCTAGATGCGTCATCGAAGATTTGTTGCTGGGTTTTGTTTAGATCAGGATGCCATTCCGTTTGAGGGACAGGGGCATGATTCTCCCCGTAGGCAGAGGCCAAGGCTTCCACTTCAGCATCACTTAGTGGTTCCCTTACTGGCATCCTTCACTTCAACTTTCGTGGCATCCGTTTGCACGATGATGTTATTCATTGGGGTAAAGCCGGGTTTCCCTGCCGACCTGCCACCCTTCTCATCTTGCTTGGATTTTATCTGCGCGTCAATGAGTGCGCCCTTCAGTATGTCCCTGTTGATTTCATTGCGGTACTTGATTGCGTTAAACAGGGCATCATACAGGGTGCTTTCTCTTTCCTGCTCTTGACCGGCAGATATTTCCCCCTTGATCTCCTCTATTAGAACACCCAACTGAGCAAAGTCCTTGAGTATTCCTCCCGCTGTGATTTGTCGCATGGCCTGTAGGTGGGTACTGCTAAAAGCAGCGGCGGCTATTGCTTCTTGCTGGGCTTTACCAACAATCCCTACGGCTGACAGACCATGCGTTAACGCCCGTTCCTCTTCCTTTAATCGTTCTGCAAACTTTAAGGATGGGTCAGGTCTGTGAACTACCTCCTGTTTAGTTGGCGGTTCAACTGGGTTTTTGCTCCACCTTGCGTTAAATTCTTCGTCGTTCCTTATCAGGTTGTATATGGATAGCTTATCCACACCACACATCACCGAGGCATTAGGGACATTTCCTTCTGCTTCCTCTAAAGCTAGATGGATTCCCTTTCTTTCTCCCTTGGTGAACTTGGTCTTCAATCTGTTTCCACTTCTGCTTCTGTTTCAACCCAGCAATGCGCCCCGCAAGGAAGGGGTTTGTCAGGCCTGTAGACTACCTTCGATGGGCCAAGTATCTTAACTTCACTACAGTAAACATTGTCCTTGTAAGACTTGACGGTGATAACTGGCTCAACCTCACCCGTCTTTCGGTTTCTCTTTACCTTGTGCTGGTTTATGTGAATGACTCGCTTCAACTAATGTAATGCTTATTCGTGGTCTTTGAACTGGAATGGGCTAGGTCTTTGGCTATCTGCTCAATGTCCTCTCCCTTGTTCTTCCTGTTACTGGCATGGGAAACTCGAAGGCAATGGAATGTCTTATCCTCGATGCCAAAGGAAGTCATCATTCTCTTAAACGTAACAGGGAACCATGTCCTAGTACCCCTGCCTCCGTCCTCTACCTCAAGGTAATCAATCCTTTGCTCTGGAAATACATAGGTGTCATCCTCGTATGGAATAGCAGCAATGGTCTTTCGTAATCTTGCACTCATCTTCAACTCCACCCGCTTGTCCCTCTTATCTGTCCATACTGTAATGGTGTCCTCGGTAAAGCAGTCCCACTCTAGCTGCACAATGTCACCGATACGCAGCCCCGTCTCGTAGGCTATAAGTATGGCAGCCCTCCAGAATCCCTCGGTGTTGGCCACCATGTACCTGATCTCTTCCGGTGTGAACGCCTCCTTCTTTCTGGTTTCCCGTAGCCTATGCGGAACCTTTCTTATGTTCACCTTGACCAGCGCAGCAGGGTTGCCCGTTATCAGACCTTTAGCTGAACAGTAGTTGAGAAAGTTCTTAATGGCAGACAGCTTGTACCTTCTGGTTGCTACGGAGATCGCCGCATCCTGTGGGTCTTTGATCTTTCTCCTGTCTTTACGCTTGGAAACCTTGCCCTTGGGCGTGAGCTTGGGTGGTTCAGCCCCCATGTTAACGGGAGGATCGTTGATGTAATCGTTGATAATGAACTCATCTATTTTGTCCACGTTCTTCTTCAGCAGCTTCTTTTCCCGTAGGAACATTAGCACCTCTCGCTCTGTATTATATTGAGTCTTTGGGCTTTTCCCTATCGTAAGCATCCAAGCCAACATATCTTCTAATGCGTCTTCACTTTTCATTTTGGAATAACTCTATCTCTTTATCTTTTCTTGCTTTTCTTATGAACGCCAACCGCATTTCTTTGGTCGCCTTATCTGTAACATCATCCACTATCTTGCTTCGGGTTAGTTCAATATCAATCTTCCTTTGAATCATATCCTTTAGCAGCTTGTCTATCCGCAGATTGATCTCGTCTATTGCCTTGAGATTCCCGTTGATTGACTTGTTGCTCTCACACCTCTCATCAATTTCCCTCTGATATTCCTCGTTTAACTGCATAGCTCTGCCTCCATTTCTTTATCAGCGGGACGTAGTAATCATCCCATTCTTGGGTGGTCTTTAGGTATTTGAAACGAACAGGCCGCTTGCGTAGGTAGTCCCTGACATACTTCATACAAGTGGAATCAAGGAAGTCTACCCCACAAGCGAACGTGAATTGCCTAAAGGTTTCCAGATCGACAGCCTTCCACGATGTCATCTCCGACAACGCAAGCACCTCGTACTCTGAAAGCCCTGACTTATCCGCGATCTCTTTGGTTGTCATGGCTGGGCCGGGCCTATGCTTTGCCATTAACCTGCACAACACAGGTGGGTAGTCATCGACCCTGCTCCAAAACTTACTGGTGACAGACCAAGTGTGAGTCACGGATTTAGTGTCACACAATTTTTCCCCATGTCAAGGGAATGGCGTGGAGGTTGGGGAATTTACTACCAGCTTGTACGGTTGACCGTCTTGGTCGAGTAGTACGTCACCGTTCCTGCTTCATCTGTGACGGTGTGGTATCCGTAATCTTCTTCTGGGGGTAGCGTGGCAGCAAATGAGTCCTTTATCCTTTCGTCGCCCCCTTCATCGTACACCTTGTTGATTGCCTCCTCGACCGAGTTAGCCTCTACCTCTAAGGTGTAATGATGAAGAACTGGAATGGTTACTGTATATTTACTCATGATTTCTCCTTTTACCAATATAACTTTGCTTCTTCTATGTTAAGGGTTTTGACCTCGCCCCCTTCATCGCCGTCATCCCACATCTCTACAAGCATATTACCTGTACTGTTGTCGATGTAGATGATGCGATCACCACCGTTCCTTGAGTCCACTACATGAACGTACACCGCCTTGTCATTTTCTAGGTGCAGTTGATTGCCTTTAACTATTCTCATATCGTCATACCTTTTTGTGTTTCTTTGCTTTAACTTTCTTTGGGTTCACGACCAGTTCTGATTCACCCCAGTTGACTAGGCAGATAAGAATGTCCAGGGGATCTACCTTACCTTCGCACACTTGTCCACTCCCTCCGAATCGTTTGGCGAACCATATTGCCTTCTCTTTATCGACTGTCCATGAGTGACCATTGAAGTATCGTTCACCTCTTACCCCTCGATACACCGTGATAGGTTCTCCCTTCTCGATGTACTCATCCCAAGCTGTCTTGTCATCTTCATCAACCACCTCTCGCAGTTCATCCCGCAGAGAATCAATCATCACCCCCCACATCTCCTTGTTCTGATAGTAGTTCTCGGTATTCACATATATCTCCAGCAGCAACCGAGCAGCTTCTAACGGTGGAGCTTCATCGAATACATAATTGAAGAATGCGGAAGCTCGATGCGCCTTCTCATGTACCATGACCATGCCGCTGTAATTTTCAGCATTAATATACTCTTGAAGTTGCTTCTTCTTCCACTTGAGGGATTGATTAGCAAGCGCAACGGAAGTGTAGCTCTCCAAGTATGGAACCTGATACACTAACGGATGCTTGATAGTGGGGAACCCAAGGAATGAACTGGTACCCGTGTAATAATCTTGCAGCTCCGGGTCTAGCTTCACGCCCTGCTTCTTCCAATAGCCCTCACCTTTACTGAATATGTCTGATACGTTCATTCACCTGCCCACCAATCTGTTCCGTCTATGATCTTTGTTACGGCTGCGCTTCGGATCAAGGGATGCTCTAGTACCTCTTTGTATTCTATCTGCGCCTCCTTCAAGGACTCATGCACCCCCCACTTGTCATGGGTTTTATTGCTGTCCTTTTCGTTCATTGCTTCTTCGTTGTTGTAGTAGTGAGATGCCACTATGTAACACCCTGTCTCCTTCTTCTCTGTTGCATCGGCTATTCTCTCCAATGCTCTAGCTATCTTCGGCAGCGTACCCTCGATGAGTCGCTTGCCCATTACTGTTTCGTGTAGGTTCATTGCTCAACTATCTCATCTACCTTGTCGCTTCGTTCACCGGAATTCCCTTCATATCGAAGAGATCGGAGTGCTGGCCAATCGTAAACACTAGGCCCACCCTTAGTGACCTCGCCAATTGACTCCATTAAAGTAGAGTTATGGTCGATGCCGGAGGGGCTAACAGTTCCGTCTTGCAACATCTTAGCGAACAACCTTTCTACCTGTTTCTTTGAGGTGGCTTTTATTGTGTAGGCCGTATCCATTTCGTGACGCATTGTCACCCAGTATGTTTTTGTTTCTTTACTCATTTGTTTCTTCCTTTTTAATTGGCCACCCACCATCGAAGGCGAATGACCCAAGCTCTTTGTATTTATCTTTACCGTGTAGCTGTTGTAAGAACGTGACCGTCCCTGCTACTCCAGCTATGCAATCCATATCCTTCACAGTCATCATTGAACTGCGCTTGCCGTCCGTATCCAATCGAACGTGCGTTGTGTTTCTAGGTGTCTTCATGCTCCTGAGTTTTTTATTTGATCCAAAGGCACATCACTAAACTCATAACCCGCTCGATCTAGTAGTCTCATGAGAGGCTCAACGTGGTCTCGGTTGACATCTTTAAGCGTAGTGGGAAACCCCTTCACGCTGATCCAAGACATTGTTATTTTTGTCCGAGAGTTCTTTCTCTTCTTCTCATGGTGTATGTAATAACTTGGTTGCCAGTCTGGATCTTCAACGGTCTTCTTAATTATTTCCAATAAGCTATCGTCGCGGTGGACAGCCCAAGTTGTATCGTTGTTTTCTGTTTCTAGTTTATTCATTGTCTTACTTCATTTTGGGTCGCGATAGTGGGGTTCCTTCCAAAACTCCCTGTGAACTATTAGGGTTTTTTTCATTAACGCTTCATGTCCAGCGTCTCTGTTTAGCAAGGAACAAACGAACGACCTTGTTGAGAACTCTAACTTAATCTCGAACAAGGATGCCTCGTCATATCTGTACCTTATGCCGTGAAGATATTCTTTTGCTTCTTTCTTGGCGGTAAACCAGCGGTCTGAATACCCTGTTTCATCTTCTACTTTATATAGTTTAATCATTATTTATTTGCCTCGAAGAATGCGCGAGCGAACCCTCTTGGTGTCTGACTCCGCATCTCCTTTGTTCTTTCTGATTTGCCTCCGTACATAGCCCACATCTTTGAGCCGAGTACCGGAGGAAGTTCTTTCTTCTCTGGCTCATTGAACCTACCCCATAGACAGGTGTACTTGGTGTACTGCTCCTGTTCCTGCTCACCCACCGGCAACCAGCCAGCGAACTCGTGAGGGTGAAAGGCATACACCTTGTTACCGATCCACTTCTTCAACCTGCCAACAGGATTCTCCAGCACCCACCACTCTGGGTCATAGATAACTGCGGCCCGAAGACAGGCATCCACTATCGCAATGTTATTGGTCAGCTTCTCGGGCGTGTCCTTCGCCTTACCTTTCCAATGCTTCGCACCTGACACCGCGAACTCCGTGCATGGTGGAGCCATGAGGATGCCGTGTACTTGCTTGTCCAACTTGGGGAACAGGCGAACATCGAAACCTAACTTGATGTCTACCTGATGCACCTCATAGCCGGCCTCTCTGTATGGGTCACTCCATCTACCGCTGTAATCACAAAGGGATAGGATGACCTTACTCACTTGCCCCCTCTATAATAATGCAAGGGCTTGTACCTCTCTCGTGCGGGTGTCGCTCGTCGTACTCAACCGTGTAATGCGTGTACCCCTCGAAGAACTGCTTGATAACCCAGCCCGTCAGGTCAATGACCGATGTACCCTTCTTGTCTGTTACCTTGCGTACCTCTGCTGTAATGTCCTCGTCATCATCAAGCAGCCATAACTTTAGGATAGGGGGAAGAGTTTCAATGACATCAAAGCCATCGTCTTTCGGTATCCATTGCGTTACATAATAGGAGTTAGGAGTGAAGCCAATCTCTGACAACCTCTTGTTCTCCAGCCAGATGCGAGCGTGTTCCTGCCCTGACTTCTGATCTTTACCTAGTTTACGTTTCACAACTTTCACATTTGCTTTCTATGAACTCACCGCACCACTCACACTTCTCGCACTTCTCACACTCTTCATCTTCCATCACCATCTCGCCGCAGCCCTCGCACTCAATCTCTTCGCGCTCGATACCGCTGCCATTACAATCCGTACAAGTGTAGCTAAGTGATGAACCTCTCTCTACATACAAGTACCCTCTTCCTTTGCACCATCGGCAACTCATTTGATTAACCTACTCCTTTCGGTGGGACATTGATTGTCTGTGTGACTCCGTTTTTTAGTGTTACTTACAGGGCTTTAAGTTGCCGGACACTCTGCCTACATATCTTGCGTAGCTGTGTCCCTCTGTGTTTACAAAGAACGGAGCTTGAAGGTGCATATCTATTGGCTCACCTGTTACCTCCTGTTTCCTCCATGTCTTGTTACAAATGTCCACCCTGACAACTTCGGTGAATGATGTGTCATGGAATATCTTATACAGCCTCTCGTCTTTCATAATGTCTACTGAGCTACATCCCTCTAGTCTTTTATCTTCAGACACGGAGCCGCCTATCTTTTCCCATTCATCTCTGTCAGTTAACAGGCTGTGCGTTATGTCTACCCATTCATCCCAATCCAGTACAATATGTTTCTTAACTACACACTTCTCTTCATTGTACCCTTCTCTTATCTCTGTGTCGTTTTGGTCTAGTGAGTCGTTCTTGTTTATCTTTGGGAATTTAACCCACAACTTTGTACCCACCAATTCTGTTTTGTTTTTCATGCTTTGAATCTATGTTTAATCCAGTACCCATACTTCTCGTTGGGACTGCGTAGTTGTATCGGATACTTGCTGTCGAGTTTCTTGGCTACTAACCCCTCGAAGAACTCGCATCCTTCCTTCTCGTTGTATTCCTGCATCTCCTTCCAATAGTCCTTAACCTGTGACTCCAGCACAACAGGACAGATGTAAGCTCCAGCCTGCCGAGGTACCGAGCCAGCAATATTTCCAGCAACATCTGTCCAAGGCATCGGCCACAACATAAACAAGCCTTCATCATATAGGGCTGCCGAATCTAATAAACCCCTACGGAATTTGTAGGTCGGCCCGCGCCCTTTCATCG
>Ga0209232_1000236_pt1 | contig 35150 bp, 32 predicted proteins | sample ETNvirenome_2_60_FD_184066 | JGI IMG/M metagenome (GOLD analysis project Ga0209232, IMG submission 184066) | Marine viral communities from the Pacific Ocean - ETNP_2_60 (SPAdes) (version 2) | ecosystem: Environmental > Aquatic > Marine > Oceanic | place: Pacific Ocean | collected 2013-06-22
CCCGCCTATGCCGGCCTTGCCGAGGCCTATGAAGCGGCACGCAATCTGGGCAACCGACCCGCGGGCCGATTGCGCATCAACCTGATGCGCGGCGCGATCCAGCCGCTGTTCGAACCGATCATCGCGGGCTTTTGCGAAACCTATCCGGAGATCGAGCTCGAGATATACGCCGATGATGCGCTGTCGGACCTGAGCGCCGGCGGTTTCGACGCCGGGGTGCGGATGGGCGAAGCCCTGGAAGCCGACATGATCGCGATCCGCCTGTCGGGGCCATTTCGCTTCGTGGCGGTTGCCTCGCCCGCCTATGTCGCGCGCTATGGCATGCCGCAGCGACCCGAGGAATTGCGCGAGCATCGCTGTATCCGGATGCGCCTGTCGAGCGGCGCGATCATGCCGTGGACCTTTGTCGACGGGAATCGCGAATTTGATGTCCCGGTGACCGGACCGGTGATCGTCAATGATTTTGCCGGGATCATGGTCGCGGTGCGCAGCGGGCTGGCCATCGGCATGGTCGCCGAACCGGTGGTCGACGAACATGTTGCGCGCGGCGAGCTCGACCTCGTGCTGGGCAATTTCGCGCCCAGCACGGCGGGGCTTTTCCTCTATTACCCCAGCCGCAAACAGGTGATGCCCAAATTGCGGGCGTTTATCGACTATGCGCGCGAATATCTGCCCGACCATTTTTGACACGGCCGCTGCGGCTTTGGGCTTCGGTCCGGCGCGGAAACAAATCCCTTTACCGGCAGCAGAAAAATTGGACTCGCGTACAGGCGCAAATCCCGGCAGCAGGTTGTCAACTAAAAGAGTTGGGATGTTACCATGATCGATTTCGCGGCCATCGATTTCACCGCCTTGCTGCCGTTCATCCTGATCGGCTTCGCCGCGCAGCTCGTCGATGGCGCGCTGGGCATGGCGTTCGGCGTGATCTGTAACACGCTGCTCGTCGCTGTACTCGGGGTGCCGCCCGCCACCGCCTCGGCGCGCATCCATGTCGTCGAAATTTTTACCACCGGTGCATCGGGGCTCAGCCATTTGTTCCACCGCAATATCGACTGGCCACTGTTCTTCCGGCTGCTTGTGCCCGGGGTGATCGGCGGGGTGCTGGGCGCCTATGTCCTGACGTCGCTTCACGCCGATGTCGTGAAGCCATTCGTCCTCGGTTATCTGGTGCTGATCGGGGTCTGGCTGCTGGTGCGCGGCCTGCTGTATCCGCCGAAAATCTCGAAGCCGAAGGTCGTTGCCCCGCTGGCGGTCGTTGGCGGCTTCCTCGATGCCGCGGGCGGCGGCGGCTGGGGCCCGGTCGTTACCTCGAACCTGCTCGTCCAGGGCGGCGAGCCGCGCAAGATCGTCGGCACCGTCAACAGCGTCGAGTTTTTCCTGGCTGTCGCGGTGTCGATCGCGTTTATCTGGAACCTGGGTTTCGAGGAAATCCTCGGCCCGACGCTCGGCCTGATCATCGGCGGCGTCGCGGCGGCCCCGCTCGGTGCCTATATGGCCAAGCGCTTCTCGCCCAAGGTCATGCTGGTGATGGTCGGGGTGGTGCTGACCGCAACCAGCGCCTTTGGGCTGTACAAGGCGCTGACCTGATCAAAGGGCCGGTTGCTAGCGGCCTCCAAGCCCTCACTTTCGTGACCCCGGACTTGATCCGGGGTCCATGACCCCTTGCACCGCCCCAAGCTGCGGGGGCAGATGGATCCCGGATCAAGTCCGGGACGACGAAAACATGAGAACATCAAGCCGCCTCATAGCGGCCCGACCGCTCAATTCGCCGGCTTGGTCTCGTCGATCTTTTCGACCCATTCGGGGTAAAAGCTCGGCTCGCGCGCCGACCAGCCGGGCGCGGTCGCGGCAGCTTCGCTGATCGACTGGAGCAGCAAGCGCCGCTTGTCCGGGTGCAGATGCGGCAGCGACGCGGCGGCGCAAAAGGCGCCGGGCAACCACGGCCGCGCATGGGCGCCGAGCAACCGTTCGTACAAGAAACGGTACGAAGCAAAGCCCGGCAGGCGATCCTGCCCCAGGTCGAACGCCGACACCGCAACGAGCGGCGCCATGAAATGTTCGAGCGCGTCGAGGCCGCTGTCGTCGGGAATATGCGCCCGAATGTCGACGATCCGCTGATAGACGCGCGCCTGAACCCGAATCGCGGTTTCTTCGACCATATCGCGCGACCAGCGGGCAATCGCATCGTCGCGTTCCAGCCCGATGTCGAGCGAGCGGCGGATGTACCGCTGCGTCGCCGCCGGAAAAGCCGCAAATTCCTTGATTTCCGCAATCGACAGATCACCGGCTGCCGGTCCCGAACGCGTCGCCATGGTCGTGCTCCCGCACGGCGCCCGGGGAGCCATCCCCCCGGAGGCCTGCAACTCTGCAATCTGCCACTAAATTGGTTAGCGGCGGGTTAACCATCGCGTCGGGGTGTGTTCAGCCTGGTTGAGGGGCGTTGCGCGGCGCCGCGAGCGGGCCTAATCAGCGTGCCTTGAAACCATAAGACACTTGCAGGACCATCATGTCGCACACACCGCAGCCGGTCATTTCCGCCACCGGCCTTTTCACCCCCGCCGAACGCATCGCCAACGAAGAACTTGTCGCCAGTTTTAACCAGTATGTTGCGCTGCACAATAGGGAAAATGCCGCGGCGATCGCGGCGGGCGAAATCGCCGAACTAACTGAGTCCAGTGTCGAATTTATCGAAAAGGCCAGCGGGATCGGATCGCGCTTTGTCGTCGACAAGGCGGGCATCCTCGACCCCGCACATATGGCGCCGCGCTTGCCCGAACGCCGCAATGACGAACTGTCGATCCTGGCCGAAATCGGCGTCGCCGCGGCGAAGGATGCGCTCGCGCGCGCCGGGCGCGACGCAGGCCAGGTCGATGCCGTGCTCTGCGCCGCGTCGAACATGCAGCGCGCCTATCCGGCGATGGCGGTCGAGATTCAGGACGCGCTGGGCATCGACGGCTTTGGCTTTGACATGAATGTCGCCTGCTCGTCGGCGACCTTTGGCATCCAGACCGCCGCCGATTACATTCGCGCAGGGCACGCGAAAAGCGTGCTCGTCGTGAACCCCGAGATTTGTTCGGGGCATCTCAATTGGCGCGACCGCGACAGCCATTTCATCTTTGGCGACGTTGCGACCGCGATCCTGGTCGAGGACAAGGCGATCGCTCCGGCCGGCCATTGGGACATCCTCGGCACCAAATTGAAAACCGTCTTTTCGAACAATATCCGCAACAATTTCGGCTTCCTCAACCGCGCCCATGGCGGCATCGAGCAGGACGGGCCGAACAGCGACAAATTGTTCGTCCAGGAAGGCCGCAAAGTGTTCAAGGAGGTCGTGCCGATGGTCGCGAACATGATCGTCGAGCAGATGGACGCGCTGGGCCTCGCGGGCGCGGACATGCGCCGCCTGTGGCTGCACCAGGCCAACACCAATATGAACCGCCTGATCGCGCAGCGGGTTTTGGGGCACGAAGCGAGCGAGGACGAAAGCCCGACGGTGCTCGACACCTATGGCAACACGTCGAGCGCGGGGTCGATCATCGCCTTTCACCTGAACCATGAAGACATGGTCGCGGGCGACATCGGGCTGATCTGTTCGTTCGGCGCGGGCTATTCGGCGGGAACGGTGTTTGTGCGGAAAACCTGACCGTCGCTTGCGACGGCCAACCCGCTACGGCACGAAGGTCGTGAACAGGTAAATCGCGAACAGCATCAGGTGAATCACCCCCTGCAGCACCGTCGTGCGGCCGTTCGCCAGCGTCTGCGACGCGACGATCAGCGACAGGAACAACAGCACCGTCGATTTGGCGTCGAGGCCAAGGCTGATCGGCATACCGGTGATGATCGACAGCATCGCAACCGCCGGGATGGTCAAGCCGATCGTTGCCAGCGCCGATCCCAGCGCCAGATTGAGGCTGGTCTGAAGCCGGTCGGCCTTTGCCGCGCGCACCGCCGCCAGTCCTTCGGGCGCGAGGATCAAGGCCGCGATCAGAACCCCGAGCACCGCGGGCGGCGCACCCCATTCGGCGAGCAGCGACCCCATCACCGGCGACAGGTTTTTAGCGAGCAGCACCACCGCAACAAGGCTGGCGAGGAGCAGCGCGCCCGAGATGGCGGTGCGCTGGATGGTCGGGGGTTCAGCGTGAGCGTCGGGCACGCCGTCGCCGTCGGCATCCCCGTCGGGAAGGAAATAGTCGCGGTGGCGAACCGTCTGCACCAGCGCGAAGGTGCCGTAGAGGATCAGCGAAACGACCGCGACAAAGCCGAGCTGGACCGGGGTGTAATAGGAACCGGGGGCGCTCGAGGTAAAGTTGGGCAGCACCAGCGTGACGACGGTGAGCACGGTCAGCGTCGCGAGCGCGGCGCCCATGCCGGTGCGCTGGAAACGCTGTTCATGATGCCGGATCGCCCCGCTGAGCAGGCAGAGACCCAACAAGAGGTTCACGATCACCATCACCGCCGCGAACACCGTATCGCGCGCCAGCGTTTGCGCCTTTTCGGGTTCGGCCTGCATCAGCGTGAGGATCAACCCGACCTCGATCACCGTCACCGCGAGCGCCAGGATCAGCGTGCCGAACGGTTCGCCGACGCGGTGCGCGATGACCTCGGCATGATGGACCGCCGCGACCACCGCGCCCATCAGGATGAAGGCGACGAGCCAGGCATTGACCGGCATTGCCAGGCTGGCGAGCGCCGCGACAAAGCCGAGGACCGGAAAAATGTCGTTGGTGCGGTCGGCGAGGCGGAGCTTTGCGGTCATCAGGCTTCTATCGCAGCCGGGTACTCGCCTGACCACCCCCAACCGCCAGAAAGCCAGAATGCCTACCCCTTGAGGGGGGAGGCAGCGAGACTTGCCAGCTTGCTGGCTAGTCGCAGCGGTGGGGGTGCGGTGTCGGCTTGATGCGGCGATGCCGTGACGCGCCATCACCCCCATCCCACTGCGCCTAGCGCCTGAAGGCGCAAGGCTGCGTATCCTTCCCCCATCGAGGGGGAAGGGGTGTCAGTGCGACCGCACGGGCAATCCGGCCGCGGCGAGCCGCGCATGGGCATCGGCGATCGTCGCTTCGCCGAAGTGGAAGATGCTGGCGGCGAGGACCGCGCTCGCCCCGCCCTCGACCACCCCCGCGACCAGATGGTCGAGATTGCCGACCCCGCCGCTCGCGATCACTGGCACGCTGACCGCATCGGCGATGGCACGGGTGAGCGCGAGGTCATAACCGTCGCGGGTGCCGTCGCGGTCCATGCTGGTGACGAGCAATTCGCCCGCGCCCAGGGTGGCGAGCCGAACGGCATGTTCCAGCGCATCAATCCCGGTGGGTGTCCGCCCGCCATGGGTGAAGATTTCCCACCGGCCGTCTGCGACGCGACGTGCATCGATACTACCCACCGCGCACTGGCTGCCGAAGCGGTCGGCGATGTCGGCGACGAGTTCGGGACGCGCGACCGCGGCGCTGTTCACCGCGACCTTGTCGGCGCCTGCGAGCAGCAGCGCGCGCGCGTCGTCGGCGCTGCGCACGCCGCCGCCGACGGTCAGCGGCATGAAGCAGACCCCGGCGGTGCGGCTGACCATGTCGAGCAAGGTGCCGCGCCCCTGATGGCTGGCGCTGATGTCGAGGAAGCACAGCTCGTCGGCGCCCGCGGCGTCATAGGCGCGCGCCGCCTCGACCGGGTCGCCGGCATCGCGCAGATCGACGAAATTGACCCCCTTGACGACGCGCCCGTCGGCAACGTCGAGGCAGGGGATGACGCGAACGCGGACGGTCATCTGCTCCCCTCCCATTTATGGGAGGGGTTGGGGAAGGGCATGTCGGCAGGAGTCGGCTTGTAAAACATGCCCTCCCCTAACCCCTCCCGCCAGCGGGAGGGGAATTACCCGCTGCAATCGCTTCGGCCAGATCGAGCCGACCGTCGTAGAGCGCGCGCCCGGTGATCACGCCTTCGATCCCGTCGGCAACATGCGGGCGCAGCGCGTGGATGTCGCCCAAGTCAGCGACCCCGCCCGACGCGATCACCGGAATGGCGACCGACCGCGCCAGCGCCACCGTCGCCTCGACGTTGCACCCTTTCAGCAGCCCGTCGCGGCCGACGTCGGTGAACAGCAAAGCTGCAACCCCGGCATCCTCGAACCGCCGCGCGAGATCCTCGACCCGCACGTCGGACACGTCGGCCCAACCTTCGGTCGCAACCATGCCGTCGCGGGCATCGACCCCGACGATGATGCGCCCGGGCAGGTCGCGCGCCGCCGACTTGACGAATTCCGGGTCTTTCAGCGCCGCTGTGCCGATGATCACGCGCTCCACGCCGAGCGCGAGCCAGCGGTCGACGCCTTCCCGATTACGGATGCCGCCGCCGACCTGCACCCGGCCCGGAAAGGCGGCGATGATGCTCTCGACCGCGGCGCCGTTGACGCTTTCGCCAGCAAAGGCGCCGTCGAGATCGACGACGTGGAGGTGGCTCGCACCCGCGGCCGCAAACAGCCGCGCCTGCGCCGCCGGATCATCGCCATAGACGGTCGCGCGCGCCATATCGCCTTCGGCCAGCCGCACGACCTGCCCGCCCTTGAGGTCGATCGCGGGGAAGATGGTCAGGCCTGAATCTACGGGCGCCACTTCAAAAACCTTTCAAGCGTCGCGAGGCCGTGGGCCTGGCTTTTTTCGGGATGATATTGGACGCCGACGATATTGTCTCGCGCCACCGCGGCGGTGAACGTCGCGCCGTGGGTGCTGGTCGCCGCGACATCGGCGGCATCGGCGAAATGATAGCCGTGGAGATAATAGGCCTCGCCCGCCGCGATCACCGGATGCCGCAAAGTCGGCACGACGTCGTTCCAGCCCATGTGCGGAATGCGCAGCCCCGGCGCGGGGGCAAAGGCGCGAACGGTGCCGCCGATCCAGCCAAGGCCCTTGTGCGTGCCATGCTCCTCGCCCGCGTCGGCGAGCAATTGCATGCCGACGCAGATGCCGAGGAACGGCGCGCCATCGCCCCGCACGCGGCGCTCCATCGCTTCAATCAATCCGTCGATGGCGGACAGCCCGTTCATGCACGCGGCAAAAGCGCCGACGCCCGGCAGCACGATGCGGTCGGCTTTGGCGACAATATCGGGGTCGGCGGTGACCACCACGCCATCGGCACCCGCCGCGACGAGCGCATTATGCACCGAGCGAAGATTGCCCGCGCCATAGTCGATCAGGGCAATGGCGGTCATTGGCTAGTCCTTAGAGGACCCCCTTGGTCGAGGGAATCGCATCGCCCTTGCGCGGGTCGATTTCCACCGCTTGGCGCAGCGCGCGCGCCAGCGCCTTGTACATGCTTTCGGCAATATGGTGGTTGTTCTCGCCGTACAGCGTCTCGATGTGCAGCGTGATGCCCGCCGTCTGGGCAAAGCTGTGGAACCAGTGCGGGAACATTTCGGTGTCCATCTCGCCCAGCCGCGGCTGCGAAAAGCCGGATTTGTAAACGCAGTGCGGGCGCCCCGAAATGTCGAGCACGCAGCGCGTCAGCGTTTCGTCCATCGGTGCGTGCGCCTCGCCGTAGCGCGCGATGCCGCGCTTGTCGCCGAGCGCCTGAGCGACCGCTTCGCCGAGCGCGAGCGCGCTATCCTCGACCGTATGGTGCTGGTCGATGTGAAGGTCGCCCTTCACCGTCATCGTGATGTCGATCAGCGAATGGCGCGACAATTGCTCGACCATATGATCGAGAAAACCGATGCCGGTGGACACCGAATAGTCGCCCGTTCCGTCAAGATTGACGGCGATCGCGATGTCGGTTTCCTTGGTCGTGCGCTGGACAGTTGCGGTTCGCATGACCTGCCCCATAGCAGCCACTTTTCGCCATGCAAGGCGACTCTACCCGCCTCGATCCCCCCTTGCCCCCCCTTGACCCCCCTTGACCAGCGCGCCGCGTCCGTTCATCCCCCTGCCCCATGAGTGACGAAGTCCGCGACAGCCTGATTCCCTATGACGAAATCGTGCAGGACGCCCTGCGCGCCGTGGTCGGCCGTGTGCTGCGCCAGGTCGAAGGCTATGACAGCCTGCCCGGCGAGCATCATTTCTATATCACGTTCAAGACGCAGGCCGCCGGGGTCAACATTCCGGCGCATCTGATCGCCAAATTTCCCGATGAAATGACGATCGTGCTGCAGAACCGCTTTTGGGATCTGAAGGTCGCCGACGATCATTTCAGCGTCGGGCTGTCGTTCAACCAGACACCCTCGATCCTGACCATCCCCTATGCCGCGATCACCGCCTTCGTCGATCCGTCGGTCGATTTCGGGCTGCAGTTCCAGGTCAGCGACGACGATGCCGCCCAGCCCGAACCGCATGACGAGGCCGACAACGACCGCCCCGAGACAATCAGCGATGACGGGTCCAACGTCGTGACGGTGGATTTCGGCAAGCGGAAATAAGGGGCCAGACTCCGCCCGTAACGCCTTCGAGGTTTGAGGCGATTTTGTTCAGGGCGAGGAAGCGAGGCGCAGGCATATGAATATATTCCAAGGCTCGCTGACGCGGCCATGGACAAAATCGGTCAAATCCCGAAGGGACGCCGAAATGGCTTCGATCTCGGGTTTGTGTGGCCTTGCGGTTAGAACCACTAGCCGCTGCGGCCACACAATCCCGATATCTTCGCCATTTCGACGCCTCGAAGGCGTTACGGGCGGAGTCTGGCCCTGATGGCGCCGCCATGGCCCCCCAGCCGGTTCTGGCAATATTGGGCACTCGCGGGGATGCTGGTGTTGACCGCCGCCTTTTGGTGGAGCGTCGAGGGTTATAGCCTGTTCGAGGAAGCCACGTCGCGCGGCCAGATCGCCGACGGATTGCTGCGTTTCAGCCTGATGATCCTTACCCCCGCGCTCGTCCTGGTCTGGCTGATCGCCGCCTGGCTGCGGCGCCGGGTCGGCGAAACCGGATATTGGCAGTTGCTCGGTCTGGTCGCGATGATCTGGACGGGTTCGGTGCTGGTGACGCGGATGCTGGTAGGATGAGCGGAACGCGGACCGAGACCGACAGCATCGGCGCGATCGAGGTTGCGGCCGACGCCTATTGGGGCGCCCAGACCGAGCGCAGCCGCCACAATTTCGCCTTTCCGGCACATGAGCGCATGCCGCTGCCGATCGTCCATGGCCTGGCGCGAATCAAGGCCGCAGCGGCGCGGGTCAACCGCGCGCATGGGCTCGACGCCGGACTGGCCGATGCCATCGCCGCCGCCGCCGATGCGGTCGCGGCCGGGCAATATGACGATCAGTTCCCGCTCGCAATCTGGCAGACGGGCAGCGGCACCCAGTCGAACATGAACGCCAACGAGGTGATTGCGGGGATCGCCAACGAGGCGCTCGCCGGAACCCGCGGCGGCAAGGCGCCGGTCCACCCCAACGACCATGTCAACATGGGCCAGTCGTCGAACGACAGTTTCCCGACCGCAATCCATGTCGCGGTGGCGGTCGAAACCACGGCAAGGCTGCTGCCCGCGCTGATCACGCTGACCGATGCGCTGGCGGCAAAAGTCGCAGCGTGGGCCGACATCGTCAAGATCGGCCGCACCCATTTGCAGGACGCGACGCCGCTGACGCTGGGGCAGGAGTTTTCGGGCTATGCCCAGCAGCTCATCGCGTGCCGCGCGCGGATCGAGGGCGCGCTGGCGCATAATATCAACAAGCTGGCCCAAGGCGGCACCGCGGTCGGCACCGGACTCAACGCGCCGGCGGGATTCGACGTCGCGATGGCAGCCGAGCTCAGCCGCACGACCGGGATCGCCTTTGAACCGGCGCGCAATAAGTTCGAGGCGCTGGGCTCAAACGACGGGCTCGTGTTTTTCTCGGGCGCACTGAACACGCTCGCGGTCGCGCTGACCAAAATCGCCAATGACATCCGGCTGCTCGGATCGGGGCCGCGCGCCGGGCTGGGCGAGCTCGACCTGCCCGCCAACGAGCCCGGCAGCTCGATCATGCCGGGCAAGGTCAATCCGACCCAGTGCGAGATGCTGACGATGGTCGCGGGCCAAGTGATCGGCAACCATCAGGCGGTAACCGTCGGCGGGATGCAGGGGCATCTTGAACTCAATGTTTTCAAGCCGCTGATCGGCGCCAATGTGCTGCGCTCGATCGAGCTGCTGAGCATCGGCATGGCGGGGTTTACCCAGCATTGCGTCACCGGCCTTGAACCCAATCGTGCCCGCATCGACGAGCTGATGAACCGCTCGCTGATGCTCGTCACGGCGCTTGCGCCCGAAATCGGTTATGACCGGGCGGCAAAGATCGCCAAGCACGCGCACGAAACCGGAACCACGCTGAAGGACGCGGCGCTGGCGCTCAGCTATGTCGATGCCACGACGTTCGACCGGCTGGTCGATCCGCGGACGATGCTGGGGCCGGAACTCAACCCCCCGTCCGCGGATTGATACGGGCAGAAGGAGACATGGGCATGATTGGCAGGATCGTTGGCGGTGTGCTGGGCAGCGCAATCGGCAAGCAAAAGGGCAATCACCCCGTCGCGGGCGCCGTGATCGGCGCGGGCGCGCTGTTCGCGGCACGGCGGCTGTTTCCGCAGCGCTATGCCGCCATGGCGGCGTGGGCGGCGGCGGGCTATCTGACCAAGAAATGGGCCGAACGCGCCGAAGCGCGCCAAGCCGCGGAAAAGGCGCATGCGATCGATCCGCAGCTGGCGCAGGCGGGCGTGGTCGATAGCTATGCCGGTACCGCAGACCTTGCCCCCGACGGCCAGACGATGGGCGATGCATTGCCACCCGCGATCCCGCTCGACGATCAGCGGCCGACCGCCCTCCACTGACGATGAACCGGTACCTTGCCATCGTCACCGCCGACTGTATTGCGTAGGCAACACACGGACGGGGAAGTCACAGATGGTACGGAATGAATGGGTTTGGGCGGTGCTGGCCAGCATCGCGGTCGGCAGCGCCTGTCCGGTCGCCGCGCAGACTGGCGACGCTGGACCGGTCGTAGCCGCCCCCGGTCCAGCGACGCAGGATCAGGCTTTCGCCGCCGACTTCGAGCGCTTCCTCGATCAGGCGATGGCCCGCTTTCCCTCCATGCCCGCAATTTCGGTCGCGATTGTCCATCGCGGTGTGCCGGTGTTGGTGAAGGCCAAGGGCCGCGCTGACATCGAAGCGGACATCGCTGCGACCCCCGACACGCCCTTCTACATCGCTTCGTCGACGAAAAGTTTTGTCGGCACCGCCTTTGCCCTGCTCGACGCGCGCGGGACGATCGACCTCGACTGGACGATGCGTGAACTGGCGCCCGACGTCGTTTTCGCGCCGCAGATTGCCGCCGACAAAATCACGCTGCGCGACCTGCTGGCGCATCGCCACGGTCTCGCGGGTGACGCGACGGCGTTCCGGCTCGCCTATAGCGGCGACTATGACGCGGCGACGCTGTCGCGGCTGCTGGCGCAGATCAAAGCCGATCCCGAGACCCCGTTCGGAACCTTCCGCTATGGCAATATCGGCTACAACATCGCCGCGCTGCTGATCGAGCGGCGCACCGGGAGACGCTGGCAGGATATTGTGCAGAACGAACTGCTCGCGCCGCTCGCAATGACCGAAACGCTGACCGAAGGGCTCGCCAACCGCAGCGGACCGCCGGTTGCGGCACCCTATCGCAGCGCCGAGCGCCTGTATCTGGTCAAGGACGACCGTACGATGCACGCCGCGGGCGGCATGTACGCCAGCGCCAACGATATGGCGCGCTGGCTGGCGCTGCAGCTTGCGGACGAAGGCGAACTGGCGCAGGCCGCCGCGGCGGCGCGCGCGCCGGTGGCGACGCTCGATGCCAGTTTCGGGCCGTTCCGCCGGACCGGCTATGGACTGGGATGGTATTCGGGCGCTTACGAAGACACGACGCTTTATCACGCCTTCGGTTCGTTCGTCGGCGCGCGCGCGCATGTTTCGGTGCTGCCCGCTGCGGGGCTGGGGGTTGCAGTGGCGACGAATGACGAAGGCGCGGGGTTTCGGATCGTCGATCTCGCCGCGCTTTATGCCTATGACTGGTATCGGCACGGCGCCGCGCACGCCGAGACCAAAGCGGCCGAGCAGATGGACGCATTTGCGGGTCAATGGGCGAAACAGGTCGAAAAGGTCGCGGCGCAGCGCGCCGAACGCGCCGCGCGTGTGTCGCAACTGACGCTGCCGCCCGCCGCCTATGCGGGATATTATTGCAACGCCGATTTCGGCACGATCAGCGTCACGCCGCAGGGGGCGCAACTCGATTTGGCGATGGGGCGCCTGCACGCCCGCAGCGAACCGGGCCCGGCGCCCGACACGGTGCGTGCCGAGCTTATCCCGGGGCAAGGCGAAGATTATCGCTTTATCGTCACGGGCGGCGTCGCGACGGCGATCGAGGCATTCGGCAGCCGGTTCGCCCCCTGCATCGATAGCGCGCAGCAAGCTATTCCCCCGACTGCCATTCCTTGATCGCCTCGATGGGCGAGACCAGCATCAGCACGTTGAGCGTCAGATTGTCGCGGATCGTCCACAGCGTGAACAATTCAAACACAATGGCGATGGCGACGGTGATCCACCAGCGCATCCGGCTCGCGGCCAGAAAACCCGCGATCATGAACAGCGCGTCGCTGACCGAATTGAGGATCGAATCGCCGCTGTAGCCGAACGCCATCGTCACCTCGCGATAGCGATCGATGATGATCGGCGAATTTTCGAGGATTTCCCACGCCGCTTCGATTCCGATCGCCAGCGCCAGGGCGACCCACAAGGGCTGCCGCGGCAGCAACCAGCGGCCGAGACCGTAGAAGATGAAGCCGTGGATGATGTGGCTGAAACTGTACCAGTCCGAAATCTGCTGGCTGTTCTGGTTCGACTGGACGGTGCCGTGCCACAGGCTGATCGTGCCGCACGGGCAGATCGGCGGGCGGCCCATCGCGAACAGGATGGCGGTGAACACCGTCAGCAGCGCCGCGGCGACCAGCCAACCCTTGCGCGAAATTCCTGCCATGCCCTGCCCCCTCTTTAAGTTCCACTGACGTGGAACGCCGCACCGGCCCGCTCCCCCACCCGACCTCCCAGACCAGTTTACCCTGTGGGAGGTCGGGTGGGGGAGCGGGCCGGTGCGGCATATCAACATACGACGCTTGACCGCTGGCGCGGCTTTCGCGAATAGCGGCCATGGCTGAAAGCGTCCACCTCAACCGCCGCGGCGTGTTGTTCGCCCTGTCCTCGCCGTCGGGCGCCGGCAAAACCACGATCTCGAAAAAGATGCTGGCGAGCGATCCCGACATCGCGCTGTCGATTTCGGCGACGACGCGGCCGATGCGTCCCGGCGAGCAGGACGGCGTCGATTATCATTTCGTCGATGTCGAAACCTTCAAACAGATGGCCGCCGACGATGAATTCCTGGAATGGGCGCATGTCTTTGGCCACCGTTACGGTACCCCGCGCGCGCGGGTCGACGAGCTGCTCGACGCGGGCAAGGACGTGCTGTTCGACATCGACTGGCAGGGGGCGCAGCAGTTGTATCAGGAGGCTGGCCCAGACGTCGTGCGCGTCTTTGTCCTGCCGCCGACGATGGAAGAACTCGAGCGCCGGCTGCGCGCGCGCAAGACCGACAGCGACGAAGTGATCGCCGCGCGCATGGCGCGCGCCGCGAACGAGATCAGCCACTGGGACGGCTATGATTATGTGCTGATCAACGATCAGGTCGATGAATGTTATGGCGAAGTGATGGCAATCCTGCGCGCTGAGCGATTGAAGCGCCGGCGCCAGATCGGGCTGATCGGCTTTGCCCGCGACCTGATCCGGTCGGTGCCTGAGGCGGATACGTCGCTCTAAAACGCCATCGCCCAATCTCCTCCCCCTCGATGGGGGAGGCCGCGAGACTTACGAACTTGTTCGTTAGTCGCAGCGGTGGGGGTGAGCTCGCGGCCTGACCCCGCGGTGCAATGACGCACCATCACCCTCATCCAACTCCGCCTAACCCGCTTCGCGGGCAAGGCTGCGTATCCTTCTCCCATCGAGGGAGAAGGAGTCAAACCGGCGTCACTAGATTCGCCATCAACTCCGCCACCATCTCCGCGCGCAGCGGTTTCGCCTGATTGTCGGTGCGGCACACCACCACCGTGTCGCACGTCGCGATTGCACGGCCGCCCTGGAACATCGCCTGGACGATCGTCCAGCTGGAGCTACCGAGGCGGCCGATGCCGGTCGCGATCTGGACCGGATCGGGGAAATTGCCCTCGGCCAGATAGTTGATCTCGACCGCGGCGACCATCGTGCGCTCATTGGCGGGGCGCTCGCCGAGCGGGCGCACTTGGCGGTTGAGCAGCACGCGGCCGCTTTCAAACAGCGCGGCAAAGGCCACATTGTTGAGGTGGCCGTTGATGTCCATGTCCTGAAACCGCGTCTGGAATTCGGCGCAGACGGGGTAGCTGGCGGCATCGAGCCGCCAGCTTTCCGGTTTGGGCATATCAGCGCGGGCCCATGCGGATGCCGCCGTCGAGCCGGACGTCCTCGCCGTTGAAATAGCCATTCTCGATCATGCACATCGCCAGATTGGCATATTCGTCGGGGTTGCCGAGGCGCTTCGGATTGAGCACCGAGGCGCCCAGCGCATCGCGGACATTCTGCGGCGCGCCGGCGAGCAGCGGGGTGTCGAAAATGCCGGGCAGGATCGTGTTGACGCGGATCTTTTCGCTGCCCAGGTCGCGCGCGATCGGCAGGGTCATGCCGACGACGCCGCCCTTCGACGCCGAATAGGCCGCCTGGCCGATCTGGCCGTCCTCGGCCGCGACCGACGCGGTGTTGACGATCGCGCCGCGGTCACCGTCGTCCTGCGGGTCGAGCGTCATCATGCCCGCCGCCGATTTGGCGATGCAGCGGAAGGTGCCGACAAGGTTGATCTGGATGATCCAGTTGAACGCATCGAGCGGGAAATGCTTGATGCTGCCGTCTTCCTTGCTGCGGCTCGCGGTCTTGATCGCATTGCCGGTGCCGGCGCAGTTGACGAGGATGCGTTCCTGCCCATGCGCGGCGCGCGCCTTGGCGAAACCGGCATCGACGCTGGCGTCGTCGGTGACGTTCACTTCGCAAAAGATGCCGCCGAGCTCGGCGGCGATCGCGAGGCCTTTTTCTTCCTGCAGGTCGAAGATCGCGACCTTGACGCCCTTGGCCGCGAGCGCCCGCGCGGTGGCGGCGCCGAGGCCGGAGGCGCCGCCGGTGACGACGGCGGCGACGGTGGAATCGAGTTTCATGGGGTTTCCTTTCCAAAAAATAGATGTGCGTTCCGGCGAAAGCCGGAACCCAGGGCGTCAGAACGCAGCGTCGGCGCCACATCGCCCTGGGCTCCTGCGTTCGCAGGAGCACGAAGCGAGTTTAAAGCCGTTCGATGATCGTGACGTTGGCCTGACCGCCGCCTTCGCACATCGTTTGCAGGCCATATTTGCCGCCGGTCGCGTCGAGCACGCCGAGCAGCGTCGCCATCAGCTTGGTGCCGCTGGCGCCGAGCGGGTGGCCCAGCGCGATCGCGCCGCCGTGCTGGTTGAGCCGCGCATGATCGGCGCCGAGATATTTGAGCCATGCGAGCGGCACCGGGGCGAACGCTTCGTTGACCTCATAGGCGTCGATGTCCTCGATCTTCATCCCCGCGCGCTTCAGCGCCTTTTCGGTCGCGAACAACGGTTCTTCGAGCATGATCACCGGATCGCCCGCGGTCACCGAGACATGGTGGATGCGCGCACGCGGGGTCAGGCCGTGATCCTTGAGCGCCTGTTCGGACACGATCAGCGCGGCGCTGGCGCCGTCGCAGATCTGGCTCGACGAGGCGGCGGTGATGGTGCCGCCTTCCTGAAGCAATTTCACGCCTGCGATACCCTCGAGCGTCGCGTCGAAGCGGATGCCTTCGTCGACCAGATGGGTCTGTCTGCCATCGGGGGTGTCGATGTCGAGCCCGACGATTTCGCGCTGAAAATGCCCCGCCTCGGTCGCCGCTTTGGCACGGCGATGACTTTCAAACGCATAGGCGTCGAGGTCGTCCTTGCTGAAGCCATGCTTTTTGACGATCATTTCGGCGCCCATGAACTGGCTGAACATGATGCCGGGATATTTTTCCTCGAGCCGCTCGGATTTATAATGGCCGAGCCCTTCCTTGATGAACAAGGTCGCGACGCTGCCCATCGGCACCCGCGTCATGCTTTCGATGCCGCTGGCGAGGACGATGTCCTGCGTTCCCGACATCACCGCCTGCGCTGCGAACATCATCGCCTGCTGCGACGAACCGCACTGGCGGTCGATCGTCACCGCGGGGATTGAGTCGGGCAGGTTCGACGCGAGCACCGCGTTGCGGCCAAGGTCCATTGTCTGCTGGCCGCCCTGCGACACGCAGCCGGTGATGACGTCGTCGATTTTCGAGGTGTCGAAATCATTGCGGTCGGCGATCGCGTCGAACACTGCGGCGCCAAGATCGACGGGGTGGATGCCGGCGAGTTTGCCGCCGCGCTTGCCGCCGGCGGTGCGGACGGCGTCAACGATATAGGCATGGGCCATGGGAGAATTCCTTTCACCTTCTTCCCTCTCCCCTTGCGGGAGAGGGATGTGGAGACTTGGCAGCTTGCTGCCTAGTCGGAGCTGGCAGAGGGGTCGCGCTTCAGCGCCAACGTAAGAACCCCTCTCAAGACTTGCTAGGCGACAAGCCGCCAAGCCAAGTCTTTCTCTCCCGCAAGGGGAGAGAGTTTTTCCGTCAGAGCTTCCGCCCGATCAGTTCCTTCATAATCTCGTTCGTGCCGCCAAAAATCCGCGTCACGCGCGCGGCGCGCCAGGCGCGGGCGATCGGATATTCGTTCATATAACCTGCGCCGCCGTGCAGCTGGAGGCATTTGTCCATGACCTCCCACTGCAGGTCGGTATGCCACAGTTTGGCCGCGGCCCCCTCTTCGGGGGTCAGTTCCTTTTTCAGATGCCGCGCCAGCGCCCAGTCGAGATGCGCCCAGCCGACCTGCAATTTCGCCTTGAGGTCGGCGAGGACGAAGCGGCTGTTCTGGAAATCGAGGATCGGCTTGCCGAACGCCTTGCGCTCGCGGGTGAATTCGACCGTGTCGTCGAACGCGCGCTGCGCCGACGCCTGGGCGCTGACCGCGATCGACAACCGTTCCTGCGGCAGTTCGCTCATCAGATAGATGAACCCCTGCCCCTCTTCGCCCAGACAGTTGGTGATCGGGACGCGGACGTCGTTGAAGAACATTTCCGACGTATCGGCCTCGTCCTGCCCGATCTTGTCAAGGTTGCGGCCGCGCTGATACCCGTCGCGGTCGGCCTCGACGAGGACGATCGACACGCCCTTCCACGCCGGTTGCACCTCGGTGTCGGTCTTGACGCAGACGAGGATCAGGTCGGCGTTCTGGCCGTTGGTGATATAGGTTTTCGACCCGTTGATGACATAATGATTGCCATCCTTCTTCGCGGTCGTGCGCATCCCCTGCAAATCGCTGCCGGTGCCCGGTTCGGTCATTGCGATCGCGGTGATCACCTCGCCCGCGACCATCTTGGGCAGCCAGTGCGCCTTCTGCTCCTCGCTGCCATATTTGACGATATAGTTGGTGACGATGTCCGACTGGAGCGAGAAGCCGGTGGTGGCGCGGCCGTAATAGGCGCTCTCTTCGTCAACGATCGCGTTGTAGCCGAAGTCGAGGCCAAGCCCGCCATATTCCTCGGGCACCGTCGGGCACAACATGCCGAGTTCGCCCGCTTTCGGCCAGATCGACTTGGGGACGATGCCGTCTTCGGCCCATTGCGCGGCGTTCGGCGCGACTTCCTTTTCCAGGAACTGGCGGACGGTGGCGCGGAACGCCTCATGATCGTCGGTATAGGCGGAGCGCGACAGATGATCGAGCGACATGGCTTTCCTTTCCCTTGCGGCAGCCGAACGCAGGCGGGGAGTCGGCCGCATCTTTTCGGTCGCCAAGAGACCTTACGTTTACGTGCACGTCAAGCAGAAAGACGTTACGGCATGAACTCTTTGCTCACCCGGCCAACTTTCCTCGTCATCCCGGACTTGATCCGGGATCCATGCGGCGCTGACGAGCGGGCAGCGCGCGACCTCATGGACCCCGGATCAAGTCTGGGGCGACGTAAGGTGGGGCGCACCTCATCACTTGCGATCCAACGACGAATAGGTTTGCAGCCGCTGGGCAGCGACCGCTGCGCGCGCTACGACACCCGCCATGGTTCAACTTCTCCTCGACGCCGGCGCGCTGCTCGGCGAATCGCCGCGCTGGAGCGTGCCCGAACAGCGGCTGTACTGGGTCGATATCGAAGGACGGACGATCCACCGCACCGACCCGGCGACCGGAACGGACGAGGTCATGCAATTGGACCAGCAGGTCGGCTGCGCCGCGCCGCGCGCGGGCGGCGGGCTGGTCGCGGCGCTCGAGGATGGCTGCGCGCTGATCGACGCATGGGGCGCCGCACCGCGCCCCTTTGGCCCGGCGGTGCTCGCGGACAAGCCCGAGCAGCGCTTCAACGACGGCTGCGTCGATGCCCGCGGCCGGTTGTGGGTCGGCAGCCTGACGAGCGACAAGGCGCACCCCGCCGCGACGCTTTACCGGCTCGATCCCGACGGTTCGCTCACCGAAGTTTTCGGGCGGCTAACCACCAGCAACGGCGCGGCGTTTAGCCCCGACGGGCGGACCTTTTACCACGCCGACACCCCGACCCATGCCGTGCGCGCCTATGATGTCGATCCCGCGACCGGCGCGCTGGGCGATGGCCGCAACTTCCACCAGTTCGCGCTGGGCAATGGCCGCCCCGACGGCGCCGCTGTCGATGCCGAGGGCTGTTACTGGTCGGCGCTGTGGGACGGGTGGCGCGTCGTGCGGCTGTCGCCCGCGGGCGAGCTGCTGCAAACGATCGCGCTGCCGGTGCAGCGCCCGACGATGATCGCGTTCGGCGGCGCGGATATGCAGACCGCTTTTGTCACTAGTGCGGGCAAGAATTTGTCCGACGAGGAGCGCAAGGCGCAGCCGCATGCGGGCGGGGTGTTTGCGTTTCGGGTCGATGTGCCGGGGTTGGTTCAGCCGATGTTTGCGGGATAACCCGATCCTCCCTGTCGCGCAGCGATGGGGAGGATATCGTAGCCCACTCGGTTCGTCCCCCGAACCTTGCACCACGCCGCAATCTCGGGTTAAGGCTCGGTCCAACATGGTTTCGCCCGAAACCTTTTCCTCCGGGGAGATATATTGATGCCGCGCACCGCGCACCCTTTTGCCCGTCGCCTGTCGCTTTTGCTCGCATCCACCGCGCTGCTCGCGGGTTGCACCAATATGGATAGACCAATGACCGCCACCGCTCCGCCTGCCCCTGCTGCGACCGCGCCCGCCGCGGCGCCGACCAGCGCCAATCCGATGCTGGCGGAATGGACCGGCCCCTATGAAGGGGTGCCGCCGTGGGACAAGATGGACCCCGAGCTGTTTCCCGACGCCTTTACCAAGGCGATGGCCGAAACGCGCGCGCAGGTGCAGGCGGTGATCGACAATCCGGCCGCGCCGACGTTCGAGAACACCCATGTCCCGATGATGCTGGCGGGCGAGACGATGGAGCGCGTGTCGGCCCTGTGGGGCGTGCAGACGTCGAACAAGTCGAACGACCGCGTCGAGGACATCGACGCCGAGTGGAGCCCCAAGCTCACCACTTTCTACACCGAGCTGTTCCTTCAGCCCAAGCTGTTCGCCCGCTACAAGGCGGTGTACGACAAGCGCAACAGCAGCGGGCTGAACGCCCAGCAGATCCGCATCGTCGAGCGCAGCCATGACGAGATGGTGCGCGACGGCGCCAATCTGTCGGCGGCCGACAAGAGCAAGCTGGTCGCGATGAATTCGAAGCTGGAAGGGCTGTTCTCGGCCTTCTCCTCCAAGCTGCTTGGCGACGAGAAGCTTTATACCTTTGTCACCGACAAGACCGAGCTGGCGGGACTCGACGCGGGCTTTGTCGCCTCGCTCGCCGCCGCCGCCGAAGCCAATGGCAAGCCCGGCCAGTGGGCGATCAAGAACACGCGGTCGTCGGCGCAGCCGGTGCTGCAGAATGCCACCAATCGCGCGCTGCGCGAAAAGGTCTATAAGGCATTCGTCAGCCGCGGCGACAATGGCGATGCCAATGACACCAACGCGACGATCGCCGAAATCCTGGCGCTGCGCCAGCAGCGCGCCGAACTGCTCGGTTTCCCTAACCATGCGACCTATCGCATGGCCGACACGATGGCGAAGACCCCTGCGAATGCGATGGGATTGATGATGAAAGTGTGGCCCGCCGCGGTGGCGCGGGTGAAGGAAGAGGTCGCCGACATGCAGGCGATCGCCGACGCCGACACCAAGGCCGGCAAGGGTCCGAAAATCACCATCGAGCCGTGGGATTATCGTTTTTACTCGGAAAAGGTCCGCAAGGCGAAATACGACCTCGATGAGAGCGAGGTGAAGCCCTATCTCCAGCTCGACAAGCTGGTCGAGGGCATGTTCTGGTCGGCGGGGCAGCTCTATGATCTGGGGTTCCGCGAAAACACCGGCACAATCCCGGTGTTCGATCCCAAGGTACGGACGTTCGAAGTCTATAACCTCAAGACCAACAAGAATATCGGCGTCTTCTACCTCGATAATTTCGCGCGCGACGGCAAACGGTCGGGCGCGTGGATGACGACCTATCGCAGCCAGCAAAAGCTGGGCGGCGACCGCAATGTGCTGGCGTCGAACAACAATAATTTCACCGAAGCGGCAAAGGGCGAGCCGACGCTGATCAGCCTCGACGATGCGACGACGCTGTTCCACGAATTCGGCCACGGCATCCACTTCCTGCTCTATGACATCAACTATCCGGCGCTCGCCGGGGTGCCGCGCGACTTTGTCGAATATCCGAGCCAGGTGAACGAGAATTGGCTGATGACCCCGGAAGTGCTGTCGAAATTCGCGACGCATTACAAAACCGGCGCGCCGATGCCGCAGGCGCTGCTCGACAAAATCGAGGCGTCGGGCAAGTTCAATCAGGGCTTTGAAACCGTCGAATATCTGTCGAGCGCGATCGTCGACATGAAGCTGCACGATCGCAAGGTGCCGCCGACCGACATCGACAAGTTCGAGCGTGAAACGCTGGCCGAAATGGGCATGCCGCGCGAGATCGTCATGCGCCACCGGCTGCCGCAATTCGCGCATCTGTTCAGCTCGGACGCCTATTCAGCGGGCTATTACAGCTATTTGTGGTCGGAAACGATGGATGCCGACACCTGGGCGGCGTTCGAAGAAGCGGGCGGCCCGTGGGACCGGACGGTCGCCGACAAGTTCCGCACGCTGTTGTTGATGACCGGCAACGAAACCGACCGCGCCGAAGCCTATCGCGCCTTCCGCGGCCGCGACCCCGATGTGTCCGCGCTGCTGAAAAAGCGCGGTTTTCCGACCGAATAGAGCGAACAAGACCGGGGAGGCAAAGGGGGTCTTTATGGCCCCCTTTGTTTGTCCGGCGAGCACTGCTTTTATCGTAACCCGCGCTAGGTCCGGGATGACGAAGGTGGGTGATGTCCGCTCTCCACCCCAAAGCTGCGATCCGCGCTCAAAAAAAACGCTGTCCTACATTATTCCGCTGTGCCAGCCTTCGTCTCAGCTCTTTCAATTCACAGGCAAAAGCGGTCGCCGCCCGGATTGCGGACACGGCCAAGAACCGGTCGCCATGTGTCCACCGAACACAACAAATCGGGCGCTGCACTAGGCTGAACTTTCCTGAACTTTGGCGTGATGGCCGGTCCATGCGCCGACCGGATCGCAGCCCCAAAGCCGACATCGCGACCCCACCGTCCGAATCCGATTGACCCGCATCATTTTCGATATAAATATGATATCATCTTTATATCGAGTCGGAGGGTAAGATGATTGATGGAGGGACTCCCGCGCTGAACCGCAGTCGCGAAACGCGCGCGCTGACGCAGAGCGGTTATCTGATGCTGCTGATCTGGGTGCTGCTGCTGGGCGTCGCGGCTTGGGCGGGGATCAGCAATGCCACCGCCGAATACCAGGTCGCGTGGAAATGGGCGGTCGTCGCGCTGTCGGCGATCGTCGGCTTTCTGATCCTGTGCGGCTTTTACATGATCAACCCCAATGAAGCCGCCGCAATCCAGCTGTTCGGCGCGTACAAGGGCACCGATCGCGCGGAAGGGCTGCGCTGGGTGCTGCCGTGGCTGATGCGCAAAAAGATCGCGGTGCGCGCCAACAACGTCATTTCGGACAAGATCAAGGTCAACGATTTGCGCGGCAACCCGATCGAGATGGCGGCGCAGGTCGTGTGGCGCGTCACCGACACTGCGCAGGCTTTGTTCGACGTCGATGATTACAAGGAATTCGTAATGGCGCAGATCGAGGCCGCGGTGCGCTCGATCGGCTCGCGCTATCCTTATGACGACATCGAGCATCAGGAAGTGACGCTGCGCGGCAATCATGACGAGGTCGGGGTCGAGCTGCGCAAGGCGCTGATCGAGCGGCTGAGCGTTGCCGGGATCACCGTCGACGAATGCGGGCTGACCCACCTCGCCTATGCGCAGGAAATCGCCGGGGCGATGCTGCGCCGCCAGCAGGCTGAAGCAGTGATTTCGGCGCGCAAGAAGCTGGTCGAGGGCGCGGTGACGATGGTTGAAATGGCGCTCAACCTGCTCGCCGAAAAGGGCGTCGTCGAACTCGACGACGAGCGCAAGGCGGCGATGGTGTCGAACTTGATGGTCGTGCTGTGCGGCGAACGCGATACGCAGCCGGTGGTGAACGCCGGGTCGCTTTATTGATGTAAAAGTCCCGTTCGTGTCGAGCGAAGTCGAGACACCCTTCGTGGGCGCATGACTTCCGGGCATCTCGACGTCGCTCGATGCGAACGGGAATTGAGGTTTAACCGATGCCTTCGCAGTCCAAAAAAGCCTTTGCCCTCCGCCTCGACCCCGCGCTGTACGCCGCGGTCGAGCGGCTGGCGGCGGACGAGCTGCGCAGCGCCAATGCCGAGATCGAAATCTTGCTGCGCGAGGCGCTGGCGCGGCGCGGGGTGAAGCCCAAGGCCGCCGCACCCGCGCGGCGCGGGCGACCGCCAAAAGAGGAGAACGGATCATGATGCATTTGTTCATGCGCAAAGGGCCGTGGTTTCGCGCTAAGAGCCATGGGTTTGGCACGGGACTGCCGATCGTTTGGGAGGGCTGGTTTTTTATCGCGCTCCACGTGGCGATGATCACGGGGCTGGCGGCGGCGTTGCAGGGTCGACCGGTGGCGATGACGATCGCGGTGATCGTCGCGGGGCTGGCGCCGATGCCGATCTATCGCGCCAAGACCGAGGGCGGTTGGCGCTGGCGGTGAGGGAAAGGCACTAACCAACCGATCCTCCCCACTTGTGGGGAGGTGGCAGCGCGAAGCGCTGACGGAGGGGGGTCCGCGTCCTCGCGCAACTTCGCGTCAGGCCGCCAGCCCCCTCCACCGCCTTCGGCGGTCCCCCTCCCCGCAAGCGGGGAGGATCTTGGGTTCTGACCTTTTCCACCGATAGCGCCGCGACCCCGCTTGCCCCCCAAGGGGTTGATGGTTAAGGCCGATGGTCATGACTAGTACCCCCGCCCCTGTCCGCATCGCCCCGTCGATCCTGAGCGCCGATTTTGCCGCGCTGGGTCAGGAAGTGCGCGCGATCGAGGCGGCGGGCGCCGACTGGGTCCATATCGATGTGATGGACGGCCATTTTGTCCCCAATCTGACGATCGGCCCCGCGGTGGTAAAGGCGCTGCGGCCGCATAGCACCCTGCCCTTTGACGTCCATCTGATGATTTCGCCGGTCGATCATTTCCTCGACGCCTTTGCCGCGGCGGGGGCCGACATCATCACCGTCCACCCCGAAGCGGGGCCGCATATCCACCGCAGCATCCAGCACATCAAGTCGCTGGGCAAGCAAGCGGGGGTGTCGCTCAATCCCGCGACCCCGGCCAAGATGCTCGACTATCTGATCGACGACATCGACCTGGTGCTGATCATGAGCGTCAATCCCGGCTTCGGCGGCCAGAGCTTTATTTCCAGCCAGCTGCGCAAGATCGAGGCGGTGCGCAAGATGATCGACAAGACCGGCCGCGACATCCGGCTGGAGGTCGATGGCGGGATCGATGCCGGGACCGCGCCGCTGGCGATCGCCGCGGGCGCCGACGTGCTGGTCGCGGGCACCGCGACCTTCAAGGGCGGCCCCGACGCCTATGCAGGCAACATCCGGCGGCTGCGCGGCGAGGCCTGAGCGATGGAGGGGAGACCATTGACCGCCGCCCCCGCCGACCCGCCGCTGGACCTGGCCGATGACGCCGCGCCGATCGATGATTCGATCGAACCCGGCAAAAGGCTGATCCGTCTGCCCGCCGACAAGGGGCTGTCGCTCGGCGATCGCGTCGCCAATGCGATCACCCGGTTGACCTGGCGCACGCCGCTCCACGCCTTTCGCCTGAAAGGCCGCTTTCCGCTCAAATTGCTCGGCGTGCCGGCCGATCCGGTGCCGGGCGACCCCCGCGCCGGGACCGCGATCCGCGCCGGCCATTTCCTCCACCGCGGGTTAAAGCTGCCGCTCGGCGAGCTTGATTTCGCCGCGCTCGACGTCGCGCCGACCTTTGCCGATTATCTGCACAGCTTTGCCTGGCTGCGCGACCTGGGTGCCACCGGCACCCGCGCCGACGGGGTGCCGATCGCCGAAGCGGTCGTCCGCCATTGGCTCGGCACGCATGGCGAAACGGTGAGCGAACCGGCGTGGAAGGCTGACAACACCGCGTGGCGCATCCTGTTCTGGGCGAGCCACGCGCCGCTGATCCTGTCGTCGAGCGACCTCGTCTATCGCTCGGCGGTGCTCAATCACCTCGCGCGCGCCGCACGCCACCTCGACCGCGTCGCAGACAAGACGCGCCCCGGCACCGGCCAGATGGTCGCGTGGGTCGGGATCGTCGCCGCGTCGCTACTGATGCCCGGCGGCGAGCCGCGGCAGATCTTTGGCGAGGCCGGGCTGCGCAAGGTGCTCGAGACGAGCTTCTACGCCGACGGCGGCAATATCTCGCGCTCACCGCAGGCACAGCTCGACGCGGTGATGGCGCTATCGATGCTCGCCAAGGTTTATGACATGCGCCGGATGGAAGTCCCGCCCTTCGTGCAGGAAGTGCTGGCGCGCGCGGTCCCGGCGCTGCTCGGGCTCCTCCACAGCGACGGCGGCATGGGCAGCTGGCAGGGCAGCGGCGCGACGTCGGCCGCCTATGTCCAGGCGATCGTCGCCGCAAGCGGAGTGCGCACCCGGCCGCTGAAACAGGCGCGCGACTGGGGCTATCAGCGGCTGGTCGCGAACAAGGTCGTGCTGCTGACCGACGCGGCGCCGCCCCCCATTTCCCGCGTGACCGAGGCGGGCTGCGCCTCGACGCTGGCGTTCGAGCTGTCCGACGGCGACGAGCGCATCGTCGTCAATTGCGGCGGCGCCGCGCTGACCGGGGCGACGATCCCCGCCGACCTGGCGCGCGGCCTCCGCACCACCGCGGCGCATTCGACCTTGATCCTGGCCGACACCAATTCGACCGCGATTCTGGCCAGCGGGTCACTGGGCCGCGGGGTGACCGAGGTCGAGCTCGACCGGCGCGAGACGCCGCAGGGCAGCCGCGTCGAGATGAGCCACGACGGCTATGCGCGGCGCCACGGGCTGATCCACCGCCGCCTGCTGATCCTGTCCCCCAACGGGCGCGAGCTACGCGGCGAGGACATGCTGCTGCCCGCCCCGCGCACCCGGCGCAAGGGCGACAAGGGGTTCGCGCTGCGCTTTCACCTTGGCCGCCACATTTCGGCGAGCCTGACCGCCGACAAGCTGGGCGCGCTGCTGCGTATCAACGGCGGGCCGCTGTGGCAGTTTCGCACCTCAGAGGGCGCGCTGAGCGTCGAGGAAAGCCTGTGGGTCGACGGCGAAGGCCGCCCGCACCCCACCGAACAGCTGGTCGTCACCGGCACCGCGCCGGCGGGCGGCGCCAGCATCGGCTGGATTTTCAAGCATATCGGGTAAGGAAGCGGCGTCACGCCGCTCTCGTCATTGCGAGGAGCGAAGCGACAAAGCAATCCAGAGCGGCGCAGGACCGCCCCTGGATTGCTTCGCTTCGCTCGCAACGACGAGCGGAGAGGACAGCGGGCGCCCAAAGGGACTGAACGCCGGCTGCCTAGTGGCTTAGAAAGCGTAACGCGCCATCAGCTGGAACACCGGGCCGGCCTTTTCGCTTTCCAGTTCATATTCGTCGAACGTGCCCGTGCTTTGGGTATCGATCGTCGTGAATTTGTTGAACACTTCGCGCTTCGCGCCGTTCAACAGGTTCGAACCTACGGCGCGGATCGTGAAACTTTTGCCAAAACGCTTTTCGACGAAGATTTCCAGATCGGCGCCATAGCTGGTGAACACCTCTTCACCGACGGTGCGATCAAACGCGCGGCCTTGTTTGCGATAGGTGGCGCCGAACGCCGCGCCGACCGATTTGACGTCCTGGATAAAGCCGAAATTATAGACATATTTCGACTGGCCGTTGAAGCGGCGCTCGCCGAAATCGTCGGTGATCTCGCTGTCGAGCAAGGACAGGTTGCCGAAGATGCCGGTGTCGGGCAGCCCGATGAAGCCGAGATCGGTCGAAAGGTCGAACTCGATCCCATAGACTTTGCCGTCGCCGACATTGAAGGGTTGCAGCACGAATGTGCCGTCGCCTTCCGACCCCTCTTCCAACGTGTTGGTCACTTCGATCAGATCCTGCACCTTGCGGTAAAAGACATTGACCCCGACGATGCCCGAACGGCCGATGCGCTGTTCATAGCCAAGGTCCGCGCCCCACGCCGTTTCGGGGTCGAGCAGCGGGTTGCCGAGCAGGTCGTTGTCGCCCAGCTCGGCCTCGAGCAGCGCCGGCGACAGAAAGTTGAATTCGGGGCGGCGGCTGGTGCGCGCGACCGAACCGGTGATCCGGCCGCCATTGCCGACGTCGAACTTGAACGACGCCGACGGCAGAAATTTTTCATAATCATTGGTGAAGCGCGACGCCGGCGGGGTGAGGTCGTCGATCGTCAGGTCGGTGGTTTCGTACCGCACCCCGGCTTCCCACGCAAAGGCGCCTGCCTTGCCCTCGATCAGGACAAAGCCGTCGAGCCGTTCTTCTTCGATGGAATTCACGCCGCCGGTCGCGGGCACGAAAGCGCCGAACGTGCGGACGAATTCGGTCGGGTTGCGGGTGAACTGGTCGTAGCCTTGGCGCGTCGCGACGGGCAGATTGTAGCGATCGCGCGGCGCTTCGGTAATCGCGGTCGAGCGGTCCTTGTCCTGCCAGAAGCCGCCGAAGATCAGCCTGGTGTCTTCGCCCAGATCGAACGCATGCTCGAGCTTGACCGAAAATTCCTTGTCCTTGATCGCGCTGCGCGTCTGGTCGCCCGTGAAACGCGGTGCCGAGCGGTCGAACTCGACCTCATATTCGGTTTCAAACACGTCTTCGTCGAACTGCGACAGCCCAAATTTCAGGCTGGTTTCGCCGAGCGACCAGCGGTGCGCGACCTTGCCGTTGACGCTGTAATTGTCCTGATTGATCTTGGCGACATTGGCGTTGTCGACGGTCAGATTGCCCGGCGGCGTGGCGCGGACCGGCCCGTTGATCGCAGTCAGATCATTATATTCAAAGCTGCGCTCGTTTTCGATCCGGTCGGTGTGAACGTAAAAGCCGTTGATCGAAAAATCGGTCGTGTCGCCCTTGATGTCATAGGTCGCGTTGAACGAATAATCCTTGCCATCCCGGGTATCGACCTGGTCCTCGCGATTGTCGAATATGGGAACATTGGTCGGATCGCCGTTGGCATCTTCCTGATTGACGTAGCGCAGCGAGAATTTCTTTTTGGGATTGTGCCGACCCTGGAAATTGGCGCCGAGCAAGAAACGGCCCGGACCAAGCGCCCCGCCGATGACGCCGCCGACGCTGGGTTCGAGCTCCTTGTCGTCGAAATAGAGGCCGCCGGCGCGCAGGTATCCGCCATCGAGTTCATACCCATCGCGCAGTTTGATATTCAGCGTGCCCGCCACCGCATCGCCCGACCGACGCGCCGACGATGAGCGGACAATTTCGACCCGCTCGATCAGCTCGGCAGGGATACGATCGAGAAAGAAGCTGCGGTCGGCGTTCGATCCCGGCACCTTTTCGCCATTGATCAGGATCTGGGTGTAGCCGGGCGGCAGGCCGCGAAGGCGGGCGCCGTCGCTTTCGATGACGTCGGACAGAAAGGTCACCGACGGCACGCGCTTCAATGCATCGCCCGCGGTCAGTGGTTCGAAGCGCTGGAAAAATTCGCTGTCATAGGTGAGGATCGGTTCGGCCTGATCGTCATTGCGGTTGCGATAGCCGATGCTGCCGAGCACGACGATGTCCTGCGACGTCGTGATCGTGCCGTCCTCATTCTGGATCGGTGCCATATCCTGTGCCGCATCCTGCGCGGCGGCGGGGGTCGCGGCGAGCGCCGCGGCAAGCGCCAGCGCGGCGGCAGAATGCAGGTTGAAAGCTCGAATCATGTGTCATAACCCCCTTGATCGTTGCCGGGCCTCTAGGGGGGCCATGTGACAGTTTGCGGCGAGCCGCATGACGTTTAAATGACGCTTAAGTGACGGAAATATTGTGGGATTGACGCCGCCGGACTTTGCTGGGACGGGGCGCGCCAATCGCCATTGGCGCCATCGGGAACAGGGGAAATCGTCATGACCGCCGTCCGCACATCGAAGCTGCTGACTTCGTTCGCTTTTGCATCACTGCTGAGCGGATGCGCTGGACAAGCGGCGCCCGTCATCACCGGCCTGCCGCCGGTGGCGGTCACCGCGAGCGGCGAGACCGCGCCGGTCGGCACCGGCCGCGCCGATGCCGCCGACGATCCGGCAATCTGGGTCGACCCCGCCAATCCCGGCCGCGCGCTGATTGTCGCCACCGACAAGAAAGCCGGGCTGCACGTCTATGACCTGACCGGCAAGGATCTGGCGTTTCTGAAAAGCGGCCTGGTCAACAATGTCGATATCGTCGGCGATATCGTTGTCGCGAGCGACCGCAACGACGGGCTGAACGCGCATCTGGCGGTCTATCGTCTCGACGGCGCCAAACCCGCGCTGACCGCGCTGGGCCGCGCCGCGGCGGGCAGCGGCGAAGCCTATGGCCTGTGCCTGAAGAAGAGCGCGCCGGGCACGCCGATCACCGCGGCGCTGATCGTCAAGGACGGCACGGTGCGCGTCGGGACGCTGACGGTCGATGGCACGCCCAGCTTCACAGTGCAGTGGGAGCACAAGATTGCAACCCAGTCCGAAGGCTGTGTGTTCGACGGCGACACGCTGTATGTCGGCGAAGAAGTCGGGGGGCTATGGGAGCTGAAACAGGACGGCGAGGGCGCCGCGGCGCGGCTGGTCGCGCCGATCGACAACCAGCGGCTCGTCGCCGACCTCGAAGGGCTGGCGACGATCGATCACAAGGATCAGCGCTACCTGATCGCGTCGAGCCAGGGTGATAACGCCTATGCGGTGTTCCGCCTGCCGTCGGTCGAATATGTCGGACGCTTTGCGGTGACCGCCGGCGCATTCGGCGCGACGAGCGAAACCGACGGGATCGAGGCGGTCGCGGGCAATTTCGGCCCTGCCTACCCCGACGGCCTCTTTCTGGCACAGGACGGCGACAATGCGCCCAAGGCCCAGAATTTCAAGCTGGTGCGCTGGGACCAGATCGCAGCGGCGCTGGGGCTTTAAACTCGATACCCTCCCCCTTTATGGGGGAGGCGGCGAGACTTGGCAGCTTGCTGCCTAGTCGCAGCGGTGGGGGTGTGGTTTAGGCCTGAAGCGAAGGTTCAAGGACGCGCCCTCACCCCCATCCAACTCCGCCTAATCGCTTCGCGATAAGGCTGCATATCCTTCCCCCATCGAGGGGGAAGAAGCAAACCGCCGCGTCACCCAGGGTAGATGAGCGGCACCTTGCCCTGAAGCCCCCCGGCGCCTAGAGGGTCCGCGTCATCCCACCGCCAGCCGAGGCTCTCCCCCATGACCGACCTGATTCCCGTCCGCCGCGCCCTCTTGTCCGTCAGCGACAAGGCCGGGCTGACCGAGCTTGCCGCCGCCCTCGTCAAACATGGCGTCGAGCTGGTGTCGACCGGCGGCACCGCGAAGGCGCTGCGCGACGCAGGTCACACGGTGCTCGACGTCGCCGACCTCACTGGCTTTCCCGAAATGATGGACGGCCGCGTCAAGACGCTGCACCCGACGGTGCACGGCGGCATCCTCGCGGTGCGCGACGACGCGGCGCATGTCGCGGCAATGGAGGCGCATGGCATCGGCGCGATCGATCTGGTCGTCGTCAACCTCTACCCCTTCGCGGCGACCGTCGCGAAGGGCGCGGCGCGCGACGAGATCATCGAGAATATCGACATCGGCGGCCCCGCAATGGTGCGCTCGTCGGCCAAGAACCACGCCTTTGTCGGCATCGTCACCGAGCCCGAGGACTATGCCGCGGTGATCGCCGAGATGGACGCCAACGGCGGCGCAACCACGCTGGGCTTACGCAAACGCCTCGCCGCAACGGCGTTCGCGCACACCGCGACGTATGACGGGATGATCGCGAGCTGGTTCGCCTTTGCCGATCAGGGCAAGCTGTTCCCCGATACGCTGCCGCTGACCGCCAAGCTGCAAGCCGAGCTGCGCTATGGCGAGAATCCGCACCAGCAAGCGGCGCTCTACCTGCCCGCCGGTCCGGCCGCGCGCGGCATTGCACAGGCCGAACAGGTGCAGGGCAAGGAGCTCAGCTACAACAATATCAACGACGCCGACGCGGCGCTCGAACTGGTCGCCGAATTCCGCGCAGCCGACCCGACCTGCGTCATCGTCAAGCACGCCAACCCCTGCGGCGTCGCCACCGCGGCGACGATCGCCGAGGCCTATGACGCGGCGCTGAAATGCGACGATGTCTCGGCGTTCGGCGGCATCATCGCGGTCAACCGGCCGCTCGACGGCGCGACCGCCGAGGCGATCAGCAGCATCTTCACCGAGGTCGTCTGCGCCCCCGACGCCGACGCCGACGCGCGCGCGGTGTTCGCGAAGAAGAAGAATTTGCGCCTGTTGCTGACCGGCGAGCTGCCCGATCCGGCGCGCGGCGGGCTGATGATGAAGACGATCGCCGGCGGCTGGCTGGCGCAGAGCCGCGACATTGGCCGGATCACCCGCGCCGACCTGAAAATCGTCACCGACCGGGCGCCGACCGAGGAAGAACTGGCCGACGCGCTGTTCGCGTGGACGATCGCCAAGCATGTGAAATCGAACGCGATCGTTTACGCCAAGGGCGGATCGACCGCGGGCATCGGCGCCGGGCAGATGAACCGCCGCGACAGCGCGCGGATCGCCGCGGTGAAGGCACGCGAAGCCGCCGAATCGCATGGCTGGGCCGAAGCCCGCACCGTCGGCAGCGCGGTGGCGAGCGATGCTTTCTTCCCCTTCGCCGACGGCCTGCTGGCGGCGGTCGAGGCGGGCGCGACCTGCGTCATCCAGCCGGGCGGGTCGATCCGCGACGATGAGGTGATCGCCGCGGCGAACGACGCGGGGCTGGCGATGGTGTTCACCGGGATGCGGCATTTCAGGCATTAGAGCCTGATGAGTTTGAGTTACTGCATTCGTCATTGCGAGCGAAGCGAAGCAATCCAGGGCGGTTTACGCCACGCTGGATTGCCGCGTCGCTTCGCTCCTCGCAATGACGACTCTAACTGAATCCATCACGCTCTGGAATAGCATCTATATCGTCATCCCGGCGAACCCGAGGACACCTTTATTATAACTCGGGTTGCGTCGGGTTTCGGCGTGTCATTGGTGAAGTCGAGAATGCCCATCAGCGAGCCATGAAGGGTGGCGTGGACCTCGCCGCGCTTCTCGCCGGGATGAAGCACGATCTTGCCGACGAGCGAACGGATGTCGCTTGAGGCATCAAGCCGCGTGTCAGGGTCGCCGAGCGTTTCGGTAAGAGCCGCGACCTTGCGTTTGTATATTTCTGCGATGCCGGGATGAACGTCAGGAACATCGTCGGGCGCCTGGGCAAGCCGCGCGGTGATCTCTGCCTTCTCGCGGTGAAGTTCGGCCATGCGAGCCTTCATCGACGGCTGATACAGCCCGTCCTCGATTGCCGCCATGATCCCCGCGACCGCGCGCTCGATCCTGGCGAGTGCGCGGGTGTCGGTGTCGGCCTGGATGCGCCGCTCGCGGTTCTCGCGGTTGATGTGCGCCGCATAGGCCGCGACGGCCGCTTCGATCTTGTCGGCGGATACCAGCTTGTTGGTGATACCGGCAAGCGCGCGGCGCTCAAGCTCTTCGCGCCGGATCGTCCGATTGTTGGAGCAAGAGCGGCTGCGATGATGTCCGACGCAGCCGTAGCGGTCGCCGACCACGATCGCATAGGTTCCGCTACAGGCGCCGCATTCGAGCAGCCCCGAGAGCAGATAGGCGGGACGCCGCAGCCCTTGTGCGCTTCGGGACTGCGCCGCGTCCTTGACCGAGGCATAGCGCTCCGCCAGCACCTGTTGCTGTTGCTTGACCGCCTCCCATTGCACATCGCTGATGATGCGAAGCTCCGGCACTTCGTTTCTGATCCATTCGGCTTCGGGGTTGAAGCGGGTGACCTCCTTGCCGCTGCTCGGGTCTTTCACGCTGTGCTTGTGGTTCCATGCGCGAACGCCGACGTATAGCTCGTTGTTGAGGATGCCGGTTCCCCGGCGCGCATCGCCTCGGATGCTCGTGTCGCGCCACGGTTTTCCGGCCGGGCCGTTGATACTGTCCGCATTGAGGTCGCGCGCAATCGCACGCGGACTCTTGCCGGCCGCAAACTCGGTGAAGATGCGCTCGATGATCAGCGCCTGTGCCGGGTCGATTTCACGCTCGCCACGCACCAGTTCGCCTTCGCTGTTGAGGCGCCGGATCATGCGATAGCCATAGCCCACGGCTCCGGCAGAGAACCCCTTCTCGACGCGCCCGCGCAAACCGCGATGCGTTTTCTTGGCGAGGTCTTTCAGGAACAGCGCGTTCATCGTGCCCTTGAGCCCGACATGTAGCTCGGAGATTTCGCCTTCGGCGAGCGTGACGAGCGGCACCCGCGCGAACTGCAGATGCTTGAAGAGAGTCGCGACATCGGCCTGATCGCGCGACACCCGATCGAGCGCCTCGGCCAACACGATGTCGAACTTTCCCGCCTGTGCTTCGGCAAGCAGGCGTTGGATGCCCGGACGCAGGATCATGCTCGCACCCGAGATCGCCGCATCCTCAAAGCTGCCGACAATCTGCCAGCCCTCGCGCTCGGCCCGCTCACGGCAGATGCGCTGCTGGTCGGCGATCGACGCCGAGCTTTGCTGGTCGGAGGAGTAGCGGGCGTAGAGCGCGGCGCGGGTCATGGCATCGTCCTTTTTTGAATGGCGGACGGCAGGCCCGCACAGCCAGATAAGACAGTCTCGCGCGCCTCTACCCTAGCGTCAACGCTTGGAAGCCTGCGGCTTTTTTAAGCCTCGCGAGCCTCATTATCGTTTGCCGCCTTTCGGGCGCGGATATGCTCGCGGGCGATATGCCGCCCGATCGCTTCGGCGATGCGCGTCAGCGCAGCGTCGATGGCGGCCGGATCGGAGATGGCCTCATTGTCGTTCGCGGCGGCAAAACGCGGCCCGCGCGGCGCGTCATCCTCTCGCATGATCGCCTCGCGTGCGAGGCGCCGCGTTGTCATTGTCGGCGCGGTATCCGGCGGGATCGGCGATCCAGCGGTTGATGGCGGATTCGTGCCATCCGGCGCCGTGGACGCTGATCCGAACCTGCGCGGGGAACGTCCCTTCGGCGATCTTGCGGTATAGAGTAGAACGCGAAAGGCCGGTCCGCGTGAGGACCGTGTGGAGACGGATGATCCGTTCGGAATTGGGCATGGGCATACTCCATCGTCTGACGGTTGGTGGGAGCCCCTGGGTCTAGAATTGGCGATCCCGACGCGCCGCGCAAGAGTGTTGAAAACAGTGCCGTTTCGCCTTGCGTCCTCCTGCGGTCGGTAGCGTCTCGTGGCGTTTCGCAGCGGTTAAATTTCGGCGCAAAGAAATTTTCCCATGCTGTCCCAGGCGAGGCCGGTCGGGGTCCAACGGACGGCAGTCACGCGCATTCCGACCATTTCAGTTCTTTGAAACGTGATTCGCGAAAGGGTTCCGTTTCGGCGGCGCGACCCTTCCTGCTGGGCAGTGAACCACCGTCGCACGCCGTCTCGCGATGTCGTCATGCGACCAGTTGCGGATATTGGGCAACATCCGCCATAGATCCCCCATGGACATAGCTGTCATTGCCATCGTTGCGGCGCTCGCTTCGGCGTTGACGCTTTATTCCGGCTTCGGTCTCGGAACGCTCTTGCTGCCGGCGTTCGCTCTTTTCTTCCCGGTGCCGGTAGCCGTCGCCGCCACCGGAATCGTTCACCTCCTCAACAATCTTTTCAAGGGCACGTTGCTGCGAAAACGTGCCGACTGGCCCACGGTGCTGAGGTTCGGTATTCCGGCCGTGCCTGCCGCCATCGCTGGCGCTTGGCTGCTGGCCATCCTCGGGAACACGCCGCGTATCTTCGAGTGGACGGCTTTCGGCGAAACCTTCGGCCCGACGGGCGCCGGTCTGGCGATCGGCATATTGATGATGGTCTTCGCCGCACTCGAACTCCAACGATGGTTTCAGGAACTGAAGGCACCGCCCGCGCTGATGCCGCTTGGAGGCGTGGTCACGGGCTTTTTCGGGGGTCTGACCGGGCAGCAGGGAGCGTTCAGGTCCATGTTCCTGCTGCGTGCGGACCTTCCCGCAGAACGGTTTATCGCGACCGGTGTGATGATCGCGATCCTCGTCGATCTATCGCGGCTCACCACATATGCCGCGTCGTTCACCGCGGCGGGGCTAAATCCCGCAGGACGAGAAGGTCTGCTGGTACTGGTCGGCACACTCGCAGCTTTTGCGGGCGCTTATGTTGCCACGCGTCACCTGGATAAGGTCACTATCGGCGCCGTCCGCTACAGCGTCGCGGGCTTGATGCTTGTAATAGGTGCTGCTGTGGCAGGGGGTGTTCTTGGCTGACGGAGTGCCCGCTTCGCACGGCAAAGCAGAAATTTCAGACGACATAACAGATTGGCAGGGGG
>Ga0209232_1000238_pt1 | contig 34849 bp, 28 predicted proteins | sample ETNvirenome_2_60_FD_184066 | JGI IMG/M metagenome (GOLD analysis project Ga0209232, IMG submission 184066) | Marine viral communities from the Pacific Ocean - ETNP_2_60 (SPAdes) (version 2) | ecosystem: Environmental > Aquatic > Marine > Oceanic | place: Pacific Ocean | collected 2013-06-22
CGGTGGAGGATTCATGACACAGAATGGATTAGCAACTCAAGATGAAGTCACTACAGGTGTTTCAGCAGTTGTTACTCTTGTTGGTGTTATATGGTCAATCTTATCTAAAAAGAAATGAATTACGGGAAATCTTACGGCAAAGAAAAGAAGGCTTCTAAAAAAAAGAATAATTCTAAAAAGTCTATTTTAAAAGCAGCCTATAGGAAAAAGAAAAAGAAGTGACCTTCTTAAAAATTTTAAAAGCAGCTTTGAGTTCATATGCTGCATATACTAAATATAAGCATAGGAAGCATATTTATGACCTTGAAGATGAAGTTGATCGCCTTGCTGCTGATGGTAGTCCTGCTGCCAAGCTGCGTCTTGAGAGACTTAGCAGGAGACTCATCCTTGAACGAAAGCAATCTTTATGATCCTGCTACAATTACCCTTATAAAAGGGTATGACTATCCTTTTGCAGAGGGTAATCTCATGGGCAGGGGTCAGAAGTTCCATAGTGATTTTTCCTACAGACGTGCTATAATAATAGGAGATGATAGCAATATGTGTGGGACACAGCAGACCAAATGATTCAGGTGCAGCTTCTGTAACTGGAGTCACTGAATGGGACTACAACTCCCAATTAGCTGATATGATCAGTGACAGGTTGAAGACTCCACATAAAATTTACTCTACCTACAAAGGTAATAGTTATTGGAGTTCTATGAAATGGCTTGCTAGAACTTTAAAACATGATGCTGTTGAAGCAGCGATTGAACTTCATTTTAACGCTGCTACTCCATCAGCGACAGGACATGAGTGGTTGTACTGGAATACTTCAGAGAAAGGTAGGTTGTTCGCTAGATCTTTACGGGATTCTTTTGAGGATTGTTTCCCTCAGTTAAGGAGTAGAGGGATCAAACCACGCAAGAAAGGTAGTAGAGGAGCAGGGTTTTTAAGATTAACGCACTGTCCCGCGACTATCGCGGAACCGTTTTTTGGTAGTAATGAGGAGGATTGGGAGCTCGCTTTAAAGAATATGGAAGGAGTGGCTACCGCAATGGCTGCGGGGATAGAACTCTACAAAGAACTCTCAGAAAGGTGGTAATGTGCAACTGCCTAAAACAATATCGATTGCAGGGCAGAGGGTAAAACTTGAGCTAGTTCCTTTTAATGGGGACAGCCCTGACTTCGGATTGTATTTACACGATAAAAAAACTATCGAAATAAATAAAAATTTAAAAGGCAAAGTCCTATTAAATACTATTCGTCACGAAATGATGGAAGCTAGTCTACTCATAAGTGGAGTAGGGTGGCTTGAGAACTACGACCAAGAAGCTGTTGTACGCTGTATGGAAGAAATATTTTTTCCTGCTTGGGAGTTATTTTTGAAACGAGCAACTTGAAATTTTGAGTGTAAGAAAACAAGGTTTTAAAGAAAGCGGTCCCTTCGCAGTCTACACCCCCTCTAGCGATGATATATCTCTCGCGCATACGAGGGCTACTGAAATGGGAGTTCTTCCTAATTCATTTACTCAAGGCATGGGCCGTATGACTGGTTGTTTAGGAGAGATAGTCGTTAATAAATTTATTAAAAAAAGTGTTTATGTAGGCAATTATGTTTTTACTCATGATTTAGAACATCGACATAAACGAATAGAGGTTAAGTCTAAAACTTGTGGGTCCATCCCGAAACCCGAATACTCTGTTTCTGTTAATGGGTCCTCTAAGAAAATCCCTGATAACGATGTTTATTTTTTTACCAGAGTCAGGAAAGACTTAATGTTTGTCTGGATTGTAGGATGGTTGCCTACTACTAAGTTCTTCAAAGTAGCTCAGTTTAAAAAAAGAGGCGAACAAGATGACCACGGGTTTACTTACAAGGCAGCGGGCTACCACACAGAAATGGATAAGCTTAATAATCCATTTAGTTATAAATGATTTAGTCGTAAGGACTTTCCTCTTCTTCTTCAGGAGTCGATATGTAAATAGGTAGTCCCTCTCCTGATGCTCCCGCTACGTTGTGCCAAAAGTATTCATCGGCTTCAACGGTAGACATATCTTGGGATAACAAGTTTATACATTTTTCTATAGAATAAACAGCTCTAGGTGGCCCATGTTCTACATCAATACCTACAAAAGCTTCATCTAAATCATCTGCTAATATTACAGATGCTGTTGATATAGTCTTTTCAATAAAATTTTCTATTTCTTGTCTGGTCATAAAATGGCTATTATTTTGTCATTTTGAATATTATCTATATCATATTTCTCGTCCAGATCAATTTCCCAAATCTTACCCCCTCCTTGGCCTCTGGATTTTATAGGACGTAAGTGCGAATTGTTGCGGGCAGCATCTTCCATTATACCAATTCCCCTACGTAAAAACTCCATAGAACCAGACATACCAACATTCCTCCCCCCATTAAAGTCTTGAACCGTAACTTGAAAATCTGTAAGGGTTCCCCTCCATGAAACGCTATGTCCATACTCCCTAGCTCTTTTAACAAAAAACTCAACAAGCTCTGCAATACTTGACCTACTTGAATTATCGTAAGCAGCACTTGCTATAACAGGGTCAATGTAGGAATCAACTCCGAATCTAGAAGTACCTAACACGCTTTTTGGAGGCTTAAAGTCTATTAGAAATTTAGCAAAGTAGGGCAGTTCGTCTTTTATTGTTTGCTCCAGAATGTGGTTAGGAGGAAACTTACTCCTAGAAGTCTCACTAATAAGCAGTGCCATAATCTTGTCGCGGTTACTTGAGTCTAACGCAGGTATCACGCTAAGACTGTTAGGGTCCATGTTAAGAGACATTATAACTCGACCTGTCCACGGAACACTAATCGCGTCTACATGTTTTGCATGGTATTCCATTCTAGGATTAGCTACTGCTTTCTTAATTAATTCTGTTGCTTTCCGCTGATCCTGAAAAGAAGCCGCACTAACTGTATCATCAATAACCCACGCAGCTTTACCTCCTAAGTCTTTGTTAAAGCTTGTACCTCCTGATATGTATTCAGAAGCATCCGCAAAACCACCCACTAATGCAGAGATAACACAGTTACTTAACAGTGATTTTCCTTTGTTAGTGGGTCCTACTAAAAGTAATGCCTGACCTTGAGCTGCATTCTTATCTATTACAGATATATAAAACCTTTGAAGCCACGCATAAAAATAATCTATCGTAGGAGTCTTTGAATTATTTACAAATAAACTAGATAACCATTTGTGTATGAAAGGCCAATCCTTTTTGTCTCCTGAGTCTGCGGCTTTAACAGGATTTATATTAGCGTTATTAAGTATCCTTCTACTATTGTAGGTAACAACTCTGTCTTTTGAAAATATAACAGGAGCTATCTCGTCGATACGATTTTCGTTGCAGATAGAAACAAGTGCGTTCTCTACTTCTGAACAAGCTTTACCTGCTCTTATCTTAGGAGAGAACCCTGCTTGCCTTAACTCCAGTATAAGTTGTTTTTCCTGAATTTGTTGAGCAGATCCATAAATCAGTTTGAAATACGTTTTACCGTTGTACCAATACGTATCAAGAATACCTGAAGTTTTTGTCGTCTCATAATCAGACACAAACTTTTTACCAAAGATCTCTGTCCAAGTAACAAAACCTTTTCCCGCTCTATCACTGTAGGTAACCATACCGTTGTCTGAAACCTGAGAACCTTCTCTTTCTATCCCATCATCGATCCAGAACAAAGGACCTCTGCTACCTATATTAAACTCACCCTCCCATCGGTTAGGAAATCTTTTATTTACCTCTTCAGCAATAACATCAATAGGAATAGAAACTTCAGACACTTGTGGAGGCTTATCCATCGCTGCTTTCCTATATGCGGATTGATAAATAGATTCATCTAAAGGATCTCCTACTTTTGTCCAATCAACCCCTAACTCAAAATACTGACTAGCTTTGAGAGAAGACTTATCAAACCCTGCACAGATTCTATCTAGGGCTAAGTAATTAGCCATCCTCTTCATGAACTCTGCAAACAAATCAGGGGTTACTGTAATTCCTGATTCAAACTCCCAAACCAACCTCAAATACCCTGACTGAGTTTTTGATCTCCACGTAGGCATTGCGGATTTACATTGAGTTGCTAATATTTTATCGATGATTGAGAAATCTATAGGAGCGTCATAATCAGCTACGACTCCCCATACTGTATGAGGTGGGTTACTTGAGGAAACTCGAAGTGATGGTGTGTCTCCTATAACAGTGCTGTAAAAACAATGGTCTGTATTCTTGTCGGCACACCAAGCTCTAAATTTAGCTTTGTCTTTAAATGTTGGTTTCTTTTTTTGTAAAGTAGATAAGTCCTTTGACTTAATCGCTTTGTTGTCGCACAGGTTTTTAATATATCTATATTCCATTACTTCTCATATTCAGTTACTATTTTTCCTTCCGCATCAAGAGGGATATCGGAAATCCACGGTGGAGGAGTTTTCATTATATCGAGCACTTTGTCCAATCCTTTTTGAGCCTCCTCCTTTTCAATTTCAATTACAAATTCGTCATGAACATGGAATATTACTTTAAGTCCTGCTTGCTCTAACCTGACCAACATATCAGAAAATATGTCTCTTGCTAAAGCTTGAGATATGTTCTCTGCTAGTAAACCTCCCCACAACCTAATGGGAATTTTCTTAGCTCCTTTAGTCAACATTGCAACATAGTTGCGTCTGTTGTTTTGAATAGTTGTCTTTATTTTCCCGTAATTTAATTGTCTCCCTGATGGCAGCTCCAGAATAAAGTCTTCTTTCTTAGAGTAAGCTATGTGTAATTTACGTTGAATTGTGTTCCACAAACCCACAACTTTTTTCATAGAAGTTCTATATAACCTAACAGAGTGCATTGCCTCATCTATGGACATACCAGAGATCATAGAAAATTTATTAGCACTAACACCATATCCACAACCAAGTACCATAGTTTTTACTCGATGGCGGAGCTTAGGGTCTTCGTCTTTTAATGACCCTTTGCTTTCATCCCATAAGTTAAATTGGCATGCAAAGCCTTCGTATATGTCATCAGAGTTTCTAATTACTTCTAAAGTTTCTGTATCTTCAGATAACCAACATAAAGTTCTAACTTCAATTTGAGATAGGTCAGCTACGATAAGCTTTTTATCTTTGCTAGGCGAAATAAGTTTTCTTAGATTTGTACCTAAGAGTTCTCCTCGCGGTAAGTTTTGTAAATTAAGGTTGCCTCCTGACCCACTAAACCTTCCTGTATGAGCTCCGAAATACATAAGCCCTCCATAGTATCTGCCATCATCCATTGTGGCATTATCAAAAGATTCTAACTTTCTTTTAAGGGAGTTAATCCTTCTATAGTCTCGGACAGCTCCAATCCACTTGTACTCATGACCGTGTTTTTTAATCCATGCGTTAGCGTCGTCGTCGGTCATGGATAAACTAACAGGTGGCTCAAGCCCCATCTTCCTACACTCTTCGTTAAATGCTTTTCTAGATAATGGAGTAGCGGTGTCTAGCCACGGGATGTTATTCTCCGCCTCAAATAACTTAATGTTTATATTCTCTTTTTGTTTTTTAAGCTCTTCAGCATCAATCGGAACTCCTCTCTGCATACACAGTCTATTTATTCTACTGATACCCCTTTCAGCTTCAGGCCACTTATCTTGTAAATCTCTCCATAAGTCTAAACAATATTCAGAATCTTTAAGAGCATACTCATCGACTTCTTTTTTAAAGTCCTCATCCATGTCTTCCCATCTCTTACCCGCCATATTATCACGGGTAGACTTATCCATTTCTAAATCGTATAGCACAGAGGTAGCTCCTTTAAGAGATCTAGGTAACCCACAGTAAGCTGCTAGGTCTGCGGTGCAATGCCACTCTGCATATTTAACACTAGGCCACCAACCTTTAGTTACCCCGAACAAATATAAAGATTCATCAAAGGATGCGTTGTGTGCTAGAACTCTATGCCCTTCAAGAATTGACCAATCAAATTCTTCTTTGGGACACCCAACGAAGGAAGTACCGTCGTCTCCCACAACACTAAGTTTATATGCGTCAAAATCAGGGTGGGAAAAGTAACAGTTAAAACCTAATTTTTTAATACTACAGTCCTTGTCGTAGTAAGTTTCAAAGTCTAAAGCGTATGTTTTCATAAGAGGTATTTTTCATGAGAGTGCCTACCCCTGTCCCCCACGAACAGGAGTAGGCGATCCCTCTCATACTATGAAGGAACTCACTGAAACGGAGCCCCTGTTTTTACGTATGACTACGTAAAATTTTTAAATGCTTAATCGGAATGTTGTGAGGATTCTTCCAGACCAAGCTCTACTTGTTTAAGATCGTGTTGGATGCCTTCAAGTGCAGAGTTAAATACATTAGATAATGTCTGCATTTTCTTTTTCTGTACTCTTAAAGCATCAATCTTTTCGTCAATTTCAGCTAGAATACCTTCAAGTTGAGTTAACTCGCCTTGAAAAATACTCTGCTCGTCTTCAATAATTCTTTCTACTTTATCTTCTGACATGTTAGCTAGTGATGCGGGTTACAAAACTGGTTACATCTTCAGGAGACTTATCCTTAGAAACAGTTAATGAAGGTACGAACCAAGAGTGTCTACCTCTTGTTAATAATTCTGCTTTGAAGTTCCAAGCTCTTGAGCATAACGGATCATCATTAAAAGCAGAAAAAGTTGCCAGTCTTTTGTAGGTACATCTAAAAGCATCTTTAGCTACATTTAGTTTACCTAATGCAAACTGATCTTCTCCGATAGGATACGGGTACAATTCCTCATCTGCACCTTCAGGCATTGGAAAAAGCAAAATGATTTCTGCAAATTCGATTGTGCCGAACTCACTGTCAGATTCAATCTCTTTCTTTTCCTCCTCATTCCACGCTATGCGAGGCATTTCAGGAGAACCAAAAGGTACGTTCTCTCTCCATCCTTTGAGAGCATTAACAGGTATGACTTGGCATTCCTTATCAGGCTCAAGGATAGTTGTTGTTCTATCAAGCACTACTGAACCTGCATCCCCTGCAATTTCACTAGATGATTGAATTATATTAAGGCGAGGAATTTCAATATCGCTCGCGGTGATAGCTAACTTTGGTGGATCTGATACCTCTGCTAACTCTTCTTTAACGGTTGCTAATTTAGCTTTACTCATTTTTTCTTATTGTCTTATTTTCTTATTTTCTTATGAGAGCGTGAATCGCGTCTCGGAAGTTTTGATAATATCCGCTTCTTCAAGATCTGCAAGGAAATTATCTGAATTTTCTTTTTTAGTTCCTTTGTCGGATTTTTTACCTACAAGATCTGCTATCTTTTTTATTGGTAAAGAAGATACACTTAATAAATCTTCAGCAGTAACTCCATAAGTTTCTGCAATCTCTAACATACTTATATTGTCAGTACACTTTTTAGTAGCTCCCATGTTTTTAAGTTTTAAAGTTGGGAACTCTTTACCTTCTTTAGCTTGCTCTACTGCTTTAGCTTTTATTCTTGTAGCCCAATTTGATACAACCTTAGCAACGCCCCATAACTTTTCTAAAACTTCAGGATCATCAGAATCAAAATCTTCTTTGTTTGGTAATGGCTCTCCCGCAACTTTCGAAGCAACTTCTAAAGCGAGCCCCCCTAAAGCAGGACAATGATCTTCGTGTTTACAAAACCTACAGTTAACTGTTGGAGTTAACTCATCATGGTCAGGTACTCCACCTTTCCATTTCGGCCTAACCATCTCACCTCTTTGAATTACTTCACTAAGTTCTTTTGTTAATAAAGGAACATCAGCTCTTGTAAATTTGTCGTGTAAAACTTCAGAGCGTACAGGTATATAAAAGACAAAGTCTATCTCGTTCACTTTAGGAAAAGCTTGAAAAGCTCCAAGCGTGTATGCCTTCGCTTGCCAATTATCTTTAGGAGAATCTATTTTAGATATCCCTGTTTTATAATCGGCCATAACAGCTTTGTCTCCTGCAACTAAAAACCTATCACAGGTCCCCCACGTTTCAGTTCCTTGTAGATCAACTTGAACTTGAATTTCGTTGAGTTCTTCATAAGGAGTACTACCAAAAAAACTTTCGTTGAAAGCTTTCTCATCAGCCACAATCATGTCATATATCTCAACCTCTTCTTCATCATGTAATGCAGAGGGATCTCTAACTTCTAAAGCTTCGTGTATTCGAGTTCCTTTTTCCGCTGCGGCATTTGTACCTGACCTACCTTCGTATCCTGCACATCCTGCTACGTATTTTAAACTTGAAGGAGAGAACTCCGCGTGTCCCCTACTTCCGTGGTCTGGTGTATTATCCATGTAGTTCTTTTAAATTATCTAATTTTCTGTTTACTGCTTTTATCACATGCTCCTCAATAGAGCCTTCGGATATTAAAACTTTTTGTACGGCATCTGACTTCGCCCCGTTTCTATGGATACGTCCTAATGTCTGAGCATATTCTTTAGCAGAATATGATGGACATATCAAACTAACTCGTGGTCTTTTGCCTAAAGTATCGTGCAAAGAAAGTCCAGTGCCTCCCGCAGCTATGTTAACTACAAGAACGTGGTCTTTGTCTTCTTGAAATCTATCTACATTAGATTGTCTTTCTTGCACAGACTGACCTCCTTGTATTGTTTTGCACGAAAGTTTTTTAGCTAGTAGGTCTACCGTGTCTTTAAAGTTGACGAATATAACTACAGAGTTTCCTTGATCCTTTAAATCTTTAGCCATGTTTACAAGGTCAGGTATTTTACACAGCTCAGTTAACTGACGGGCTCGTAGTATTTTTACTAAGATTATTTCACTATCATCGCTATTGATTGTACCATCTATGTAGTTCTCTACTACATCAGGAGTTATCTCAAACTCATCGTAGATAGCTTGAATAGATTCTTTTTCCGCAAACTCTGTATATTCAACAAACACTCTGTTGTTTTTAAAACTGTCAGGGAAATCCTGTACTGTTAGTTTGCTGCCAACAACTCCATAGATTTTTTCTTTAATACTTTGTAGAGAAGCTTTCTTAGATAACCTCCATTGTTTCCACTGGTCTTGCACACAACCATTCTTCTTCATCCAACTATACCAACTAAACTTTACTCCCTCTGTTTTGTTTAAGTTATGTAAACCCAACATATAACCTAAAGCTCTCATTTCAGTTGGGTCTTCACAGGATGTAGCAGACATTCCATGAACTGAAAAACCTTGTTGAACTAAGCTAATAACAAGTTGTGCGTTTTGTGTGAACGCACCTTTACATTTATGTATCTCGTCAATAAGAACTAATGTGTTAGGAGGCATGTTCCATGTCATTATCTTTTTACCTTTTTTACGTAAGTAAGGAGGTTTACCTCTACGAATAGCTTCATAGTTGTAAACAAATAGTGGAGTTATTCCTACCTCTTTTAACTCTCTTTCCCACGAAGGTATAACTGACTTAGGGCAAATAACAGCAATAGGTACACTAAGTCTTTTAGCTAAGTGAGCGGCTACAACAGTCTTACCTGTACCAACTTCACTGGTATCAATCGTATTAATTTGTTGAGACTGCTTATCTACAAAAAAAGAACAAGCCTCTTCTTGTTTGGGGAACAAAGTTTTCATAGAGAGGACTTTTTAATAATCCCTTTCCATAAGTATGTCTAGAAAAAACTTAAAGTTAAATACGACCGTCTACTATTTTATACCCTTTTCGTATGTATTGAGCTATTAAAAAAGCATCTACCATACCGTCATGTGCTTTAGAACATCGTTTATTTTTTAACCAACACTCATCAGGAGCTAAGTTATTAGCTACTGCTAAAGCTGCTTCTTTTGTATTATAAGGAGCTCTTAAATGACCTAACATTGAATGCTGCCAGTTGTGTACTTTTACTCGTCTAAGATTCCACTGTTTAGTTTCAGCTAACCCTAATAGTTTACCAAAAGAAATACCCATAGACCTAACAGCTTGAGAAGATTTAGCGTGATGTAAAGGTTCTTCGACTGCAAATATAAATCGAGAGTCTAAACCGAGTACCCATTGATATACTTTGTAAATATCTATTTCTTTCTTTTTACCTCTAACTAAATTAGGCATAACAGTTTTTGCAATCACTCCACCTGTATAACGAGAGATAGCTACCAGTCCTCCATTGAGCCCGTTATCAACTCCAACGATTACATCTTCTTCATCAATATCCATCTAGACACCTTTTAGTAATTAGAAGACCGTCTCCTTCCATAGGTAAAAAACAATCTATGTTTTTCTGTAGTAGCTGGAGGAAACCAACTTCTCTTGCTGTTGCAGGTATAACTAAATAATATTGTCCTGCTAACAAGTCACAACAAAAAGTAAAGTCACAGGGAGGTATGTTCTCTCTTTTAACAATCCAAGGGTCTGAAACAATTTTCTTATTAGGAAAAAGAGGTCTTGGTTTTATATGTCGTCCAGCCAACATGGGGTTGCTTCTTCAAAATTGTTTTGTAAATATTCAAACTCAAACTTTTCAATGGCTTGTTTCTCCGTTAACTCATAGTTCTTTTGCAAAAGCTCAAGTGTTATAGTCTTACTATAACATGCTATAGGAGGTCTGCCATACTGCTCTACAGTACCAATGAAAGCGTCCTCTAGTCCTGCATACAATAACAAAACAGATTCCGCATCTTCTTCGATCTCAAATTCATTCGGCTTCTTCGGCATCAATTATATCTTCGTCTTTTATTTTTATTGATCCATTACCTCTATCGGCTTTGGTGTTATGTAAAATGCTAATATCTATTTGTACTTTACCTGCTCCTCCTGCATTCTTTGCATTTAAACCTAAGTTCCTTCTTATTAACTGATCTAGTTCTGATAGTTCGCGAACTGTCTTAGGTCCTCTTAGATTTTTTACAGAGTCTCTTAGTAGCTTAATACCCGCAGCAGCGATATAAGATTGGTACTTCTCAGCAGGACTACTTTGAGATTCAGCTATTTCCATCATAGCTTCGTCTTCAGCTTTCCTTGCGTCATGTTTAGCAATCTTTATTGCATCATCAGTTTTCTTTTCTAACTCTTTATCTAAAACGTCTTGAACAACATCGAGTTTCTTTGGTTCTTCGGGTTCTTCTTTAGCTTTAATACCCTCTTTACGTAACCACCGTCTAAGCGTAGACGGATGTATATCCAACTCTTTACATATATTTACGTGCTTATATCCAGCACTTATCATTTCAAGAGCTCGTTCTAGTAAAATATCTTTTTTAGACTTTTTTGACAAAGTAATTAACATTACCTTTATAACTACTAGATTTCAAGTGTGACTAAGAAGAACTTTAAATTTGAGCCACGAATAAATACCAAACAAAAAATGGATGTTGGTGGTTTTATCTTACCTCCTACAAATACTTTAACAGGTTTGTTGTATGGGTTTCATCATCACACAGACCATGACGCTAGGGAATATTACTTCTGGAGATTGTGTGATGAGCTCTTTAATAACCCTGATTTAGTTGCCGAACCATTGATGGTTAGGCATCCGTGGGCAGAAGAAATGATCAGAGCTGTTATTGAAAACAAGTATGTTGCTATAGGAGGAGCAGCTTCTTCAGGTAAATCACATACACTAGCTGCATGGGGAGTTCTTAGTTGGTTAGCCCAACCCCAAGATACTCTGGTTCTTTTAACATCAACCACGCTTCGTGAAGCAAGGAAAAGGATTTGGGGATCAGTGATCAGTTTGTTATTACCTCTTGAGGGTTTAGCACCTATAAGAATTAGAGACAGTATAGGTAACGCTTGTTACGTTACGCCATCAGGTAATCTTGTAGAGAAAGCGGGATTATCTTTGATAGCGTCAGAAAGAAGCAGAACTAAAGACGCTATAGGTAAACTTATTGGTATTAAACAAAAGAAAGTCATACTGATTGGCGATGAGCTTTCTGAGTTAAGTGAAAGTATCTTGCAAGCTTCGCTATCAAACTTATCTAAGAACCCTTCTTTTTCTCTAGTCGCTCTTAGTAACCCATCATCTCGATTCGATGCCTTCGGAGTTTTCTCAGAACCTAAAGGTGGATGGGATTCAGTAGATACAAACTCTGCTGACACATGGGAAACAAAGTGGGGTGGTACTTATATTAGATTTGATGCAGAGAGATCTCCTAATGTTTTAGCTGACGAAGTACTATACCCTTGGTTACCAACAACGGAAAAACTAAACGAAGATAAAGCCTTATTAGGCCCTACTAGTAGAGGTTATATGCGGATGGTACGTGCTGTTTTCTTCGATAGCGATGAAGCAGAAGGTGTATATACTGAAGCAGAACTAGCAAGCTCAGGGTCCATGAGGCAGGTACAATGGAAAGGTAGCCCTGTAAATATATGCGGATTTGACCCCGCGTTCACTAATTCAGGTGACCGCTGTATGTTAGTATTTGGCAAGGTCGGCTATGATACGACAGGCCAATATGTCTGCGAACTAGGAGAATCCGTCCAAATCAATGACGATGCCACCAACAAGAGTACCCCTCGGAGTTATCAGGTTGTTCAGCAGGTTCGTCGGGAGTGCGAGAAACGGGGGGTTCTTCCTCTTGATCTTGCAGTAGACTCGACAGGTGCTGGAGCTCCTTTATGTGACTTGCTGGCAGGGGAGTGGAGTGATGATATTCTTCGGGTGTCATTTGGAGGGAAGGCTACGGATAAAAAAGTCAGTGCTAATAGTAAAAAAGTAGCACATGAATTATATACTAATAGGGTAACCGAACTTTGGTTTGTTGGAAAGGAGTTAATACGTACTAAACAACTGTTCGGTGTATCAACAGATTTAGCTCAAGAAATAACAGGGAGAAAATATGACATGATCAAAGGATCGAGTCTAAGGATGAAGATGGAATCTAAAGTAGAATTTAAATCTAGGTTCGGCAAAAGCCCTGACTTAGCTGACGCAGCTTTCTTGTGTTTAGATGTTGCTCGACAAAGGCACGGTTTAGTAGCGGTCGAACCTCCTTCGGCTTCTCCATCAGGAAAGCCGAGACCTCACAAATCGATGAAGAGACTTACGGGCATCCTTTCTAATAATCCTTTGTAAAAGTAAACTGAAAAGTTTCTCAGAACTGTAATTAAGTTTATTCTAAATTAATAGAATAAACTTAATTAGGTTAATAGAAGAATAATATATACAGGGTTTAGCGTGTTGCCTTTATTAGAAAAGAGTTTAAATTTAGTTTATGGCCGACGCATTAGATAATTTAGCCTTAAACTATACAAAAACATTAGTAGCTCCCAGAGGAGGGGGCCGTGGAGGAGCGGAGAAAACAAAAGAGCTTAGGCGACTATTAGCTCCTATCCTTTCTAAGTATCTTAGAGGAAGTGAATTAACTTCTGGAGAGCAAGCTATGTTTAATAAGACTAGGTTTAGAGGAAAAAGTCCCGCTCAAGTTTTTAGGGAAGTTGGCTACACCGCTACTAGAACTCAGGATTTACTTAAAGCTCAAGACGCTTTTCGGGCTGCTATGAAAGAAAAAAAACCTGTAACCGAAGAACAAACAGCTTCTGCTCAACCTACAGAACCTACAGAACCTACAGAACCTACAGGATCAACAGGACAACAAGGAACAGCAGGAGCAGGTTCTGGCTCTGCGCCTCCTTCAGGTAATGATATGGAAATACCTGAATACGCTAAGAGTGTGTATAAAGGTTTAGACGATAAGCCTTCGACGGATTCCGCTCCAACTACTAGGAGGGCTATGCTTGATAAAGCGCGTGATACTTTAAAGGGAGATACTTATCAACTAGGTTCTAGTAGCTATCTTACTGCTGCTAGGGAAATGAAAAAACCAACTCCTTTTAAACAAAGAACTGATGAACAAGTAGCTGCTAGGAATTTAGTCGTCCGTGATAGAATGGCTAGAGAACAAGGAAAAACATACAACCCTAAAGCCACTGCTTTAGATAAAGCTAAGTCCAGAATGAGGGATCTAGCTACCTCACAAAAAGGGGCTCAACAATTTTTTGCTGATACGGGTGTATCTCCCAAAGGAGTTCGTGCTATATCTGGTGAGCGTATGCCTGAGAGACGGAGAACTTATGAAGCTCCAAGAAATCCTAATGTTGTAAGAACAGAAACTCCTTCTGAAAGATTTGAAGGAGGGACTAATGTTAGTTATAGATCATTTTCTCCTGATGAGGTAAATGAATTAGAAAAAAGAAGAAGAAGAAATAGATAATGGCTCGATTTACTCGTGATCGTGTTTCCAATAAACTTAAACGTGCGTCTCGTCGTTTAAGAAGGAAAGGATATACAAGTCAGGCTGGTCAAATGGCTATGGCTGCTGAACAGGCTCGTCTTAATGAGCCTACTATATACAGACCAGAGCACCGCATCATGGAGAATGAAGCGTCTAACTTGATCGCTGAATCTCAGAGACTTGCAGCTCAACCCGACTTTGATTATCAGAGAGATATAGCCCCTATGCGTGGGCAGTTCTTTAGTGATCTTGCTAATTCAGGTATGACTCCTTCAGAACAAGAAGGGTTTAGAAGAAGATTTGAACCGCAGTTTGAGGGTTTTGACAAAGGGCAAGCAGCTTTCTTAGGTGTTGTAGACGCTCAACGTAAGATGCGTGAAGAACGTAAAGCCGCTAACCTTGCTCCTATTGTTGCTCAACGCTTAAAGCCTTTACTTGAAACTGGAGTGTCTCAGGAACAAAGAACTAAAGGGATGTTAGATATACTTACTGATAATCCTACAGCTCTTAACAATCCTGCAACTGCTAACTTGATTGGTTTATTTGATAAGACCACCTCTGCTACAGGAGCAAGTCGAACAGCTCCGCGATCTATAGCATTAAAGCTTGCCGAGATAGGAGATGAAGCAGGGATACAAGGCATATCAGGTTTATCACAAAATGAAATAGATAGCTATAGCGCACTTGCTAGAGGTTTATCTAAACAAAGGCAGACAGTTAGAGGTCAAAAGTCTCAGGAAGCCATGTTAGGCTTTTTAGAAAAACACGCTAACACTGCTACAAAATGGGTAACAGGACAGGACGAACTGACGACGGAAGATTTAATTTTATTAGGCGCATTGGGTATAGACCCAGAGCAAGCAAAAGGCGCAAAGGGAAATACTGATGAGTTTAAAAAGAAATACATCAGAAATATTATACTTAACTCTATTGGCCTTTCTAGTACATCACAACTAACCTCAAAAGATAAAGGAACAGTAGAGTTACGAAGAATACTTGAAACTGGAGATCTTGACACATTAGCTCAAGAACTAAACGATATGGTGGTTATGCAAACACGACAATTTTTATCCAATCAAGGAGCTTCTCCTTTAGGGACCGCACAAGCTAAAACAGAACAAAGATCTATTTTTTAAAATCTAATAACACAACATAACCTTATTTACTGCTATGTCAGAAATATCGCCTTCTTCTAAGGGTTTAGGACCCCTTGCAACGCTATTACAAAACCCACAGGAGGCCGATAATGTTACGCCTCCTTTAGACTTTGATACATGGGATGCTCAAATTGGATCAGGAATACCAGATCGTGAACAAAAGTGGCGGAGCTATGCGAACTATCATCGTATGCATTGGTTCGATCAGGGTACTTTAACCGAAGCTGTTGAAGGTAATATCAATGCCTCTTTAAAAAGACACTTACTAGAAGAAGGATTCATTGATGAGGAGACTCCGAACTCTGAGATATTTAAACCTAATCCTATCTCTTTAGACAAGCAGACTAATCTTGTTACTAGAGCTTTTGGAGAAAACGTCGCGAGTGTTTGGAAGCAGGGTAAAGAAAACGGTGAGAGTGAAGAGGTTCTTAACAAAACTTTAAATGATGCTAAGTCATTTCTTGTTGATGTAGGAGAACTTCCTTTTGCTTCTTTAAGTAATCTTGATGGAAGCAGACAAATTATTGGAGGGACTTCAGTAATGAATCCTGTTTCAGCTTTTGAAAACGCTGTTCGCGATGGGGCTGTTTCTTATGAAGATGCTATTCTCGTTCAGTCAGGACTACAGCAAGGAAGTGATATCGGAGCTAACAGATTTAAAGATCAGAGGAGAAGCCGATTATTAAATGAAGTACAAAACCTACTTTCGGATGAAGTTGGTAATGATCAAGCTAGAGAAAATTTTGATGCTTTATCTAATCTACTTATTAGAGAAGATCAGGGTATGTCCGCTAAAAAAGAATTACACGGTGGAATGTATGTCAAAAGGGATAGGAACTTCTTAAGCAAAGTACTACGTCAACAGTTAGCAGAGCAATACTCTAAAGACAAAGATGTTAATTTAAACCTTGCTTCTAAAAGATTTTCTGATGAAGAGATTAAGTCTGTTATAGAAGAACAAGCTGCTCTTAGAGCTAACCTTTCTGGAGAGTTTGAATACTTTTCTGAAGAGGCAGACCTAACTAGAAATATTCGTGTGTTTGGTACAACAGCAGTAGCGCACCCACAACTTATGTTACAGCCTACTCGTTTTGAAGAGGCTCTAGAAAAAGATACAAGGCTAACTGATAAGCAAAAAGATTCGTTACGAAACCAAAGAGATTTTTATAAGAGGCAAAGATATGAGTCTGTTAATAGCATCCTAAAAGAAACTAAAGCTACTTCTGAAAAGTGGATAGCTGCGTCTGCTCAGGGAGCTCAAGCAGGAGAAGATCCTGTAGAGACTCTTGATAAATTCTTATCTAATAAAGACAATTACGACGCTTTTAAAAACCAGTCTACTTCTATACTGGCTTCTATAGGCGACTCTTTTACTTCTTTGTACAACATACCCGCTGCTCTTTTATTTAAAAGCGAAGATGCTGCTAGAAGATTAGGAGAAGCTGCTCAAGAAGAATCCAGAAGACGAGAAGTCGCTAAGTTATTCAATCAGGAATACGGCTTAGGTATGGATGTTATGACTATGGTTGCCCCAGTACTTGTAGATATAGGAGCAACTGCTGCTCTAAGTATGACTACAATGGGTGCAGGTGGTGCAGCTTACATTGGACTCAAGACAGGTACTACTCTTACGGCCAAAGGATTTGCTAAAGGGATGCTTGGGGGAGTGTTAAGAACAGCCAGCAAAAAAGATTTTTTAGAAAAGACTGTTGATGCAGGTCTTGGATATTCAAGGGTATTGGACCCTAGAGAAGTTGCAGTAAGGGAACTAGCAGAAAAGAATTTAAAAGAAAAACTTATCCGAAGCACGAGCGAGAAAAACGCTATCGAAGCAATAAACGTCTACAACCAGATGCTTGATAACAAGCTTCTCATGAGTTCCAAAACCTTTGGCTCTCTGTTTGTAACGTCAGCTAATAGAAGTGCAGGTGGAATGTTTACCACCATATACAATTCAATGCCTGAAGATATGTCTCATGATGAGAAGTATGACGCAGCGATTGGATCTGCTTTGTTGGCGGGAACTATTACAGGATTGATTACGACTGCTTTTATGAAGTTAGGTCGTGGTGGTTTGGAAGAAGCTTTCCTTGATGGAATGACTTATCGACAGATGCAGGGAGTTATGAGAAGGCAACTTGGCGTAAAGTTAGGGGATGTTGAGTCAGATAAAATAGCTACAGAATTTTTACAAAGGAAAATGAGGAAAGCCTTGTTGAACTCTCCTATTATTGAGGGTGGTGTAAGTGAGGCTATTGAAGAAGGAATTGATGAACTTGCACAGACTTTTGTAAGGGACGCTGCTCTTAATCAAGACACTCCGCTAAAAGAGATAGCTGCTGGTGTAGGACACTCTATGCTATTAGGTGGAATATTTGGCTTTGGTGCTACAGGGGCAAGAGGTTTATATGATAAGCTTGGAGGACCCACTGGCGATGAAGCAAGGTACAGGGCTCAGGTTGCAGATGAAATTATAGAAAGACTTAAAAAGGAAGGAGCTCCCGCTACAGCAGACGAACTTGAAATACAAGAGACTCGACGGTTATTAACAGCTCCACAAAGGGAGGTAGGAGAAAGAAGGAGAAGAAGGCCAGAAGAAACTCCAGAAGAAACTCCAGAATTAGAGCAAGAGGATGAAGTAGTTGAAACAGAAGATGAAGTAGTTGAGACCACAGAAGACGAAGAAGGAGCCTCACCAGAAGATCAGGCTGAGTTTGATTTCACTACTGATTTAAGTCCAGAACAATTTCAGTTTCAGTTTGATGCCTCTGTTGAAGGAACAGATCCTAACAGGAGAGTAGAAGAAGAACAGTTGGAGATAGACTTAGATTTAACCTCTCGACCTGTCACTACAACAAATCTTCTTGGGGAAACAGAAATTTTACAAGAAGGTGATCCCGTACAAACAGAATTTTCTACAGAAGATTTTGTTAATTTACTAGATGAAAACATTTCCCCTGAAACTGTTTCCGAAGCTTTGGCCGAACAGCTTGAAGATCGGGCTGATACTTTAGACAAACCAAGTTCAGGAGTTGCTAACGAAGCAACAAAACAAAAAGTTAAAACCAAAAAGATACACCCTGAAGAAAGGAAATTACAACAACTTATAGCTCGTCTAAATGAAAGCACTAGCCTTATTAAAGGGCAGGAGTATGTATTCCCTACTGCTGATATACCTATTGCTAAAGAAGAATTTATTGATGACCACCTTACGGCTACTGAGGTGAAAGCTTTTGAAGACTTAATACGTAAAGGAGTCCCTGTTGATCTTACTCAAGACCGCGCTGTTCATGGTATGCCTGATAGGTCAATGTTCCCTAAAGGATATTATGAAAATAAATCTCAGCTTTTAAATGAGTTAATACAACTTCGTTATCCTAAACGCTCTAGCTTTTTGCCTCAAGATGTTAAGAACCCTGTAAAAGATAATGGCAAAGTTATTGGCTACTTAGATAGTGAGGGCAACGCACTGTTTGAGAATGATCCTGTTAAGGCAGCAAAGCTTTTATTGATGGGTTATTCTATTAAAGCCCCTATATCAAAAGCGGGATTAAACCCTGCTTTCATTTATAAAGAAGGCAGTGATTTGATTGAGGGAGTTATAATTGATGGAGGCTTCTCAGGTAATAAACGAGTAAACAAAAACTCAATCAATGAAGTATTCCCTTCAGTTGCGGATAACTTATCTAGCAATACTGAAGTACTAAATCTTTTTTCAAATAATGAAAGAGGAGTTGTTGTAGGTACTAGACCATTAGGAGAGGGAACCGAACTAAGATCTAACTTCAGGAAAAAAGGAACAGCTCAATCCAAAGAACAGCCTATAAGTGAAGTACGCCAACAGATTACAGATTTTTTCAAAGCTGTTCGCGAAAACCCTGAAGGTAAAGTTGAAGCTTTAAACCTTCTTAAATCACCTAAAGCTCAAGATGTACTTGAGTCTGACTTTTCAGAGCAAGCTATTATAGCTCTTGAGCAAGAGTTTAATATGGTTACAGTTCTCCACGAATTGAACACAACCTTACGTGAAACAGAGGGGGCGGTTGAAATTAATGAAGACACTGGTGTAGCTACGCCAACTAAAAAGGGTATTGAAGTTTTTAAGAGTAGGTTAGCTTCATCTGATCCTGATGCTGTTGAGCAAGCAGCTTCTGTTTTAAAAATAAACTTAGCTACTTCAGAAACTAAGTCAGACAAAGTAATATTAGAGTTCCTTTCGGACTATGTACTTAATGATCCTTTACTCCAAAAAGATTCTATTAGTTTCCGTGAAGTAGGTCTTCGAGTATTTAATAGATTTAATTCTTTCCAAACAAACTACAAAGACGCTGAAGGAAAATTCTACCCTAAAGATACACAAAGACGTAGGTACGTACGATTGGTAGACCCTTCAGTTGCAGCAACCTTCGACCCTACTGCGGTTAATTTCATGAACGATTTGGTTCTTGATGCTGCTTCTGTTCTTGAAGAAGATCAGTCTTTAAGGGATTCCGTCAATGCTTATCTCGATTTAACAACTGCTTTAGATGACGTAGACGGAAGACCTGACTGGCGTACTGGTGTAATGTCAGGTAATGAAGTCTTAGGTTTACTAATTGATCAGGGAGCTACGCTTAGGTCATTGGACCCAAGCAGTGAACACGGTAAAGCCTTCTTAGCTTTATATAAAAAATCTTTAAGGGGCAAAGATAGCCGTCCTTTACACACTCTACTTAGACTTATTAGTGGTACTACCGATTCGGTTAGCAAAGAAGGAGACATAACTAAAGACTTAGCTTTACTTGAAGACGTACGAGCAAGAGTTGAAGCAACTTTAGGACAGTCATTCAGCACTCCAAAAACAATCGCTGTTATCAATGCGATAAGAAAGAGTTCTGCCGAAGCACATACTACAACTCACTATGCTTTCGGAGAACAAGCAACTCCTGATGTACCTACCGCAACAGAAAGTGTTTCGGATATAACAAGCCGTACAATCGATGACCTCCGCAAGTTGCAGAATGTAGGAAAAAGCGTTGGTTCAGTTGAACAAGGTGTCGAAGAGGTATGGCCTCCAAGATCTACAAGTGATCCTGATATTCTTAGAACAGAACTTACTCCTGCAAACCAGAAAAGACTTGATAACCAAGAAGTAGATAAGGGCGAAGCAGACAAACCGATAGAGGTAGAGTCCGACAATACACTTACGCTAGATGAATCAAATATTTTAACGAGACTAATAAACCGTATAGGGGCTCTTGTCAGACGTAACGGACTTACATTGACTGTTACAAACGAGAAGGGAGTTGGTTTTGCTTACGCTCGTGCTAGAACTAATGATATTTTTGTTAATCAAAATGCAGTAGCTAACTTAATTAAACAAGGCAAATCAGAATCTGTAATTCGTCGGATACTTAATTCTATTATAGGTGAAGAGATAGCTCACGTTGCTTCTTACAGATCTGTATCTCAAAAACAATTAGACAATCTAATAGATCAAACCACTGACGCAGAGTTCGAATCTATTGTTGATGAGTACACTCCAGATAACCCTGTACGAAATGAGCAACTTAAAGCAGCTTTAAATTCTGAGAACGAAGCTACTGTTCAGCGAACTAAAGAAATTCTTATTGAAGAGAAGCTTCGTATGTACGCTCAGGAGAGAATGACGGGGACTACTTCGGAGGCAAACTATCTATTCTGGACAGGAGATCCTTCTAAACTTCAGATAGCTCTTGAGTACTTGAGAAGAATGGTCTCGCGACTACTTAACCTTAAAAAGAAAGGAAACACTACTCCTGAAATGGATATGGCGATTTCTAATTTGATTGAGGAAATAAATGTTTTAATCGGAATGGAGCGATTTGGTGCGGGTAACTTTGCATTTAACCCGAACGCCCCTGACGATTATATAGCAGGGATACAAAGTACAACTTTAGGTGAGATATTCCCCGAAGAGGCTAACGCTACGGACAGCCCTCTATATGAATTAGGTTTCAATGATGACCTACGTATAGGAACGGCCAAATTGGGTACCAAAAAGAAGCCCAGACCTACAAGCGCGGAGAGTAATATAGGAGGAGATTTAGGAATTAACGATTCTGAACCTGAAAAAGCAGTCGCGTCCCTTCGTAAAACAATAGGGAATCAGATTAATAAGATTGCTCAGGCGAGTGAAGCGGATACTCCTACGAGTAGATACGTTCTCCCTAAAGAGTTCATGGAAGAATCCGACCCCATAAAAAGGACTGAAATACTTAGGGATTGGTCTTCGGATAATTTAAAAGCTTTATATAATGCAGTGCCTCCTGAAGTTAGAGAACGCTCTAAGCGGTGGTATCAGGGAGCTAACAGAGTCGCTAATTCATTAAGTAAAAAATATAATATTACACCTCAACAAGTTGCGGGTGTAATGGCTGCACTAAGTCCTCAAAAAGATTGGTTCCTTAACTTAGCTCAAGCAGAGCAGGTTATAGAGGTGTGGAGTAATTACCAAAACTATAGAATGGACTCAGCGTCTTTTCTAGCAACCATTGAAGAGACCGTAGCGAAAGCAACAGCTCCTAAAGCTCAGTTACAAGGTAAACCTAAGAAGGTAAAAGATCAGTTAAACGCCCAAGCACGGGCAGAGAGAGCTAAAATCCTAAATAAACTTAAAGGTAAACGCTTTAAAGATCTAACAGAAACTGCACAAAGAGGTTGGGCAGCTCGATTGATAGCTGAAACTTTATTTGGTAAAGGAGTTTCTAATGTAGATCCTGAAGGAGATCCTAATTCTCCTTACATGAATGTTGATGGTGATATAAAAACAAATGCGTGGGGTAGTTCTGACGAAACGGCTAAAGCTTTATCAATGCTTGATGATGGATCACTTGAAAACATTAGTGAGTCATTAGGGAACTACCATAAAGTTAGAAACTTTTATAATAATATAGTTAGCCCGAATAGTTTAAAGGGAGATGTAACCATAGACACACACGCTGTTGCTGCTGCGTTCCTGATGCCTTATTCTACGAAAGCTATTGCTGTTAAACATAACTTCGCGGAGGATTCCAGTAGGAATAGTGTCTACGGTATGCAAGGGACGTACCATATTTATGTTGATGCATACAGGAAAGCAGCTAAAGAGCTAGGAATTAGCCCTTATCAGCTACAGTCTATAACATGGGAAGCTATTAGAGCGATGTACCCTAAGAACGTAAGATCCGACTTGAATTATGTAGAATCTCGTGAGAATATATGGAAGCAAAATGACCCTGAGCAAGCAAGAAATAGAATCCTTGGACAAGAAATTCCCAGACCGCTATGGCTTGGAACCCCAGACAGTGGACTCGTTGAAAGAGCAGAGGCCCAAGTTGGAACAGGAGCTCAAAAGAGAACTATTGCTAGAAGAGGTTTATTCTTTGCTGGGCGGAGAGCTACTTCAAGACTAAGCGATTACGGTTCTCCTGAATTTGAGGACACTGGAGTCCTTAGATCAGAATTAGGAGCTGATAACAAGCAGTACCGTAAGCTCATCTTAACAGGTGACTCAGGTACTAGTAATCTTGAAGATTTACTCAACTCTAAAGAGGTAGAGCAAGCACTAGATGTTAGTGTTTTAAATGAAGAAGATAATACGAGAGCTAAAGTACAAATACTTGACGCTTGGATCACTGAGAATGGTCAAACCATAGCAGAATTAAACTCTTTAGTAAAAAAGGCAGCAGAGGCTAAAGGATATGATACGGACATAGTATATTATCACGGAAGCCCCGTGTATAATATAGATACGCCACAATCTAGGCACAATTCTATAGCGGCTTTTGTTAGCGAAGACAGAGTCGATGCCCAACAAATAGCTGCTATAGCTCAACAAGTATCCGCAGAAGATATAATTGTACATCGGTGGTATCTTAAAAGAGACTTAAAACTTTTTGATCATGAAAATGATTCCGAAGTAGATGAAGTTATAAATAAACTAAAACAAGAGGACGAAGTTAAAGCCGCTATTAAAAGAGGCGAGTTTAATGAGTCCATGCTAAGGAGTAAGATCAAGCAGGGCGTTTATAGTGTGTTCACTCATTATGATGTAACTAACATGGAGTACATCTCTGAGTACAATATTCTTAATCTAGCCGAGTACCTTAGAAAGTTTGGTTACGGAGGTTATTATGAAAGAGAAACTGTACCCGATGCGGAAGTCGCTCCACAATACAGTAGAAGCCTTGCTATATTCGAACCAAATAATATTAAGTCCGCAGAATCGATTGCTTTTAAACAATCTTTAAATGCTATAGAGGATAGAAGAGACGGAAGTCTTCGTTATGAAACACAAGTCGTTCCGCTTGACCTTCGGTTTGACGAAGGAAGAACAGAGTTAATGTTCACAAGTTTGGGAATAACTGGAGCTCCGATAGAGGCAGGACCAGAGACAGACAGGGTTCTTGATACATCAGCTAAGGATGCAGGGATCAGGGCTCAGGGTAAACTCGACGATATGGGATTATCTAGATCATTCCTTGATGAGGTTCCAGAGTTTGAAGCTAATTATGACGCTCTTAAATCTATTCTTTCAGATACTAGAGATCAAATAGGTGATACTTCGAGAGAAGAAATGCCTATCGTTCAGCCTCAACAAGTAGAGGAGTTCGGTACATTCTTGAGCGAAAGTTTAGAAAGACCAGTAAGCGTTGAGCAAAAGGAAGTTCCTGTAGCAGATATGAAACCATATCAGACTGAATTGTTTTTTCCTAAAACAGTTTGGTACGCTATGCAAAAGCACTTCAATATGCAGGAAGCTACCGATAAAGTTCTCCAAGAACCGTTTTCAATAATGAGTTCTGATGGATTTATTCTTGATGGCAATCATAGATACGGTCAGATCATGCTAACCAGACCAGATGCTTCTGTTACTGCGAATGTAGTTGATCTTACTATAGCCGAGTTAATCCCTCTCGCTCAGACGTTCTCTGATATGAAGGGAAACAATCGCAAGATTGATAGAGGAGGGCAGGAACTAAGACTAGCTGACATAGGTCCTTTTGATATTGATGCTCTTAACCTTAACAAAGGAGTTACAAAAGGTAAGGTTTTTAAGACAGGCATTTATATGTTTAAGTCGGACACACTTACTGAATTAGCTAAACAAGAACAAGAGAACTTTAATTTTGGATCTAACAACTTCGTTCCTTTAGCAGAAGAAGACATACACATCACATTGCTGAATCAAGCTTTTGTTGAAGGTAGAGAAGCTCAAGGTAAAACTGATATATTAGGCGAAGCTTTCCGTCGTTTAGGAGAGAGTACTACAGCAGTACTCCCTAACCTCACGTTCCACGCTCCCGAAATTGTATCACAAATACAACCAGACGGTACGCTTAGGCAGTCATTAGTACGAAGAGTTGTCGAACAAGAAGTCTTAAATAATTTTGTAGAAAAGTATATACTAGGAGAACCTTCTCCTGATAAGCAAAGGATATACCACATCACTTTAGGTAACTTAACAGGCAACCCAAGAGATTCAGTTGCGTACCCTAATCCATCTAACTCAGTTGTCGTAGGATCTAAAGAACATTTCAATAGGTCATTGAAAGATGCTGACTATAGTGTCCCACAAACTAAAAAGCTGATCGAGGCCGAGGCAATTCGAAACAATCATTTAGTTGAAGGTGATCTTGTCAGAGTATTTAACGGTGCTGAAAGCGAAGGTGTTAAGTCTGTTGGAGATTACAAGAGGAGAAATATCGGAGGAGGCTTTGGTTTTTATTTTAAAACTGAAGATTCTAAGTTAGCTGAGATTGACAAAGGTAAAGAAGGACAAATGTATGATGTCTTTCTGAAGGCTAATAAAGTTTTTACAACTCCGAGAAGAGCTATGGAAGGCATAGGCAGCAATGAAGTTTTCTTCAACGAGTTAGTTAAAGGTTTAAGGGCTAAATATAAATTAACAAACGAAGAAGCTAACTTACTTAGAGTTAACGAGACTCCTATAATGTATTTAGCACAAGCACCAATGTTTGATACAATGGTAAACGATTTAGCTAAGGTGAACCCTAAGTTTCAAAAAATTAAAGAAGACATAGATGCTGTAGGAGAAGGAGGAGTTACTAAATTAGTTTCACAATTAAGTGGTTACGATGCGATTCATTACGAGGGCTCTGGTACTTGGGTCGTATTTGATCCTTCTCAAATTAGGATAGCAGAAACAACTCGTGAGGATCTCATAGATATGACAACCTTACGGAGTGAACTCGGTGCTACTGATAAAGAGTACTTAGAGTTAGCTGAGAACCCTGAAAAGGATTGGGTCAGTAGTGAGGGATTAACATTACAACAAATGGTAATGAGAGCTGCTCAGGATGCAGGTTACTTTTTGGACGAAGTATACCACGGTACGACTCATAGCTTTGATGTCTTCTCCAAAAGCAAAGGAAGCATAAATAATAATTTTGGTCTTGGCTTTTATTTCTCTTCTTCTCGAAAAGACTCAACCCTTAATTATTTAGATGAAGGGGCTGATTTAAATAGAAGATTAGAAACAAGAGCAGAATATTATGAAGGGCAAATAGCCAAGTTTCTTGAAAGTCGCGTTGGAGTGACAGGTGAGTCTCTAGAAATGCTTTTCTTTTCATTTGATGTGAAAGGTAATGTATCCACCCTAGTCAAGGAATCCAAAAAGTACGCTGAAGATAAGTTACCCGCATCTAAAGTTAAAGAAATCTTTACGATGCCTGATAACTTTACAGATCCTGTTGACATTTCAAAATGGCAATACGGTAGACCTTATGAGATTGGTTATGCAATCGCTCAACAAGAAATGGTGGGTCCTGAAAGAAAAGTGATACCCGCTTTTATGAAGCTTAAAAATCCTGCTGTTATAGGATCTTTCTCAGGAGATCCTGAGATGATATCTAAGGCTCTCTCAGGAGATATTCAAATGAGGCTAGATCCTTATTCAAGGTATGATGAAGAGGCGATAGAAAATGAGCTAGATTCATTACGCTTACAGCTTGCTAAGGAGAAAGACATTGACCCCGAAGATGTACTTGATTCTGATCTTAGGGAGTTTGCCGAAGAGTGGGCCGAAGACAACGGATACTTTAACGATGAACAACCTGCACTTATTCAGGCTATTGAAAAAGTAGGCCCTGATTTTGGGTATCATCAACAAGGTTCAGAAATTTCAGAACTGCTAGCTGATGAAAATTTTTCTGAAATCGAGGAACCTACACTAGCTGAAGTCGAAGATGCTTTAACTAGTTTGTACGCAATGGCTACAGATGCCGAAGGCAACATAGCCAGAGGAGAGTTTATCCGTAGGGTTTTCGAAGAGCTTGGTTATGATGGAATCGTAGACCATAGGGTAAATAAAAAGTTTAATATGAAAGGTCTTGGATCTGATACCTATCATATCATTGCATTCAAACCTGAAAGTATTAAATCAGCAGAGCTTGTAACGAAGAATGCAGAAGGCGATATAATCCCGCTCTCTCAAAGGTTCGATGACTCCAAAGATTCTATCTTATACTCTGAGCTCGGTGCTACTGATAAAACAATATCAGGGTACACTTACTCTGCGGGAGGTATCACTGTTGATAGCTTGGAGAAAATGTTAGAAGCTCCTGTTTACGAGGACGGTGTGTATGATTCAGAGAAACGTAAGGATTCTTGGTGGCGTAAATTTAAAGTCGCCATGACTGGGTCTCTTGATATCCGAGTCAGGCGTATGTTCGAACAACGAGAAGCGTTCAACCGTGCTGTTCAGAATGATGTTAACCTAAGATCGATTGAGTTAAGGAAGATACTTGATAAAGACTTTATTGATAAAGGATTTAGTATACCATACGAATTGATATCTGAAGCTACGGGTTCTTCGAAAGTCGTCTCGATACCTGATGATATCAAAGATTCAATGAAGCTCCAACACAAGTCCAGAAAAGCGGACATAATTGCAAGAGCTAAACGTAAAGAGATCACCGAAGAAGAAAAGAAAAAACTTCTTGAGGATGCTACAAACAAATACAAGAACGACATCCGCAAACAAGAAGACGTTCAAAAAGAAATCATTAGAAAGAAAAAGGACGCTGCCTTAACTCAACTGGAAAAGGTATCTCCTGACTTTGTTAATGAGCTCAAAGCTATACGTGATATCGTTGACACTCTATCAATTAAACTTAAAGAACTCTACAATGTGGACGTAGATCTAAGTGCTACGATAGATAGTAACTTAGGGATATACATAACCCGATCATATAAGATGTTCAATGAAGCAGGGTGGTTGGATAAAGTTACCAAAGATCCTAACTTCGAAACCGTGAGGAATAATGCGGCTAAGTATTTTGAAGAGACCTACAAACAAGCACGTATTAAAGCCTTCATAAAAGATGGTAAAGAAGAGTCCGAAGCTACCGCACTAGCTAACAAAGAACTTAGCGACAACAAAGAATTAGGTAGATCAATGATGCTTTCATTCCTTCATAGTTATAAAGATAAGGACGCAAATAACTTGATAGTAGGACCCGAAGCTGTTGAATCTTTTGCTAGTCCTCTGATAAATCAGTTGAAAAAGAAAAGAGATATTGATGAATCAATCAGGGCTCTGCTTGGAGAGGAAACTGACGAGGGTGCAGGGTTCAAGAATCTTCTACGTACTTATCTCAGCGTTGGTATGATGGCATCGAACCAAGCGTTCATGAAAAACTTGTTAGAGGTGGGACGCAGAAAAGGAAACGAGTGGATACTTACAAAGGACGAACTCAAGAAAAAGAGACTAGAAAATATAGATGAGTACGGGGGAAGTAGGTACAAACAAATCAGAGCAGGGGGGACAGAAGCTTACGACCCATTCAGAAACTTTGAGGTCGAGGTCGATGGCGAACCAAAGAATGTGCAACTCTTTGCTCCCGCTGAAATGGTTGATGGCTTGATGAGCGTACTCAGTCCGCCTACTCAAGAGACTGCGAACGATGCAGAAAAAATAGCGAGTGGTTCCTTTAAGTTGATGGCTAGAATAACAGGCTTATCTCTGGGAGCTAAGACTTTAGGTAACATTGGTTTCTATGTTAGGAACGTAATATCAAACGCTTTCTATTTCGGTCCCGCGAATGGCTTCGTTGGATTCGGGAAGATGACAGACAGTTTGATGACCGAGTTAAATAGAAGAGGGATACGTCAAGAAAAGTCTAATGCATACTATACAGAACTGATAGCTCTTGATGTTATCGGAAACGAGATTAGGCCCAAGCTAATTGAAGAGCTCCTCAGTGGACAGACCTCTCCAGAAACAGTCTTAAATGATTTTGAAAAAAATCTTTCAAGGCTAGAGAACGAAGAGGGCAAGAGCATTTCTCGTAAAGGAAAAGAGTTAGCTCAGAAAGCTAATGAGAAAACATGGGGTAAGGCTAAAGAACTTTCGGCTGTCGTTGATGCTTTCTACAAGATAGCTTTGTTCGAGCACGAACTTAGTTATCTCATCGATGCAAGAGAGTCCTCTCGCAAGAACGGCAAGCAAGATTTTTATGCTACCAAAACTGATTATGAACTAAAGAGATTAGCAGCCGAGAAAGTTGTCATGACTTCTCAAACATATTCTCAAGCTCCTCCTATTATCACTGGACTTCAGGGGCATACCTTCGGAGTTATGTTCGCGCCTTTCCTTCGATTCAAAGGTGAGGTTATCAGAACATATTTCAATACGTGGAACTTAGCCATGAAGGAATCTAAAGACAGTAACCCTGTTATTAGAAAACGTGGACGAAGAAGACTAGCGGGTATTGGGTTTGTTACTGGAGTATCTTCAGTCATACTTCCTATTACTACGAGACTTCTTCAGGGAATATTCTACGATGATGACGAAGCTCTTCGTGATACGTTGCCACCGTATATGCAGAATCAATCACTCGTGTACTATACAAATCCTCTTACTAAGGAGAGAAGGAACTTCTCTTTAACTTTCATTAACCCATACTCGATGTTAACTGACCCTTCACTAAGGGCGATGGAGCATCTCGTTCACGGCAATACTTCGAAGACGGTAGAGAGTTTAGTGAAAGGTACGCTAGGTGAATTTCTTGATCAGCAAATATTCATGAGGGCTTTCTTAAACAGTACAACAAACTTCGACCCAAAGAAACAAGAGCCTATCTACGAAGAGAATGATCTGCTCCATGATAAATTTACGAAGTCTATTAAGTATGTATTGAATGAAGCTTACACTCCTCCAACTCTTACCAAACTGTTAGAGGACAGAGCGATATTCAAAGATGGGTTTGACATCACTAAGGCTCCTGAAATTATATCAAATATTATCGGGCAGTTTAAACCCGCAACGACTTATCCGATTGAGTTTGATGTTAGGTTATCTGAATTTGTAGAGAAGAGGAAAGGTGAGTTCGATAGGATCAACTCAAACAAATATAAAATGTTAACCGATAGAGTAATGACCAAAGCGGATATAACTTCTTTAGCAAAAAAAGAAATAGAGGGAAGACGAAGAGTCAACGCTCACCTCATTCAGTTGTACAGATCTTTTGAAAGGCAAGGCTTACCTAGAGAGGAGATCTATAACATCAGTCTTCGAAGGGGGATGAGTAAGAGACGAGTCCAGTTGCTACTCGCCAAGGGACTTATGGATAGACCGTCATTGCCTATGCCATTCATTGAAAGTATGGCTAGAAAGGGAGAGACTCATATCCAAAGACTCCGAGACTTCCAAGCTGAGTTGAATAAGTACCCAAGGTTCTTATCGGTAGATCCGTAAACACAAAAAAACCCCCTCCCTCTACGTGATGTAGAAGGAGGGGGACCTTAACTTAACCTAACTTAACCAATGGAACATTGACTACGCCAAGTAAGTTAAGTATACCAAGCAAAATATATTCGTCAAGTTTAGTGAGCTTGTAAAGTGTACTTCGAAACTAGTTTCTCAAAGCTATCGTTTGCTTCTTTCCTGTCCTTACCTTCGTAGATAACTTTGGTAGGGTTCTCAGGAGACACTGCATATACTTTGTACTGAGGCATTGCGTCTACAGTGTGCATTAAAAAGATGCTGCTGTACGGGCCTCTGTCTGTCTTATAAAATCTCTTGATTTCCATCGTCTTTATTTTCTTTATTCAAAAAGTTTTTAATTTGTCCTAAAGCATCTGCTATCTGAGGATCGTCCAAGGATTTCTTGACTTTCCTATGTGATGTCAGTGCTGTTGAGAAGTGGCGATTGAATACTTCACCCGCTTCAACGTACGTCATTCCCGATTCACGGGCCAAGTACATTCCCAAGTGTCTCCACTGGGCGAGTGTATGTGAATGTCCTTCGTTCTTCAGTTCGTAAACTGAGAAACCAGATACTTTGCTGATTGCTTTTGCGATAGCTTGCGGTGATACTTTGTAAGTTAACTGCATTTAATTTTCGTTTAGTAGGTCGTTAATAATTTCGTCTAGTACGGATGTAGCAGGGTCCTCTTTATTGAAGATGGGCTGCCCTATTATTCCGTCAGGTAGTATTGGATAAATAACAACGGAGTCTTGAACGACCCCGTTGTCATCATCCAGTTGTGCATCCACAATGATCGGATGTCCTTGCGGAAACACTTGTCTAATAATCCTCATCTTATACAAACTCAGGACAATAGACTACGATCTCGTTACCCTTCCCCCAAACAATCTTGATAAGCTCAGGATCTTTGTGAAAAGCTAACGCTGTTTTATAGCGAGCCCACGCATCCAAGAATTTTGGGTACGAGTATTTCGCCCACATCTCCAAGTCCTTCGGATGGATTGGGTCATTCTCTCTAGCAGAGCCAAGAGCCATTTGAATACTTACTCGTTTAGCTACGTGTTGTGCGGATTTCTCCGCTTGGGTTATGGGTTCGTATTCAGCTTCCGCTTCTTCATCTTCGGCATGATCCACAAGTGAATCATCCATAGCAATCCAAGAGGACAAGGATCTATGTTTCTTCTTGCGAAGTGTGAAGGCTGCGGGCTGTTCTTCCGTGGCAGGGACGAGAGAAGCTATGTACTCCTGATCGTCTATCACTACCACCCGATGTACTGCTTTAGTTAAGGGTGTCATAATTACTTTTTTAATAAATGAATTTATAGTTAAGTTATAATTAATATATAATGGACTATTGACTAGTCAATTTCTTTTTATTCCAGTCCTCCAAAAACTTCTTCAAGTTTTCTTTGGACCCTAATACGTGAGCTAACATTGCTGCTAACTCGTTACGTGCTTCTCTCAACTGAGAGACTTCTTCTACTACATCTACTTGAGATTTCATATTCAGTTCTTTTATTTGTTCGGCTAAGGTTTCGCGTTTGATCTTATCACGTAGCCATTCGTGATAAGGTTCGTTTGATATGTGATTACTTGGCACTACAATGAATCAGGGTTCAGGGTTCAGGGTTCAGGGTTAAATTTAGTGTCAGGCTTTTATGCGTTTACCTGACGGGCGTATGAAAATAACCAGAGTACCAAAGCTCCGACGCAATACCCAATTCTATTAATCTTTTTCAGGGTCGTTCACGAAGACGGCATCGACCCATATCAATTTCTCTTTGGCAGAATGTTTACCGTACCTTTGCCTTCTTTGGTGAGCTCTCCTCCAGTGCGGTCTGTTCTTATCTTTGTCCCCGTCATCAGAAGTGTACCCTTGTCTGCGAAGAGTAGCTCCATATCTTTTACCGATGATGTTAGGACTCCATTCAGATTCACGGAGAGTGTGACCCCTACGAACTTTAGCGGGTTGAGTTTGCTCGGCTATAGTGCTGACCTCTTCAGGTTTAGCAGCCATGAAAGCCATAATTTTAAGGGTGAACTCAAGCATCTCATCCATCTTAGGACCTTTCCAGTTTGGTGTAATCCTTTGCTCCTCATCGGGTCCCTCTAAGGGCCATTTGGCAAGAGCCCTATTTTGTTCTAACAATTCAGCAACGGGGACTGGATCATCCATGCGAAAACGTGCGGGAAGCTTGAGCGTAGTTCCACTAACGCAGCCCACGTTAAGGACGGGCTGTATTTTATACTGACCTGACCTCCACATTTCGTTTGATATATCGGGCTCTTTAAAAACAGAGGTATTTATTTTTCCAGACTCATCATTGATATCCATGTTAGCCCAGTGTTCTAGCATTGCATCACCTATCTCCCTCCAAGGTCCGTCCCCGCTTTCGACTATCATCTTGTTCATGTTATGTGAGTTACATCCTCCCATGTATTCCCACTCTTGATCGAGGTTTGAAGTGTACTCATCAGTAACCGAGTTATACATCTCAAAAGATCTAGCTACCCCTATGGTAGCTATGTAATCAGATCCTCCCTTTTCTTTTATAGATGACACCGAATCTAAACCTTTTTTTGGTAAACAAATTAAGAAGCTCGGCAACGCAAACTCGATGTCTGCTAAGGTTAAAGTGGGGTCCAACTTAGAATCAATAATCATTTGTTCTGTAGTCTCATCAAGAAAATAAACGGGATAGTTGAAACCCAATAGGTTTATATGAATATCCCTCCATGCTGCCGTCGCCTTACCATCGTCCTCATCATCAAAACCGTGCTCAAGATAACTAAATAAGTTAGCCACTCCAAACAAGCGCGGGTCACTAAAGTCAGGTACGTTCTTAAATCTTTTAGGAAAAAAAGAATTATACACTCTTGAAGGGGTTACCTTTTTGAATTCTTTACAGTAGCTATTAGCATTCCCATGCCCCTTTAAGTGGTAAACAGCACGGACAAATGCTATAGAGATGTCATCGAGAAGGTGTTTCTTGAGCTTAGAGTCCGTTATTCCTACGGGCTTGAACCCCTCAGTAAAAGGGTAAGGTTCTTTGTCGGGATTGAAATGCATCCCGTTTCTAGATAATGATTTATTCATGATTAAGTTTAGTTAGTTGTTAAGTTATTCTTCGTTTATAAACCAAGATGAAACATCTTTATTTTTTACTAAGTCTTTTAAATACTTGAGCAGTTCGTCACGGGCATCCGCCTGACTTTCTGCTGTAAAATTTAAATTACAAGAGGCACTAAAATATTTTGTAGCTTTCTTTTTTATACTCATTTATACAGTTCGGTTAAGTTTATCGACAAGCATCCAGATTGATGCAGTGATTGCGGGAAGGATCACGAGACAAAGGAACATCTCGAATCCACTGATCCTCATTACAGCGGTCTTCGCGTCCGCTACGTAGCCTCCCGCTATTGCAGCGATCAGCAGGAAAAGGATAAAAAGTAATGAGCAAAGAGATATGAACAGAGTCCTATCAATGAAGTCGTTAATTATTTTTTTCATAAATTATTTAAGTTCAGATTCAATATGGTTACAAACTTGGTCCGCGATCTCACGGCCCACGGCTATGCGTTCCTCCTCATCTGCCTCAGACCGAAGCCCAGATTTTACGCACTGATCCACGCATTTAAGTATGACGTTCCATTCGTTGTGATCTAACCCCACGTAAATGGTGTTAACCTTTTGAGGTGGGTTCGATACGTAGAAGAAACGCAAGACGAGGATCGTTAATAAGATCCAGATTAAGATGAAGAATATTGTAAGCATATCTAATTTTATTTTTTGTTAAAAGGTTTAGCCCCCTCCCCTCCATGAAGAGGGGGCTGTTATTTCTAGCTCACTGGTGGAGCTTCTACTACTTTACCTAACTTAAAGCGTTCGGGTTTCATGCCACCGTAAACAACCCATAGCAACTTGGCAGGTAACAAGTGCTGAGGTATTTGATTACGCTGATCGCATTCACCGTCCGTGATGTACACCACCGCACCGACATTCGGATGGTAGCGTTTCACATATTCGAAGGCGGGGACAAATCTAGTTCCACCACCGCCCGTGATGATTGATCTATCGATCCTCTGATTTGATGAGTAGGATCTGGACTTGTTAAGCTCGACCTCAGTGGAGCAGCAGATAACGTGAGTCTTCTTAGGCTTGTACTGCCTCATCAAATTCTCAAGCTGATCGAGTCCGTCATTCACTACGTCATCGGACATTGAGTAGCTAGTGTCGATGATGTACGCGATCTCAGGTAGCTTCTTAGATCCACGGCCCGCGCTGAATAAATCAGTCGCGCTTAGGACTGGGATGTTCTGAGGCTTGTCCCATCCACCGCTGAGAGTACGCTTGAGCCAGTTGGTAAGAACTTTTTGCCACGGTACTTTAGCTTTAGCTGTGAATGCTTCAGATACTTTACGAGTCAGTCCGTCTTTAGCCTCTTCGAGTCCCGCTTTCTTGCTCATCTCCTGAATCCTTACGGCCTCTTTGATTTTCTTGCGGGCCTTCGCGTCTGCCTCTTCAGGGGTCTCGCCCTCTTCGAGCTCAGGATATCTTACATTATCGCTGACCTGACCACCTGCCCCAGATCCAGAGTCACTTGAACCTTCACCATCTGCATCTCCATCTGCACCGCCTTCACCATCGGCATCTCCATCTGCGTCTCCATCTGCACCGCCATCTGCACCGCCATCTGCACCGCCATCTGCACCGCCATCTGCACCGCCATCTGCACCGCCATCTGCGTCTCCATCTGCGTCTCCATCTGCGTCTCCATCTGC
>Ga0209232_1000239_pt1 | contig 34726 bp, 33 predicted proteins | sample ETNvirenome_2_60_FD_184066 | JGI IMG/M metagenome (GOLD analysis project Ga0209232, IMG submission 184066) | Marine viral communities from the Pacific Ocean - ETNP_2_60 (SPAdes) (version 2) | ecosystem: Environmental > Aquatic > Marine > Oceanic | place: Pacific Ocean | collected 2013-06-22
TGCGTCCCTCGACTTCGCTCGGGACGAACGGGGTTGGTTAAGGAAAGTCGGCGACGATTCTCCCTGTCGCGCAGCGATGGGGAGGTGGCAGCGCGAAGTGCTGACGGAGGGGCTTTGGCGCGGGCGTTGCCGCCCCTCCACCACTTGCTTCGCAAGCGGCCCCCCCTCCCCGTGGCGTCGCCACAGGGAGGATCATATTCTTGCCAAACCACCCTCACCCCGCCATCGCTCCTCCATGCTTTCCCGCATCTTTCCCGACCGCTTCGTCCCCATCCTGCTCGGCACGATCCTGCTCGCCAGCCTGCTGCCGGTGCGCGGCGCCGCGGTTCCCATCGCGCAAGGGGTGTCGACCGCGGCGATCGTCCTGCTGTTTTTCCTCAACGGTGTGCGCCTGCCGCGGGGCGAGGTGCTGCACGGCATCCGCAACTGGAAATTGCAGGGCAGCGCGCTGCTTTTCTGTTTCGGCGTCATGGCGCTGATCGGGCTCGGCGCGCAGCTGGCGACTGCGGCCTTGCTGCCCGCGACGCTGGCGCTGGGCTTCCTGTTTCTCGGCATCCTGCCCTCGACCGTCCAGTCGGCAACCGCGGCGAGCAGCATGGCGGGGGGCAATGTCGCCGCCAGCGTCGTCGCGGCGGCGCTGCTCAACCTGATCGGCGTCATCGCCGCGCCGCTGCTGTTCGCGGCGCTCGCGGGCAGCGCGGGCGAAATCAGCGGCGCGGCGGCGCTGCGTATCGTCGCCATCCTGCTCTTGCCGTTTATCGTCGGCCAGTTCGCCCAACGCTGGCTGCGACCGTGGGTGCTGACACACAAAGGGCTGACGACGATCATGGACCGCACTGCGATCGCGGTCGCCGTCTATGTCGCTTTTTCGGCCGCGGTGGTCGCAGGCATCTGGGACCAGCTCGACAGCCGCGAGATTGCGATTGTGTTCGGCGCCGTCGCCATCCTGCTCGCGCTGGCGTTCGGCGGCGCCTGGGGCCTGGGCGCGCTGCTGCGGCTCGCGCGGCCCGATCGCATCAGCTTGCTGTTTTCGGGCGCGCAAAAGAGCATCGCGGTCGGCGCGCCGCTCGCCGCGACGCTGTTTCCGCCCGCGATCGCCGGCATGGTGCTGGTCCCGATCCTCGTCTATCATATGGCGCAACTGATCCTGTCAGCGTGGATCGCGCCGGGGCTGAATCGCCGCGCACAGGGTGTAGTGCTTGAATAACACAGGGCCGCGTGCCATATAGGCAAGTGGCCCCACTTTAGACCTTGCGGGGTGGAAGGACGAGACATGAGCGAAGTGACGGCAACTGCAACCGTGACCGACGAACTGAAGCTGACCCCGCCCGATCCGGTGCCCGTGGTGTCGCCCGAAAAAGCCGCCGGCCTGGTCCCACTGTCGGGCGAGCAGAAATCGAAGCTGGAAGAGCGCGTCGACGGGTTTATCGAAGACCTTGTCGCGCAGGACGTCAATTCGCCCGCCTTTGGGCAAAAGGTCGACCAGATCACCAACATGGGCCGCAAGGAAATGCTGGAGGCGGCGAACCAGTCGAACCGTTTCCTCGACCGCCCGATCAAGGCGATGGACCGCGACAGCGACATCGGCCTGAACCTGATCGAACTCCGCAACACCGTCGAGCGGCTCGACCCGTCGTCGAACGGCAAGCTGATGTCGAAGCGCGGCATCCTCGACAAATTGTTCGGCAGCAGCGTCACCAATTATTTCGCCAAATATCGCAGCGCCCAGTCGCATATCTCGGGCGTGCTCAACGCGCTGGCGAACGGCAAGGACGAGCTGTTGATGGACAATGCCGCCATCGACGTCGAACGCCGCAAGCTGTGGGAGGCGATGGGTAAGCTGGAGCAGATGGTCCACATCGCCCAGACGCTCGACGCCAAACTCGAAGCGAAAGCCGAGGAGCTCGACAGCAGCGACCCGGCGAAAGCCAAGGTGCTGCGCGAAAATGCGCTGTTTTACGCGCGCCAGCGGACGCAGGATTTGCTGACCCAAATGGCGGTGACGGTGCAGGGCTATCTCGCGCTCGACCTCGTTAAAAAGAACAATGTCGAGCTGGTGAAGGGGGTCGATCGCGCCAGCACCACCACCGTCGGCGCATTGAAGACCGCGATCACCGTCGCGCAGGCGATGACCAACCAGAAACTGGTGCTCGAACAGATCACCGCATTGAACACCACCACCGCGAACATCATCGACGGCACGTCAAAGATGCTGAAGGACAACACCGCGCGCATCCACGAACAGGCGGCGTCGAGCACAATCCCGATGGAAACGCTGCAGCGCGCGTTCCAGAATATCTATGACACGATGGACGCGATCGACACCTTCAAGCTGAAAGCCCTCGACAGCATGAAGACGACGGTGACGACGCTGGAGGGCGAGGTCGCCAAGTCAAAGGGCTATATCGCGCGTGCCGAGGGTGCGAGCCAGGCGCAGGCCAGCGTCGGCGGCGCCGAAAGCCCGCTCGCGTCGCTCGAAGGCTAAGGCACATCATGACGATGAGCGAAGTCGACAAGATCCGGGTCTCGGCCGCATCGGCGATCGAACGGTCGCGCGAGCGCCGCCGCCCGATCGGGACCAAAAGCGTCGCGCTGCGCCGCCAGCATTTGTACAAAAAGGTGGGCCGGGTGCTGGTTGCGGCGGGCGTCGTGCTGATCGGCGCGGCCTTGTTCGGCGCGCTGATCCAGCCGTTGGGCTTCATCGGCCTGCTCGCGCTGTTCGTGCTGCTGATCGGGGTCGCGGTGCTGTTCGGCCGCTCACCCTTCCCCGAACCGCGCCAGGCCGATTTGCCGAAGACCGACCTCAAACAACTGGCGGGGCGCACCGAAATCTGGCTCGAGGCGCAGCGCCCGATGCTGCCCGCCCCCGCGCGCACGTTGGTCGATGGCATCGGCGTCCAGCTCGACCTGCTCGCGCCGCAGCTTCAGACGCTCGACCCCGGCGAACCCGCGGCGGCGAATATCCGCAAGCTGGTTGGCGAAGATCTGCCCGAACTCGTCGCGGGTTATCAGCGTATCCCGGCGGGGCTGCGCGGCGAAGCGCATGCCGGACGTACCCCCGACGAGACGCTGGTCGGCGGGCTGAAGATGCTCGAAAGCGAGATCGGCAGCGCCGCGCGCAGCCTGGCGGCGGGCGAGCTCGACAAGCTGGCGACGCGCGAACGCTATCTCCAGCTCAAATATCAGGGCATCGACGGCGAGGATTCGCCGGTCGGTTAGAAACCGAAGGCTCGGGATTATTAGCTTCGTCATTGCGAGCGAAGCGAAGCAATCCAGAGTGGGCTTAAACCGCACTGGATTGCTTCGCTTCGCTCGCAATGACGATATTATGAAGTCCCTTACCGCTTATGCACTCCGCCAGCGCTGCACCCCGAACCAGAGCAGCAGGACGAGCAGCAGCGGTGGCGCGAGTCCCCAATGCGTTGATCCGGCCAGCGGCGCCGGCAGCGGCGCCGATGACAGCAGCCACAGCGCCGCGAGCAGCGCGCCGACCGCCAGCGCCTCGAACCCAAAGCTGCGCCAGAAGCGCGCGCGGGCGCGGCCGTAGGCGGCCTGCGCGTCGATCGCCCGCTCGACCTGGACGGTAAAGGCGCGGTCGCCGGGGCGCGGCGGCGGCGCCAGCATCGCGGTCAGCATCGCATCGATGTCCGTCTGATTCGGGGCCGTCATGCGTCCGCTCCTTCGCCGATCATCTTCTGCGCCTTGGCGCGCCCGCGCAAGACCAGCGATTTGAGCGTGCCGAGCGGCACCCCCATGATCTCCGCCGCGTCGCCATGCGACCAGCCATGGCCGAAGCACAATGTGAGCGCGGCGCGTTCCTGCGGCGACAGGGCGCCGAGCAAGCGGTCGGCGTCGATCGCCGCATCACTCGCGCCGCGCGGGTCGGTGGCGGTTGCGACGTCATCGCCTTGGGCCAGCCCCTCGCGCCGCTGCGCGGTGCGCCGCTGGTCGAGGAACAGGCGCCAGCCAATCCCCATGATCCACGCCGCATAACTCCCCTGCCCCCGAAAATCGCCCGCGCGCTGCCACGCGCGAACAAAGGCTTCCTGCGCCAGATCGTCGGCATCGCATCCCGCGGCGCGGGCCAGGAAGGCGCGCAATCGCCCCTCATGCCGCAGCACGAGCAGCTGGAAAGCGGCGCGATCGCCCCTGGCAACCCGTTGGTTGAGAGCCCAATCTTCATCGGCGCGTCCCTTTTCACGCAGCGGCGCGCTCCTCGGCAGCCGCGGCGCGCGCGAGGCGGCGGCGGACGAGGAGTGCGATGCCGACAAAGGTCGGGAACAGCGCGGCGCCCGCCGCGGCCCGGATCAGCTGCTCATGCCCCTGGATCACCCCGAAACCCGCCATCGCTAGGCCGATCGCAATCAGCACCAGCGCGTTGCGATCGTCGCCCGGGGCTTCGGGGCTCTGGCCGCCGATATGTTCATAGGGCTTGTTGAGCTTTTCGATCAGCGGGCTGACCGCGTCGGACTTCGCCTCCAGTGCGCGGCGGATCGAACGGTGGAGCATCCACGCATGGAGCAGCCGCGCGAGCAGGAAAAAGCCGACGGTGAACAGCGCCACAAAGGTCGCATTTTCGACCAGGCGGAAAAAGCCGTCGCTGATCGCAACCAGTTCGGTGGTCGGCGGCGGCGCGGGCAACAGCGCCGCGATGTCGCGCGGGTCGATATAGGCGGCCACATCGGCCGGATTGATCACCTGCTGCGGCAACGTCACGGGCGCCACCGTAGCGGCGGGCGCCGTGGCGGCGGCGGGGGTGGTGGCCGCGGCGGCCATCAGAAAATTCATCCTCATTCTCCTTCATGCCGCATCGGCATGGTGAAACACAGGCGGCGACTTACGGCAAGGCGGGGATAATCTGCACCGGGGAGCACAAATCAACCGCCGCGCGAAGCCGCCGCCCGGACCGGCGCGCTGTCCGGTCAACAGCTAGACGGCGCGGCGGCCGCCAGTGGATGCACGGCAGCGAAAGATTTCTGACCTGGTCCGGAGCCCCCCCGCTGGCCCGGCGCGGGTCGCAACCCATTCTTTTACCTGGCTGCCCGTGGGCGAACTTGTATAGACGGCTGATGACCTCGTCGCGCACCAGCAAGGCTCTTGTTTCAAACCATCGCGGCCGCGGCGCCGCACCGCCCCATGCAACCACCGCCAGCGAAACGACCCCGCGCTACGTGGTGATCAAACAAAGCATTTGCGATGCCGTCCGTGACGGCCGCCTCCACCCCGGCGACCGCGTCCCATCGGAGGCCGAGCTGGTTCAACAGTTCGACGTGTCGCGGATGACCGCGAACCGGGCGCTGCGCGAGTTGCAGGCGGCGGGGGTCGTCGTGCGCCGCGCCGGCAGCGGATCGTTCATCGCGCAGCCCAAGCCGATCGGCCAGATGATTGAAATCCGCAATATCGCCGAAGAAATTCGCGAACGCGGCCATGTCTATCGGGCGCGCGTGATCCAGAATATCGAAGAACGCGCCGCCGCCGAGACCGCGGCGTTGCTCGAAATACCCACCGGCACCCGGATTTTCCATTCGATCATCGTCCATCACGAGGCCGAGTTTCCGATTCAGCTCGAGGAACGTTTCGTGCTGGCGTCGGTGGCGCCCGATTACGGCAAGCTGGATTTTACGCAGCTGACCCCCAATGAATATCTGACCCGCACCGCGCCGCTTGAGCGCGTCGAACATCGGGTCTGTGCGACGATGCCCGACGCCCGGACGCGCAGTATGCTGGGCCTGACCGACAGCGAGCCGGTATTGCGGATGACGCGCCGCACCTGGAGCCGCGGCCGGTTGGTGTCGCATGCCTGGCTGACCCACCCCGGCACCCGCTTTGAACTGTCCGCCGCCTTTTCGATCGACGACTGAGGCGTCAGGGCGCGCTGCGGACGACGACGGGTTTGCGGCGGCGGCGCAGCCAGCGGAAATCGGCGCGGCTGAAACTTTTGAACAACAGATAAAAGCCGGTGCCCGACATCCATAATGTCCCAAAGGCGACAAAGATGATCAGCGGATGGTTGAAGCTCGACCGGTTCACATAATCCATGTTGTGGAGCATCCAGAAGAAATCCCACGTTCGCCACGTATCGCCACGCATCACCAGGAAACGCGCAGTATCGAGCGAGACATAAGCGCTGCTGTTCTCGGCATCGGCGAAATCAACCCGCCACATCGCCCCCGCATGGTCGCGCGCCTCGAGATTCGCCCTGGCCAGCACGCTGACGTCGCGGATCGGCGCGTCGTTCATCATCGCCGCAACGTCGCGGGCCATCGCGGCGTCGACGCGAATATCCGTGCCGGTCGTCGCATCGACCAGGCGGACCCCCTTGGCCGATTGCACCTCATAGACCGGCCGCGCACCCAGATCGCGCAGGACAATCCCGGTGACCGCTTCGCCGCGCCGCAACGCCGCGACATCGACATAGTCGCCCGCGGGGAGCGGGTGGGCATGGGTCATCCCGGCGCCATGGCCGCCGACCTTGTCCTTGTCGAGCAGCGCCATCACCGAGCCGCTGAGCGCCCAAAGCAGGAACTGCAGGCCCAGGATCAACCCGACCCATTTGTGGATGCGCCGGAAAAACAGCGGCGTCAGTCGAATGCGTTTCATGCCGGCTTCCTCTTGCGGCGCTTGAACGACCAGATCAGCAACCACGCCCCGCTGATCGCCATGGCAAAGGCGCTCCAGGTTGCGATCCGCAGCAGCGGGTTGTTGACGTCGGTGCGTTCGTCATAATCCATGATGTGGAGCATCCAGGCGAAGTCGAAAACGCGCCACAAGGCATGGCGGCGCGAGATCAGTTCGCCCGTCGTCGGCGACAGATAGAGCGTCGGGCGGTTCCAGCCCTCAAACTCGACCTGCCAATAGGGCGGCTGGCGCGCCTGCATCTCCTGCGGTGCTATGGTCAGCAGACGCACCGACACGATCTTGCCATCGCCGGTGTAGATGCGCCGCGCCTGCTCGCGGACCTGGGACTCGGTCAGAGCAGGCAGCGGCGCCCCCGACCGAGCGTCGAACAGCTGCGCGCCTTCAGGGGTTTCGGCGCGCCAGACCGGCTCGCCCGCAAATCGTTGGAGACGGAGCTCGGACACCCCCGGCGCCGCCGCGACGACCTGTGACGGCGCGACAAAGCCATCGAGGTCGAAGGGCTGCGCCGCCGGGGCGCGCACCAGATGATCGCCATGAATGATGTCGATATGAACCGCCACCATGTAAAGCCCGGTCAGCGTCCAGAGCAAAGCCTGGACACCGACCACCAGGGCCAGCCATTTATGGGTGCGCCGGACGAGCAGCGGCCAACGGATCGCCATGTCGATACCCTCAGAAAGCCGTGCGGAAACCGACGTAGAATCGCCGCCCGAGCAGGTCATAGGTCATGGTGTCGGTGTTCGCATCGGTAAAGCTCTGAATGTACGGCGCCTTGCGATCAAACAGATTATCGACGCCGAGCTGGAACCGCGTCTTTTCGTCAACCTCGAACGCGAGCTGGAGATTGTGGTAAAACACATTGGGGGTGCGATAACCGATTTCGCCGGGGTCCGCGTTGAAGTCGGTCGCCTTGCCGATCCACTGGGTCGACCAGGTGGCGCTGACGCCATCCTTTTCGGCGGTCAGCACGCCATAGCCGCGCCATTTCGAATAGCCGCCGTTGCCGCCGCCGATAAATCCGTCGAAGTCGATCGGGGCGCCGCCCGGAAAGGGCAGGACGACATATTTGTTGAGGTAGGTCAGGTTGACGTCGAGCGACAGGTTCACGCTGCCGATGCCGCCCGCGTAAACGAGGCCCAGGTCGAGGCCGTTCATTTCCTCACGCCCGGTATTGATCGGCTGCGCGGACAGGAAGGTGACCTCACCGGTCAGCGCGCTGCGGGTGAAATCGTCGCAGAAGGGGTGCGACAGGTTTGTGCTGGCATAGCAGATGGCGAGCTTGGTCGAGCCCGGAATGGCGCGGATCGCATCCTTGATCTTGATATCGAACCAGTCGGCGGTCAGCGACAGGCCGGGGACCAGCCCCTTGGGCGACACGACCGTGCCGACGGTCCAGGTCGTCGAGCTTTCGGGCTGGAGATCCTGATTGCCGCCGACGGTGGTCAGGATCGTCGTGCCGAGCTGGACATAGTTCGCCGGCACCCCAGACGCCTGGCAATTGGCGATCAGCCCCGCATTGCCGCTCGTCGTATAGCGCGAGCAGGGATCGGTGGTGGTAAGATTGCCTTCCGACACCCCGCCAAACAATTCGGGGACGTTGGGGATGCGGAATCCGGTGCCATAGGTGCCGCGCAGACGCACGCTGTCGCTGATCATCCAGTCGAGGCTGGCCTTATAGTTCCAGTCGCTGCCGAACAGGTCATAGTTGGAATAGCGCACCGCCCCGCCCAGGGTCAGCGCCTCGAAAAATGGCCGGTCCGCGAGGATCGGTACCGACAGTTCGAGATAGGCCTCTTTCGCAACGCTGGTTCCCGAGATCGGGCTCTGCTGGTTGGTGTTGGCGATCCCGAGCACGGTCAGCGGATCGGGATCGCGCCAGCCCTTTTCCTTGCGATACACCGCGCCCGCCGCGAACGCGACCGGCCCCGCGGGCAGCGTGAACAGATCGCCGTTGAGGTCGGCGGTCACCGTCGCCAGTTCGTTGCCGCCGCGGTCGCGCGATGTGAAGAGGATATAATCGAGCACCTGCGGGGTCAGATCGCCGAAGCCCAGATAGTCGCCGCACGGAATAGCCGCGCCCGCCGCCGGGCTGCAAATGCTGGTGTTGATCGTGTTGCGGACGCGCTCGAGGTTGGCGATGTTGGTCGAACCATCGACCGCGGTGTTGCGGCCAAAGGCGCCCGCGACTTCCCAGCCCCAATCGTTCGCCAGCTTGCCGCGCAGGCCGAAGCTGCCCTGCCAGGTGTCGGTTTCCTGAAAGAACTGGCGCGGCCCCGGCTCGGCCAGGCGGCGCTGGATCAGGACGATATTCTGCCCGGTCGGGTTGGTGGGGTTGCTCGCCGCGATCGACAGGTTGCGCAGCGTGCCCGGCGTCGCAATCTGGTTCGACTTGCGAAAGGTATAAAGAAACTCGCCGAACGCCTCGATGCTGTCGGTCAGGTCATAATCGGCAAAAAAGGCGGTGCTGACGCGCTCGACCGGGCTGACTGCGTTCAGGAACGGGTTCGAATTGAAATTATGCTTGGCGGCGCTGTAGGGTTCAAAGAAATTGCCGTTGCCGCCCGGAACCTGATTGAAATTGATCTGCTGCCCGTTCGGCAGCACCGCGCGGCCGCCGATCGTCGAAGCGCTGTTGACGCAGCTGAGCGCGCCCGGCGTCGTTTCGGCCAGCGAGCAGGGCGCGCGCGTCGCCATGTTGACCGCCCTGGTCTTTTGATAGGTCACCGCCGCCATAAAGCCGCCGCGATCGTTGCGGACGCCCCAAAGCAAGTCGGCGGTGAAATCGGACCCGTCGCCCTGTTCGGTGATCCCCTGACGGACGCTGAGGCCCAGGCCTTCATAGTCGGTGCGGGTGACGAGGTTGACGACGCCCGCCATCGCGTCGGCGCCATAGATCGCCGACGCGCCGTCCTTCAGGACGTCGGTGCGCGCGAGCGCGGCGACCGGGATCATGTTGAGGTCGGGCGACGAGTTGGCGCCGGTGCCGCCCGCGACCAGGCGGCGGCCGTTGAGCAGGACGAGGGTGCGCTTGATGCCAAGGCCGCGCAGGTTGACCTGCGCCGTGCCATAGCCGTTGTTCGCCCAATAGGCCGAGGTCTGGTTGCCCGCAAAGCCGGCGTTGGCGGGCAAGCGCTGGAGCAGGGTTTCGATATTGACCAGACCGGTATTTTCGATCTGCTCGGCGGACACGACGGTCGCCGGACCGACACCGGCAAGATCCTGCCGCCGGATTCGCGATCCGGTGACGATGATGTCGCTGCCCGCATCGCCGCTTTCAGCGGCGGGCACGGGGGCCGCGCCGTCCTGCGCAACGGCCGGCGTTGCAATCACGGCAACGACTGCCGCGCTCGCGAGCAAAGATTTTCTGATCGACATGGCGAAACCCCCTTTGGCTATCTGATGAACCCAAGAGAGCATCAATTGTATATACAGGTCAATAGAAATTATTGCTTGATATCAATGATTTAACTGCAACAGAGCAAGGCACACTGGACATGGGCAATACGCACCCCAAGCGACCGCCCCTCAGGTTTTGGGACATTTTTTTTCACGGGGCCGCTAGCGGCGAAAGACAACGGCCGCAAGAGTCGACTTAGGCGTAATATAATTGCGTCGGTGTCTTACAATGCCGCGGTCAGCCAGCCGCCATGTTGCGCGCCGAACCAAAGCGGGCGATCAGGTCATAGGCCGAGCCGACAAAATGCTGGCGCACCAGCGTAATTCCCTCCTCGGCGCGCCAGGTTCGCCGTTCGACGAACAGGCAAGCCGATCCCGGCGGCAAATTCAGCCGGGCGGCGATGTCGCGATCGGCGGGCACGGCGGCGATGCGGGTTTCGGCTTCGGTCCAGGGCACGTGGCGCAGCAGCCAGGCGCCGGGCGACGCCCCGTCGAACGCCTGCCCCGCGATCTCTGGCACCGCGGTCAGGCTGATCAGTCGCGCCTCAAAGGCCAGCGGCGCATCGTCGGCGAAATGCACCCCTTCGATCAGCAACAGGTCGCCGCTGCCGGCGAGCTGAATTTCCTCGGCATCGCCGACGCCCGGCTGTTTCACGATCCGCTGCGTCAGGTCAAAGCGGTAGCGTTGCCCACGCTGCACCACCTCCTGCTCAAGATCGGGGACGTCGAGCACCATCGAATGGACTTTGGGCCGCGCGACGAACGAGCCGGCGCGCTTGCGCCGGTCGATCAACCCCGCCGCGGCGAGCGCCGACAACGCCTTGTTGACCGTCATCCGCGCACACCCATAGTTGCGCTGCAATTCCTGTTCGGTCGGCAGGCGCGCGCCCGGACGCAAGGCCCCCGACAGGATCGCCGCCTCGATCTCGCTGCGGATGCGCTCGTGCAGCGGTAAGGTCACGCCACGAGCGCCGCCAGCGCCTGGCGATAGCGCGCCGCGACCCGATCGCGCGCGACGTGACGGCCGCCCTCGACCACGACCTCGCCGCGGCGCCAGACCCTGTCGATCGCGCCGCGTCCCGCCGCGAACAGCAAGCCGTCGAGCAGCGATCCGGCCGGTCGGCCGGCGAGCGTCGGATGATTGGCATCGAGGCTGACCATGTCGGCGACATGACCGACCGCAAGGCCGCTCGGCATCCCCAGCGCCTGCGCCCCGCCACGCAGCGCGGCCTCGAACAAATCCTGCCCGGTCGACCGCCCCGGCGCGGCGGCCATGACATTGCGCGACCGCGCGAACAGGCGCTGGCCATATTCCAGCAAACGCAGCTCCTCGGTCATGTCGATCAGGACGTTGGAATCGGACCCGATCCCGAACCGTCCGCCAGCCGCCTGAAAATCGGCGGCGGGAAAGAGTCCGTCGCCAAGATTGGCCTCGGTGATCGGACAAAGCCCCGCCACCGCGCCGTTGCGCGCCAGGGCGCGGGTTTCGGTGCCGGTCATGTGGGTGGCGTGGACAAGGCACCAGCGCGCGTCGATCGCGGCGTGATCGAGCAACCATTCGACCGGTCGCTTCCCGCTCCACGCGACACAATCATCGACCTCCTTCACCTGTTCGGCGATGTGGATATGGATCGGCGCGGTCCCGACCAACGGCTGCAGCTGCGCCAGTTCGTCGGCGGTCACCGCGCGCAGGCTGTGCGGCGCGATGCCAACGACGGCATCGGGCAGCGCCGAAGCGCCGGCGCGCGCCGCATCGAGCAGCGCGGCAAAACTATCGATGCCGTGGACAAAGCGGCGCTGCCCAGCGGTCGGCGCCGCGCCGCCAAAACCGGCGTGAGCATAGAAAACCGGCAAGTGCGTCAGGGCAATGCCGCTGTCCGCGGCGGCCGCGAAGATCGCCTGGCTCAGTTCGGCCGGATCGGCATAAGCGGCGCCCGCCGGGTCATGATGCAGATAGTGAAACTCGCCGACGCGGGTGAAGCCGGATTCGAGCATTTCGACATAGGCCAGCGCCGCGACGGCGCGCAACTGGTCGGGCGCGATCCGATCGACAAAGCGGTACATGATCTCGCGCCAGGTCCAGAAACTGTCGTCGCCCGGCCCGCGCAGTTCGGCCAGCCCCGCCATCCCGCGCTGAAAGGCATGGCTGTGGAGGTTCGGCATGCCGGGCAGGCCGATCGCGTGGCGCGCGTCGCCGGGCTGCGGCGCGGCACCGGGAATGACGAACGAAATGAGGCCGTCGGTGACGCCCATGCGAACCTGCTGCGCCCAGCCATCCGGCAACAGCATCTGCCCGAAATGAAAGGTCCGCTGGGCCTCTGCATCATCGATCATCTCATACCCTCCGATCCGCTCAATTATGTCTATACATTATTGCCGATCAATGCAATGTGTCGCGGCGGAAAGGAGATTCGAGCGATGCGATGCGACCGAATTTGGCGCGACGCGCGGCTGGCGACGATGGCCGGCGACGGCATGGGCCTGATCGAACAGGGTCTGGTCGCCGCAACCGACGGCGTCATCGTCTACGCCGGTGCCGCGGCGGACGCCCCCGCGCTCGACCCGGCCGAAACCATCCGCTGCGACGGGCGCTGGATGACACCGGGACTGATCGACTGCCACACCCATCTGATCCACGCCGGCGACCGCGCCCGCGAATTCGAGATGCGGCTCGACGGCGCATCCTATGAAGCGATCGCGCGGGCCGGGGGCGGGATCGTGTCGACGATGCGCGCGACCCGCGAAGCCAGCGAGGACGAACTCGTCGCGGGCGCGCTGCCGCGGCTCGACGCGCTGATCGCCGAGGGGGTCACGACGGTCGAGATCAAATCGGGCTATGGGCTCGATACCGCCAGCGAGATCCGGATGCTGCGCGCCGCGCGGCGGCTCGGCAGTGAGCGCCGCGTCCAGGTCGCCACCACCTTCCTCGGCGCCCACGCCCTGCCGCCCGAATATGCCGGCGACGCCGACGGCTATATCGCGATGCTGGTCGACGACATGCTGCCCGAGGTCGCGCGGCTCGGGCTGGCCGACGCGGTCGACGCCTTTTGCGAAGGCATCGGCTTCAGCGCCGCGCAGACCGCGCGGGTGTTCGACGCCGCCAAGCGCGCCGGACTGCCGGTCAAGCTCCACGCCGAACAGCTATCGAACCAACATGGCAGCGCACTGGCAGCCGGATATGACGCGCTGTCCGCCGACCACCTCGAATATCTCGACGATGCGGGGATCGCGGCGATGACCGCATCGGGCACGGTCGCGACGTTGCTGCCAGGCGCTTATTATTTCATGCGCGAGACGCAGTTGCCGCCGGTCGATGCCTTGCGCCGCGCCGGGGTGCCGATCGCGATCGCGACCGACTGCAATCCCGGCACCTCGCCGCTCACGTCGTTGCTGCTGACGATGAACATGGGCGCGACCTTGTTCCGCCTGACCGTCGCCGAATGTCTGGCCGGGGTGACGCGCAATGCCGCGCGGGCGCTCGGGCTGGCCGATCGCATCGGGACGCTCGAGGCCGGCAAGCGTTGCGACCTCGCGATCTGGGACGTCGAACGCCCCGCCGAACTTGTCTATCGCATGGGGTATAACCCGCTCCATGCCCGTATCTGGAGTGGTCGATGACCGACATTTTGCTTGTTCCCGGCACCGTCTCGCTCGCCGACTGGCGCGCCATCTATCGCGGCGCCGTGCCCCGGCTCGACCCGGCATCGGCGCCGCGCATCGCCGCCAGCGCCGCCGCGGTCGGTCGTATCCTGACGCATGGCGAGCCCGTCTATGGCATCAACACCGGCTTTGGAAAGCTGGCGAGCGTCCGCATCGACGACGCCGACCTCGCGACCTTGCAACGCAATATCGTGCTCAGCCACGCGGCGGGGGTCGGCGATCCGTCGCCGGTGCCGGTGATCCGGCTGATGATGGCGCTCAAACTCGCCAGCCTGGCGCAGGGCGCATCGGGGGTGCGACCCGAAACCGTCGCGTTGCTCGAAGCGATGCTGGTCCACGGGCTGACCCCGGTGATCCCGGCGCAGGGATCGGTCGGCGCGAGCGGCGACCTGGCGCCGCTGTCGCACATGGCGGTGACAATGATCGGCATGGGCGAAATCTTTGTCGCGGGCGAACGTCTGCCCGCCGCCGAAGCTCTGGCAAAAGCCGGCCTGACGCCGATCGAACTCGCCGCCAAGGAAGGCCTCGCGCTGCTCAACGGCACGCAATTTTCGGCCGCCAATGCGCTTGGCGGTTTGTTCGAGACCGAATTGCTGTTCCAGTCGGCGCTGGTCACCGGCGCGCTGTCGACCGAGGCCGCCAAGGGATCGGACACCCCATTCGACCCGCGCATCCACGAACTGCGCCGCCATCGCGGCCAGATCGAGGTCGCGGGCGCGCTGCGCGGCCTGATGGCGGGATCACCGATCCGCGCCAGCCATCTGGAAAACGACACGCGGGTGCAGGACCCTTATTGCCTGCGCTGCCAGCCGCAGGTGATGGGCGCGGTGCTCGACCTGTTGCGGCAGGCCGCGACGACATTGGCGATCGAAGCGAATGGCGTTTCGGACAATCCGCTGATTTTTCCGGAGACCGACGAAGCCCTGTCGGGCGGCAATTTCCACGCTGAGCCCGTCGCCTTCGCCGCCGACATGATCGCGCTCGCGATCTGCGAGATCGGGTCGATTTCCGAGCGCCGCATCGCGATGCTCGTCGACCCCGCCTTGTCGGGGCTGCCCGCGTTCCTGACCCCGCGGCCCGGGCTCAATTCGGGCTTCATGATCCCGCAGGTCACCGCGGCGGCGCTGGTCAGCGAAAACAAGCAATGTGCCTATCCCGCCAGCGTCGATTCGATCCCGACATCGGCGAATCAGGAGGACCATGTGTCGATGGCGGCACATGGCGCGCGGCGCCTGCATGGCATGGCGGCCAACGCCGCCGCGGTGATCGCGATCGAATGGCTCGCCGCGGCGCAGGGGGTCGATTTCCACGCCCCGCTGCAATCGAGCGCGGCGCTTGAACGCGCGCATCGGTTGCTGCGCGACAGCGTCCCGACGCTCGCCGACGACCGCCATTTTCACCCTGATATCGCGGCGGCAAACGCGCTCGTCCGGTCGGGCGCGCTGGCGGCGACGGCAGGCGACCTGCTCCCCGGCGTCGCATGACCGACTGGCTCGACATCAGGCGCGGCGAGGCGCCGCTGGTGGTGGCGTTTCCGCACACCGGAACCGATCTGGCCGATACCGGCGCCGCATTTCGCTGCGAATGGCTCGCGCGCCGCGACGCCGACTGGTGGGTCGACCGGCTCTATGATTTTGCGACCGACCTCGGCGCGACGACGGTCCGCACCGGCATTTCGCGCAGCGTCATCGACGTCAACCGCGATCCGTCGGGGGCGTCACTCTACCCGGGGCAGGCAACGACCGAGCTGTGCCCGACGACGACCTTCGACGGCGAACCGCTGTACCCCGATACCGGCCCCGACGCCGCCGAAATCGCGCGGCGCCGGGCGCGGTGGTTCGACCCCTATCATGCCGCCATCGCAGCCGAGATCGCGCGGCTGAAAGCGCTGCACCCGCGGGTCGTGCTGTATGACGCCCATTCGATCCGCAGCCATGTCCCGCGCCTGTTCGACGGCGAACTGCCGCAATTCAACATCGGCACCAATGGCGGACAGACGTGCGATCCTGACCTGACCGAAGACGTTATCGACGCAATTGACGCCGACGATTGGTCGATCGTCGTCAACGGCCGCTTCAAAGGCGGCTGGACGACGCGCCATTATGGCCACCCCCAACAGGGCATCCACGCCATCCAGATGGAACTCGCGATCCGCGGTTACATGGATGAACCCGGTCATCCGAGTGAAGCCAATTGGCCGCCCCCCTTTGCCCCGCAGCGCGCCGCGCCGCTCGCCGCGACCCTGAACGATATTTTGAAGGCGTGCATCGAATTTGCAACGCCCACGAAAGGACAGACATGACCCGCCCCCTCAACCCGAGACTGGACAACAGCCGTATCATCAAGGCGCCCACCAGGACCGAACTGTCGGCCAAAAGCTGGCTGACCGAAGCGCCGCTGCGGATGCTGATGAACAACCTCCATCCCGACGTTGCCGAGCGCCCCGAAGAACTCGTCGTCTATGGCGGCATCGGCCGCGCCGCGCGCGACTGGGAAAGCTATGACAAGATCGTCGAAACGCTGCGGCGGCTGGAAGGTGACGAGACCCTGCTCGTCCAGTCGGGCAAACCCGTCGGCGTGTTCCGCACCCATGAAAACGCGCCGCGCGTGCTGATCGCCAACTCCAACCTGGTCCCCCATTGGGCGAATTGGGAGCATTTCAACGAACTCGATAAGCGCGGGCTGGCGATGTACGGCCAGATGACCGCCGGATCGTGGATCTACATCGGCACCCAGGGCATCGTGCAGGGCACTTATGAAACATTTGTCGAGATGGGCCGCCAGCATCATGGCGGCAGCCTCGCGGGCAAATGGCTGCTCACCGCCGGGCTTGGCGGCATGGGCGGCGCCCAGCCGCTCGCCGCGGTGATGGCGGGCGCGTCGTGCCTGGCGATCGAGTGCCAGCCGAGCCGCATCGAAATGCGGCTGCGCACCGGCTATCTCGACGCTTCAGCCGCGACGATCGAGGAAGCGATGGCGATCATCGAACAGAGCTGCGCCGACCAGCAGCCCGTCTCGGTCGGGCTGCTCGGCAACGCCGCCGAAATCCTGCCCGAATTGTATCGCCGCGGCATCCGCCCCGACCTGCTCACCGACCAGACGAGCGCCCACGACCCCGTCAACGGCTATCTTCCCGCCGGCTGGAGCGTCGCCGAGTGGATCGACAAGCGCGAAAGCGATCCCGCCGCGGTCGCCAAAGCCGCAAAGGCGTCGATGGCGGCGCATGTCCGCGCGATGCTCGATTTCCAGGCCGCGGGCGTGCCGACCACCGATTATGGCAACAATATCCGTCAGGTCGCAAAGGACCAGGGGGTCGAGAATGCGTTCGATTTCCCGGGCTTTGTCCCCGCCTATATCCGCCCGCTGTTCTGCCGCGGCATCGGCCCGTTCCGCTGGGTCGCGCTGTCTGGCGATCCCGAAGACATCTACAAGACCGATGCCAAGGTGAAGGAGCTGCTGCCCGACCACCAGGATCTCCACCGCTGGCTCGACATGGCGCGCGAGAAGATCCAGTTTCAGGGGCTACCCGCGCGCATTTGCTGGGTCGGGCTGGGCGACCGCCACCGGCTGGGGCTCGCCTTCAACGAGATGGTGGCGAATGGCGAGCTGAAGGCGCCGATCGTCATCGGCCGCGATCATCTCGACTCGGGCTCGGTCGCCAGCCCCAATCGCGAAACCGAAGCGATGCGCGACGGCAGCGATGCGGTGTCGGACTGGCCGCTGCTCAACGCACTGCTCAACACCGCCAGCGGCGCGACCTGGGTGTCGCTCCACCATGGCGGCGGCGTCGGCATGGGCTTTTCGCAGCATAGCGGCATGGTGATCGTCGCCGACGGCACCCCCGAAGCCGCGGCGCGGCTGGGGCGCGTGCTGTGGAACGACCCGGCGACGGGGGTGATGCGTCACGCCGACGCGGGATATGACATCGCACTCGATTGCGCCCGCGACAAAGGTCTCGACCTGCCCGCCATCACCGGGTGACCGGCGTCCTGCACCTTGCCAGCCGCGCCTACACCGCGCGGCCGTGGCGGAACGGCGGCGGCGTCACCCACGACGTCGTCACCGTTCCGGCGGGCGCGGGCGACGATGATTTTTGGTGGCGCGCGAGCATCGCGACAATCGCCGCCGCCGGGCCTTTTTCGGTCTGGCCCGGGATCGATCGCGCGTTCCTGTTGCTGCGCGGCGAGCTATTGCTGACGATCGGCGATGCCGGTGAGCGGCGGATCGCCCCCGGCGCGCTGCCCATCCAGTTCGCCGGCGAGGCGGCGGTCGCGGCCCAGCCCGTCGACGGCCCCTGCACCGTGTTCAACCTGATGGCGCGGCGCGGGCGCAGCCGGATCGCGGTGGACCGCTGGACCGCGGCGCGGCCCAGCGCGGCGGCGCAAATCCTGTTGCTGGCCGAGCAGCCGACGACGGTGCGCGGCCACGGCGATGCACTGGAGCTGGCGCAGCACGACGCGCTGCTTTTGACGGGTGGGGTTCCCACCGGTCTGGAATTCGATCGACCGCTGATCATTGCCGAAATCTTCGACTAGCGGGGCCTAGAACCAGCCCTTGACCCCCAGAACCAAACTGAAGCTGTCGGCGTCCTCGCCCGCCGCGCGCGCAAAGCGGGCGGTATCGCCGACCTTGCGCGCCCATTCGACCCCGACATAGGGCGCGAATTCCTTGACGATTTCATAGCGCAGCCGCAGCCCCAGCTCGACATCCGACAGTCCTGATCCGGTCCCTGTTTCGGGCACGTCCTGCACCGCGAAATTGACCTCGGCCATCGGCTGCAGGATCAGTTTCTGGGTGATGCGCTGGTCGTAATAACCTTCGAGGCGGGCGAGCAGGTCGCCCTTGTTCGACAGGAACAACGCGCCCTCGACCTCGAACCAATAGGGCGCCAGCCCCTCGAAGCCGATCGTGGCATAGGTCCGGTCCGGCCCCGGACCAAAATCCTGCCGGATCCCGGCCTGGGCGTTGAAATAGGGTCCGACGGCACGGCTATAGAGCAGCTGGGTCTCGACGCTTTCGATGCCCTCGCGAAAAACCCCCTCGCCTTCGCTTTTCACGGTCAACCGGTTGATGTCGCCGCCATACCAGGCCTCGGCATCCCAGCGGTACCCGTCATGCCCCTTGCGCGCCTGAACTTCGGCCAGATTGAAGCTGAGGAAGGCGATCTTCTGCGCGCCATTTTCAGCCATCATCGCGTGGCGCGAATGTTCCATTTCTGCCTTGGGGAAAAGGCGGTCGGCATACCAGTCAGCCGGAGGCGCGGGCGCGATGCCGTCGCCCGGCGGCAGGTCGGTGCCGCTGGCGCCGCCGGCTCCGGCCGCGGGCGCGGGCTTGGGCGTGCAATGGCCCATGGCGGCATGTTCGGGCGGACAGTCGGGATCGGACGGCGGCGGCGCAGCGTCCTCCATGGCGCCATGGTCCATCGCGCCGTGGTCCGGAGCCTCTTGATCCGCCCCCGCGTCGGCGGTGCAATGGCCCATCGCCGCATGCTCGGGCGGACAGCTTGGCGCCTCGGGCGCGGGCGACGTCACCGGGGCAGGCGCAGGCGCCGCGCCATGCGCCGAATGATCCATCGATTGCGCCGTAGCGGGCGCCGCAACGGCCAGCGACGCGATGCCCGACAGCAGGAGCGCGAGCCGGGTCATGCGGCGTCTCCTTTCGGACGGACGCTGACGACGCGCATCATCCCGGCGTGCATATGATAAAGCATGTGACAGTGGAACGCCCAGTCGCCGAGCGCGTCGGCGGTAAAGTCGAAACTGGCGGTGCCGCCGGGCTGGACCAGCACCGTATGCTTGCGCGGCGAGCGATCGCCCTTTCCGGTGACCAGCTCGAAAAAATGGCCGTGCAGATGGATCGGGTGGCTCATCATCGAATCGTTGATCAGGTTGATCCGCACCCGCTCGCCCTCGATAAAGGGGATCGGTTCGTGATGGTCGGACATCTTGACGCCATCGAACGACCACATGAAGCGTTCCATATTGCCGGTCAGATGGATGTCGAGCGAGCGCTCCGCGGCGCGCACGTCGGGATTGCGCTCGAGCGCGACCAGATCATGATAGGTCAGCACCTTGTGCCCGACATCCTCCAGCCCCTGACCCGGTTCGCCCATGCGGTCGACCGGCATGGGGGATATTGTCTGGACGCTCGGGTCGCGCTTGACCTGCGGCGCGACGGCAAAGTCGCGCATACTGTGGTCCATGCCGCCGGCGCCATGCCCCATCGCGGCATGATCGCCCGGCGCCGCATCAGCATCCGGGGTGCAATGGCCCATTGCCGCATGTTCGGGGGTGCAGGCATCGCTGCCCGCGCCGCCCGACATGTCCATCGCGCCCATCCCCATGTCCTTCATCGTCGCCAGCGGCCGTTCGCGCAGCGGCGGGACGTCGGTGACCATGCCGGCGCGCGGTGCCAACGTCGCGCGGCCCATGCCCGATCGATCATTGGCCTCGGCGACCAGCGTGTACGCGCGGTCCTCGACGGGAATGACGATGACATCATAGGTTTCGGCCACCGCGATCTGGAACTCGTCGATCTCGGTCGGCACCACGTTCAGCCCGTCGGCCTGCACCACCGTCATCCGCAGGCCCGGGATGCGGACGTTAAAAATCGTCATCGCCGACGCATTGACGATCCGCAGCCGCACCCGCTCGCCGGGGCGGAACAAGGCGGTCCAATTGTCGCGCGGCCCGTGGCCGTTGACGAGGAACTGGTACGTCGATCCGTTTACGTCGGCGACGTCGGTGGGGTCCATCCGCATCGCGCCCCACTCGATCCGCTCCTTCAGCGGCTGGTCCTTACCCGCGAGCAGCCCCGACAGCGTCTGGCGCTGCATGTTGAAATGGCCGGGGTTGACCTTCAGCTTGCGGAAAATCGCCTCGGGCGACAGATGGCTGTGGTCGGACAGCACCACGACATGCTCGCGATCATAACCGATCGGGTCGGCGCCGGCGGGATCGATGACGATCGGGCCATAATGACCCAGCTGTTCCTGCAGGCCCGAATGGCTGTGATACCAATAGGTCCCCGATTGCCGCACCGGAAATTCATAGACGAAGGTCGAACGCGGCTTGATGCCGGGAAAGCTGACGCCGGGCACGCCGTCCATATGAAACGGCAGGATCAGTCCATGCCAGTGGATCGAACTGTCCTCGTCCAGGGCGTTGACCACCGTCAGCCGCGCCGTCTGCCCTTCTTTCAGGCGCACGAGCGGGCCGGGCACGGTGCCGTTGATCCCGATCGCCCGGCTGATCTTGCCGTCGATCTGCATCGTCTGGCGCGCGATCCGCATGGTGATGTCGTTGCCCGACACGGTCGGCAGCGACGATGCGATGCCCGCCGAAACCGGCTGGGCCCAGGCCGGAAACCACGCCGCGAGCGCCGCGGCTGTCCCGCCGCCCAAGGCCATGTTGACGAAGCGGCGCCGTTCGATCTGCATAATTTTCCCGAGCTTGGTTGCTGTCACCTGCTTTATACGCGGCGAGGCCCAGCCGCCCTCACCGCCGCAACGAAATCTTTCTGCACCGCGCCCAGCGGCAATCAGCGATCCGCCGCGCCGTCGTCCAGCAGTGCCTTCAACTTGGCGCGGGCGCGGTACAGCCGCGTCTCTACCGTCTTTTCGCTCACCTGCAACAGGTCCGCGGTCTCGGCCTGGCTGAGTTCCTCGACCCCGCGCAGGACCAAAATCTCGCGCAGATGCTGGGGCAGCTGGGCCATCGCATTGCGGACCCGCACCAGTTCGGCCCGGTCGGCGGCCTCGGCGTCGGGCGCCGGTCCGTCGATCGCGACATGGTGCGCGCTGTCGAGCGGCAACGCGCGCGAGAAAAACGAACGCACCGCCCGGCGGCGCGCCCAGTCGCGGCATTTGTTGACCGCGATACGAGCGAGCCAGACGCGAAAGGGGCGCTCGCCGTCATAGCGATCGAGCGCCGCAAACCCCGCGATAAAGGCCTCCTGCGTCAGGTCCAGCGCTTCGTCGGGATCGCCGACATTGCCGCGAATCAGCCGAAACACCGGCGCCTTGTATCGCGCCAGAAACTCGCGATAGGCGTCCTGGCGGCCCGACCGGGCGAGCGCCGCCAACTCGTTATCGCTACAGAGCGAAAGGTCGGAATTCACCGCGCATCGGCGGTCAGCGCCTTGACCACGCTTTTGTCGAACATCGCCGCCTGGTCGCGATTGAGCACCCCGCGCATCGCGAACAGATGCTTGAGCGTTTCCTTTTGCAGTTCGCCCATCACCATATGCGTCTGATCGATCGCCGCGGTGACCCGCGGCCCATAGCCATGCTCGGCTTCGATCGCCTGCGCGAGCCGGATGTTGGCGGCGCGCATTTCGGTTTCGAGCGCGGCGCGCCGCGCGGCGAATTTGGCCTCGATCTGCCCGATCTTGGTCTTTTGCTCAGCATTCAGGTCGAGCTGGCTGTGCAGCAGCGCATGGAGCTCGGTTTCGTTGGCCTTTGGGGTGTCCGACACCAGGCGTCCGACAAAAACGCCGGCGATCGCGGCGGCAAAGGCAATGAGCCCCAACAGGAGCAGGCGGCGCGACCCCATGGTCAGTGCACGTCGAGCAGGACAGAGGGCGCCAGCGCGCTCGCCGGGGCGAGGGGGCTGAGCGGGCTGGCCATCGCGGGCTGCGAAACCGCGCTGCCGGCAACGATGCCGCCGCCAAGCGAGACAAAGGCGGCAAAGGCCATCAGCCGCCGCGTCGCCGCCGCCTCCTGGCGCCGGACCGCGAGGGCGCCGATGATGCGGTCGTCGAGCGCGTCGAGCGCCGCCGGCAGATCGCCCGCTTTCAAGATACGAAGCTCTTCGTCCATGAACCTGTCGCCAATCCTTTCGTCCATCGTCATACGCATGCGCTGCGATCGTCCCTCGCCCGACCTTCTTTTTACAAGATTCGCGAGGGCCGCGCGAGACTATCGCGTATTAGCAGGACATACCCCCAATCGGAGACTTTCATGCTCAAGTTTTTTCTCCCCACCGCAACCGCGGCCGTCGCGATGCTTCTCGCGCCGACCGCCGCGAGCGCGCATGCCAAGCTCGTCGGCTCGACCCCCGCCGCCAATACGACGGCCTCGAAGGTCACCTCGGTCAACCTCCGCTTCAACGAAAAAATCATCGCCTCGACAGCGAAGGTCGAACTGGTGATGACCGGGATGCCGGGCATGGCCAACCATGCCCCGATGAAGATCGCCATAACCCCGATGATGGGCAAGGACGGCAAATCGATGACATTGACCGTCAAGCGGGCGCTGGTTCCCGGCACCTACAAGGTCAAATGGGCCGCCGCCGGTGCCGACACGCACCGCATGGGCAGCGAATTCAGCTTCACCGTCAAATAAGGCCATGACCGATCTCTTGCTGGTGAGCATCCGGTTCGCGCTGTTCGCGAATCTGATGCTCATCGCGGGGCTCGCCGCATTTCCGCTTTATGCGCTGACGCCGGGCGAGCGGCGGGACCGCGAGCCCGGACTGCTCCTCTACCGGCCTCAGCCGTGGCTATGCCTGTTCGCTCTGCTCCTGTCCTTCGGCGGCATGGCCGCGCTCACCGCCGCCATGCAAGGCGTCGGCGTCTTGGCGATCGATCCCGCGATGCTTCTCGCCATGGTGCGCGAGACCGACGTCGGCGCCGCCTGGCTCGTGCGGTCGGCGGCGCTGCTGGTCGCGGTCGCGGCGGCATTATGGCTGGACCGAAGGCCGACGCTCGCCGCCGCGATCCTGTTCGCCGCCGGTTCGACCGCGCTCACCACCCTCACCTGGGCGGGTCATGCCGGAGCCACCGAAGGCGCGCTTGGCTGGCTGCACCGCGCAAACGACGCGCTCCACATGATCGCCGCCGCCATCTGGCTGGGCGCCATCGCCGCCTTTCTGTTGCTGCTTCGGCCGGGCGCGCCGTGGAGCGAGGCGCGCCTCGCCGTCGCGGCGCGCAGTCTCGACCAGTTCGCGCGGATCGGCACGCTGTGCGTGCTCGTGATCGCCGCAACGGGACTGGTCAACAGCCAGATCGTCATCGGCGCCGCGAACATCGCGCGATCGGCCGCGTCGCCCTACGGCCAGCTGCTCGCGGCAAAGCTGCTGCTGTTTGCCGCGATGCTCGTCATCGCCGCCGCCAACCGCTGGCGTCTGACGCCCGCTCTGCAACAGGCGGCCGCGACCCCCGACACGGTGCGCGCCAACCCGGCTCACGCAATGAGGGCAATGCAGACCAGTCTCATGCTCGAAGCAGCGGCCGGGCTCACCATCCTGGTGCTGGTGGCGTGGTTCGGGATGCTGGATCCCTTTGCGGCCGGTTGAGGGCGTGAAGAACGCCGACGCCGTCCGCCGTCACCTTGACCGGCGTCTTGCTACGCCTGCTCGAACGCCGCGATGATCGGGCAGTGCAATGTATCAGCGGCGGCGCATTGGCGCGATAGACCGATCAGCGCGCGCCGCGCCGTATCGAGTTCAGCCATCGTCTTTTCGATCGCGGCGATGCGCGCATCGGCCAGCTCGCGAGCGCGCGCCCGGTCGCTCGACGCATCGAGGTCGAGCAGCTCGCCAATCTCGGCGAGCGTGAACCCCGCCGCCTGCGCCGATTTGATGAAGCGGAGGCGGCGGAAAACGGCTTCATCATAGCGCCGCACGCCGCCGGACGCGCCACCACGACTGCTTTGGCGCGGAATCGGGAGAAGCCCCCGACGCTGATAAAAGCGGATCGTTTCAACGTTGACGCCAACCCGCCTGGCAAGCTGGCCGATGGTCATGTCGTGCAAGGGCTTGACTCCGTACTATGGTACGGACCCTATAGACGGCGCAGCACGCACGAATCAAGAAAGGCTGCATCATGAATATCAAGGTCCAGGACGCGCGCCGCGACGCACAATCGCCACCCGGAACGGCGGCCGCGGGACCGCCGCGCGCCACCATTTACCGCATGGTGATGGCGCATCACACCTGCCCCTATGGCCTGAAGGCGCTGCATCTGCTGCGCAGCCGCGGCTATGCAGTCGACGATATCTGGCTGACGACGCGCGAGGAAACCGATGCGTTCAAGGCGCAGCATGGCGTCACAACGACGCCGCAGACCTTCATCGACGGCGCGCGCATCGGCGGCCACGACGATTTGCGGCGCTATCTCGGCCTGAAAGTTCGCGATCCCCAGGCGCTCACCTATGCCCCCGTCATCGCATTGTTCGCGATCACCGCGCTGATGGCGCTGGCAGCGAGCCACGCGGCGATGGGCACCCCCTTCACGATCCGCGCCGCCGAATGGTTCATCGGCTTCAGCATGGCGTTGCTCGCTTTCCTCAAGCTGCGCGACGTCGCGAGCTTTTCGAGCATGTTCCTGAACTACGACCTGCTCGCCAAACGCTGGGTGCCCTATGCCACCATCTATCCCTTTGCCGAGGGGCTCGCCGGCATCCTGATGATTTCGGGCGCCCTGAGCTGGATTTCGATCCCGGTTGCACTGTTCATCGGCAGCATCGGCGCCGTGTCGGTGTTCAAGGCGGTCTATATCGACAAGCGCGAACTCAAATGCGCCTGCGTCGGCGGCGACAGCAACGTCCCGCTCGGCTTCATCTCGCTGACCGAAAATCTGATGATGATCGCCATGGCCCTGTGGATGCTGGCGGCGGCGCCCGCGATGGTGATGGGTTCGTAATGAGCGGAGCGACGGCGGCGGGGCGGCGCCGCTTTCGGCCCGCTTGTCAATCGAACCCCGACCCCCTACAGGCGAAATCGTGGTGAACCGTCGGCTGCCCTGCCTGGACCGTCTGATCGCAGCACTGTGCGTGCTGCTGATGACGGTCTATGCGGCAACGGTGCCGGCAAAGGCCGTGGATCAAATCCGGCATGCGCCGACGGTCATGATGGCGCATGACCATAGTAGCGCGGCTGATTTCGCCATTCATGCCGTGCCGGGCAGCCATGCCGATCACGCCGAGCATTTTGGTGACGCGCCCGCTGATGAGGAGCCCGGCAATCCGCTTGCGGGCGGCCATCATCACCATCATGGCGACAGTGGCCCCAATCTGCTCGTTCCCGATGCCGCGAGCGCCGCAGCGATCCCCGCGTCGTCGCGGCTGCACGCGTTCGGCAGGGACCGACATGTCGCCGGCCTGCGATCGATCGGGCCGGAGCGCCCGCCCAGAACCACCCCGCTGACCCTTTAGGTTCCTGCGTCCGCTGATCGGGCGTGGGATGTTTCCACGCCTTTCAGCGAGGCCGCCATCTTATGTTTTCCTCATCTCGCGCGCGCTTTGGCGCGCCTGCCGTCCGCAGTGCTTTGCTCTGCGGCGCTGTTCTGCTCGCCGCCTGCGCGCCGTCTGCATCGGCGCAAACGCTAAACCTCGACGAGGTACTGGCGCGCGTCGCCACCGCCGACCCGGCCATCGCCGCCAATGCTGCGCGGCGCGACGCCGCCGGCGCCGCCATCCTGCAAGCCGATGTCCGGCCGCGCGACGTGGTGGGCGTTGATTTTGAGGATTTCGCGGGCACCGGTCCCTATTCGCCGCTGAACCGGTCACAAGCCACCGGCTGGTACGAGCGAACCTGGGAGCGCGGCGGCAAACGCGAAGCGCGGATCGGCGCGGCGCGGGCCGATGTCTCCGTGGTCGGCGCACAAAACCGTGTCCGTCTGCTCGATCGGCTCGCCCGCGTCCAGGCCGCGTGGGTCGAAGCGCTCGCCGCCCAAGCCGCGATCCCGGTTGCCGAAACCCGGCTGGCCGATCTTCGGCGGGTCGAACTGGATGTCGTAAAGCGGGTCACCGGCGCGCTCGACCCCTGGTTCGCCGCCGAACGCGCGCGGACGAACGTCGCGCAGGCCGAAATCGCGCTTGAACAGGCCCGCGAAGCCGCGCGGATTGCGCGCGCCAGCCTTGCGGCCTGGTGGGACGGCGACGGCGACTTTGCGCTCGATCCGGCAGTGCTACAAAAACTAGATATGACCGTGCCGCCGCGCGGCGAGTCCGCCGATGTGGCGGTCCTCGCGGCCGAATCAGCGGCGGCCGAAGCGAAGGTGAGACTCGCCGAAACCGGTAATATCGCCGACCCGAGCGGCCGTGTCGGGCTGCGCCATTTCGGCGACGGCAACGACCTGGCGATCATGGTCGGCGGCTCGATCCCGCTCGGCAGCAAGGGCGCCAACCGCGGCAATGTCGTGCGCGCGCAAGCCGACAAGCGCGCGATCGAGGCGGACATGGCCGTCACCCGGGTCGAAATCGATCGCGAGATCGACCGGCTGATCGCCGACCGCCAGCTCATCGTAGCCGAAATCGGACGGATTGACGTCGAAGTGCTGCCCAGCGCCAACCGCGCCGTGCGGTTGATCCGCGACGGCCTGGCGCGCGGCGGCACCGCTTTCACCTTCCTCGAATTTTCGCAGGCGCAAACGGCTCTCAGCGAGACCCGCTCGCGCCGTGTCGAATTGCTGCGACGCTTCCACCTGCTCGGCGTGCGGCTCGACCGGCTGACCGGCCGCCATATACCCCTTCTTGCCCGAATGGAGACGATCCGATGACCAAATATCTTTACGGGGCGGCATCGGTCATCGCCCTCGCCATGCTCACCGCGTGCGGCAACAGCGCCGCCGAAAAAGAGGATAGCGGCGAAGCTGCGGCGGCAACGGACGAATATGAACGCGGCCCGCATCGCGGCCGGATGCTGCGCGATGGCGATTTCGCGCTCGAGGTCACGATCTTTGAGGAGGGGGTCGATCCCGAGTTTCGGGTCTACGCCTATCGCGGCGACAAGCCGGTCGAGCCGTCCGAGGTCAAGCTGATGATCGAGCTCGGCCGCCTCGGCGGCAAGATCGACCGCTTCGCTTTCGTGCCGCAAGAGGATTTCCTGCGCGGCAACGGCGTCGTCACCGAACCGCACAGCTTTGATGTTCGCGTCACGGCGTCGGAGGGCAGCCGCAACCATAAATGGTCATATCAATCCTATGAAGGCCGCACCGTCATCGACGCCGCAGCCGCGAAAGCGGGCGGGATCAAGGTCGAAGCCGCAGGGCCAGCAACGGTCAGCGACCTGATCGACATGGGCGGGCGGATCGAGATCACGCCCGAGGGCAAGGCCGACGTTCGCGCGCGCCTTCCCGGTCTGATCGTCTCGCTCAGCGGCAGGCTCGGCCAGCAGGTTCGGCGCGGCCAAATGCTGGCGCGCGTGGAATCGAGCCATTCGCTGCAAATCTATACCGTGACCGCGCCGATCAGCGGCACGATCATCGAAAAGAACGTCAATATCGGCGACACGACCGGCGACCGCGCGCTGTTCGTCATCGCCGATCCGACCAAGCTCCACGCCGAATTCTTCGTCTATCCGCGCGACGCCGAGCGGGTGCGCGTCGGCCAGCCGGTAAGCCTCAAGAGCCTGTCGGGCGAAGCGCGCTTTCAGGCCGAAGTCGAGGCGGTGCTGCCGACCGCCGACGTCGCGAGCCAGACGATGCTCGCGCATGTCCATTTGCCGCCCGTCGCCTCGCGCGAGTTCCGGCCCGGCATGGGGGTCGAGGGCAGCTTCGCGGTCGCCCAGGCGAATGTGCCGATCGCGGTGCGGACCAAGGCAATTCAGCGCTTCCGCGACTTCGAGGTCGTCTTCGCCAAGGTCGGCAACACCTATGAGGTACGGATGCTCGAAATCGGGCGCCGCACCCCCGAATGGACCGAAGTGCTTGGCGGGCTCGCGCCCGGCGAAGTCTATGTCACCGACGGCGCCTTCCTGATCCGCGCCGACATCGAAAAATCGGGGGCCAGCCATGACCATTGATATGCCCCCGCCGCCCGAAAGGGCGCCTCTACTCGAACGGTTGGTCACGGCCGCAATCGCCTTTCGCTGGGCCGTCCTGACCGCCGTGCTGCTGCTCTGCGCCATCGGTGTCTGGAGTTTCCAGCGCCTGCCGATCGATGCCACCCCCGACATCACCAACGTCCAGGTCCAGATCAATTCGTCGGCGCCGGGCTTCTCGCCGCTCGAAGCCGAGCAGCGCGTGACCTTCCCGATCGAGACCGCGATCGCCGGCCTGCCGGGCCTGAAATATACGCGCTCGATCTCGCGCTATGGCCTGTCTCAGGTCACCGTCGTGTTCGAGGATGGCACGAGCATTTATTTCGCGCGCCAGCTGATCAACGAACGGCTGCAAACCGCGCGCGAACAGCTGCCGCCGGGCGTCGCGCCCGAAATGGGTCCGATCGCGACCGGGCTCGGCGAGATTTTCATGTATACGCTGGAGGCGGAGCCGGGCGCGAAAAAGCCCGATGGCAGCGCCTACACCCCCGAAGACCTGCGCACGCTGCAGGATTGGGTCATCCGCCCGCAATTGCGGAACACCCCGGGAGTGACCGAGGTCAACAGCATCGGCGGCTATGAACGCCAATATCATGTGACCCCGATCCCGGCACGGCTGTCGGCTTATGGGCTGACGCTGGCCGATGTGGTCACCGCGCTCGAACGCAACAATGACAATCGCGGCGCGGGCTATGTCGAACGCTATGGCGAACAATTTCTGGTCCGCACCCCGGGACAGGCCGCGGGGATCGATGACCTCAAATCGATCATCGTGAGCAACCGCAACGGGATTCCGATCCGCGTCGCCGATGTCGCCGATATCGGCCTGGGCGAAGAACTGCGCACCGGCGCCGCGACCGAGAATGGCAAGGAAGTCGTACTGGCCACCGTCCTGATGCTGGCGGGCGAGAACAGCCGCGTCGTCGCACGCGCGGCCGCCGAACGGCTGGAAGTCGCCGCCAAAGCACTGCCAGCGGGCGTGAAAGCGACCGCGATCTATGACCGCACCGACCTGGTCGAGCGCGCGATCTGGACCGTCGAGAAGAATCTGCTCGAAGGCGCATTGCTCGTCATCGTCATCCTCTTCGCGCTCCTCGGCAACGTCCGCGCGGCGCTGATCACCGCGGCGGTCATTCCGATCACGATGCTGATGACGATCACCGGCATGGTGCGCGGCGGGGTGTCGGGCAATCTGATGAGCCTCGGCGCGCTCGACTTCGGCCTGATCGTCGATGGCGCGGTGATCATCGTCGAAAATTGCCTGCGCCGTTTCGGCGAGGCGCAGCACCGGCTCGGGCGCCTGCTCGACCGCGACGAGCGGTTCGGCTTGGCCGCATCGGCCACGTCGGAGGTGATCCGCCCGTCGCTGTTCGGGATGCTGATCATCGCGCTCGTCTATGTGCCGATTTTTGCGCTCACCGGGGTCGAGGGCAAGATGTTCCACCCGATGGCGATCACCGTCGTGATGGCGCTGACCGCGGCGCTGATCCTGTCGCTGACCTTTGTCCCGGCGGCGATCGGGCTGTTCGTCACCGGCAAGATCGAGGAAAAGGAAAGCCGGCTGATGGGGTGGGCGCGGCGCGCCTATGCCCCGGCGCTGGACAGCGCGATGCGGCTACGCACCGCCTTTGTCACCGGCGCCGTCGCGCTGGTCCTGATCGCGGGGTTCGCCGCGAGCCGGATGGGGTCGGAGTTCGTCCCCAATCTCGACGAGGGCGACATCGCGCTCCACGCACTGCGCATTCCGGGCACCAGCCTCAGCCAGGCGGTCCAGATGCAGACGGCGCTCGAGGCACGGCTCAAGCAGTTCCCGGAGGTCGAACGGGTGGTGGCCAAGATCGGCACGGCGGAAGTCGCGACCGATCCGATGCCGCCCTCGGTCGCCGACACCTTCATCATCTTGAAGGACCGCAAGGACTGGCCCGATCCCCGAAAACCCAAGACCGAGCTCGTCCGCGAGATGCAGGCGGCGGTCGCCCGGATTCCCGGGAATAATTACGAGTTCACCCAGCCGATCCAGATGCGGTTCAACGAATTGCTGTCGGGGGTCCGCGCCGACGTCGCGGTCAAGGTCTTTGGCGACGATCTCGATACTCTGCTCGAAGTCGGGCAGCAGATCGAAACCATCGCCGCCGGAGTCGAGGGCGCCCAGGATGTCAGCGTCGAACAGGTCACCGGCCTGCCGACGTTGCAGATCACGCCCGACCGGGCGGCGCTCGCCCGTTTCGGGCTGAACGTCGGCGACATCCAGGATGTCGTCGCCGTGTCGATCGGCGGGGTCGAGGCGGGGCAGATTTTCGAGGGCGATCGGCGCTTTCCGATCATCGTGCGCCTCCCCGAAAATATCCGCGAACGGGTCGATGAAATCGGCCGCCTGCGCATCCCGCTCCCGGCCACCGGCTTTTCGCCCGACGTGACGTTGGGGGTGGCGCCCGATGCGGGGCTGCGCGGTTTCGTGCCGCTCGCCGATGTCGCGAAGGTCGAGGTCGTGATCGGCCCCAACCAGATCAGCCGCGAGGACGGCAAGCGCCGGGTCGTGGTGACGGCGAACGTCCGCGACCGCGATCTCGGCTCGTTCATCGAGGAGCTGCGGGCCAAGGTCGGGGCGGAGGTCGAAGTACCGCCCGGCTACTGGATCGCTTATGGTGGCACCTTCGAGCAGCTGATTTCGGCGGCCAAGCGGCTCCAGCTTGTGGTGCCCGCGGCGCTGCTGCTCATCTTCGGGCTGCTCTATGCGTTGTTCCGCTCGGGCAAGGACGCCGCCATCGTTTTTTCGGGCGTGCCGCTGGCGCTCACCGGGGGCGTCGCCGCGCTCCTCGTCCGGGGAATGCCGCTGTCAATCTCGGCCGGGGTGGGCTTCATCGCCCTGTCGGGGGTTGCGGTGCTCAACGGCGTCGTCATGCTCTCCTTCATCCGCCAGCTTCGCGAAAGCGGCAGCGGGCTGGAGGAAGCGATCCGCGATGGCGCGCTGACCCGGCTGCGGCCCGTGCTGATGACGGCGCTGGTCGCCAGCCTCGGTTTCGTGCCAATGGCGTTCAACGTCGGCGCGGGGGCGGAAGTACAGCGGCCGCTGGCGACGGTGGTGATCGGCGGCATCGTCTCGTCGACGATCCTCACCCTGCTCATCCTGCCGGTGCTCTACCGCATGGTGCATGGGCGTCGCCCGAAGGACGAAAAGGCGCCGCCCGCAGCTACCATACCCTCGCCGGTTTGAGCCATTGCCCCGCGCGCCGCTGCGGTGCGCGGGGCATCCAGATTTAAAGGAGACTATCCGCATGTTCGCTCGCTCTTTCGCCCCGCCAGGGACGAACGCCCGCAGAATATTTCTCGCTCTCAGCCTGATCCTCCTGACGCTCGCCGTCGGCGTCGACGCCTGGGCGCATAATGTCGCCGAGGGAGACAAGGGCTATATCCAGGAAAGCAGCGGCGTCCTGTTCTGGCCGTTCGTCTATCTCGGCGCCAAGCATATGGTCACCGGTTACGACCATTTGCTGTTCCTGTTCGGGGTCATCTTCTTCCTCTACCGGATGAAGGACATCGGCCTGTATGTGACGTTGTTCGCGGTCGGCCATTCGACCACGATGCTGTTCGGCGTCCTCACCGGGATCAGTGCCAACGCCTATATCATCGACGCGATCATCGGCCTGTCGGTCGTCTACAAGGCGCTCGACAATCTGGGCGCCTATCAACGCTGGTTCGGCGTCCAGCCGAACACCAAGGCGGCGACGCTGATCTTCGGCTTCTTTCACGGCTTTGGCCTGGCGACCAAGATCATCGAGTTCGAAATCGCCAAAGAAGGCCTGATCCCGAACCTGCTCGCCTTCAACATCGGGGTCGAAATCGGGCAATTGCTCGCGCTCGGCGCGATCCTCATCCTCATGGGTTTTTGGCGCCGCACCCCGAGCTTCATGCGCCATGCCTTCGCCGCCAATGTGTTGCTGATGACCGCGGGCTTCGTCCTCGTCGGCTACCAGCTCGCCGGCCTCGCCATCAGCTGATTCAAAGGAAATCCATCATGTTCAACAGCCAGAAACCCCGCCTCGAAGACCTGCCGACCACCGGTCAACTCCTTCGCGCCACCGCGCTTGCCATCGTCGCCGCTGGCGTGATCCTCATCGCCGTCGTCCTCCCAAGCGAATATGCGATCGATCCGACCGGCGTCGGCCGCCAGCTTGGCCTCACCCAGATGGGCGAGATCAAGGCGCAACTCACCGAGGAAGCAGCCGCCGATGCCGCGTTTGCTGTGGCACCTGCCGCGCCGCAAGCGGCCCCGGCATCCGGCGGGCCACCGGTCGCCACTGCCCAGCGTACCGACACGACAAAACTCACCCTCGCCCCCGGCCAAGGCGCCGAGATCAAGGCGACAATGGCGAAGGATGCCAAGCTCGCCTTCACCTGGTCGGTCGAGGGTGGACGCGTCAATTTCGACACCCACGCCGATGCACCCGGCATCGCCTACCACGGCTATGGCAAGGGCAAGGACACCACCGGCGAGCGCGGCGAGCTGGTTGCCGCCTTCGACGGCAAGCATGGCTGGTTCTGGCGCAACCGATCGGGCGGCCCCGTGACGATCACGCTGCGCACCGAGGGCGCCTATAGCGAATTACGCCGCGTCGTCTGACGAGGCGACGAACCTCCGGACGGCGCGTCCGTCCGGAGGTCGCAGCGAGGAAACCACCATGCTCGACGTGCTTGCGAACCGCACCTATCGCCACCTCTTCCTCGCGCAGGTGATCGCGCTTGTCGGCACCGGCCTCGCCACCGTCGCGCTCGGGCTGCTCGCCTATGACCTTGCCGGGGCCGATGCCGGGGCGGTGCTCGGTACGGCGATGGCGATCAAGATGATCGCCTATATCGGCGTTGCGCCAGTTGTCGGCGCCTATGCCAACCGGCTGCCGCGCAAGGCGTTCCTGATCTTGATGGACGTGGTGCGCGGGCTAACCGCGCTCGCGCTGCCCTTCGTCGATCAGGTCTGGCAAATCTACCTGCTCATCTTCATCCTCCAGTCGGCGTCAGCCGGGTTTACGCCGACCTTCCAGGCGACGATCCCCGATGTGCTTCCGCAAGAGAAGGATTATACCAGGGCACTGTCGCTCTCGCGTCTCGCCTATGACATGGAAAGCCTCGCCAGCCCGATCCTTGCCGCGGCGCTGCTTGGCATCATGAACTTCCACTGGCTCTTCTCGGGCACCGCGGTCGGCTTTGCCGCCTCGGCCCTGCTCGTGTTGTCGGTGACCTTGCCGCGCACCATCGCGAAAGCGCAGTCCGGCGGCATCTATGACAAGACAACCCGCGGCACCCGCCAATATCTGAAAACGCCGCGCCTGCGCGGTCTGCTTGCCGTCACGCTTGCCGCCGCCGCTGCGAGCGCGATGGTCATCGTCAACACGCCGGTGCTCGTGCGCGGCGCGCTCGGCCTCGGCCAGAGCGAGGTCGCGATCACGCTCGCTGCTTTCGGCGGCGGTTCGATGATCGCGGCGCTGCTGCTGCCCCGCCTTCTCGACCGCATCGCCGACCGCAGTATCATGATCGCAGCCGCCGGGTTCATGACCGCCACGCTTGCGCTGCTGACGATTGCCTGGGTGGTCACCGACGCAACCCGGCACTGGCCGGTCGTCCTTATCGGCTGGTTCGCACTGGGCCTAAGCTATGCGGCAAGTATCACGCCGGGCGGTCGGCTGCTGCGCCGTTCGTCGGGCGCCGAGGACCGCCCCGCGCTATTCGCGGCGCAGTTCGCGCTCAGCCATGTGTGCTGGCTTGTCGCTTATCCGCTCGCGGGTCAGGTTGGCGCTCGCGCCAGTATCGATGCCGCGCTTGGTGCAAGCGCCGTGTTGGCCCTCGTTGGCACGCTGATCGCGATTTGCATTTGGCCGTCCGGCGATCCTGAGATACTCGAACACAGCCACGATGATCTTCCACCAGACCATCCGCATTTCGCCGAAGGCCATGGACAAGGCAAAGCGGTGCATGTTTACGTTATCGACGAGTTGCACCCGAGTTGGCCAAAACAGTAACGCGCTATTCTGCAAACCCGATTTCAGGTGCAGTCGCCCTTCGTCGATGGAACGTCCAGAGCCGTCATGGGTCGGGGGGATTTGTCGGGCGTGGAGTGGGAACTGATCGGGCCGCTACTGCCGCCTGAGCGCGGTCGTTGGGCGCGGCCGGCGGGCGATAACCGGCGCTTCCTCAATGGAATGCTTCACGTGCTGCGGGTCGGCTGCCCCTGGCGCGACATGCATGAGCGCTACGGCGAATGGAACCCGGTCTAT
>Ga0209232_1000241_pt1 | contig 34651 bp, 44 predicted proteins | sample ETNvirenome_2_60_FD_184066 | JGI IMG/M metagenome (GOLD analysis project Ga0209232, IMG submission 184066) | Marine viral communities from the Pacific Ocean - ETNP_2_60 (SPAdes) (version 2) | ecosystem: Environmental > Aquatic > Marine > Oceanic | place: Pacific Ocean | collected 2013-06-22
ATTGATATGTATAGGGGAAACCCTAATATGTTCAATGAAGAACAGCTTGACGAATTACAAGAATTAGCAAAGCAAACTAATCTTACTTTTAACAGGGTATCAACAGAATTTAATTTAAGAAATGTAGCTGAGTCTGCAGTTGGTGGTCTTGCAGAAGGTTTCACTACTATACCTATAGGCAGACAGCCTCGCAATACATATGAAGCATTAGCACATTCAATGGGACACCTTGTAGGTTTTGCTCCCGGTATTGCTGCTATCCCATTAAAAGGTTTGGCTGCAGGTGCATCTAGATTAGGAATGATGGGCGTTAAGAAAGCTTTTGAAAAAGGGGCATTTGGTGCTCAATCAATAAATAAGTTTTCAGTACCTATGATATTTGGTGATAAAGCTAGTGATCTATTAAATAGAGGTATCGCTAAAGCTGGATTAGAATCATTAGATTATTTGAAGCGTGGTAGTGCTACACGTGGTATTATGAATGACGCTGTTCATTTAGGTGTAGCTAGTGGTGCTAGTAGTATCTGGGGAGGACCAGATGAAGTATTAAATTCTATGATGCATGGTGCAATTGCAGGTGGTGCTTTTGGTGGGTTAGGAAACTTTAGACAAATAGGCAACTTACTTAAAAGTAAGAATGTTCAAAATCATCAGCAAGCAGAGCAATTAATTAAAGCTGGTATAGGTTCTATGATAACTGGATTACCTACCACATTACAAGAACAACCTATTGAAATACAAATGTACCAGTATTTACTGGGAGGATTTTTTGGATATAATTCAAGACCATCCCATGAAAAGGCTGCACAAGAGTTTTTTCATGAAGATTTAGTTTCAGGCAGACCTGACAGAATTTTTTATCCCGAAAAGAACTCAGAATGGTCGAAACTTTCAAAAGAGACACAAGACTACGTCTATAAACAATCTGCCGACCAAGCTCGAATTAGCATGCTTAAAATGGGTTTATGGAAAAACGAGCAAGAATTAGATGTATATTTGAATAATGAGGCTAAAAAACGTAAAGGTGACAACTATAAGCCCGAAGATGTAGATAATATAGCTAGGGAACAAGCAGGTAAAATAATACAAGGTGGTATTCTTGTTGATCTTGAGGCTTGGGAAAATCCTATGCCTGAAGATTTAGGTGACCCAAGGCAAAGTTCAAGACATCAAATGCTTGTTCAAATATTTAGAAAGCCAGATGGAACAATAAGTTCTGTAGAATCTATGCCAAGAGGTGGGGATTATCGTGGTCTTAGAATGGACTCTAAACATCCTATTGGAGAAAGTCGTACAGGTGAACCTGCGTGGGATATTCCTGCTGAGAAGTTTGATGGTAGAGAAATTATTACTTTGCAATATATTAATCCTAAGGGAGTTGAAGGTTCTAAAGGTACAATATCTGCATTTAAACCATTTGCTGGTAAGCCTAACTTTAAAGAAGGTAAGATAGATTACCATGTAACTCAAAAAGATTGGTTTGCTATTGAGGACCATCTTAATTCTCAGAATATGTATATAGATGGAGGTGTTAAGGATAAGGGTGTATTAAAAATTAGTCTTCATCATCCTGATATAAATCGTGTTGGTATAGATAATATGATAGATACCCTAGCAAGAGGTATGCTGCAGGAAAGATTAGAGACAGAAAATTTAAGTGCTGGTGAGCAGAAGAGATTATTTAATGAATTAAAAAATGAAGTAAGAGAAAATTACGATTTTAGCGTAGCTAAAGAATACGAATGGTTTCAAGATGGTATTGAATCAGAAGGTATGATGCAGCATGTTAAAGATATGCATGACAAGGCTTGGAAAAGTAATCTTTTATATGAAGCTGAAAGACACGGATTATTTACAAGAGGTGGGGAAGACTTTACTCAAGTAGGGAAGTTAATGAATAGCAAGGTTGGTGCTAGGAATGTTGTAGATAGAAATAAGCGTGAGCAGGTATTTCACACAAAGAATATTCCAACCAATTTTGAGATTAATGGAAAAAAAGATTTAAACATAACAATACTTGAAGATTTTATTGCTAGTAAGGATGAACATCCTGATATGTGGTATAAAACTGAAATAACTAAGTCAGATGGTAGTAAGGAAATAGTTGAAAGACCTTATGAATCTGCTACTGATGGTACAATATATATTAGAAGTTCTGTATGGAATGAACTTGTTAAGAAGTCTGGGTTTATGTCTGGTGACAAGTTTGTAAATGATCTATTAGAAAAGACTGGAATGTTAAAGCCTACAATTGCTACTAAGTTAGATACGGGTGTAATGATTGGTAAGGCAGCAGGTCGCAGAGCAAGTGAGTCTATGGATAAGTTTATGGAAGCTAATGACTTAGATATGGTTCTAATGTCAAGTGCAGCTAAACATAGGGGTGGTATAAAAGCTGCAAAATATGACTACAAAGATGGAACATATTTTCCTATGGACCAAATGGATATCAGAAAGATGCCGATATCAGACCTTAGATTAGACCTTGGTGTTTATGAAAATCCAAAGAAATCAAATGCTCCGCAGATGTTAGTACGTCAGTTGTTTGGTAATTTAAATGAAGGTCAACATCCGGGCGTAGTAGATCATGTATTTAAAACAATATATGAGCCTATTATTAATGGTAAACCAGAGCAAAATAAGTTAATAGAAGATTATATTAAAAAGCCGTCTAAAGATTTTGACTTTAAAAATTTAGATATAGACAGCATTTCACTTAAGAATATTCATGAAATACTGGTTTCTGATGGTAAAAACCTTAAAAATTTAAGGCAGTATGTAAGAGACCATATTATGCGAGTAGATAAAGATAAGCTACAAGAAGGTGAAGCTGATCTTAATTTTACAGATGACCAATGGCGTGATTATATATTTAGAAACAAGCGTATCTTTAATACAGTTGGTACAACAGATGCAGTAGCTGATGGATTTAAAGCAACTAATAAGTTTTGGGAACACGCTTATAAAAGATATATAATAGACAGATATCTTAGACCTAAGTGGCAGTTTTCTGGTAAAGGATGGGCAGCACCTTACGATGTAGAGGTATTAAAAGATAATAAGGTTGAGGCAGGTACATTCTTAATGGATAACGGTAAGAAGAATATGCCTGTAGATTTTAATGCAGATATAATTAAGATATTTTTTCCTAAGAAAAAAGGTAACAAAGTTACTTTAGGTGAAGTTGTTGCTGCACAAAAAAGAATTGAACGACCTGAGAATGTAAACAAATTAAAATCACTTGGTGTATATAATAAAGCTAAAAAAGCATTAGATAAATTTGATTATGAATTTGTTGTTATTCGAGTACCTGCTGATTCATCTAGTGGTGCTAGAGTATTAAGATTTAAAGGTTTTACAGGACAGGAAGGTGAAGCTATTGTAACGCATCCAAAAGATGATGCGTATTTAGGTGGTATGGATAAAGATTCTGATTCAATGTTTGTTTACCACGGGTTTGATAAAAAAACTAAAGATGCTTACAATTCTGTTAAAAATGAATGGGAAAAGAATGGTATTGTAATTGAAGGTAAGTCTAGTGAGTTAGATAAGGTATTTAATGAGCAAGCTAATGAAGCTCCATATTTACATGCGGCTAGTATTCTATCTCCCTCTATGAGAAAAGAAGTAGCTCGCAATGTATATCAAGGTAATCTTGGTATAGGCTGGGCTATTAACTCAAGAATGACAGTATTATCTTGGATGGATATGGCTGCAGCTAATGGTGGTGAGCTTTCAGTTAAGGCACATAAAAAGAAAGGTTATGGGTTAGATTATAAATCTGATTTAGGTGAGTACGTATTAAGATTAAAACCAGATTCTAGTTATAATGTAAGACGCTATGCTAGAGAAATGTTAAATAGGTCTGCTGATGCTGGTAACTATCCTAAGATGAGATCATATACAAGATTTCCAGAGCAACTATTTAAACAAGCTTTTGATGTAGAGTATATTCCTCCAAAGTGGATGATGGACCCTAAGTATGACACTATGAGAAGTTCTTATTCTTCAGCAGATTTTAGAAACATGACAAACTCTACTGACTTAGGTAAGGTTCATAAGATGAATCAAACTATGAAACCTAATGCTAGATCTAAAGCAGAAGAAGGTTCTATGGAACTTCATGAGTTTCAAGAAAGACTTGCAGCAGAAACTTTAACGTCTGAGTCGTTTAAACATGAGCCTAAGAATTTAACTAGTTTAATAGCGAAAAAAGCTAAGGCTGATGGATTAGATAAGATGACATTTACTCATCCGTATCAATCTAATGTTAGGCTGTTAAGTGCATTAAGAGACATTATAAATAAGGACCCGTTAGCTAAAGAATTAGATTTAATGATTGGTCTTTCTACTGAAAAGAATATTAGACAGGGATTAAATAAGGCTGCAATTGCAGGTGAAAAAAAAGATTGGAAGAATTTTTCTGAAATACTAAGAAAAGAAAATATTAAAATAGCAAGTTTTCTTTCTTTAGTTAGAAAGGCTCATGCTATAGAGCAGAGAATTTTATCAGAAGGTGGCAGCAAGCAAGATGTAACTAGGAATTTAAAGGTATTAGTTAAGGAAGCAGATAAGTTAAAATTAAAATATAGGACCATCGATGATAATCCAGATGCAGAACATAAAAATAGTTCTTTTAATGACTATGATTCAGATGTTATTGAATTAAAAAATAGAATAAGGCAGCAACTTGGTGAACAAGGCATGAAGTCAGAGCCTTTTGAAGAGTACCTTGACCTTTATTTATTAAGTCCTTTTCTTAAATCTCAACCATTTGGATACCATAGTAGAATGCCGTGGCAGTCTAGAGCAATAAGCAATAAGGCTGTGCAAGAAGTATTTAAAGAATTAGATGTTGTAACAGAGATGGCAGGATTAGATGCAACTAAACAAATAGATAAGCTTGAAGGATTTAAAGATTATATGCATCAGCCCTCTGGTTACGCAAAGATCAACAGCAGTTTTTCTAAGTTTATGGGACAAGAATTTGTAGGAGATGTTGAGTTTGATGCTAGAATAAAAAAATTAAAAGACCGTATGGCAGAACATCCTTTCTGGGCTGAACATCCAGAGGATGCTTTTATTCAGTATACTACTGAGTTTGAAGGTGGTGTAGGTAGAGATTTTAGTACAATGACAAAGAATGATGTTAATAATCTATTAAGATTCTTTGACTACTATGACCCTAAAAGCAAGCAAAGCTGGATAGATAATTTTGTAAAAGACAACTTCCCTGCTACTAAGGATAGGGACCCGATGCGTATACAGAAAATCTTTTACTACAATAGACCAGCTACGTTAGATAAGAAGACTCTTGCTTATGAGGTTAATATATTTAAACAGGCTAATGTTCCTGTTAAGAGTAAAGATAGGGTAGTTATTAGAGATGTAAAAAGAATTATGTCTACTCATGGAACAATGAGAGAATGGTTAAGTAAGATGGTGGTTCAATCTGAAGCTAAGGTAACTAGAGAATTAGATAAAATGGATGAAGGACCATTTAGCAATCTTCAAAATCTTACTCCGAATGAACGTGTGGAATTAATGAATCATGTAGTAGATGTAATAGAGAAGAAGGTTAAGATAGAAGATATTCCAGATTATTTAAATAAGAAATTTGAAATATCTACAGGTAAAGACCAGATAAAAACATTTACTGGTAAGGAAATGATTGAATCTTATGTGGGTAAGGTTAAGGCTGATTTAGAGCAGTTTGGTAATGAATATATTTATGCAACTAAAGATTGGAAATCTGTAGAAAGTGATATTGCAGCAGGTAAATCTGTTCAGGTATCAGATTATATGAGATGGAATAAGGGTAAGTTTGACTTTAATAATTTTTATAAAAAGGTAGTTGAACCTGCTTGGCAAGGTAAGGATATAACAGAGATTCCTTTAGAAGCTATTTATAGAGCACAGTATGAGCATAAGCTTGAGCAAGTTATTAAAAATAAAAAGATAGATAACCCGTCTAAGTTTAGAAAACTATGGAGAAATAACGGATTAAAGGATAAGAAAACTAAAGAGAAATTAGAGACTGCTTTTAAACCTATAGGCAGGAAGGATAAAGAAACTTATTTCCCCCATATGTTTAGATCAAATCCTACAAAAGCAGAGAAAAGAATTCACGATGAGTTTTATAATAATCAATTAGAATTAGAATTAAGTCGGTTATTAAGTAACCCTAGTAACACTATTAAATATTTAAAAGAGCAAGGCAAGCTATTAAATAAAGAATCTGGCGATAAATTAAATAAAAGACTTGAAGAATATGAAAAGACTAAAGATATTAATATTCTAAAAGAATTAATAGAGCCAGCTATAGTAGCTAAGTATCAATATTTAAGAGAAGGATTATCTCATCCAACTCAATATGGAGAGAGTCATATACATGAAGCATTAACTCAGGTTGATATGTCTTCTGATGTTGCTGCTATTGTATCTGATTTAGTTAAAGTAGGATTCTTTTCTAGACCTAAGAATATATTAGAGAGACAAGTAGAAGAGAAGCCGGGATATATGAAGGAATATGATGCTATTAAAAGATATAAAGAAGGCATTATAAAATCACGCTTTAAAAATCTTGCTGCTCTTATGGGAGATAGACAGATAGAGTTAATGACAGATAAAAATCCTTTTGGTAAGTATACTAAAGACCATGCAGAGTTCTACAGAATGTATCTTCGTGATTCTCTTGGATATAAGACTACTTTTTCTGATTGGGTTTTGAAGGCTATGGAGAGTAGTGACCCATTAAAGTTAAAAAAGAATATGTATTATCAGACTAGCGACCATGAAATGATTCAAAAGCTAGATCGTATATTAAAGTTTTTTAAGACAGATAAGCTGCCGTTTAAATTATCTAGTAATGATAAGGCTAGGTCTGAACAACTTTCTAGAATAATACATGATATGGGTGCACTAGAGGCAAAGTATCAGTTACTTACGCTACTTGCTAATACTGGTGTAGCTACTGGTAACTTATTTGGTGGTTCTTTGAACACAGTTACTAAGACTGGTTTAAGAAACTTTACTAGAGCAATGAGTTTTAAATACCTTGAGAAGAATTTACTCAAAGATGTTGATGGTAATTATCAATTAAAGTTTAAAAATGGTAAGTCTGTAAAGACTAAAGAAGACTTGAAGAAATGGGCGATTGAGAGGGGAGTTGTTGAACAATATATAAAGAACGAACTTGATTTCAACCCAAAATTAAGTACCATAAAAAACAAAAAATCAATACAAGAATTTGCTAAGGATTTTCAGAAGTTATTATTAAGGAATCCTGATCCTAATAAAGAGACTATTATGGAGCTTGCCAGAAGGCATGGAATAGATGAAGCTATTCTTTTTGCAGGTTCATTTCCTATGCAAGCATCAGAAAGATGGTTGAGAATAAATTCATTCTTATCACATATGTTGCAAATGAGGGATAGTTTTAATGGAGTGTCAGGTAAGGTCGATATGAACAGCGAAGCTGTGGTTAAACACGCTTTAAAAGGCGTTGAGGCTACTCAGTTTGTTTATCATAGCGTTGGTAGAAGTGCTTTCATGCGTACAGCTACTGGTAAGGTACTTACTAGGTTTAAAAATTATGTACAAAACCAAATGGCTTTTCAAAGAGAAATTTATAAGCAAGCTAAGATGTATGGCTTTGAGCCGGGTACAAAAGCACATGATGATTTTCAAAGACTATTTGTTATTAATGCAATGCTAATGGCGTTAGGCTCTGCTTATGCTTACAGCTTATTTGATGTAGCTACTCCTCCTCCATTTGATTGGATGGTAGAGACATCTGAATTGCTTTGGGGCGATGCTAGAGAGCGAGAGAGAGCTTTTTTTGGTACATATCCAAGGGCTATAGCACCTTTACAAATCATAACACCGCCTATTGCAAGAATACCTCAAAGTTTAGTAATGTTGCTTAATGGAGATTGGGAAAGATTTGCCGATTACCAAGCGTGGACTCTTTTCCCGTTTGGTAGGTTTGCTAGGTCCGTTGATAAAACATTCAACGAGCCTTATGGCACTACGGTTGGTAGAGGCATGCAACAATTTTTTAGATTACCTACTGACAAGTTTGTACGAAGGTATGAGAAAAAACAAATAGAAGATATGCGTAAAGATTATATAGCGACTACACTTGATGACCTTGACCAAGAAGGTGAAGAGTGGGATAATAAGGAAAATTAATTATGGGACAAAATCATTCACATTCAAATGGTCACAATCATAGTAATACTAATTCGCTAAACTATCAAAATAGACCTCATTTACCTAGGTATCAATATGATCCTGAGCTTTTAGCAAAGTTTACTCAAAATGCAAGACCTGCTTTGTTAGATTTTGTAAAACAACAAAATAGATATGGTGGAGAAGCACGTAGGTCTGTAGATGATATTGTAAGTAGAGTTAAAAATCAAGAACTTAAAGCTTATGCAGTACCAGAACAGATGTATGGCGAAATCAGGGGAGATACTGGAGGTCTTTCTTCTGGTGGTTTTCATTGGGGAAATGAAATTTATATGAAAGGCACAGGTGGTAGTAGTGGTATTGCACATGAATTAGGGCATGAGTTATATGGTCATAAAGGAACAAGCGAGTCTGTTCCTAAAATGAATTGGTATAATAAATTAGATAGAAAATTAAAAGGCTGGTTGCCATCTTTTTCAAAGTACGCTGAAAGACCTAAATTTACTTCAATTGATAATACAGCTAGAAGAGAAGATGCATATTCAAGTTTTTCTGATAGAGATCAATATAATAAAAGAATGAGAACAGGAGATTATAATCCTAAATTTGCAGATGCTCCATTTGACCACTTAGGTAGTAAAATGTGGGAATTACAAGACCAAGCAACTAAAGATGCTATGTTATCTAATGTTCTTAGGACAGTAAAAACAAAAGGCGGGGATTATGGTAAGTATGATAAGCGAAGTTTAAAAGCTAAAGATTTTAGATATGCTTTTAAAGAAGCTAGAGAAAAAGGTTTAGACCAGTTTGACTGGGATGGTAGAAAATATTCTACTGAATTAGGATAAGAAAGGCAAGAGGAATGGCTACACGTAAAAACATGAACGACTTAAATAAAAGTCGTAGGAAACAATACAAGACTACTAAAAAGAAAAAGACTTCTAGTAAACCCAAAAAGAAATATTAAGCTCGGTCCCACATACCATGAGTATAATTAAAAACGATGAGGGCGATATTATCGCATGCCCTAAATGTGGCTCAAGAAGAATCAGAAAAGACGGATTTCAGTATTGGAAGACTAGAAAAAGACAAAGATGGATGTGCTATGCTTGTAACGGCAAGACAATAGCACCTAAAATTGTTGAAAAGTCTCCTTTTACAAAAGATTTACAAGAGGTTGATTTTATTCCAATCGATGAAATTATTGAACATCGAAAAAAGCAATACAATCAAAAGCGTAAAGCTAAAAAAGCTAGAAAGCTTATTGATGTACATATCAATATTAAAGGACCCATCGGAATACTTCATTTTGGAGACCCTCATGTAGACGATGACGGTACTGATCTAGCTGAGATATATTCTTTATGTAATTTAGTAAATAAAACCGAAGGTTTATTTGGTGGTAATCTAGGGGATATTCAAAACAATTGGATAGGTAGGCTGCAAGCATTGTATGGGCAGCAATCTACTTCAGCTAAGGAATCATGGAGATTAACAGAGCACTTTGTAAATCAAGTTGAATGGCTATATTTAGTTGCTGGTAATCACGATGTTTGGAGTGGAGACGGTGACCCGTTAGAATTTATTATGAGAGAACATAGTGGTGTTTATGAGCAATGGGGAGCAAGATTAAATCTTGTATTTCCAAATGGAAAAGAAATTAGAGTAAATGCTAGGCATATGTTTAAAGGCAATTCAATGTGGAATACTGCTCACGGCGTTGCTAAAGCAGCACAAATGGGTTGGAAAGACCATATATTAACGTGTGGTCACACTCACGTTTCAGGTTATCAAGTTTTAAAAGACGCTGCTAGTGGTTTAATTAGTCATGCTATACAAGTAGCATCATTTAAGATAATGGATAGTTATGCTGATAAATTAGGATTAGATGATAAAAATATATTCAATGCTCCTGTTACTATTATAGACCCGTATCACGAAGACGATGATAACAAACTTATAACTACTATATTTAATCCTTACGAAGGTGCAGAGTTTTTAAAGTATAAACGTGAGGCGTGGAAAAAAAAGAAAGGGCTCCCGGTTAAAGGAGCCTGATTTCTTTATTCTTCTTCGTCTTTTGCGTGATGTTCATCACCGGGATCGTGAGGAGATATAAAGTTATATTCTATGTCGTCTCCTTGATTGATTGCTTCCGGTATTCCTTGATAATTATAGTTATCTTTATTATTTAAAACTTTAACAAGACTGTCCCATATTTCTGAGGCTAGCTTTTCACGATCTAATGCTTTTCCAAGGTCTAAGCTATTTCCGTATCTTGCTAATACTATTTCTATATTATTTATTGTTTCTGGTTTGAGCATGTGGATTCTCCAGTATTTTAGTTAATGATTCTTTAGCTATTTTTCTATACTTAGCACTATTTGCTTGAGTAGTAATAATGTTATCTAAACAATCTATTGCTATATGTAGCATATCTTCAAGTTCTTTTATATAGACATAAGCTTCTTGTGGCGGTATGCTATTATCTTGTTTCATATATCTTCTCTACTTTTTCTAACGCTTCTTCTAATCCCGTTACGTATCCATGCCAAGCACCATCGTGAAATACTACTTTATCTGTATCTTGGTTGTTATACTGATATTCTATCATCCCTTTTAAGGTGTCTACAATGCTTTTAATCAAGGGATCTTCTATATTGCTATGTCTGGTTAACTTACTAATAGGAATGATGCGTAAAGAGACGCTTCCTATAGTTTTAATTGGGTACTTCTTTGCCTCAGATTGTTTAATTATATATTTATCTGGGTAAACAAGGTTATCAAACTTATCTTTATAAGAGATATTTACAATGCACGGCAGCCTAAATTCTGCTATACCGATGCATCTTTCATTAAATCCTCCATCCCATATAGGTTTACTTATTGTGTATTTATTCATTCATTATCCTCATATACTCCACAATGTTCTTTGCAATCTGAACATATATCACTATATATTATTTTAGCATCACAACATTCGCTTAATTTCATTATATTCTCCAATATAAGGGTGCTTAACGCCAACCAAGCACCCTCATTATTTGTCAGTCTTCAACATTCCACATACGAAAGAGGTCCTTTCATAAGTTTAATTTGTTAAAGTTAGCCTGTTATCCTTTTAAATAAGGTTAACAAGTCTTTGTATCGTATTGTAACTAGTGGCTCTTTACGATCTTCTTTTAATATCTGTCCATATACATCATCACAAGGTTTGTACAGTTCTCCAATCTTTTTACGACCTTTGACCTGAAACTTGAATAAGTCATTTTTTAGACTATCTCCTATAGTAATAGTCATATCTACTTCTTCATGCCAACCAAGTGATCTTCCATCAGATCCCCACGCTCGTTTAGATTCAAAGCCAAATCCTTTAGCTTGATTTACACACTCACGTTCTATTCTGTTGCCTTTTTGTTTAGGTGCCTTGCCGCTCATTCTTCCTCCTCGCTATAATGGTTATTTAAAGCAGTTGCTATTATTTTAGCATGTGTTATGTTTCTAGCTTTAATATGACTTGGAGTATTTGTATACATATCTCCTACGTAGATAGAGTCAGTTACGCTAGATACATAGACTTCACATCCATTTTTTCTAAACTCTAAGTCCCACTTCATTCTTCTTCTTCTCTCATTCTGATAGCTTCATCATATGTAGGCATACCTAAAGCTTTCCAGATTTCATCTAGATAATGTTTGCCACTTTGTGACATACGTTGTCTATCTACTTGTTCTAAAAGTGCTATATTTTTAATTAACCTTTGCATTCTTTCAGTAGCTAAATTTGTATATACTTGTTTATCGCTCATAATACTGGTAAGCAAGGTTCGTTATTATCTGTAGTAAACAATGCTCCTCCGTTGTTTCCCTCATCGTCTTGAGATGGAAATATCCACACACCATTATCTAATAGCATGCAAACAGGTCTTTTGTCCCAATACATTTGATCACATTCTTCTTTTGACATATATTCTATTTTAACTATTTTTCTATTTAACAACAGGTCTTCTGCTGTTTTTGTCCATTTGTTTGTTGTTGTCATGGTAACATCCTATCTTTTAGTGTAAATCCAAAGAATACTTCAGTATTTAGTATACCAAATGACATATGATGATGATATCCTTCTTGATATCCGATGCCAAATGTAAGTAATAATATACCAAAGAATACTGTTTTAATACCTCTGTAGTCCTTTGTTTTTATAATTGCATATCTAAATAAAGGGATTCCGAATAATGTTATGTTCATTAAGTTGCCGCCAATCCCCAAAATACAAAAGCTTTAATATTTCTTTTGCCTTTATATCCATTCATTTCTTTTAAATGTTTTAGAAATGCACCTTTAATTTCTATACAATTCCAATTAGACCACTTTGTTCCATCTAATGTTTCTTCGTAGAAATCATCCCATTTTTTTGTTCCATATCTTGGATGATCTTTTCTCATAAAGAATCCTTCTGATGTAGTTATTGTACCATTATAACCATCGTGTCCATATTCATATAGTTCTTCTTCAACAAGTTGATTATATGCTTCTGATGCATTTTTATATTTACCTATTTCTATGTATAATTTATCCCATGCTCCCATGTTTCCTCCATAATTATTAGGGAAATAAAGGGTATTACACTTGTAATCATTTGGGTACGGAGTCCAGTTGATATACTAATAGTAACACCCTTTAATTTATAGTTGTTCAAACGAGAATGTTTCGTAATTGAATGTCATTCTTACTTCAAAAGGGCTTTCATCCCTAGTTCCAAGAGTAGAAATAATCCTTATCTTTTCGTTATCGCTTTGTTGCTCAAAGCCGATTACTTTATCAGCTTTTTGTTCGATAACAGAGTTACCTTTAAAGCTGTGAATACCAAGTCTTTCGCCATTCTCAAGTTGCTGTGCAGCATACTTTGAAATATGAGATATACCAAATATGATAATCTTATATTTATTTGCTAAAGACTTTAATTCTTTAATGATAAAGTTTTGTCTTTCATATTCTTCTTGGTAGTATTTAGCTGGAATAGTATCTATAGTATCTATTACCAGCATTTTAGGATTATATGTTTCAATTATCTTATGATAATCTCTTATATCAGGAGAATCATCAGTTACGCTTATATGATTCATTCCCTCTTTTAAGTATTGATCGTATTCTTCGTTCCATTCTTTAAAGTTATCTTTATTTAAGCCTATGATACATTGGAAGAATCTTCTATTTATTAGATTCTCACCAACTTCTAAGGACATAAATGCTGTCTTTACATCTGGAACTTGAGATACAACCCATTGAACAAATGCTGTTTTACCTATTTTAGTGTTTCCACCAAGAATAACAAGGTCTCCAGCGTTAAAGATATAATCGTCTTGTATGTCAACTAAATCTTTAAAGTTGAATGTGTTGTTATACTTTGCGTCTTCTATGTATTGTTTGTATGTTTCGATAATTTCATCAATATTCTTTAACTTAATATTGGAACCATAATCTTTTGATTTAAAGTATTTACACTTAGGGTCACAATGTGCCTCAAGTACTTCATCTTGACAATTAAATTCATATGGTCTACTGAATGTATCTACTACAATACGTTTTATTTCTGATTTTTCAAAGTTATCAGGATATGTATCAATCCATTGTTTTCCAAGTAACATACATTGGTCTTGAGTAAAGCCTTTTCTACGCCAAATAGATACCAGTCTTAATAATGTTATGTGCCTATTTTCAACGGCAGCACCTTTATTAAAGATATGCTGACCGCAGGTTACATCTGCATTAGTCTGATATGTGGCGTTTTCAAGAACAGTACGTTCCTCTTTTACTTCTTTTTTAGTATGTTCCATTGGTTTCCAGATAGTTGTTACTCCGTTAACTACTGGTGGTCTATCAAATCTAAGCTCTTTACAATAATCCATTATATTATCATATGACAATGCTAGGAATTGTGAATGAGTTAAATATGTTTTATATAGATTTGTTTTTTTATTTAGTGAGAAAGGTAAACGAATTAGCCTTTTTGAGTCGTAGATCAAATCTATTGAATTTCCAAAGTCTCTTGCAATCGTAGCTTTTACTTCTCTTGCAATATCTGCTGATGGTTTAAAACCATATAGGTCCGGGATTACAACGTGAAAACCTCTGCCGCTAAACCATATACTTATATGCTCTGTTTTGCAGCCTAGCTTTACTAGTTTTTTCATTAACTTATTTGTCTCTTGTTTTATATCGGTACTTTCATCTGCACCTTTATCAACATCAAAGACAATCTTGTCAATTGCTTGTACTCCCCTATATCCTTTGATACTTCCAGTATCTTTAATATGGTCTTTTATGTCTTTTTGATAAAGAAACATACTTCTGTACACTTCTTTACCAATATTTCCATCAACTATTCTTCCTACTTCGTTATATGGTACTACTTGATTTCTAGACGATACATCTCCAATTGCTACTTCGACATAATAGTCTTCATAGTTCATTATCACTCCGTACTAATTTAGTTAATAAGAAAGGGGAACTAGATAACCTAGCTCCCCTTGGGATTAGAGCGTGCTAAAGTTGGAAATCGCTACCAACTTTTGATTCTTCAGATGATTTTTGCTCTACTGATGCATTTGGTCTATAATCTCTGACCCATTTATTCTTTACTGCATCAAGAAACTTATCTTTTAGTTTTTGGTCATCTCCAATTTTTCCGACTTCTGTCCAATCATTCCATCCTGATTTGCCGTTGTCTTTGACTCCCCAAACATAAGAAAGTTTACAAAACTCCTTACCTGCTAATTCCTCTAAAGAAGAATCGGTAAGTTCGTAGCTTTCTTTAACAAAAGAATTTTCCCAGTTAACTCCTACGCTATCAAATAATATTTTAATCTTTGTAGCTGTTCCGTTATTCTGGAAAGAACCATCTTCTTTCTTGTTAAAGTATCCACGAAGTTTGAGTTCTGGTTGAAATTCAGGATTTCCTACATCTAATGTTAATGTAAGAATTATATCATCTGCTCTTTTCTGCCATCCCTCTTTTGGTGGTGTATATTCTACACTAGCGTCAATTATCTTAACGTTTTTAGTAAATATACCATTATTGTTTTGTTCGCTCATTATTTACCTTCTTTTATTATTGTGTTTAGTTTAAGAATTTTAGCATCAGCTTCTTCCTTTGTAGGATTTGAGTTGATAAATTCTCTTACTTGTTTCTGCATATCTGCTCCTTTAAACTTAGGATCACGAGATAATCTTTCAAGTTTTACGTTTTGATCTACAGTAATGTGTCCAGCTTTTGGAAGTTTACCATTTATTAATGTCTCTGGTCTGTTATCCATACTATCAGCATCTGCTGTATCATCAATAGCAAATAAGCCATTAGCTGCGTATTTACGAGCGTATGATGATGTTGCACCAGTTATCTGGCTATCATCCATACCTTTCTTGCTTACGGCTTCTCTAGCCCAGCCTGTGACTGGTATTGTATTTGTTCCATCAGATAACGACATAGTTGATTCTATATAATTAAATCCATTTACTTCTTGTATTTCATCAGAAACAGTTACTACGCATCCAGTTTCTTTAAGTAATGGTTTAAGTGCTTCAAAAATATCATCTAGATTTCTATATTTATATCCACCAAAGCTGTTTACTTTTTCTTTCTTGACCTTTAGATTGGTCTGGATATAGTTTAGTTTTTCATGTATAGTTTTCATTTATTTTCCTCTTTTTTAACCGATTAATTTACGAAAATCACTACAATTACTCAACCTTGGAAGTTGAATAATATCAGGAATTAGGGATTAGCCAAGAAGGAGGACTATGTTACATAAGTCACTATATACCAATCCCCAATTCCATTTGTTTTTTATGCTATTGTTATTCCATCAGACATCTTATCGCTAACAATTCGCTTTCCGTATAAGAACGCATCACGCTTATACATTGCTGATATACCAAATTGTGTTCCTTTGACCCAATCTTTATGATTTTTCTGATGATCAAAGTATTCGGTAACTGCATTATAAGCATCCCATAGGGTTTCTCCTTTGTTCCCACGACCAGACCTAAAGTTACTCTTTAGCTGGTTAAATACTGGGGTTGCAAAGTCTCTATGAGTTACTCCAAGTTTGTTCTTACCACTTAATCCACGATTACGTAAGTAAGGTATGACAACTTCGAAGTAAGCTTCTGCTTGTTTTTCGTCAATTTTGTGTTCGTGCATCCTCTTCATTATTTCATGTGCTCTGGACCAATTAGCATCAGCATCTTTTAGTATGCCTGATACTTGTTTTAATCGGTCATTTACACCAGTTGTATGTCTAATAGAGAATCTCATATCTGACTTTTTATCTAAAGCCCAGTTTAGAGTATTAGCACATACGACTCTTACATCTGTAGGCTGTAAGTACACGGGAGTGCTGCCATCATGTGAATTCATCAATAATGCATATTGCAATAAATCGTCATCTCCTATTTTAACAGTAGATGGCTTTTTAGCAAGTATCCATACTTTTTTGCCCTCGTCTACAGCACCAGCAGTTTCTAACGCATATCCTTTATCGAGTAAAATCTCAAAAGGTTCAAATGCATTAGTATTCTGCAGTATCTCATACTTAGCAGATACATTACCTAGTGGTGTATTAGTATCTTTCTTAACAGTTACATAATGACCAGTTTCAAATACTGGCTCAGTAACATCATCGATATTGTTAGATAATTTATATACTGTAGGTACTTTTATTACACTCCAATCAAGATTACCTTGAACTAATGCGTCTTCTATAGTTGGTGGTTTCTCTAGTTTGATACCTAGTTTATGCCAAGGTGTTTCTCCGACATAAAACATAGTATCATCTAATAATTGATGTGCCATTTATCCTCCTTATGCTGCTTTTTTATTAGTATAGAAATTACGAAAATCATTCATTACTTCTTTGATATCTTTTCCGTAATGTTCTTCTATATCATCAAAGCGTATATGATCACATATTTCATTTGCTTTACTATGTAAGTTTTTAGTTATATCAGCTTGTTCCTGTTTTCTTTTCTCAATTAATTTATTCAATTTATTTTGAATTGTTTTAATTTCTGGAATTAGCTTTAAAATACTTACAGTTGTATGTTCAAAATTATAACAATGCTGTCCATAATATTGAGCATCTGTTATTTGATTTGAAACTCTATTAAATAGATTTCTAATTAATGCATCTGATTTAGTTTTAGTTCTATTTCTATAGACTCTTTCTACTTCTTCAGCGAGTTTATTTTTATATTCATCAAATGATATCTTTGGAGTATCGGGTATATTTTCAACCAATTCTGCTTGAATATCTTTTATTCTTTTTATAAAATATCTTTTATCTGTTTCAGTCACGTTTGCTCCTTTATAGTGATATTAACATTACTTTATCTTCTTCTTTGGCATAATAATTATATATATCTTGTATAACAGTTAGATACTGTTGCCAATGTCTGAAGTCACTAAGTTTATCTTTTTGATAACTTAATTTTGCTATGAATCTTTTATGGTCATATTCAGGATTAGATAAGCATTTCATTATAGCTATAACAAATCCTCTACGCTTATATCCAGAGTAATACTCGCTTACTTCACGTATTTGATTTGCTATTTGTCTAGCTTTCTTAATGCTTTTTATTTTAAAGTCTCCTTTTCTGAAGTCGTCTGCTAGTTTTCCAGAGAACATTGTTTTTCCTGATAACATTGTCTGTGTTTCATTGTGACCAAATCCATATTCTCTTTTAAATTCGCTGTATTCTACATAATCATCATATTCTCCTGAGTCTGAATCAAGTGCTAAATCGCAATAACAATTCATAAAAGAATCTGCTGTCCAAGCTTTCATTAATATGTTTAATCTTTGAACGTCTTTTAATTTCAAACCCTTAATTATAATGTAGTGAAGTTCTAAATCAAGCTCTTTACAAGCGTGATATCTATGTTGTCCGTCAATTATTTCTAAACTTTCATTTACAATTATTGGAACAGGTACATATTCTTCTTTCATTGATATAATTAGTTTTGATAAATGTGATTTTATTACAGGTCTATTCCCCGTAATAAATGTGAACCAATGATATTCTTTTGTTTTATATACTGATGTAACTTCTTTTTTATCTTTTGGAACCATTTAATTTCTCCTTTATTTAAAAGTCTATTGATTTATTAAGGTATACTCCATATTTATATGGATCTCCTAGCTCTTCTACGTCTTCGAAATCTTCTCCTGAACGTAGAAAAGCATACTTACTACTTCCTTTTGTTTCGTCTAATGCTGTAAGATAATCCATTACTTTAGTTACTGCATCGTATCCACCAAGTATTGTTTCTCCATCAATAGGTGAAACTAATCTTGGATACCATTTTACTGCTGAGTAATAAAATAATGTTGTTTCTTCTTCATTTCCATAATCATCTTTAGGGCTATCAGATACTCTATCCCAATCTTCTTCTGGAATTATATCTAAAATATCTTGTTTACTTTTTCTTGGTACTACTATTACTACTTCACTTCTATAACCCATTTTATCTCCTATAGGTTAAAAGACGGGTCCCACTTGCGATAGGACCCATCTCTATTTATCCAGAGTACGCTATGCTAGATTTATAATCTTTTTTCTTAGCAAGTTAGCGTACATTAATTTTGACACCATTCTTAACACAAATAATTTCTTATTGCCTTTAGCAATTTTGTCATAAAAATGTTTGTGTTTTGCATACCATTCTGACAGTTCTACCTCTTCCATATTCCTTATGTGGTCGAACCTAGAATATTTAGTAGGTATGTATGGTTTCTTTGCCGTTTTCTTCGGCATGTGTGTCATCAGAGCTATCTTCAGATTCTGAATGAACTCCTGACTGTTTTCTGGTATTGATGTTGTCATCTTGTCCTCCTGAGTTAGTTACGTGTATTTGTACATTACCGAAATGACTCATTGTATCGAGTAATGCAATTATTTCTGTTGCTGTTAAGCCAATTCTAGATTCCATAACAACACCTTGCAGCGTTATTTCTACATCGAATCTTTTTCTACTGGCTACCCAGTCTATACTTTTATTTGTATAGTCTTTAGCAATGCGTAGTGCATTACTTACTGCCCACGTTACATAAGCTATAGTTCTACTTTTACTCATTCTTCCTCCTCATTTTGTTGTGCATAATCACATCTTTCACAATATTGTACATCTATAAATATTTCGTAATATTCGCCTAGATTATGATCATATTCTTGTCTTGCACTTTCGGACCACGTTAGTGGTTTATCACATTTAGTGCATATTTCTTCATTATACATAATTACTCCTTAATATTTACCAGACTCTCCCATACACGTGAACGTTGTAGTGAGGGTATTAACTCGAGTTTACACAGAGTCTGGCTTTTTACAGTAAAAATTTGGGCGAACCTTGCGTGACGCAACCGTCTTCTTGGTTCTAAAGCTGATATAACCACGTCTGGAGTCAGCGTCTACAATCTTGCATATAAATGTCTAAGACTGCAACTTGTTATCAACGCTTATTTTATACGCTTCAGCACCCATTTTACATTAGCTCACAACCCTTAGTCGGCGTGCTCGAGCTTTGCTTGTTAATGTAAGCTAATGTAATAGATAGGAAAAAAGGGGTGAGTTATTTCCATTTTCTCTTTTTAGGAAAGTATCTAAGACCTGAGTTGTATAGTATTTCTAGTTGCTTCATTCTTTTGTAAGCAGCAGAACCGTGAGACACTCCTTTATACTTAGGGTCTTCGATCATTCTTTTATATATTAAAATAGCATCACTAATAGTGATACCGCTATCGTGTTTGTCAAATACATCTTTTGGCATGTGGATTACCTCCTAAGATTTAAACGGTGATTTTAAAAAGTTGTAAAACCCTTTTTCTACTTGTTGCATAAAGGTTTTACTTTTTTTTGTATATTTGCGTTTTTTGATTTTTATTCTTTCTTTTTGCATTTGTAATTCCTCGATTTTGTTATATGCAATATTCAACTCTTTTGACATATCTTGCAACAAATCATTCCAGCTCATTTGATTAGCCATCTTGTTCTCCTATTATTGCTTCACATATATGACATTCGTATTCATCACACTCATACCAATCGGTCCAATAGCAATCACTTGTATCAAATTCATGTTCAAGTTCGCAATTTTCAAAATAGTCACTAAATGATTCTAAAGTCCATAGATTACCTTTATGATCTTTTAGTTTACAAAGACATTTATCATCACAAGCATATTCTTCTCCATCCCATAATACGTAACCACTTAACATTCCATCATTACAAACAGAACACACTCTAGCAGCGTGTTCTATTCTTTCGTCATCCCATAATAATACTGGTATGAATTCATAATCTTCCATTTGTTTTGGTTTTTTAACCATTACATATTCCACTCTTTAGAATATCTATTATAATTAGTGATTATATTTACCCATTGAGCTTTAGATAATGATGTTAATTCTCTTGCTCTTGGGTCAAGCATATTATATAATCCACTTTCTTGTATATCTAAATATTCTTTAAATTGTTCTTTAGTTATTGTCCACTTCATTTTTTCTCCATTTCTTTTGATATTTGTTTGTTAATTTCTGTTATACTAACAGTTTTTGCAGGGTTTATAAACATATTTTGTACTTCTATTGCTACTGAAAGAAGTTTTTTGACGTGATCATTATATAGTTTATTATCTTCTACATATTTACTTAATACGTGTACAAGAGTATTTATTTCTTGTGCATTATCAAATGATATTGCTCTTATTTTCTTCATTAGTACTCCTTAATAAATTAGAAACCTAAAAAAAAGGGAAAGGGTGCTAGCCCTTTCCCATATATACTTAACTGTTAGCCACAATTAAGAAGCGATAACCGGTAACATTACCACTTTTATCTTTCTTCTCGTATGTAGACTTACTACTAGATGATATAGTTAAGCCCTTTGTCTCTAAAGACTCCTGAGCTTTCTCTATATCGTTAACACTAGCACTAGCATTAACCCACATATTATAGAAAACAGGTGGTGTTTCATCATCTTCACTTTGAGGTAATACAGATGCTTTCACATCTTTCACTTCAATTAGTGTATTAACCCATTCATCGCCATCCTGCTCGGATTTCTGGAAAGATATTGTTGAAAAGAACTTTCCCATTATTTCACTTATATGTAACATAGTTACTCCTTTGTTTATTAGTTATGAAATGAAAAAAAAGGGTACTGGATATTAGGATGGTGCACAATGTTTTTTAAGAAGGTGCCCTTGGCAAGTAAAGGGCGAGCGTAAGCGAGCACCTTTTTTGAAATAAGCCCAAAGTAAAAAAGAGGGACTAGATTTCTCTAATCCCTCTATGTGCCCACAACTAATTAAATTGTGCTTTGTATTCAGCGTAGTCTCTACATTTATCCATAGTATCCATTTCTGGTACTTCATCATCATTATATTGCATAATATTCTTTATAGTTATGTGAGCATCGTTTGCAAACACTTCGTTATTCAAAAACTTAAGGCAATTTATAGAGCAACAACCTTTAAGATTTGTATCACTAAGCGTTCCACAATTAAGACATCTATGCATATGTCCTCCTTTATTTGTTAAAGAATGATAAAAAAGGGTAAGCTAATGCTCACCCTTATCATCCAATTTCCATCTTAAATCATCTTCTCTCCAAGGATTAAACCTTTGACTTATCTCTTGATGACTTAATTCAACTCGTTGATTACTAGGCTCATACTTCTTTACCACTTCTAGATTTAATTTATCTATGGTTTTAGGATTACAAGCACAAGTAGAACAGATAGATGTAGTTACTCTTTCTGTCGTTAGTTTATCATATGGTTGCGACTCTACGAATTTAAACTTCCATATCTTAAAGATAATCTTATCTCTAAAGGCAACTATTTTCTTTTGTACATCAATTTTACAGATGTATTCAGCTAATGACATAAAAGGGATTTTACAAAGATAACAACACTTCATTATTTACTCCATATTTTAGTTATAAGAACATAAAAAAGGGTAAGCCATACATTGACCTACCCTTGTGATTATTATTGCTCCTTTGATGGATTCATTGGAGCAGTATCATATACATCGCCTAAAAGCCTACCTCTTTTCTTTAGTCTAAAGTAGAGATAGCTGAGTTCTGCATATTTTAGATTAACTTCCATATGTTCCTCAACATATGATAATGTATGTACTAAACTATCAATCATTTTCATATAGTTTATAACACTATCATTAGTTTCCAATTGCAATTTAGATATAACCTTGCAATTCTCTTCTGATTCATTGTATTTAACCCATAGTTCTTGATATCTAGCACGTAGCCTACGTATATCAGCCTCAAGATCATCTTTCTTTATGTTAAGATTAGCACATATTTGCTTAAACTTTAATAGTTTAGCCTCTAATCTTACTATTTTAAGATGATGTTGATACAATAGATGAGCGAGAAATACCATAGTAAAGGTTACTATTAAACTCATAGTTATCATTAAAACATCTAACATTATTACACCTCCGTGTGTTATTTATGGACAACAAAAAAGAGGGTAAGCTAGTGCTTACCCTCGGTACTTACCACAACCCAATTATGGGAGTCTTTTACGTGGTCTTACGTCATAATTATTAATCATCGTTGTTGCATGAGCTGTGATAGCCATATATATAAGCTTCGTAAGCTAGGCTATCGCAGCAAGGGCAACCATCGTGACTGAAGTGCAATGGTTCGTCATCTGGACAAGCTATCTTAGCAAGATAACTACGATAACGGAAAGGAAGTGGAAGGTTGATGTATAAGAACAATAAGATATTATTAAGCATATTATGTCTCGTATTTAGTTATGAAGAACATATAAAAGGGTATGAAAATAGGTGGGGACAGTTCTGTTGCCAAGCCTGTCCCCAATGCTCCGAGTCTTAGTCGGTGGACACGTTCAGTTTCCATACCGGAACATCCTCGTAGCCGTGTAGTACTGACTTACCTGTATCTGTGAAGATATCAGTTATGTCTAGTAGTTCCACGAGCTGTGAGTTCTCGCTCCATAGCTTGACAAAGAACTCGTCTTCTTCAAGCATATGTGCGTGCTCTGGTAGGTTAACTGATAGTGTAGCGTATGGACACCAGTATCCGTCATCAGTTCCCTCAAGGCGAACCGATAGAGCGTTACCTTTACTATATGTATCGGTAATAGCTCTTAGATCACAAGGACCATACGTTGTCACTAACGTGCCTATGTTAATGTACACCATAGGATAGATAAGGGTAAGTTATGTAGTGTAAAAAAAGGAACTAGGTGATTAGCCTAGTCCCTTTTGTTATTAGGTATTACACATACTGATTTCATCAATAAGTGTACTTCCCCAACCCTTACGTTCCAGCTTAATATCATCCATCTTATTCATAATGCGTTGGTGTTCTTCCTTAGTATGTGGAATACAATCCACACATAAGAAACAATACTCATCAGCTGTGGGTAATGTTATGCCCATAATATCTCCTTTCGGTTAGTTAATGAACAGGTATATAGGGGTAGTACTCTGATGTAAGAGTAGGGATTAGTATAGTATACTATGCGTGTGTATGTACATAGGATGTGAGGACTGGGCAGGGTGGTGAGTAAGCTTACTGGTGTGTGGGGTATGCGTAGCATAGGGCACGCCAGCCAAGCTCGGGTGGGTGAGAAGTACTGGGCGAGGCACGAGCACATCTAACTCAACCCATATAGTCAACTCAACGTAGAACCAACCCTCAACCGTAATTTAACGGGGGGTGGGTCTAACTCATCTTACTCACATACACTCTAGATATATTTTTTTAACTGAAACTCTCCTATATTAAGCTATGCCAAAGAAGCTAACATATGATATTTTCAACGGAGATACTGGATCGTGGGAAGAAAAGCGTGTAAATGAGGATGAGTATCTTGAAGAGATGACTAAATTAGACGTAGAGAAAGAGATACTAGACGCTGAACTCCATGTAATAAATACTATTATAGAACAATATTTAAATGACCCGGAGACTTGGGAGAGTAGGGATTAACACTAAGTAATATATACAAGTAAGTATATATTACTTCTAGTACTAGAAGGTAAGTAGGGATGGATACTTTAAGAAGAAAAGTAAATAATAGAAATCAGGTATATAAGATATACACGATTGAAGAGGCAGATAAATTAAATATAACGTATCTGCATTGGAAAGAGACAGACATAGGGGATTATGCTCTTTCCGATGATGGATATGTAGGAAAGTGTATAGGGAAAAAGACATATACCGATAAAAAAGGTAGGGTCAAGACCTTTATTAGGCTTTCCTACGGTGCAAACTGGGCGGGTAATACCAATAGGATAGAATATCTTGTAAACAGGTCCCATGGTGTCTATACACAAGCCAATCCTACGGGATGGGCAGAACGTGAAGCAAAGAAAACCCGGACTAAGAACCTTGTAAATGCTTATGTAGGACAGTTAACTTCTACTAAGCAAGTAGATTATAAGCAATTAGGGTACATATACCGCCCAGATCAACAGAATCCTGCTGCAACAGTTCGCAGGGTACTAAAACAGGAGGTAATAAAGAAGATGGTAGAAAAGAAACTAAAAGAAGTTCTATCTGAAAAGGGAATAAATAGTTCATCAGTACTAGATACGATGCTTGAAGGATTGCATATTGCTCGTAATAAGCAAGATGTAACTAATATGATTAAGATATCGGATGCTTTTATGGAGTTATTAGAGATGAAACCTAATAAAAAGATAACAACCGATACGCTGCAGCTAGATGTTGCTAGTAATATTGGGGACCTGATAGCGAATGAAGAGAAATCGTTAACAATGTCACGCAAGGTAGAAGAAGATGAACCAGCCCAATGACATAAAAGAAAAGCTTAAAAGCAATCTTGTGCTGTTTGGAAAGGTCACAATGCCTAATATGTTCTCTGTACCTTCGCCAGACTTCCATTATAAAATAGCAGAATCGCTATTAAATAGGAATCATTCTCAGATAAATATTGTAGCCCCTCGTGGTCATGCCAAATCCTCCATAGTAGGTGGTGTTTTTCCTCTTTACCATCTAATGTTTCACGGGGGGCAGAAACTTATAGTATTAGTATCTAGAACACAGGACCATGCTATTAAATTGTTAGGTACAATTAAGGATACTCTTGATTTTTCCTCTAATTTTAGGTCATTATTTGGATATTGGGGACAACATTCAGCAAGACAATGGGCTAAATCAGAGATTGAACTGAAAGATGGCTCTATGATTATCTGTAAAGGTACAGGACAGCAGTTAAGGGGGATTAAAAAAGGCAATCAGCGACCTACAATGATAATAGTAGACGACCCGGAAGACGAAAATAACACCAAAACAGCAGAAGCAATGGAAGTAAACCTAAGATGGCTGCTGCAGTCTGCCGTTCCATCCCTAGACCCTAAGTGCGGCAGGATAGTTATTATCGGCACACCTCAACATCAAAGATGTATGGTCGAAACTTTGAAGGAGATGAAAGGATGGGAGAATCTTTATTTTGCACCAGACTTGGATAAAAAGATATCTCTATGGGAAGAATGGCATCCTATTGAAAAACTTCAGAAAAAGAAAGAAGAATTAGAATCTATTAACAGAGTATCTGTATTCTACAGAGAATATCTATGTAAGATCATTGGAGATGAGGACCAACTGTTTAAAGAATCATATTTTCAATATTATGCAGGAACGCTACATCATAATGATGATGATGAAGCATATTTGAAGATAACAAAAAGAAATGGCAAGGATGTAGAAGAAAGTGTGCCAGTAAATGTGTTCATGGGGGTTGATCCCGCATCGTCTACCAAAAGTACTGCTGATTATTCAACAATAGTCGCAGTTGCTATTGATAACGACAATAATCGATTCCTCTTACCTTACTATCGTAAACGTGCAACTCCCATGAGCCTAGCAGACCACATTATTGAGTACTTTAAAATATATAAGCCAGTAAAAGTACGAATTGAGTCTGTTGGTTATCAGGAAATGCTACGAGAGTACGTAAAACAAAGATGTGATGAGGAAAATCTCTTTATATCGGGATTAGAGATACGAGAAAACCCTAGAAATAGCAAATCAGCCAGATTAGAAACGCTTGAACCTTATTTTGCACAGAAAAAAGTTTATATTCAAGAAGATATGCTTGAAATAAAGGATGAGATGCTATTATATCCCAGAGCAAAGCATGATGACCTCCTCGATGGAATGTATTATGCTATGAAGAAAATATATGCTCCATTTCATAAAATAGAAGAGGAAGAAGAGACGAAAACGAAGCATTTTACAAAATCTGGACAATTTGACTGGATGACAGCTTAAACTTTACTTAAATTTTAAAGAATAATTATATATATGTTAGGACCACATGCCACAAAAACATCCTGAGACTCAATATACTCACGATCTATTTAGCGACTATAGCTCTGCTCGTAAAAGGTGGTCTAGACAAGCTGTAGAAGATTCAGAGTTTCGCTCTGGTAAACAATGGAAAAAAGAACAAGTAAATGCTTTACGTGCACGAGCACAAGAGCCTTTAGTTGTTAATGTAATACATCCAGCAGTAGAACAAGCAAAAGCAATGCTCACTTCTAATGCACCTAAGTTTCAATCAACAGGAAGGGATACTTCTGATACAAAAGTAGGTAGAATATTCTCTGATTTAATGTCTTGGGTATGGGATATCTCAGTAGGCAATGCAGAATTAAAACGCTGCATAGATGATTATTACGTTAAAGGCATGGGTGTAATGATGTCCTATATTAAGCCTGATGCTGATTTCGGCAGAGGTGAAGTAATGGTTAAGTCTATTGACCCTCTATCTGTATACATTGACCCCGATGCAGAAGATCCATTTTGCAGGGATGCTTCTAACATTGTTGTAGCAAAGCGTATGACAGAAAAAGAATTAATTGAGATGTATCCTGAGTTTGAAGAATCAATCAGGAGTTCTCAGGAAACAAGTCATATAAGTGATTACGATGAGAATAGATTTGGACTATTTGATGAGGAAGTTGTACCGCAATCTAGAAAGCAAGCATTATTAAATACAGATGACGAGAGAGAATTAGAAGTATTTGAAAGATATACAAAAGTAAAAACTCCTTATTATAAAATATTTGACCCTTTTGAAAATAGAGAAGTTATTTTAAACGACCCTCAGTATGCTGAGTATCGTGAAGAACCTGCAGTTATAGTAACTACTGCTGATAACCAGCAAATACTTACAGAATCTCAAGCAGTAAATCAGCAGATGCAGATAGCAGAGCAGGTTGGTAAAGTATATCATTTAATGGTTGACCCTCAAACTGGTCAACCTACTCCTATGGCTGGAGAGGAGCATCTCGATTCAGTACCAAATAGTACTGTAAACATAGACATTATTGACAAAGGAATCCTTATTGATAGTGATAAAATAATGGTTACTAAGGTAATGAATACAAATATTAAACAATGTATCTCAGTTGGAGATGAGTATCTTTATTCTATTATACTTCCAATAGAAGATTATCCGATTGTTCCATTTATGAATGGTCATAATCGTAATCCATACCCTACAAGTGATGTAAGACTTGTAAGGGGACTGCAAGAATACATTAACAAAATTCGTTCTCTCATCGTTGCTCACGCCAGCTCTTCCACGAACGTCAAGTTGCTTATCCCTCGTGGCTCAATGAACAAAAAACAACTTGAGGAAGAGTGGGCAAAAGCTGGTACGGCTGTAATAGAATTCGATCCTGAATTGGGTCAGCCTATTGTAGCCGGACCAGTACCCTTACCTAATGAGCTTTATAAGAATGAAGCAGATGCAAAGCAGGATATTGAAAGAATATTAGGTATATATACTTTTATGCAGGGTGATGTAGGTGGAGCACCTCAGACGTTCAAAGGAACTATAGCAATGGATGAGTTTGGACAAAGAAGAATTAACTCAAAGAAAGACGATATTGAAGCATCTTTAAATCAACTAGCGAGATCTGTCGTTGGTTTGATTCAGTTTGTATATCAGAGTGAAAAAACAGTAAGACTGATACAACCGAATAACAAACCATCTGAAGTAAGAATAAACCAGAATATCTATGATGATGTATCTGGGCAAGTAATTGAAAAGATAAATGATATCACGGTAGGCAAATACGATATAATTGTTGTGTCTGGCTCTACCCTACCATCTAATAGATGGGCTAGATTTGAGTATTACATGGAACTCTATAAATCAGGATTAATCGATCAAACAGAAGTTTTAAAACAAACTGATGTTGCTGATATGGAAGGAGTTTTGGAGAGAGCTGGGCAGATGCAACAATTGCAAAGTCAGGTCCAGCAGCAAACTGAACAGATCAAGAAGCTTGAAGGTGACCTCCAGACTGCCCAACGTGAATCAATCCACGACCGTAAAAGAGTTGAAGTTAAAGAGTTCGAGAAAAAATTGGCAAAGGCTGAGGCAAAAGCCGAAATGGCTACACAGCTATATAAGGAAAGAGCCTCAGATGAGCTTAAGAAACTTCGTGAAGAAGTGAAAAAAGCTACCAATACTAAAGTAGGTCTATCATAACAGCGGTTGCTGAAAACAAATCGCAAAGGAGAATAAAATGGCTGAAGTAGCACAAGAAGCAAGTATACAAGTTGATGCTGACCCGTTCGGTTACGGAGTAGAGGATGCAAAGGTTCCTGTTGAAGGAGCAGCTATCCCGGCAGGTGATGACGCAACAAACACTCAAATGTTTGATGTGGACACAACTGGACCATCAATCAACGAAACGCCTGTAGGAGAACAACAGGCTGAAAGTGTGGAGAGTTCTCAAGAACAATCATCTGCAAAAGCAGACCCGAGTAGGTTTGAATACTGGCAAAGTCAGGCAGACAAGGTGAAGGGCGAACTGTCCGCAACTCAGCAAGAGTTAGCTTACTATCGTGAGCAAGCTATGCAGAGTGCACAGCAATCACCCTCCAATGGACAACCTGTTGAGCAAGCTCAAGAGCCTTCATTGAAGTCACCCGTTAAACCGGAGAAACCAGTCAACTACAACGAGGTTGATGCGTATAATGACCCCGAAAGTGCGTCTTTTAAATTCAGATTGCAAAAGGAACAATACCAAGATGATTATATCTCTTTTATTGAAAAAAGGGAACAAGTTCGTGAAGATGAGTATGCTAGAAAGTACCAGCAAGCTATGTTGGAACAGGAAGCAAATTCACTACGCAGTAATGCATATAATCATGCGGTCAGTAACTATGGTTGGGACCAGTCTCGTGCAAATGATTTTGTACAATGGGCTAGTAATCCTGCGAATGTTACTGTTGATCACTTAGCAAAGCTGTTTCAAATGAAGGATGCACCTAATGCTCAAATCCAACAGCGTAAAGAACAAGTCGTCAGAGAAAGGGAGATAGCTGCTATGCCAAGAACTGCAGCAGTAGAGACTGGCAAAACAGAAGCTCCAATGAATGATGAAGATATGTTTAACGCTGGCTTAATGGCTTTGAAGCGATAAAATAAAGGACAATAAAAATGGCAGCAACAGAAAAGCTCCTAAAAGGTTCTGGTGTCCTCTTTACGGATAGACGGGATTTTTACGTAAGCCCACAAGTTGTAAAAGAACTGTGGACAGACGTTGCCCCCTTCACTACCGTGATTTCAAATAGAGAAACCAGAAAAGTACCCGACCCAATCTTTAAGATGTTTGAACATCGTAATCCTTGGGTTAAACAAACATTTACAGCAGGATCAGGTTCCGCTACATCAATAGCAGACGATGATACAGCTGTAGCAATCGACACTATTACAGGCATTAAAGGATTGCCAGCCTGTGATGATTCATGGATTGGATTAGTTTGTGAATGTTGGAATTCTAGTGAGACAACTAAACTAGGTGTCGTAGTAGTAAAATCAGTCACAGATGCAAGTCATGTAAAAGTTGTATCTTTAAGTGGAGCTTTTAGCCCCACTACCAGTAGTGTTTACCATGTAATTGGTAATGCACAAGGTGAAGGTATGACAGCACCTGAAGCTTGGTCTGATGAACTGCAAGTAGTTTGGAATTCTTCACAGATATTCAAAACTCCTCTGCAGATTACCGGAACACTTCTAGCTGCGTCTTTACGTGGTGAATCATCAGAGTTGGCACGTTTACGTGCACAAAAAAATCAGGAACACAAAATGCAGAAAGAAAAGGCTTTCCTTTTTGGTACTCGTGTTGGTGGAACTGATTTAGGTGGTGCAGCGTATGATGCTGGTAACAAATCAGCTGACGTTGTTGAGTCTTTTGCTGATGGTGGCAGAGTAGATACTGCTGGAAATATTATTCGTTCTACTTATGGTATAGTAAGTGCAATGGATAAATATGGTGAAAGCGGATCATCTTATGATTATCAGAATGTCTTTAGTATCTCAGAGGCAAGCTATACTTACTCTAACTTTGTGGATGATATGGAAAAAGTTTTCCAGTACGTTCCTGAAGCTGGTGTAAAGAGAGCTTTCTGTGGTGCTGGTGCATTAGGATATTGGTCAAAGATCGCTGGTACTTCTGGTATGGCAGGTAACTCTGGATGGACAGTTAATATGAGTGATATGAAAAGGGATTCTCTTGGATTTAATTATAAAGTCCTTGAAACTCCTCATGGCATATTGCAATTAATTCCAACTCCAGCTTTGCGTGGACCTTATAATAAATATATGCTCGCTGTAAGTGAGGAGAATTTATTCCATGCTCAGTATCGTTCGCCAATGTATCAAACTAACATCAAAACAGATAATGCTTTTGACGGAGTAAAAGATCAATACTTCTCTGATGAAGGCGTTGGTATCTCATTGATTGAAAGTCATCATCTGTTTAAAGTTACAGATTAAGGAGGCTTATTATGGCTAGACCTTATCTAGGTGGTACAAATGGTGGCGTTAAAGCCCTTACTGCTAGTGCAACATTGCAAAAGGCAGATAGTGGGAAAGTAATAGTCTTTACACCTCCAAGTAGTGCAGGTGCTTTAGTTGTTACTCTACCAGCTTGTGATAAAGGAATAGAGTTAAAAATCATTCAGATTAGTGCCTATGATACAGCAGTATGTAAAGTACTTTCTGCTGAAGGCAATAATCTTGTGGGTGGTATAATGGCTCAAACAGGAGCTGGTGACAATGCGGCTGGAACTGATGATTTTATTCAGTTCGGTTCTGCAACTGTTGCTGGTGACTATGTTTCTTTAGTATCTGACGGATCAAAGTGGTATGTCGTTGATAGTTGCTCAAAGGTAACTACAAACGGAATAGCGTTTGGAGCAAGTTAATACATAACGGTAACTAAACTCGGGGGGAGATTAATAGTCTCCCCTCGTATGAATTATGGCAACATATCAAACAAAAATAGAAGACTTAATCGGCAGCGTAGGAGATACGGCTGCTATATCTGATTTCTGTACAGATACAGCTAGGGAGTTAGTTAACATTGCACCTAGAAATGTTCTTGAAATAATGGCTGAAGAAATAGATGATACAGGGACAGGAGCTAGTTTATCTAATTCTAAATTTCTCTATGCTAAAAAAGATGGATATGAGGCAACTAAGGCTCAACCTGATAAGACAGCAAGGTATACAGATTCTGACTCTATCTATTTTGCTACAACTAAAAATCCTATATGTTATATTATAAAAAATAAAGCATATGTTAAGCCGTCTGGCGGGCAAGTATTTGCAGTTAAATTTCCTACTATAGCTTATGGAGACTCATTTGGTAGTTACGCAAGTAGTGGAACTATAGTAGCAGAAGATCTAGAGCCTGCAATTTTATTAGGAGCAGCGGTTAAAGGAAGACTAAGACAGTTAGCAGATAAGAGAACATCCCTGCCTACTGGTTTAGTATTTCCATCTACTCCTTCAGTACCAAGTTTATCAGCAAATCAAATAGGTACTTTAGCAACAGCACCTACTTATACAGCTCCTACAATAGCTGGAGCAACAGAAGAATTAACCGCTACTATTACAAGTGGAACAATTGGTACAGATGCAGATTTTTTAGATTTTAGTGATTGGTTTGAAGTTCTTGGACATATGATCGAAGACGAAGAAGATACTGAATTAGCATCAGCACAACTACAAAAAATAAGTACATATTTAAATACTTACTCTCAAGCAATGCAAAATAAGATGAATATATTTAATGACGCTAATGTAGAGTATCAGGCAGAAGTTCAAAAAGCTGTGGAAAATGCTAGGCTGTCATCACAAGATGATGCTCAGTTACTACAGAAATATCAAGCTGAACTACAAAATTATAGCAACGAATTGAACGCACAGGTACAATCATATACAAATGATTTACAAAGATTTTCTCAAGAACATACGTTAATGTTTCAAGAGCTACAGGTTCTTCAAGCTCAGTATGCACAAGCAGTACAAGGAATACAAAAAGGATAATGGCTGATTCTTTTAAAATTCAATATTCTGGAAAAGTAACTCCGGTAGAAGAAGTTGAATCCGCAGATGGTGGTAAGATTAGAATAGTACATAGTAATATTGATAAAGTTTTAGGCGGTTCTAATGAGGTAAATTTTAGTTCTACATCATCTAAAGTTAACTATAAAGATTATACCACTACGACTAGTGGGGTAAATCTAGAGGATTCTACCATATTTAACGATGCTAATCTACAACTTGATTTTTGGTATATGGGTATTAGAGAAGCAGCTGGGTCTGGTATTCCAGATGTTAATGTTGGTGTAAGTGGTGTTTCTGCAGCTTTTATAGAATTGCAAGGAATTGGTGATTTTTTAATTATTCCTTTTAAAAATAATAATTTCCCGGGTCACGCTATTACTTTAAACAGCACTAGCTCTTCAACACTAGCTAAAGTAGACATATTAATAGGAGAAATTGAATAATGAAACAACAGCAAATGATCGAAATGGTCCAGAAACATCATCCCGAGATGACAGAAACAGAAATTAGAATATACTTAAATAAGGCATTAGATGAATTTTGTGAACAAACTAAAATCCTTAAAGGTCAAGAGACTTTCACTACTACTGCTGACACTCGTTATTATAAGCTTGACGATCTTGATGCTGATGGTAGTGGGGCTGATCAACATAAGTTTATTGATGTTGATAGAGTTGACTACAACAATTACCAAATATCTAGGTTGCAAGAGCCACCAGAAAAGTATTCGAGTTCATAATGTCTGAAAAATCAAAAGCATTAGACCATGTATGGTGGATTGAATATTCATCGGAGAAGAGCACAGGTTACCATGTTCCATCAATTGCGGTGGCAAAAGTAACAAGTGCAGATACTACTACAAATTTTACAACAGCAACATCAGGGAAAACTGTAAGATTATACGGTTCTGTATATGACGAGGATTTTGTTGAGTCTGGTACTGGCATTGCATTAGCCGAAGAGCCTAATATACCTAATCAATTTCATGAAGGTTTAGTTCACTATGTCATTATGAAAGGATATGAAAACAAAATGTCGGATGAAGGAAGTATGCAAAAAGCAAGTTACTTCAGAAATTACTGGAACTTATGTATAAAGATGGGAACACAATACGGAAATAGAAACTTTGATAACACAGGATTTAGTATAAAGCCAGCAGACGGCTTTTTAATGTAACAATAAACAAGCCCATTCACGGACCGTCAATCCTTAGGGCAGGAGGCAAACATGGCAAAGAAACAACACTTATCAGTACAGGAATCTTTAAACTCAGCAGGCTTTGGTGGCACTTGGACCGTTAATGCGGCAGCCACTCATGGTGGAACAGCTACAGGAAATACAATTCATTTAGATGTATCTGGAGCTGGACAAATAGGCGTATACGCAGCTGGAGCAATATATTTTAACTTTTCAGCATCATCTACAGATTGTAATACATCTAATGATTTAAAATTACCAGCAGAAACATTAGTATTTCTAACGGTCCCACAAGGACTAGGTTCTACGGTTTATTTTAATCATCTTGGTGTTGCTGCTTGTGCAGTAAGAGTAGTGGAGGTTTAAGATGATCACAAATTTTATGAGCTCAGAGTCTGGATTAGGCTCAGGCGGTACAATATCTGGTGACGTTACTATAGGTGGTGACTTAACTGTAACTGGTAGTACTGCAATAACAACTAACGAAGTTATTCAAGGCACATCAATAATAGATGTAACCAATGCTGAAGCATTTTTAGTTCGTAAAGATTCTGATGGTTCAGACATTTTTAAAGTAGACACTGTTAATAATCGAGTTGGTGTTAATGTTCTTACTCCTGCTGTAGCTTTTGATGTTAATGGTACTGTAGGAGTAGGCTCTAATAATTATGACCCATTAATACAAGATGGTTCAGGAGTTAGTGCAGGTAATGTAGGATATTCATTTAAAGCAGATACAGATACAGGAATGTCAAGCGGTGCTAGTTCTAATGTATTAACATTGGTAACTGGTGGTAGT
>Ga0209232_1000242_pt1 | contig 34555 bp, 18 predicted proteins | sample ETNvirenome_2_60_FD_184066 | JGI IMG/M metagenome (GOLD analysis project Ga0209232, IMG submission 184066) | Marine viral communities from the Pacific Ocean - ETNP_2_60 (SPAdes) (version 2) | ecosystem: Environmental > Aquatic > Marine > Oceanic | place: Pacific Ocean | collected 2013-06-22
ATTATTTCCCTCGAATCGAACATCTAGATCAACTCCTTCTTCATTAAAGGTTATTTCATCTGTACCACCTTCGGTAAAGTCGATCATATTCGTACCACCGACTGTAATATTAATGTCGTCTTCAGTAAATAATATACGGGTATCAGGGTCTCCAGCACGGGCAATTTTATCCACTATTTCTAGTCTTCCAAATGAACCCGTTGAAGTTGTCGAACTGCTTATATTACCTGATGCTGTTATATTTGAAAGTGTTTGTAATGAACTTGAATATGTTCCATCTGGTATTGAAGTTATAAATGAACTTGTCTGTGAATTTACAACAAATGATGCTGTATTAGCAGATAACATATATGTTCCTAAATCTTGATCCCCTGTATTTGTTCCACTTAAATTAGAACCAACAATTGTTCCACTTGCACTTATATTACCTGATGCTGTTATGTTACCCGTAAATGTATGGGTATCATCGGAAGTATCTCCAAATATTGTAGAGCCTGAAAGTGCTTGATATGTTATATCTGTAACTGAGGATGACACAACATAATTTTGTGCTATTATATTTCCAGTTACTTTTACATTTCCTACAACATGTAATTTTTCTTCAGGTGTTGATGTACCTATACCTATTTTATCAGAACTTCCTACAACATAAAGAGCATTATTATCACCATTAGTCTTAACTTGAAAATCAACATCACCACCATCTCCAACCATTACTTTATCTTGTGAATCATCTTCTGTAATAGTAAGAATAGTTTCATTTCCGGCCACAAAGGCTATTTGGTCATTTGTAAAAGTAATTCTAGTATCTGTATCTCCGTAGTGATATATACTTTGTGGTACTGTTAAATCACTATGTAAGGTAAGTGGGCCAGCTACAGACATACCACCACTACCAGAGAATTCAGCCCTTTGAGTATCTCCATCCATTGTAAGTATTGTCTGGGCTGCTGCTCCTGGGTCAGCTGGTAAATTAAATAATAATCTACCTGTTACACCACTAACAGTATTGGTACCAACAGTCATCTTAATACTACCAGCATCTCCACCAGTTCTTAGGTCGTAATCAGCAGGTACTAGTTCTTCTCCTGTTCCTGCTTCAGAACCTGAGTCTGCTACCCATCTAATAGTTCCTAATACGTCACCAGCTTGTACAGCCGTTTTATTTAATTTACTACCCCTACTGAATTTTAATATTATTTCACTACCAGTAGTTGCAGCTGCCGTATCATTTGCAAATGACTCAAAGTTTCCTTCTCTATTCATTTTTATACCTTGATCGGCATTTCTTCTTCTAAATCTAATATCGTCTCCAAGTACCTCAAAATCTGCCTTAGGGTCTGTTGTACCTAAACCTATTCTACCTGAACCTGAAAAATACATACTTGCTGACTGATTTAATGAGCTAGATATGTAGAAACTATTATCATCGTTAGGGTCTGTTTTTACCTCTCCAATTATAGCTGAACCCGTATAGTATCCTTGATTTGAACTTGTTGTAGCTGTACTACTTATAAGTTGTAAAGAACCAGATATAAATTGCATTGTTGGAGACTGTGGCTGTAAAAAGATTACTTCAGCATGCATGTGACCTACTTGTAAATCCTTATCATGAGGGTCGGAAGAATTAGGATCTGCGAAGGTAATTATACCAGTTGAATTGTTATAGGTTAAAATCTTTCCACCAGACTTATTGAATGTTTTTACCCTTACTGGGTGCTGAGCTTCTTCTTGTTCCTGAATATCTAGGTGGTATTGTGGAAATACTCCTATACCTAGACCTCTACCATCATCTGAAGCCGTTATTGTAGTTGGTGCGTCAATATCCATTCTAGTTGGAAAAACAACCAGTGCATTGTTTTCACCACCACCTACGCCAGTACCATTACCAACAATAAAACAACTGTCATCTCCTTGAAGACGCCTATTATATCTACCAACAACAACTTGACCTGCCTCAGAACCAGATGCTGTAAGGTTTCTACCAAGACATATCAAGGCTGCTGTACCTTCAGAAGCATTTGAATTTCCTGCTAGTAATCCATAATCAGCATCACCAGCATAATTACTAGCACCTACTAAAAGTGTACTATCTGAAGACTGGTTTATATTACCAGTACCAAGAGTAGTACTCGCATGTCCAGTAGATGTATTGTTTAGACCTTGTATTAGTGCCCTCATGTTAGCTTGGCCGGAATTTGTATTACCAGCACCAACAAATAGAGACTCTGCACCACCGCCTATGTTACTAGTACCCTGGGCTGAACCATTCCACTCACCAATCGCTACAGAACCCTGGAACCTATGTACATCAGTACCAAATGTTCCATTCGATTCGTCTGGGTCTCCAGCTACAACATGTGCTGCATACAACTGGCCAGAAGCAGAAATAGAACCAGTTACATCAACATGCATAGATGTGGTTACATGGGTATTTCCTACTCTTTTCCAGTCATAATCTTCTCCGCCGCCAGTTGAAGTTGCAGATAATTTAGTCGATCCAGTAGTTATCAATCTTCCATCATCGTCTAATCCTAAAATTCTTGTTATAGAACCAGAAGGTATACCTAAGAATTGTACCCTCGGTGAAATACCACTCTGCGATACTTGGAAAATATATGAATTTGGAGCAATTGCTGAATTTACATCTGGGCCGTCACTAATAACAACAGTTCTACCTTCTGAAGCTAAACCAAATTTTCTAGATTGGCTAATATATGTTGGTTGTATATGCCAATCAATATCTCCTACAAGAACGCTATCTAATGTTACCTTTTTTGTTCTTCCAAGTATTCCACTTGAACCAAGAAGATAATTAACACCAGCACTTGTGGTTACCTCTGCATCTGGTAAAAATAAAGTACCACTACGTATTATAGTACTACCAGAAATATCTAATTCGTATTCATAACTACCTGGTTGTACATTTTTATGTCCTACAAAAACTCCACCATATCCAACATTCTGAAAGTTAGAAGATTTACCAGTTGCTAGTTGAAGTGGAGAGGTCGCGCCAACACCGAATGCCATTACCCTTGCATGTCTTTCGTGAATTACAAAACTACCCTTGGTTACACCAAGCATCGTTGCTCCACCTGGGTCTTTATTTTCTTTATCTGTATATCCTATTAAAGAAGCTGTTGCATAATTATTTTGATTTATTATTATGTGGGCACTTCTACTAGCCGGACCTGAACCACCTATATCTGAAGCTAATTCAAGAATTGACGATGAAAAAGATTCAGCTTTTATTACAGTGTTTCCACCTAATTGAGGTCTCTTTATGTGTAAAGCATTATCAATAGTTGTTGCAGAAAAATCACCAATACCTACATTTGCCTCGTGGTATATAGGATGAAATGTTTGAGGTTGTTCGTGTGGTAATATTGCAGAAGAACTTCTTTCTTTAATCCAATCGTTATCTCCAATAGGTGTATCACCAAAGAATGTTTCTATACTAGCACTTCTAAAAAATACACTAGTTGCTGTAAATACGAAGTCATTGTCAAATTCAACATTTTTTATGTCTGCAACATATTGAGCTTTTCTATGGTCATCGTTATAAAATTCAAATCTAAAATCTAATGCGTCTTTTGTTCCAACATTACCCTTTGTTGTAGGTATTATTGCATCAAAATAGTGAGGAGTATATCCAAAATGATCGAATGGTTTTACAGATACATCTGATATATACCATAAACCATGATTTATTTTGAATTTAAGAAAACCAAATTCTGTTGCGTCAGCCTTAAATGTAAATTTTTCGCCTTTACTAATATTAAAATCAAATGGGTCTGGATAATCTATTCTCTCTACGTTACTAACATCTTCAACTGTTCCAATCTTTTTACCTACAACATCTTGATAGTCAGATTTTACAGCTGGACCATCCATATAAACATCCATGTTAGGACTACCGTTTTCTAAGTTTGATGTTCTTATGGCAAAAGCCTTAAAAGATACCTGATAATATTGGTCCTTTCTTAGTACCATCGGCACTGAAGATTCTACAATCCAATAATCTGTTCCATTTAGTGCTTGAGATGAGTTTGGAGTTGAGTCACCTATTTGTAGAGATTCAACAACGGGGTTTTGTAGGTTATCGGTATTCATTTTGAATCCAATAAGCTGTGGAGCCGCAACAGTAGCACCAGGGCTGGCTGAAGATGTCCAATATTCATATAATGAAGAACTAACACCAAACTGAGAAAAGTCTCCAGCTGGAAATCTAGACCTAAGTGAAGCAGATTGAATCAACAATTCTGGAGCAAAAACTGGATTATCTCCAACCAAATGATAATCATTTACTGTTTGGTCATTTCTTATGTATGTTTTTATTCTTGTAATATCACCAGTTAACGGTGTTAAATTATTAAATTGAACGTATGCATATGAAGTATAAAACTTTTTGTTTCCATCTATTCTATCCTTACCAGCTAATGAATCTTCTTTTGATACTGGATCTTGACCCCAATCTAATCTAAATGGGCTGTAATCAAATTTACGGTGGAATACTTCTTTTTGATTTGCTCTACCAAAACCTTGGAATGTGGTGTGAGGGCTATTTACTCTAACTTGTAGTGGAGATATTCTCTCTATAATATATGTTGCGTATGCCCCTTGATTTGTATATATAAATTGTCCTGATCCTGTGTCTAAGGCACCGTTTCCATCACCATCTTCTAATTCATTATAATTTGGACTGTTATATGGTCCAGTGTTGGATGAAGGAAATGGACTTACTGGTTTTGGGAAAAATATAGTACCACCAACCATATCATCGGTAAAACCGCCAAAGTCAGGATTTGGTTCACAATATAAAAAGTATTTGTCTCCTTGTACTTCATATTTTATATTTGTAGACGTGTTAGTTAGGCCGTTATCAGATATTGAAGCTGTAGATACTAGTGAGTATGTTGAGCCGGTGTTTACCGATGTATTGATTTGGGTACCGCCTCCTAATTGAGCTTGAAGGCTTGTTGTAAATGGTCCATGAGTATGTCCAACTCCGCCAGATAAATTTACCGTGTGGACAGCAGCCGTCGACGAAGTTGTTTGAAATACATAATTATTTCCATCAGAACCAGAAGGTATCTTAGAATGAAAACAAAGTTCTTCATTTTCATACGACGCAGACATATGTCCTATTGAAGAACTATATGCAAAGAGTGATGAGCTAAAGTTAAAATGAGAAACTATAGTATTAGCCATTACTGTGTTAGATGTTCCAGACGGTATAAATATAGTTGGACCAGTGTCAGGGCCACTAGTTATATTATTGGCTCCATCAGCATATTGAGAACCTGTTATAGCAAATCTAACAGTATTAGTTTCAGAGTGTCCTACGAAAAAACTACCAGAACTAAAGTTCCAACCACTTGAACTCAACTCATTTGATTGGGTTCTAAACATAGATAAAGATTCATGTGATATACATACAGAAGCAGTATTTAATAATACAGAAAAAGAACTAGTGTATACTAAGTATTCATTACCAGCTATACCTGGGGCAGAAGCAGTTATTCCTAATATAGATGTTGAAGAACCAGTTTGTGCTATTACACCTATTCCAGCAGCATTTATTTGGTCTCTAACAGCAACAACGTCTTCTGCTATTGATGAGCCTGTACCAAAAAAGAAAACTGGTGAAGAATCTGTAGGGGTTGCAGTTGGACTAGATGCTATGAATCTATATATGAATCCATCTTTTACATCTATCTGTACTTCTTGACTATTTGTAAATGGTGCTACTAATTCAAATGAGTTTGTCGCTTGATTTTGTGGAGTTGTAGCTAAATCTTGATTATAGTTTAATTTCCAATAGGGTCTTTTTATTTCTTCTATTGTTATATCTGGATTAGGAAAAAATACAATATCAGAAGTATTTCTTTTTCTAGGATAACAATTTAATCTTTTTTGCCAACGTATATTGAATTGATTAACAAATCTACGAGGCATTCTTTCAGAGAGATTTCTTTGGGCAGCTGAATCGTAGGCTACTTTACCCTTTACTACACCACAAACAGTAATTACTGCATCTCCTTCTGGTACACCTTCTGCTACCTCTATTGAAAATACCCGTTGTTGGCCAAATCCAATATGGTCAAATGTTCTAACAGGTATTAAATTACCGTTAGCATCTAATACTTCTATTGCAATTTCTGAACCTGGAACTAAATTTTTTGTACCGGTTAAAGCTAATAAATTTCTTCCAGCAGCTAATTCTTCAGGTACCTCAGTGAATCCAAAATAATCGTATGAATTACCACCCTCTTCTGCTATAAATACCGGGATGGTATCTAAATTCCTGTAATCTAACGGTGTGTAAGCATTAGGCTCTTTGAACCTTAATATTTTTGCCATGTAAAACTCCTAACTAATCAATATATAAATATCAATTAAGAGTTGAATTTAGTACAATACCTTGCTATAACCTTTGTTTTGTGTTATTTCTAATATGTTATCAGTTGCGTCTTTCATTAAATCTATATGAGATATTACAATCATGAAATCAAAATTTAATTTTAGATAGTCAAATAGAGAAAAAATAGAATTTAGATTTGCAGAATCTAGATTTCCAAACCCTTCATCTATTGCAAGAAAGTTTGGCCTAGGTAGATTAGATACATTTATCAAAGCAACTCGTATAGCTAAAGAACTTACAAACTTTTCCATTCCAGAAGTCATTTCCAAGGCCCATTTTTCATCATCACTATATACTATAAATGTATTTATATTTCTTCCATCTGTTTCAAATTGTATTGAAAAATCTGTTATTTGGGAAAGTATAATATTAACCTCTTCTTCTACATACGGAAGAATTTCAGATATTAGTTCATAAGGTACACCATCTCTCTGTATTGCACTTAGGTAATATTCATATGCCTTTAACCTTTCTTCTAGGTCATGCGCACGTTCAATAGAATCTAATATATTTTCTATTGTTTTTTGACAAACACTAATATCACTAAATGAAGTTTGTAGTTTAGTATTTACTGTGGATAGGTTATCTTTTACAGATTCTAATTCAGTTTCCTTTTTAGATATGTTTTCTGTTATTCTACTATTTGAAAGTATTGATCGCTTGTTATCATAATATTTTTCAATAGACTTATTTATAGATTTTTGTAATGACTCTTTAGTTGAAATATTAGATTTTCTAGTTATAGTTTTTACCTTTATTTCAGATTGATATTGTTTTATTAAAGATAGTTTTGCATCTAATTTATCTAGTTCCACAGACTTCATTACAGAATCAGATAAATCCTTTGATTCTAATTCTAGACTATTTTTAGATTTCAATAATTTTTCTGTATCTAATTTTAGTTTTGGTAATTCTTGTCTTGCTTTTTCAGCACTTTTAACAAATGAATTATCCGAACAGTATTCACAATCTGGGTCATACTCATGGTCATGGAGCTGTTTAACTATATCTAATTTACCATTAACCTTTACCTTCATCATTTCTATTTCATGGTTTATTTTTTGTAATAGCTTATCTACTTCAGAACTCCTTTGTGAATCTTTATTTATTTGTTCTCTATCATAACCATTTATTAACTTTGTTGCCTCTAGAAATTCTTTCTTGTTTTCCTGAGTATATTTTTCATATTTTTCTAATTTTTGTTTTTCTATCTTTATATTGGATATTAGCTGTTTTGCATCAGATTCTAGTGTTTCTACACTCTCAGGTACTTCAGGATCTAGCTGTATTATTTTAGACGTATATTCTATAATCTTTTTATTTACAGATTTTTCACTTTTTAATAATTCTGCCTTTTCTTTTTCAATCACCTTATATTTTTCTTTTAGTTCTGCTAGTAAAATATTTTCATCGTGTAATTTTTGAGAAAAGTCTGTATTCTTAAAATCCTTTAATAAGACCTGGACATCCTTTATTTCTTCATTTGCAAAATGATATAGTTCTTCAAAAACACTTATATCTAAAAACTGTGCTAAAAGGTCTTTTTTCTCTGTCTGGGTTTTATCAATAAACCCAGTATTATTATTTTGAACAGAAAGAGCAGTTAACGCAAAATCGTCATAGTTTCCTAAATAACCTCTAATATTCTTATTAGTATATACTCGTTGGTCTCCATTTAATGATATTGGATTACCATCTTCTCCAATCATCCAAAAGTCTACATCTACCCTTGCTCCTCCATCCTTTTTTCTTTTTCCTCTTCTCTCTATAAAATAGTCTACACCGTCTATTTCAAAATTTAGTTTACACTTAAATGTATTCTTTTTATTGTTTATTACGGCTGCAGCCATTTTTGTTCTAGAACATTTATCAAATATACAATATGCTAAAGCGTCTAGTATTGCAGATTTACCTGCGTGGTTTGGAGCAAATATACCAATAGCACCCTTCATTTTATCAAACTCAATAACGTTATTTTCACCATAACTAAACATATTAGAAAACTCGAATTTTTTAGGTTTCCAATTTATATTTCTACCTATCTCTACATCTGGTAAAAGTTTATTTAAGTCTCTATTTATGTTGCGTATTCTAGTTAATATTGAGTCATCAATCATAGAAAAATTTCTTTCTAGGTGTTCTTCTATTAACTTACTCTGATATTCTGAATCTCTAATATCTTTTGTTATTGCTATACTTCCTCTAGAATTATTTGAAACACTAGATAATTTGTCTCCCTTTATTACTACAAAATCATGTACCTTGCATTTTTTTCTAATTTCAACAAGTAATTCTTTTATTTGTGCTTGTGTAGTATTCTCAGTTATAAATCTCAACCTAGGGTATTTTGGAATGTCATCAATATTTGGTAATATTCCATCCTTTATTCTTAATGTATAATATCCATAGTCGTTATGTATATTAAAAAATTCAGATTTTCTAGTCTTAACATCCCATATTAAATAGCCATGGTTTTCAAATGTTTCACCAAAATTTTGTTGTATTAGGGAACCAGCATATGCAACCGTTTCAGATTTATTTAGATATTGATACTTGTGAATATCTCCTAACATTACCATGTGGCAACCATCAAATGTTTTTAACGGTAAATTTTCGTCTCTAACAGTATACCCAGCATCCGTCTTAGAATTATTAACTGCTCCATGAAAAACACCGATTCTATTTTTTGACTTTGAATCTTTTGCATTGGGCCATGTATCAGAATCATTCAAAACAGAATAAACAATAAAATCTACATCTGCAATACTATATATGCCACTATCTCTAAGGTAGAATAGGTTTTCATTTGCAAGATTTTCTATTATTGGAGTTAAAGAATCTAACCTAGAAGAATTATTTAGGTTTGCATCATGATTTCCAGCTATAACAACGGTTGGTCTTATATTGGCCAATTTATTTAGAAACTCACTAACAATTTGTACTAACTCAGGACTTATATCTGTCTTAGTATGAACAATATCTCCAGCTAAATATATTAAACTATTTTTAGGTAATTGTTTTGCTTCTTTATACAATTTTCTAAAAACTTGCCTATATTCCTTATGCCTTTTATAGTTTCTAATGTGTACATCAGCTATGTGTAGAATCTTTTCTACATTATCAAATCCAATATTAGTATGCATGTATTTTATACTCCAATAATTTTTGTGGTGTCAATTTTTTTATAGACTGTATTATTTCTGTTATGCGCTTAAAACCTAATTCTGATGGGTCTTGCTCTGGTAATTCTACAAAGTGAACATCTATTCCTCTACTATTAAAATATTCAGCCATTTGAATTGCGTTTTTCATTGCATCTTTATCCAAGGCAATATTCACCCTTTTAACATTATTTTCTAGAATTTTAATCTTTAAGTTATCTAATATTAGTTTACCAAATAAAGGAATGCAATTTCTCTTTACAGCAATTGCGTCAAATGCTCCTTCAACAATTGTAATTGGCTCATTCCAATTTATAAACAGTTCGAATCCTACAATATCTTTTGAGACAGTAGGATTAAGATGCTTAAAGTTTACATCATAATAACTTCTGCCTGTAAAAAAATTTAATACACCATCTTTATCATAACTAGGTATAATAATCATTCCACCATATTTTCCAGATTCACAAAAACCAATATTATGTTTTAGTATATCTTGACTAGTCAATCCTCTTTTTCTTAGATAAGACAGCGCATTTCTTGCCTCTGGATTAGATGAACTAGAATTAGATAAAGGATTAAATTCTCTTGGTAAAGATAATAATTCATATTTTTTAGAATCAGTTTTAGTGTGTGTTTTATTTCCAGTTATTTTAGATAAAGTATCAAAAAATCTTTTTTCTACTTTTAATTTGGTAAACAATCTAAATATTCTATGTCCACCTATTCCACATACCCAGCAATGCCACTTCTCAGTTATTAAATTTACATTTAATTTCTTTTTATGGTGTTTACAAAAAGGACAATGAAATGTTATCTCATTACTTTGCTGATTATGATTTCCTTTTAGCAGAACAGACTCTAATAATTGAACTAATCTTAACTTATTCATTAGTATAATATAATAAAAATAATTGATACTGTAAAATTATTTTGCTAGTTTTTCACTTAACCAATCTAATGGGATTTCTTTATTTGCCCACAATATTTCATGTTTTTCACAGAAATCTGCATAAGTTGTTTTAGAACCTTTTCTTATTTTTCCATTTGGATTTTGAAATACTATTCTAATATCTAATTCTGGGTGTTGTTTTTTTATTAGTAGGTGTTTTTTACGGTCTTCTAATACCCATCTACCCTTTGTTTCAATGAGTATACCGTTTGGTAGTGTAAAGTCTACTGTATATTTATGGTGTGTTTCAGGCTTTACATAATCTATAACTGTTTTTTCGTATTCGAACTTCGTCTTTGATTCTTTTAACTGATCCGCAACCTTGTGTTCAAAACCTGACCTGTATCCATGCTTTATAGCATTGGATCTGGCCTTACTTATTCTTCTTGCCATTTAATTCTCCTATTAAGTGTCATATCTTACTACAATTGTAGTATCGTATGCATCTTCTTTTTTTAGAGCCCTAGACAATTTTCCTACAACTAATAATTGTCCAGCATCATTATATAACCCAACAGTAGAAATATATGGGCTCCATGGTGTATCAGTTACAAATGAAGCTATCTTACTTTCCCTGTTTCCTTCCTTTGATTTTTCTAATATACTTGAATTCATAGTGAAGTTATATTCTCCCCTTTTTATATTCAAAGTATATTCGTGTTCTTGTATTTCGTATGTATTTTTGAATGATAATGTACATTCACTTAATAACCCAGAGTATTTTCCTCTAACTAATTCTCCTTCTGAATCTTGACTTTGAGAAGGATGTGTTACTACGATAAGGCCATGCTCATAAAATACATTACCAATAAATGGTGTACCGTTTGGACAATTATATAATAATTTTCTTTGGTCTGCATTTAGTGCTTTATCATATAACCTTATTTCATCAAGTGCTCCAGATATAGGTCTCATATATTCACGTACCATTTCTCTAGCTGGTTGACCATTTCTATTTATGAATATATCTCCAGCATCGTTTTTCTTAAATTTACCCGATGCAGTCATTCTAGTTGCTACCCCAAAATATAAATCGTCATTGTTTTTACATTGCCCTTCATCACTAGCCGTTAGCCTACATTCAAGATTATTATTTACATATAATTCTAACATAGAACCCGACTTTTGGTATAAAACATGATTCCAACTTTCAGTTACCATTGTAGATGATGATACTTGGAATAAGTTAATACCATCACTTCTACGAGCGAGTATTTGACCAGGTTGACCAAATCTTCCGTTTAGACTTTGCACTGCACTGAAGGTCATAGCAGTATTTACTCCTCCTTGGCTATCAAAACCATTTACTGCACTTTGGAAAAATGGGCCCACTATACTTGCACTTCTAAATTGTGGTACATTACCATGCGTTGATGGCGTTACTTCATATTCAACACCAGTTCCTTTATTTGTATATAGGTCCCAAAATCTATAAACTTGATTACCATCGTATGGAAAGTTTTTAGCAGTTAGAGCTCCTGTAAAGGCAGGGTGAGATGTAATAGCTTGGAAAGACTTTGAAGCGATTGCAAAAGAATCATGACTACCAGACGAATAATTTGTTGGAGCACCTAAATCAATTACAGTTGTACTATGTGTCGTTATTCCATCAACACTCGAACTATGTAGTATTGGTGGAGCAGTTGAACCAGTCGACCAGTAAAAAACATGCCTTTCATAACTACCTGTTTCTGCGTGGTTTGTTGTTGTTGGACCACCATAGTTCTGGCCTCTAGTTGTTAAGACCAAATATGAACCAGTATACATCATTGCAGGAGTATATGGTCCATCGCCACCAGCAAAATCTGTAGATCCACCATTATTAAACGTATTATTTCCAGCAATACTACCATTTACACCATGCTTGGTTCCACCTATAACATTACCTGCTCTACCAGCAATCGACTGAGAAAATATTAAAGCTGCACCATAGTTTGATAAAGATTGAGACTCTTTAGCACTTGCACTTATAAGTAATGGAAACGGATTTCCAGATGCCGTATATCCAAATAATATTCCTTGATTTATCCTAGCACTAGCCTGGCTAGCCATTAGTGTTGCTGAAGAAGTTATTGCACCATGAAAACTAATTGTTGGGTATGTTGCTTGTGTTGTAAAATCTCCAGATTGTGTTGTACAGTAAAAATCTACCCTTGTTCCTAATGCATCTTGTAGTCTTATAAATACAGATTCTGAAGGTGATGTTGTTGGGTCTGATGCAGAATGGGTTGCTTTATTAAATATTCTCAGCATACCATGTGCGTTTCTTTGGCTATTTCTATGTGTTAGTTTCCACCTCTCTTTTAACCCAGTTCTTTGGTTGTAAACTGCAACATCAAAGGGAAATCTACTTCTCCATCTCTTATTTGCTTCATAGTCATAATGGTCTCCTTGACCAGAAGTCATTATGTAATTATGGTATCCTGTTGTATCTGATTGAGATGTTGGAAGATTACACCAAAAACTTAATGCAAAATCTTCATCTCTTCTAAAATCTATGTTTTGATGTTTTTTAGCTCTAAAATAACTCCACCTAGTATTATCATATATGTTAGCACCTCTTTTTCCTGCCAACATTAGTCCTGTTCCGTGGTGACTTTTACTTCCAGTATTAAAAAATAGTGTGTGACCTCTTGTGTCTGTAGCATATCTTGATTTATCTTCAAGTATTACTGGAAACGCTGGGCAATGAGCACCAACATGTTTTTGATGGTATTTATAATGTTCATTAAAGCCTACACTTAATACCAAACTACCAGTCATAGATTGATATATTGACAATGGATTATCTAATCCACCAGCTTCTAGGTCATATAGGTTTCCATTTCCATCATCTCTTATTTCCATTAAATTTATACTTCCAGTTGCATCTACAGAACCAGATACAATTCTTACAGAAGTTTGATGGCTATCAGATGCATGTATCTTATCTCCAAACATTCTTTGAGGAATAGACATTACCTGGGCAGAACCATTTAATTCTCTATACTCATTAAAGTTTGGCTCAGCACAAAATGTATTTGATAAATCTCTAACTGAATTGTAATACATGTGTTGAAGAGAATCATGAACAGACCTTTTTGCAAAATTGTTAGTAGTCTCTATTTCACTTCCAGAAGTAAATTCATTACCAATTATTATGTGTTGATATTTGGTTGGGGAGATGTGTGCATCCTTTAAGAATGAGTGGGCATGTTTTGATTCATAGACATATATGTCAGCAGCCTCTAACCCGTTAAATGAGCCAGAGAAATCCTTAATAAGTAGCGTATACTTTTTATGAGCAGTATACGGGGATATTGCTACATCGTCTTTAGGAATTTTCTTAAATATTGACATATCATGACTAACCTATCCTAATACTCAAGTTTAACCCTTATTAGTGCTTCTCTGTTATAAGATTTTAATAATGGTTTACTCATTTTTGCAACTGCTAAAAGTTCATTATTGTCGTTATATAATCCAACAGTAGTTATATAAACCTTAGGGTCCTTGAAAAATGATGGATGAGTAAATGTTCCTTGCGAACCAGAAGTAAAAGAAGGATTATTACTAAAGTTATAATCTTGGTTTCTTACTCTAACAAAATAATGGGTTGCGTGAACTGTTTCTTTATTTCTTGCTGCAAAATATGCTGAACCACTAATAGAGTGGAAAAATGCTGTTGTGTTTGCATTTGAAACTGTTACTGGAGTAGCACAATATGCATGTGAACCGGAATTTATATATAGTCCAATTGCACCGTCTATTCCTTCTGAATCTAGAATAAATACACCATTATCAGGATAAAATAATCCATATTCTACAGGTGTACCAGATGTTTGAGCTGGACCATTTGCTATTGTACCACTTACAATTTTATAAACAGTTCCTGCTTCAGCAACTGTACCATCTGAAACAGTTGAATCATCAATAAGTTTTATTACTGAATTAGATGGAATCAATTGACTAGCATATGGAGTTTGAGGAGCACCAGAATGATGACCACCCCAACCACCAAGATGTAATTCCCAGTTTCCTGGATCAAGTCTTTCCTTTAGTCTAGACCTTTGCACGTTAATAAAGTGAAACATAGTTAGGTTATTTGGTAATGAACCAGACCTATTTGTCAATGTAAATTGTTCATCTCCTGGAGATAAAAGTAAATTTGCGTATTGAGAATGTATTGCTCTTGTTGGAGTAAATCCTTCAGTTGCGTATTGTGGTACCTGAGAGCCTGAACCCTTAAAGTGGCCATATCCAAGAGAAAATTGAACTTCTCTATCTGGATTTGACAAAGCAGTTTCTCTATATACATCTAAATAATATTCACCAGAACTTGCACTTTGAACAGTAGATAAATGATATTCTCCACTAGTTAATACACCGTCCTGATTAGAAAATAATGCAGATGTTACTGTATCAGTGTCACCACTATCAACAATATCTTGTCCGCCAAATCTTTTATAGATTGGCTGCATTACGGGCTGAGTAGGCCTTCTTCTTACTTGTCTTATTCTAGGTAAGTCTCTTGTTCTACCAACCCTTTCTACCTGGTTTCTTCTTGGTGAACGATTAAATTTATCTGCGTATCTAGCCATTGGTTATTCTCCTATATTAGTACATTGCCTCTTCTAAGATATTACTACTTAGATTTTCTTTATTAACTGTAACAGTGACAGTAACGACTCCACCAGTTTCATTTCCGATAATAGTTATTGTAGCCGTTTTTGTTTCAATTGGTTGAGGCTTTGCAACTACTTGGAACCTTCTTCCAACTATTGAAATAGACTTAGTTGAATCACCAGCAAAGTCAGCCACAGTAGGATTATATCTTGAATCTATTCCTCCACCTGGAGCAACGTTAAGATAACAAACATCTGAATCAGATAATATAGCAGTATATCCGTATGTTGCATTTCCATTGGCAAAATTAGTTGTTGTAGGAGATATTTGGGCATTTTGTCCTGCACTAGTTAAAGTAAGTGCTGTTGGAACAGCAGTAACTGTTGGCATTCTTGCAATATTTTTTGGTAACGTTACTAGCTTGTACTTACAAACTTGAGTTTCGTCCGGTACAGCTTCAACTAATGGTAATGCTTCAATAGCTTGTCCATAGTAATTACTACCTAAAGAGTGATTAACATCCCATAAGTTATAATCTATTTCATCATCTGCTAATGCAAACTGAGTAATTTCAAAAAATTCAGAACCTTTAGCTAAAAGTTCTCTACCCTTTTTTGTTAAGATTGCGTCTACCGTAATTGTTGTTTTGTCTAAATATCCCATATTATTGCTCCTATAATTTATTTCATATATAAATATATCTTTAAGATGATTTTATTAACTTCCTCGGTTAAAGTTTCTACCTCTTGGTGCTGGTGTTGCTCCTCTTAAATTTTGCCCAGGGGGTTGTTGAAATGTTCTACCAACCGGTGCTTGTTGTTGTCTTATTGCTAATTGCTGTCCTATACCTTCACCAGCAGTTAATAATTTTCCGTCTGCATTTTCATCAGCTGCCACGTATTTGAATGGACTTACATCATAATATTCTACAACAGGTCCACCATCAACTGTTTGTGCTGATTCCATATTAAAGTCTGAACCAACTAATTTACAGCCATGCCAGTAAAGATTTTGTAAAGCTGTTTGTTTGAAATCTTGGTATTCAGCTGATTCACTTAAACTATGACTTGGCATAGAACCAGAAGGAATACTCGATCCTTTATAATTTATGTGACCAGTTCCTCCTAAAACAGTAGGATTACCCCAGTTTTGTATGTGTCTTCTTGGAATAGCTTTACCCAATGATTGACTAAATTCAGATGCAAAATAATATAGTTGCCTATATCTCTCAAAAGATTTTCTTGATTGACTTATAAAGGGTACATATTGTTCTGAAGTATGTTTTCTATTTAATCCATATCTAACATATCCATCAGTTACGTCTGGAGCTGAAGAAGCTGTAAAATTATCATAATTGTATCCATGAGGACCGTGTATTCCTGGATGAGGTGGAGTATGAATAGTCATTCCCCATGCATCTCTACGATAGTATGCATTCCAAACTCTAGCACCAAAAGGGTCTACTCCGGTACCTGTCTTTTTTGGAAATTCTACTGTTGTATGGATATATCTACTTCCATATTCTTTTACAAAATAACCATACTTATCATCCCATTGAATACCGCCCTCAAATTCTCCAACTGTTCTATGGTCTAAAGACGCTAATATCTGTTTATTAGATTGAGGCTCATCTGGTATTGTTTTAGTTAATTGATGTTGTGAATGAGATGGAGTAAACATAAAGCCACCTTCTCTTCTTCCTAATCTATTAGAACCGTTTCTATGAATATTAGAACCACCCTTTAATCCAGTGTATATAAATGGTCCTCCTTCACCAGCACTATAACCAGATAATGATGCAGATTCATATGGAGCAATATAAGCATCCAATATAGTCATATCATTAGCTGGCTTTTCGTCTACATTAACTTTATATCCAACCTTACTTGCACTAGGATATTTTAATATTCTAGGCCTTTCTAATAGGTGAGGTTTAACTAATAAACCTACTTGTCCTTTTGCTCTTGCAGGTATTAGTTGTCTAACAGTTCTAAATAATGATGCATCAAAGTATCTTAATATTCTTAGGAACTCGAAGAAATTCGGGTTTCCAAGGTGTTTTTTCCAATAGTGGTTATTAAGCCTTATCAATTCTGTATATTTTTTATTGTATGTATCTCTAGGGTCTCCAACAAAATTATCAAAGTCAAAAGGACCTAATTCTGAAGCTATATCTAAATCTATTTCATCTGTTGGAGAGAAAAATACACCAAGTTTATTTGAGTCTAATGGATTTCTATCAAATGAACTTATTTCTCTTTTCTGTATTGGATGTAGGTCTCCTCTTAATTTATTATCTTCTATTCTAATTTTTTCAGAGTAATAAGTTGGACCAATAGACCTAGGCATTAGGGTATAATATCTCTCTTCCTCTTCGCTATACCCCTTATTTCTTCTTGCAGTATTTGTTAAATCATCCTGAGATAAATGTTCGAACCCATTTAGATAACCTTTAGTAGGCAAAAACGGTGTACCACTGGATGTTTGGAATCTAGACCTACCGTATGGATGGCTAGAAGACATTAGTAAACTATGTGAAACTGGGTATCTTAATAAATCTGCACCCATTGACCATCTAACTAGTAATTCATCATAAGAACCAGTTATATTATTTGCAGTTATAGATGTTGGTGATTGAACATGATACGTAAATGAAGATTCAGATAGTGGTGTTTGCCATAATCTAAATTCTTGTACTGACCCTGAAAAACCTGATATAGGGTTTGGTGCACCATAATGGCTTCCACTTACTGCTAAGAAATCATCTCCTGCATCTGATCCAGTTGCTCCTCCTAAATAGTGCCTTAGTGTTATTGGAAACTTAGAATCTATTATAGGTAATGTTGATGAACCAGAAACAGATTCAAAAGAACCCCATGCCCTGTTATAACTTCTATTAGGTTCTCCTAAAGAACCAGATATATCTAAGCTTGCACTAACGGCCCAATTTATTCTACCAAATCTAGAATAATCAGACATTTTTTTACAGAAAAGATCGTATCTTAAATCCTGTGCTTCATGGTCAAGTAAATTATTAGAAGATGTAAATGCATACCCAGTAATTTTCTTAAATCCTGGTTCTGTTCTTGTAAGCATTACACTCCACCAATCATTATCGTATAATGGCGCCCATTCAGTAGATGCTGTTATATACTTATGGTCTCCTCTATGGCCAAATGAACCAGATCTTAATCCAAATACCATTCTTCCATACACACTACCAGAATCTTTTGCAACATATGAACTAGTGTGTTCCATCCACACAGCAACACTACCACTATACGTATTCCAAAGTACCATGTCATGTTTATTTTCTTTTTTGTCAGGTATATTAAACCTAACTTGCATAGTATTTGGATAACTTATTTTATTATTTGAACCCGTTACAGGTGACCATGAACCTGTTACGTTTGAACTAGGTGTAAGATTTAATGAATAAGAAAATCTATCATGTATGTTTTTTGAGTGTCTTCCAGGTAATTTTTGAGGTCCACCATACTCATGTATTTTTAATATTGTTGAAGGTAAACCGTAAGCGCTTATTACACTTCTAATACTTTCTTCAGTACCCTTTGTCTTTAGTATATGTGGAAGATTATTTAACATTCTCTTCCAAAGCTCTTTTGCTATATCGTCTTTAGAAATAGGGTCTATCCTTTGACTATTTGAAGCAGATGTAGGTCTATCTCCTTGAACACTAAATACAGACTGTGTGGCTGTTCCAACAGTAATTGTTGGCGTTGCGGTTGCAGATAAATCTTTAGAATCTCTAACCCTTACAAAGGCATTTCCAACACCTAAATTTGATATTGACGGAGTAGATGTTAGATATGAATTATTAGTTGGAGCCCCTACATTATACCATTCATAACTATATGGTGGTGTTCCTCCATTTATTCCTGTTACAGTTACCTTTCCATTTTGTAAAGGAGCAGTTGATGTTTGCTGTACAGATGCTGTAAACTTAAGGGTTTTGTCCCAACTTCCACTAGCAGTTATACCAAGATTATAATCCCATATAGTATCAAAGTCAAAGCTTTGGTATGGTTTCCACCCAAATGATTTTAATACTGGTTCTAATAGTTCTTTTGCAATACCTTTATTTATTTTATGTTCTCTAGAATGAATATCTAAAGCGTGTTTAATATATAGATAGTGTTCATCATAATGGTCAGCAACCATGTTTACAAAATTAACATATTCACTATTTTCTTCTGAAAGAGCTATGTGTCTTGGTATCAATTTTTCTAGATTATTGTCATTAAACATATCATATCTAGATGCAGAATATAATAGTCCAGTATTATAGTAATCTCCAGTAGGATTATCAATTTGACCATACCACTTTAGTACATCTGCAGATTTTACTGGAGCCTGTACATATGGATAAGCCGCATTTAATTTTGGCCATGAGAATGGTATAAATTCACCAAAAGAATTACTAACATATGATTGAGAAGTATTATATAAATGTGATTCAAGCGGAGTAAATGCTCCTATAAGTTCATTCTTTTTATTTTCCCACTTTAATTTATTTGATTTGTAGAATAGGGATCCAGTTGCTCCAGCACCAGAAAGACCTTCTAAGTCTGACGATACTCTATTTATGTTTGCATCATAGTTTTCTATCTGTAGTAATTTGTACTTAAAATTCTCTAACTTGGTTACCATTGAACCAAAGTGACATACATTCTTAAAACCATCATAAACGTCATCACCAATATGTTGAGGTATATCAAAATCAATATTTATTTTTACATCACCATAACTACTACTGTATAGTTTTCTAAGTAATATTTGTTGAGTTTTAGTATCACTACCCTCTAATAAGTCTGCTTCACTTTTCCATCCTGTTGGGGTTGGTTTATCTTGTGTATAGGCTAGAGAAAAATCTGGAGGAGCTAATTCATTTGAAAAATATGTTTTAGCATTTATAGTTAACTTAATATCTTCTACAACTGATTCACATACTTGTTGTACAATCCAACATTCATCTCCATCTTCCAAAGTATCTGGAAGAGGTTCATATAACTTAAAGATTATTGAGTGTGGTTCACGTGGATAGGCCTCATAGTCCATAGCAAAATTAACTGCTAAAGCTAATACGTCTTGGCCAAAGTTTAAGTGTATATCCGGCCACCAATCATGTCCAGATAAAATTGAACCTTCCATTCTTTCACCAAATGACATGAAGTCCCGTCTTAATTCTGCATTAATTGACCTAGGCCTTAATCTTATCTCTTTTCTATCACCGGATATTTCATCAATATATAGGGTTTCATCTGGACTACCAACAAGTTTTCTCATGAAATTATACTTGACACCAAAGGTACCAGTATTATAACCCATTCTCCTAATATCACCATGAATATCTATTAACGTAGAAGGAGCCCTATTTTTTGTTGCCTTTTCGCCTATCTTAAAGTCTACACCGTAATTACTCTCTAATACGTTTTCGCCGCTATATATGTGAAGTTCTAGGCAGTCCTTAAATCTAGGGTCACCAAAATTAGTAAATATTGGTTTTGACCTAAGTAATTTTAAGTCTTTTTCTTCGTATGAAGGTAATCTTTCTTCTGCCATTATTATCTATTCCTAAGTTCTATCTATTCCAGAAAAGTCTTGAGGTAATCCTCTAGCTGCTCTATGTTCAAAGTATTCAGAATCACTTGCAAAAGTATATGAAATTCCTCCTGGCGCTGAGAATGATATTCTAGAAGATCCAGCTGGTTGTGAATATTTTCCACCAACAGTTCTAGTAACAGCGTCTGCTGCTGAAAGTTCACCGTCTATTCTCTGAACAGGATTTTCCTCATCTCCTTGAGCTGACTGTATAGATTGTACAGCTGAACCAGGGGTTGTATCTTCTACCCAAGAACCGTTTATATAATTTAATAAAACCCATCTACCTTGACTAGGTAAGAAATCAAAGTAAGGATCGAATCTAGAAACATTTGCGTCATGTCTTTCATCTCTTATAAAGTTTCCTGTTGGTACGTATACAACAGTTGCATCTGTACCGTCAGCGTCTCCTCCAATTGTTTGTGGTTCTAATTCTTTTAATAATCCACCAAGTACATTTATAAAATATGACTTTGAAGTCCTCGTACCTTTTTCATTACTTACTTCAAGATGGTATCTACCTCGATGTTGCAATTGCGCGTTTTGTATTCTTAAAACAGGCCCAGTTGAAACTACCTGATCTCTAGCTTTTCCAATACCATCAGCATTAAATTTCCAAGTAAATGTTAAACCACCCCTAATCCTAGTGTTATTTTCGTTTCTATAATTAAATGCTCTAGACATCAATACTATTGTCTCATTTGCTGCTATTTGTAAAGATGGTTCACCTATTTCAGGCAATACTTGTATTCTATATCCATCACTGTATTGTCCATCTAATGTTCCAAATCCAGGATAGCACTGAACAGTTTCTATTATTGGTGCTTCTTTAGGACCAAGTATTGCCTTAGAAACCTGTCTTAATTGATTTATTGCTGTATCTACTACCTCTATATATTTTCTAGATTCAAAGACATGTTTTACATTTGGTACAACATATGGTTCTGGGCCAGCAGCAACTGTTTCTGGACTAGACATTATTACACCAAACCTATTTCTATTTGCTTTAGTTGTTTGACTAACACTACCATCAGATAGGTTTTGAGACAGTCCACCAAAACTACTATACATGCTATCACGAGTTTCATATGTAGCCTCATTTTCTCCTGTTTGATTAAAATCAGATTCAATCTGAACAGCGCCATCATAAGGTGTTACCATATCTTTTGTAGATATAAAGCTTACATCATTGGTTTCAGAAGGTTTTCTAGATATTTTTGCTGGAGAGTCTCCTGTATAATATGGAGATTCTCCTCCAGAAGAATATTTACCCATTGTTTTTATCTTGGGCTTAGTCATATTTTTACTGTAAGTTAGCTTAGAAGCCTTTGTAGTTTTCTTCATTCCATAAGCCATAATTTTATCTCACAACCTTAAATGTATAATCTGAATTATAGTATCTTTGTATTGTTGGTGATTCTAATGAACCACTTATTACCTTAAATACAAAGCCATACCTTCTTTCTGCATAAAACTGTTTCATCCATAAATCAAAATAATTTCCTTGACTATCACAACTTATCACAGTGCTAGAAGTATTAAATGGTATTACTATTTCGTCAGTTGTCATGTCTTTTACAGCGTAATAAGAAGTACTAGGCATATACTTTACTGCTAATTCTGCTGAAACAGTATCATATGTTTTTGTAGGATATTTTTCTCTACCAACAATTCTAAATCTTTCTCTACTATCCTTATTATAGTTTTTTCTTTTATTTTTAACATAGACTATATTATCTTTAGCTATATCTAATGGAGATAAACCTCCAGTATTAAATGAAGAATCTGGCCAAGTAACTGCTAGTTTTGGTTGGTAAACAGTATGTGTTTCTGTTGAAAAGTATTGTAAGTGTCCATATGGTCTTCCATTTTTTTCTTCATTTGTTTCTATGTCTGATGGATGAGATTGGTGGGCATTTTTTCTAAATACAATAAAGCCTTCGTTTGGATTTGTACCATTTAACCAATCTTCAACAATAGGTGTAACGTTTATTTTTACATCTGTTTGTTCATAGTCAAAATCTTGGGCGCAAGTATACACAATGTTGTTTACTGAACCGGTAAACCATGTACCTCCACCACCAATCGTGGCAAATGACCCAGTAGTATTACCAGGAGAATATGATTCAGTTGCCCATGTATTACCAAAATATTCTTTACCATCTCTGTACTTCCAACTTACACCTTCTTCTTCAAAAACTAATGCACCACTATTTGATAATTTTTTAGTTTGTGTTCTACCCTTACCCATTTCCCATGATTGAGATACTGGATATGCTTCTAATCCATATTTATAAGCTAATCCTTTTGCTTGCACAGTGTATAAACAAAGAGAATATGTTGCGTTTGTTATTGAACCATTTACAACTGATCGTGATATTTCACCTAAAGGAAACTTAATTAGTATTCTAGAGTTAAGTATATCAGCAGTACTAGATGCTGAAACAACCTTTTGTATCTCTAAAATCTCATCAATTCCAGAGTTAAGGCTTTCTGACCTTTCATATATTGTTGCATCTTTTTTTGCCGTTATAGAGTAATACATTTTTATCTCCTAGTATGTTACGGTTTTACCACGAATATCTATTGCTGGATACTTTATCTCAAATATTGCTGGATCTTGAGAAGGATAAACAATTTTATTTTTAGTTGCTTCTTGTATATTATAAAAATTACCAGAATAACCAGATGCAGCATCATGCTTACAATATACGTTTATATCTTGAACAGTTTGTACGCCTTCTATTCTATCTAACTCAGTTGCAATATTTGCTAAAAATATAGGCTCATTAAATTGCCATCTGGTAATATTAAATATTTCATTTATTTTACGATTACACCTCAATAATACGGTATTGTTGTTGTGGCCAGGTAAGGTTATTATAGAATAATCAATACCTAAGTTTATAATAAACCCATCCTTTATATTTATTGCATCTGTTAATATTCTAAACTTACTTAGATAATTTCTAACATTTTCCTTTGTTGTTGGATTAGAAGGGGTCAATTGACCAAATCTATTATACGATAAGACATACAAGTTTAATGCCAACGGATTTTTTTGCTCAACACCAGTTTCAGCATTTGTCTGTTCATCTGGTATAATAAAAGCCTTTGCAATGTTTCCAAACCTAGATGGCATAGAATATACTCTAGATACAAAATCTTCTCTAGTTACAGTTCTATTTTGAGCAGCATAAAAGCCCATTGCATTTTGTCTTATTTCATCAACAGTTTCTGAACCTTTACCTCCAGTTGCAGGCACTGGATTATTAACGGCCAGTGATTTTTTTGTAAATTGAACTGTTGCACCATTTAATCCATCCTGATCCAGGGTAAACGCTACAGCAGAAATTTCTCTAATTGTTCCAGCTCTAACATTGTCCTTTAATCCTCCACCGACAACATACTTAAACTCCAAAGTAGTATTATTGGGGGCTTGTCCATATGCTCGCGTAAACATAGCGTTAGATGGATCCCAAGCATTATCCATAGCAGAAACATTTCCATAAGGCAAATGCATTCCCATATTATTAGGGTTTGGAATTATTATTTCATCAGCAACATTAGAACTACCAGCACCAAAACAAATTTTTGTCCTTAGGTCAGGTAATACTTTAGTCTGAAATCTCCTTCCAGTTTTTCTTATCTTTAATAGATAAGGAGTTTCTTCTTTGAATTCAGCAAAAAATGGGTCTATTGTTTTAGTGTTTCGAACCTCTTCATAAACAAAATTTTGAGATAAATAGTCTACCTCATACCATCTATTGCCGTCTGGGTCTCTACAATCTACAATTTCAGTTATATCTTTTTCTTCAAAAACTATTTCATCATATTTTTTAGGTTCTTGGAAAGTAAATTTTTTATATCTTATTCTTCCAGAACGGGCCTTTACATTTTTTTTAAGTAGATATGTTTCAGGATTACCATTTGCATCTATCTTATATACTGAAACATCTGTTGGGTCAAGAGAACTAGAAGTTCTAAAATCTACTGGAGCTAATGTGTAAAACTGATTTGACCCAGGATCTGAGCTATCAGCCTTTAATCCTTCTTTTACAACTGGAGCATATCTCCAGTCTGGAGCAGCTGTTATTCCTGTTCCAGCAGCTGGTATCAAAATAAATAAATCTAAATCAACTGATGAAGGAGCAGTTGCTATTGTCTTATATCCAAAACTTTCAGCTATATCTGAAACATTAGATCGTTCTTGTGCATGTAATAGTAAACTTTCTCTTAACTGATTATCTATGTAAAATGAAAGAACATCTCCAACATAGGCAGACATTTCAATAAACATTTGGCCTGGAGATGATTCATTAAAATCATTACTAATATCTGGGAAGTAGGTTTTTGCATAAGAGTTTAGTTTATCTTTGAAGCCCTTAAAATCTTTATTTAAGTAGTTTAATTTTTGTGTTTGTAATTGTTGTCCCATGTTATAAATCCCTTATGTTTATCACAACTTCTTCTTCGTCTATAGTGTTATTTACTAATCCAATTGTTAAGGAAACAAATATTCCATGAAATCTATCAACTAAATTTCCTTCTCCAGTTTCTGGTATTTTAACATCCAATTTTTTTATTACTATATATGGAAGCCAAACCTCTACAGCTTCTCTTATCTCTGTTCCAACTGCATCTCTTAAGACCTGGTAATTTGGTTCAAATAAATAATCCTGTAGATTTGTACCAAATTGAGGGTGGTTTACCCTTTCACCTTTTCTAGTTAGTAATAAATTTTTTAGATTTGTAATTGCAGCGTCTATTGATAAAAATGTTAAGTCAAATAAAGAACCCTCACGTGTATTAAATGGCAAAGATATACCTAAAGCTACATCTTCTCCATCAATTGCTGGAGTACTAAAAATTTCTCTATCTGGACCGTACTTTGGCATTTACTATTTTCCTCTTTTCTTATCTATAGCCTTCATTAGTTCAGAATAATCTCTTGTTAGGGCATTTCCTACTTCTTCTGGTACTTCAACATGTTTTTTATCATCTGGTAACATTTGTTGTACTGACGGCTTTCCACCAAACATTTGATCAGGTGTTTCCATTCCCATCATAGCTGCAAGGCCAGGTTTTCCGCCTCTTGCATCATTTGCACCAAGAGTCTTGTTTCCCATTGTTGGCCAGGAATCTTGATTAGCTGTTTCGTTTAATACATCATTTAATACTGGGTTTTTAGTATAACTTTGTTTTGTACCATTAAATAATTTGTCAGCATGAGACATCATACTTGAAAACTCCTCATTAGTAGAATTCTTTTTACCAAATTCTTCTTTTAGTACAGCTTTTACTTCTGCCCTTACTGCTTCTCTTATTATTTTTATTAAATCACCTTTTTTCATTTTAATCTCCTAGTTATTAAAGATTATATTACACTATATAAATATAGCGCTATAACATTATTTATTACATCCAGGTGGTAGTTGCACCTGTTGCTGTTTGTACAGCAGTTCCACTCATAAACCATGGAAGAGTTACTGCCGCTAAAGCTGGTCCAAGTAATCCTATTGTCCCTGTACCATCTAAATCTACTTGTGCAAAACCTTGATAACCCATTGGAGGTATTGCTGCAAATAAAGGAAGCATTCCTGGCGCCATTTGAGCCGCAAAAACACTAACTCCACTGTTCATTAAGTTTTTACCATTATTATCATTTTGATATGCTGCTAAAAATAGTCCTTGCATTTGTGCCTTTCCAACCTCTGCTGTTAGAGTTGGTGGAGAAGGTTTTCCGAATCCAGCATAAAATGCATCTGCCCATCCGCTAGCAAAAGATATTGCATCCCCTGGAGGATTATTTTCTAATTGTGTTACCGACGATATAAATGCACCTGCGTTAAATGCCATATTTTATAGTGTATAATTTTGTGCACTAAGCACGTTTTTAGCTGTTGATTTTGCTGTTGAAAAACCTGATGGGTCTATCAATCCAGTTGTTGGTCCTTGACCGTGAGTATGATTATGTGTCATAATTGCTTGAGATATATCTTCCATCCATTTAACCAGTGTATCTCCAAGTACCATCTTTTCAGTTGCATCTAGGCCTAAATAAATTGCAGGACTATTTATAATTGTATCTTGACCTGTATCTACATTAAACGTACCGTTTGTTGATATACCAACAGACTTATCTGAAAACATAAAAACTGAATCTGTTCTAGCATTAAATAATATTCTATCAGAACTTATCAGTACCTGTTTTCCTGCGTATTCAGCTGGTGCCTCTGGTTTATATGCCATAATTTAACTCCTCTTCTTTATATAAATATAGTTTTATTAGTAATTTTTGCAAATTAACTAGCTTAGAAATCATAACGATCAAAATGGTTTTCTTCAAGTTCATCAATCTTTGCCTGTATCAACCTAATATAATTTTCGTTTGTAGGAGATATTTGAGGGTTTTGAGCTTGAGGAGAAACATCATTACCATCTAAGAAGTTTACACCTGTACCTTCCTCCCAATACTCATCAATATTTTCTATAGCCTCTTTAACATAGTCGGCCGATGGATCGTATCCTGGAGGGGCAACCATTTTATAACCTTCATCTTTTCGCAATACGAAATAATAATCAGCAGGCTCAGAATATATTGTCGACCTTATCTGACTTTTTGTATACGATTTTTCCTCTATTATGAATCCTTTGTATCCAGTTGGATTTTCCGTTTGTTCTGGATCAGGTTGAGGGGTTGGATTAGGTCTAGTTGCTTGTGTCCCAGCATTTACCCTTTTTCTATAGTCTTCTGGATCTGCTGGATAGAAATTAGTTTTAGCGTTCCTGTCTCTGTCATATCCACCAATAAATGTTACGTTTTCATATTCATCTGCTATTTGTTGTAGCATGTCGTTGAAGTTTAATCCATTCCTACTATTTCTGTTATCACCAATACCACACAGTTTAACAGTACAATTTAGGTTTTTTAAGTCGTCTAATTGCATTTTAATAAATTTAATGTCATTAGATGTAGCGCCATTATTTCCTGCTCCTCCACCACCTCTCAACGTAAAGGCGTTAATCATTTGTTCTATGGTTTGAGATACATTTAGTTGAGATTTTGGTACTACTAATTCCCTATAAAAACGCTTATCTTTAGGTCCTGGCGGAGTTCCTTCATATGGCTTAAACATTCTCTGTCCATCAGCAAATGTTCTGTTCCAGTCATGAAAAGTATACTTTCCTACAGTGTTTTGCTGTTCGTTACCTCTTGCTATTTGAGCATCAACTCGATTAAGATAGCTTCCTTCTCTAGCTCCAAGACCCAGTATCATATCACCCACCCATTCTCTACCGTGTTTTGAAACAGAATATACCCCTTCTCTTGCTGTTGTTTCATAAACATCGTACGATATTATTTTATTATTGGCTCTTGGGTTAAGGTTTGCCGTCAAGTGAACAACACCAGGCTTAAAATCAACTGTGTGAGCTATTAAACCACTGCTAAGAACAACATTTTTGTCTCTAAGCTGGTCTTCTGGATAGTCTCTTATAAATGCAGCAACTGAAGCAGGAGAGGCTAGATATTTACTAGTACCAAATGGTCCATCAGGGTGGTCTGTTATTTTTCCTGTTCCAGGCCTATTTGCTAACTTGTGTGCAATTGCGTCTCCAAATATATAATCCTTAATTTCACTACCATCATCATTAGTTTCTGGACACACCTTGCAGTCTCCTTTCTCGTCTCTTTCAGGTATAGTTCCATCAGGGCACTTTTCACAAGGTGTTTTTTCTTCTTCTACTATTTCATCCTGATTATCATTTGTATTTACCTGTTCTCTATCATCAACGTTTGGTTCATTATCGCCGCCTAGTTCCTGTTCTTTAATCACCTCTTCATAATTTAATTCTGACTTGTTTTGTTTTTTAGCTGTTGGGGTATGGTCATATGAGTCCCACCTTATATTATCTCCGTCTTTTGATATAATTTCTATAGGTATTATTTGGGTACAAGCAAGTACAACAATACCACCATCATTGTTAACATCCTCTATCTTGTAGTCTCCACCAGGAGTTGGGTCGTGGTCATCACTTATTATTGTTATTGGGTCTCCATTTTCTCCAGTATTAGACCACCAATTCTTATATTCTGCATTTTTGACAGTACTACCCATTCTAATACTGTGGCCACATCTACCCTCAAGTATTATATCTCCCTCGTATGGAAAAAGTCTCTGTACCTCTTTTTCTTCAAATATAAAACCTAATTCAACTGGTGGATCAGGTTGAGGCCTGTTTTCTGAGCCTGGGTTTGATGTATACTGTCCTGAAGGATTACAGTCTTCTTCTTCAGATGTACCATCTCCAATCCTATTAAATTTATAACTAGCTCCTGGTAATTGATTGTGATTTACATCTTGCCATATGTTTAATGGTGGTAAATAATACATCTCTTCAGACTTATTATCCCTTTGAGCACCACTACCTAGAGCAGAAACTAATTGAACAGTTTCTCCAATAAGGGGTGGTATATATATTCCGGCTCCAAAATATGGATTGTAGTAATTCAAAGTACTTATGTCGCTATTAAATTCTTCTTTAAGTCTTCTAGCTTTTACAGAACCAACAATTACTTTAAGCTCAGGATTATAATCTGGATGTTGGTCATTCAAAACAACATCAACAACCTCTGCAGTAGAAAACCTAGTTAATCCAACCTTTTGTTGTTTTCTTACATCTACATTGTTACGCTTATTACTACGCTTACTTTTATTTCTTGATGTCTTAAACCTTGCCATATATTATTAGTCTATTCTTTCACCGTCTTCATAATTATCAATATCGTCTTGAATACTTTCTTTAATTAGTTCTATATCATTTTTTCCTTGAGAGATTGAACCACGAACCAATCCACTCGACGCCCAACAAACATATTCAAATACAGTTCCCTCTTCATTTTGTTGTGGATGGCCAACTACTAAAGTAGAACCATAGTTATCATTCTTTTCCATTATATCATATCCTAAATATTTTTCTATGAATATAGTTTGTGGAGGAGTACCTGATTGGGCTTGAGCATTATCTTGGGCAGAAGGTATGTCACCTATAGGTAATGAGGATATTGGTTCTGGTCTAGGCTTTGTATCATCTCCAAGAGGAGTATCTCCATAATATAAATTCCAAAGCGTTAACGAGTCTGTTGCAGCTTCACTACGTTTTATTTTTGTTTTTTCCCAATCTTTTGCAGGGTCTCTCAAACTACCCTTATGGTAATATGGTTTCTTTTTTCTACGAAGAAACGATCCAGGTACTTCAAAGTTGGCAACAACCAAAACAGATATATCTTGTTCGTCTGCTAACTTTACAGTTGAACCCTTTTGTTGTGCTGTACCCGCAAATTCTTCTGATACATTTGACTTTCCTCCAGGCGCATATTTTACTGTGTATTCATGTGTTGTCATAGCCTCAAAGGTTGGCTTATATCTAGAACTTTTAGTTATTTCTTCATGCCATAAATATGCACACTGAGCAAGTACACCGACTTGAGGGCCAAGCTTAGGACAATTATATGTAGCAGTTCTCAAGGCTCTATTGTATGCATCTCTATTATTTGGCCTAGGATTAGATTTTCCATAAGGAGGACCACCTCCACCGTCATAAAATCTTAAGTTTCCTATCAGTGATTGTTCAATCCTTGTCCTTCTTTCACCCGTCCACTGTGCTATTCCTACACCTCCAGACCAGTTTGAGTATTCTCCTGGTCCATACTTTTTGCCATTCCATTCTGCATCTTGTTCATATACTCCAACACCAACCCAGTTTGATAGAGCAGGGTCTCCTGAATTTCCTCTAGCATGATTTTTAGAAAATCCTGGCCTTGGTACACCTCCCCACATCTCTAATTCTGCTGCACACTGCTGTGGGTACCCTCCAGTAGTTTTTGCAACACTTCCCATTCCTTCAGAAAGTAAATTACCACATAAACCGGCAGCTCCGTGAGGTGTTGCTCCATTTTCAACAAAATAGTTTACAACTTCTGCATAAAATTCTGCATTAGGGCTATCTGCAATTTTTTGTACCTTTCTGGTTATAAATTCAGTATTTGTCTCTACCTTTTTTTCAACTCTTTCTTCGTCTTTCTTTTCATCCTCTATATCTGATTCAGTTGCATTCTCTTCGTCTTCTACAGTTTTGTCCTCTTCTTCATCTACGTTATCATCAACTGTGTCTTCGTTTCCTCTATAATCTATTGCAGATTGAATAGTATTATCTTTATCAAATTGTACTTCGTATGAATCAAAGTTATCTGATGCAGTTGTTATGGGTATTTTTTGTCCCTCACAAAACATTATTACTGCACAATCCCGGTTTATATCTTCTATGTGGGCATCACTATCTCCTGGTGTTACATGGCCATTACTTATTATAGTTATTGCATCTCCATTTATTCCTGCCCCAGACCAGTAGTTTGGGGTATCAGCATTTAGATTAGTTGCTCCAAATCTTATACTTTGGCCAAATCTACCCTGTAATATAGTATCGCCTTCATATGGAAACAGTGGTTTAATTTCTTTTTCTTCAAATGTAAAACCTAAGGGTGGCTGTTCTGTACCTTCTCCAGTTTGTTTTTCAGGACCAGGATTAGCTGAATATACTCCAGATGGATTACATTCCTCTGCTTCACTTATAATCGATTCTCCCCTAGTAAAGGCTATACCAGGATTTTGATTATGATTTACATCTTGATACACGTTAACAGCTGGTAAATAATATTTTTCCTCTCTAGATTGATTAAACTGGCCGGCCTTACTTATTGCAGAAACAAGAAGTACATTTTCGCCTATCAAAGGGTATCCAGCATATAGATTTGGAAGCATTGGATTATACCAAGATAGGGTTGATGGATCAGTATTAAATCTAGATAATGGTCTAGCCTTTATACACCCAACAATTCTTTGCATTTCAGGATTAAATTCTGGGTGGCTAGGGTGCATGATAATATCTAAAACCTCAGCTGGTTCAGAAACTTTTTGAACCTGCTTTGTTATATTCTTTCCAGCAGTATTTCTATTGAAGCTGGTTTGGTTTTGTGTATTACGTGATCTTCCCATTTATTAACTCATATTATTTTCTGAACCGTATCTATTAGGAGAAGCACTCCTATAATCACCACGTCTAAAATACATATCTTGTCTTGCAGATACTTCTTTGTCGTCGCTATCACAGCCACCATAAACATATCCATCTAGATAGTATTTACTATTAGGGTCAAATTTATCCTTACAAGCAGGATAGTATTGATTTAATTTATTACATCTACCTCTACAAGCAGAAACTTTCTTATAATCACCAGAACAGTATATTTGCATTAGTCTCTCAGCATTATAGTTCGCTTTTTCTGCATTTTCATTTATATAAGCCGGAGCAGAGTTTAGGCAACTCATAAATATTGCGTATTCTCTAGCTGTCTTTGCGCCAAATTTAGGGATTAGTTCATTTACCTTTTTTCCAAACTTCTTCCACACTGCATCTGACTGTACCTCTCTAGAGTATTCATCTAAGTTTACAAAGTCTCTCATACCCTTAAACCACCAATCGTAATTTAGTTCTTTAGTATCTGCATTACATGAAAACTCTACCAAAACATCTCTAGTTACTCTTACAGTTTTACCTGCATTTTTTCCATTGTAAAATAGGCCTGGTGCAGACTTATAGGCTGGTATTTTTACTGACCTTGGCCAAGCTGCCTCTATAGCAGTCTTTCCAGCTAGTCCTCCTGCACTTGGTGGAAATACATATTCGTCCATTGCATCGTATAATGTTTTGATTGAACAACCCGTCCAATGTAATATTCCTACCCATGTTTCTCCTCCACGCTTAGATAACTCTCTATTATATTCTCCTTCCTTAAATCTTGGGTGAGGTACTCCATATTTAGCAAGAAACTTATCATCACCGTCTGTTTTTCCAGGTCTACTGTTTCTAAATCCAGACATCCAACCTAAATCAGTATAATTTTTACCCAATACTACTGGGGCCAGTATTGAAGCTACCTTTTTATTCCATGGGGTAGCTAATCCGCATGTGTGTTCATCTGTATTTCCAGGAGGTGGGATTGGTTCATCTTCTTCTAATACCTTATCTACACATTTACCTTGGTCATCTTTTTCTTGTCCTTCTGGACATGGCTTATCTAAGTCTTGTTTTTTCTCTTCAGATGTAGCATTTCCCGCTGCTTTTGCTTCTTGTTTTGCCTCTTCTGGAGTTGTTGCAACTGGTCCAGGCCTTTCTCCTGGAAAAGCGTCTGGCGTAGGTGTTTGTGCGTAATCTTCTTGCGGTATTTCTTCTAGAGTCTTTGAATCAAAGGTTGTTTCGTAAGAGTCCCAATTGTCAGATGGAGGGTTAAATTTTATTGCATTACCCCCAGCTATCAACAATAATGCTCCATCTTGGTCTACATCCTCTATATGGTTCATTTGTTCCTCAGCTGTCCTATGTCCGTTACTCAATATAAATATACAATCATTTGTGCCTGGCCCAGATGACCATGAATTTGGTGAGGCTCCAGTTTTATTTGTCGAGCCAAACCTAATACTTTGACCATATCTACCCTCAAACATAACATCCCCTTCATAGGGCTGTAATTTTCTTACTTGCATCTTTTGAAATATTCTTCCTAGAGCTGGCTCTAAGTCTACGGGCTGTTGCTCTGTTGTTTCTGAACTATATACTCCTGATGGATTACATTCTTCTGCATCTGACTGAACTACTGTTAACATGTTTGCGTCAAATGTTGCAGCCGGTACTTGATTATTGTTAGGGTCTCCCCAAGCATTAACTGCTGGTAGGTAATATTGTTCTACCCTAGATGTACCATCTCTACTTGCTTGTCCAGAAGCTTCAACTAATAATACTATTTCACCAATAAGGGGTACGCCAGCAAATACATTTGGCCATAATGGGTGATACCATTGGCACTGAGCAATCGGTAAATTAAAGTTAGAGGCTGGTCTTGCCTTTATATCTCCTATTTTTCTATATGGCCATCTTTCTGGGTCATATTCTGGATGTCTAGGGTCTAGAATTACATCAATAACCTCGGCCGATTCCCCTAAAGAGGCCTTTGCAGAATCAAATTGTTTAGCAGGGCCTTTTGGGTTTGGAAAACTAGTTCTATTTCTTGATGTCTTGTTTCTTGCCATTGTTTACAGCGTCATCTTCCCACTCAACTTCTGTTGTCTTTTTAACAGTGTTTAGTAATTGTTTTTTCTCGTCTTCTGTTAGTGAAAAATCTCCACCATCAGCTTCTGTCCTATTCATTGCTCGCTGTATTATTCCAGCCATTTTTATTAAGGCATCATCATTTTTAATACCAACGTCTAAATAGTCCTTTATTAGTGGTACTAATATTGTTGCGTCTGTTATGTTTTTAACTAGTGGCTGTAGTTGAGCTATCAATGAATTTATTTGTTTTTCTTTCTTTTTAGAGTTTGTGTGTATTTCCTTTAACAAATCTGAAAAGCTTTTACCTTCAAATATTTCGTCGTCAAACATATTATATCTCCTTGTTTACTATAAATATCAGTTTGTTATAAAAATAAAAAAGCCCGGAGCGATTAACTCCGAGCTTAATTTAATGACTTATTTTATCAATTACTTCTTGACAAAAAATGATGCCACAATTACTAGTACTACTAGTCCTGCGAATCCACCTTGGCCAAATCCATTTACTAATGAAGTAAGATTTGCAATTACATCCATTCCGTAGATTGAACCACCAGTTAGTACGAACCATAAGATCGTTACTGGTAATACAGCCATTAAGATTGAACCTAATCCACCAAA
>Ga0209232_1000243_pt1 | contig 34524 bp, 38 predicted proteins | sample ETNvirenome_2_60_FD_184066 | JGI IMG/M metagenome (GOLD analysis project Ga0209232, IMG submission 184066) | Marine viral communities from the Pacific Ocean - ETNP_2_60 (SPAdes) (version 2) | ecosystem: Environmental > Aquatic > Marine > Oceanic | place: Pacific Ocean | collected 2013-06-22
CAAGAAACTTCCTTGCCATATCCATTCCAATGAAGTCCTGTTGCTCCTTATAGTCACAAAACATGGAGTAGATTTTATCAGCAGATTTGCGAGCAATATCTTCATTTACAAATCTCCAATAAGAGCATATATCGTTAGTGTAAGGCCGTACCAGTAGCACTCCTTGTTCTCCCCTTCCAATACGATAAAGTTTGCGATTTCTTTCAACTTTAAAATCAATGTTTTTGTAATCGAGTTCATAATTAAATTCTTTCACAGTAAAAATAAGATAAGACCTCTAATAAACATTATAGCAAATATAATCAAATAAATCCACAATATAGTCATACTAATCTTATTCTCCTTATTACCCCTCATATATCCTTTATAAGGTCTTTCCTCATAAATGTCATAATATCTTGTATATCGTTTCATAATCAAATTCCTTTATGCTACCAATTCAATAAATTCACCAAGAATTTTTTTATTCATCTTCTTATTTTTCAAACTCTTTACAAAAGCTCTCTTGATTTGTGCCTTTGTAGCATCTTCTTGAACTTCAAACTCATCATCATTTGATAATGCAGATGATGATAATCCAAAGTAAGAATGATAACCAGAAGTCTTAATAGAAAATGCTTTTTCTTTTTTCCAATTTTTCATTAATTTTTCATAACTACTATCTCCTTCTTCGATATAACTTTTAATAAAATGACTAGCATCTCTACCACCTAAAATACGTATTCCTATAAAATTAACATCAATAAATGTTTCACGTAAATCTTTTAACAATAAATTTGTAACATCTGCCCATCTACCTAATCCATCACATGAATATGTATAACCTGTTTTACGATTACGCAAAATACATCTATCACCAATATAATTACTTCCCATCCATGAACTATCTTCATAATCATTTTTCTTATATTCTCTAGTATATTTTAATGGAGAACCCTCACCATCAGTAAGAATTACACATTGAACTTTTTCAATATTATATTCTGATTTAAACTGTGGAATAATTTGATGAAGAGCAATTAAACTCTCATTCAAAGGAGTTCCAGAAAGTCTCATTCCAAAAGGAACATTATAAGATAAACTCATTGACCTATCAAATAAACAACTTAAACGAAATATTGTTTTCATCTGATTTTCTAGTTCTTTAGTTTTAACCTTACTTGTAAATAAATTCATCAATGAAAATGTTTCCTCAACAACAGCTAAACCTTCTTTCTTCTCATAGGCAAGAGTAAGACGATCACCACCAGCATGTGGATATTCACATGTAAAAGCATAAACTTCAAATGGAATATTAACTTTATTACAGAACCATAATAAGTTAAATAATTGCTTAACAGTATCATGAAGAATATGTTGCATAGATCCACTCCAATCTAGAATGAATACTAATCCATGATTTTTACCATCAGGAATAACGGTTACCTTCTTAAATAAATCCTCATTAAATTTATAGGTATGAAGTTTTGCTGTATCAAGAACCCCAGTTCTTGCAGTGGAAGAACGAGCATAAGCACTGGCAGCTTTCTTACATTCAAACTCTTTTACTAAATAATTGACTTCTTTCTGAGCACTTCTCTTAAACTTCATATACTCACAATCAGCTTCTTCAAACAAATTTTTATTTGAAAATTTTAAATTGTTTTCTTTATAATAAGTATTCCAACGTTCTTGATCATCTTTCCATGATTTCTCAATGTTATCATGTATTGTTTTATTATTAATAATAATTTTTTTTAAATTTAATTTTGGCAATTCAAAATAAGTATCTTCAAGATTATTTGATGTGTTTGTCAGATGTTTAATAGCGTTTTCTAAAGCATCAGCAGTTTGAATTTCTGGTTCAATTTCTATTTTGTGATCAACACCTATATTACCACCGCTAGAAAAAGGCTGATAATCAGGATCAACATCATCCTCCATGTCAGAGTTATCAGAATCATCAGAATTGGTATCATCACCATCACTATTAATACTAGAGTTACCCAACCTAGTATCTTCACCATCAGAAATATCGTCTTCATCAAGATTGATTTCTTCTTTTTGATTTTCAAGTTCTTGCTTGCAGAGATTATATAACGCTTCTGCTGCGGATAAGGTGTCATCAAACGTTTCGACATTTGCAATTAAATCGACAATCGGAGTTTCATTATCTGAAAAAGATATATCATTCCACGCACCAACTTTGAAATATAAATTAACCCTATCAGCAATATTAAAAGAAGTAAGATCTTGATCATTTATATCAAAGAAATCATCATCATTAAGTTCATTATATCCTTTATAGAAACATTTAGCAAGTCCATCATATCTTCTCTTCATCAACTTTTCAATTCTTACATCCTCTACAATGTTTACAAAACTTGGAGGTACCTTTAAATCTTTTGACCAATCTATATCTGGAGTATAGAGTGCATGGCCAACTTCATGAGCAACTAATGTATCATATACATTATTACTTGCCCTATCCCACTTTGGTAAAATCAATACTCTTGTATGAACATTGAATGTAGCAGTCTTAACTTTCTTGTGTTCCACTATAAGATCTTCTGTGGCAAGAAGTTTAGCGAGTTGGGATTTGATTTCGTGTTTAACTGTCATCTGTATTTTTACTTATGAACCTATTATACGACGAAACCCCACGCTTGGTGGGGTTTAGTAGACGGTTTATCAACTGTCTACGTCTGGCTTTTGCAGAACGCAGTGCTTGTGGTTTAAGGTGACGTTTCTTTTCCTTTTTGGAATGATGCTGCCAGTTAGGTAGTTTCATTTCTTTTTGGGGTAGAGTGATTCAATCTTTTTTTTACGAAGTTCCTCCTTCTTACGTTTTGCTTCTACTTTTTCATCCCACCATGTTACTGGCCAACGTTGAAGACGTAGAGCATAAACATATAACTTTCTTTTAGGAAATCGGAATTTCATTTTACTATACTACTAAATCCTTTAATTTTATCAAAGGTTATGACACTTTCAAATTTGTCATGTAGATCTGACTTATGAGATATAATAAAAATATTAGCATCTTTTATTATATATCTAATAATCTTAAGAAATTCTTCTGTTCCAAATCCATCAAGAGAACTATCAAATACCTCATCCATAATTAACAAATTTGTATTGACAGAATTTTTTACCCTAGCAACCTCTCTCCATGTAAAAAGTAGTGCTAGATCAATTCTCATCTTTTCACCTTCACTAAATGAAGCGTATGAAAAATCCTCATGAATTGGTGATTTTACAGTTTCGCTAAAAGCTTCATCTAAAGTAAAATTAATATAAAAATCCATTTTCTGTAGATAACGATTTACCTGTTGATTGATAAATGGAAGATATTTTTTAATTATTTTTGTTTTTACTCCATCATCTTTTAAAAGAGAATATGCAAAATCATAATTGATCATTTCTTCTCTTATAGAAGATAAATTTTCTAGTGTTTTTTGAAGATTTATTTTAAACTCTGCTAATTTCTCATGTTCAGTATTTCTGTTTTTAAACTGTTCGGTAATAATTTGAACTTCATTTTCCAGATCTCTGATTTGTCGTTGATTGAGACTAATCCTAGTATTGTTTTGAGAAATATCATGGTTGAGTTTAGTAATCTCCTTTGTCAATTTGGTAAAATGACGTTCTCGGTCTTGTTCGGTTTTGATGGAATTTTCAAGGTCTTTAAAACCTTCTTTCAATTCCTTTGCCTTAGTTTGAACGTCATCAATTTTATTTAACCTAAACGATTCTTCTATATTTTGGGTACATGTAGGGCATGTTACATTTTCACTGAAGAACTTATGTTCCTTTGTAATCGACGCTACCTTTTGAGTAATTTTACCTTTAAGGTTGTTAAGTTTTGCTAATTTTTTACCTACACCAGTTAGTTTTTCTTGTTCGTTTGTCAAAGTAAAAACATTATTTTCCAATGTTTGGTTTATCAAACTATAATTATCAGACTCTTTAAGTAATAAATTAATTTTATTCATATTTGTTTCTATATTACTTTTACCTCTATCTTCAAGTTCTTTAATAAAGTTATTTTGCATTGACATTTTATCTTTAAGATTATCTTTTTTAAAGTCTAAAGATTTTATCTGTTCTCTTTGTAGACGCATTTTATCTTTAAGAATATTATTCATAGCGGAGAAAATACGAATATCCAAAAGATCTTCAATGACTTCTCTACGATTATTAGTAGATAATTGCATAAAAGGAACAAAACTACTACTACCCAATATTACAATTTGAGTAAAAGATTTATAATTTACTTTTAATATATTTTCTTCTAATATTTTTTGATTATTTCGATCATCAGCTTGTTTATTAAGTGGGTTACCATTAACTTCAATATCAAATAAGTTTGGTTTAATTGATCTTCTAACTAGATATTCTCTACCACTAATATCAAATTCAACTTCAACACAACAATCCTTTTCATTTGTTGCATTTATTAATTGGGACTTATTAATTTTACGGAATGGTTTATTGAATAACACAAACGTAAGTGCATCCAACATAGTTGATTTGCCAGCACCATTTACACCAATAATTAAATTGGTATTAGATTTTAAAAAATCTATTTCAGTCCAGTGTTGTCCAGTGCTTAAGAAATTTTTATATTTAATTTTCTTAAATTTTATCATTTTTAGGAGGAATTACAATATCATTTGGAGTAATTACAGCGTATTTGTAATTATGCATTTTACATGTGTTTATAGCCAACTTATCATCAACTTCAATAACATCCATGGTTTTAGAAGTAATATCAGGGCTATTGTCAACTTCTAACATCATAGCATATCTTTGGGCATCGTCCTTATGTTCAAAAAGAAATAATACTTTATCCCCATCAGAATCCTGAACTGCATAAGCACCTTCATTTTTGCTATCTGTAAGAGTAAGAAGAAACATTATTCTACTTCACAAGCCTCCCTGTAAATATTTTGAAATATATTTTTAATTATATTTTTATCTAGATTAAATTCAGATTCTTCAATATAACGATTTAAAATTGAAAGAGTATTCTCCTCCTCATTAACTTCAAAATTTTCACTTTCTTGAATTTGAAAATTTTCAACAATTTTTAAATCCTGAACACCAGAAGTATAAAGTTTATCAATAAATTTCTCAAATTCTTTTGGTTTTGATTTTTTACGAACAATTACCTTTACAATTTTATTTTTATATTCGGTAGTATTAAATAATTTAGGATTAGTATCTTCATAATATATGTTATAAAATAATTTATAAGGATTATCAATTGGGATATGAGTCAAAGTCTCTGTATCAAATATATGAAAACCTCTAGGATCATTGACATCATTCCAAAACATCTCATAAGGATTACCTAAGTAATATATTTTTCCATCATTTGATCTAGTATGAAAATGACCAGAATATACTCTAGTAAACTTATCAAAAAGACTAACATCCGTGCCATTTTCCATAATATGTCCACGAGTTGCTTGAAAACCATTCATCTCAAGATGTCCCATAGCAACCTTTGCTTTTGTATTAGAAATTACTTTTTCAGTATCATCAATATTTTGAGAGTTGATCCATGGTAAAAGTAAAATATCTAATCCATCTACATTTATTTCTGAAGGAGATGAATACATTTTAATATTAGAATAATCATTTAAAAGTAATTCTGGAGAATTTACAAAATTAGTATTTTTATAGTAACAATCATGATTACCTACAATCGCATGAACATTATATTTTTTTAATGGCTCAAACACAACTCTTTTTGACCACTCTAAACTTTGCAAATCAATTGCCTTACGACTATCAAATATATCACCCATATGAATAACAGTATCTATCTGATGCTCTTCTAAAGATGGAAAGAAAACATCACGATAGAATAGTTCAAAGTAATCATGAAAATGCTTTGAACCCTTTCTGGCACCATAATGAGTATCCGTTATTATAGCGACTTTCATTCATCTCTCCATAAAATTTCATTATTATTTGAGTTTGTGTAAAATTCTGACACAGATATACCTATTAAATGTAAAAATACAATAAAAATAATTGCCACTAATCCTAATTTCATTTTTTCTTTTTAGGATAATATTGGAAACCCTCTGTCACTTCATCAAGTGAAGAAAGTCTAAATGTAATCATCTTGTCCCAAGGGGTATGACTATCCATTAAAACTGCTGCTTTCTTACCTTGTATTCTTTGAACACATCCAACATACCCTCTGTATATTGAATTTTCATCAGTTACTTTAACTGTGGAACCTGGTAAAATCATACTCTTTTCCTCCTTCTTCTTTTAAATTTACTCTTTATAAACCTAGCAGGCCCTCTTATAAGTAAATGCTCTACCATAAAAATTAAAAACATAACTCCAAGAAAAGCAACCATTCCAACTAAAGCAATAGGTTCTAATATTTTCAAAAGTATTTTTTTCATTTTTTTGTTGGGTCTGGTAATATAAATGGTGGTGCATCATTACAAGATGACTTTCCATATTCTTCATATTCTTTATATCCTGTCATCTTACCACTAGTTTTCATAAGTGCCGACATAAATGAAATAATTAGAAACACTACAGGTGCACCAATGATAAGTGCTGCAGCGAAAATATAACCCACAATAAACTCAGGAATAGAATGATTGCCAAGGAATTCATGATTTTCCAGTAAAAAATTAATCATCTGTTATTATTTCTATATTGAATATTATCTTTAATTGTATTATAATCAGAAGCACTTCCAGATAATGCTGTATCATCAACATTCATAACTTCATCAAATCCACTTTTTTCAATAATCTTTGTTTTAATATCTAATTGTTTTTTCTCTTTTTGTATTCTTCTGAGAAATGCATAATGTATAATTTGCGTAAAGTAAGCAAAAGGATTTTTGGATTTTTCAGGATCAAAATTATGTATGTACTGAACGCAATTTTCGATTCCATCTGATATCATGTCCTCCCGAAACATATAGTTAACAAAATTTGGTTTATAAGAAAGATGAGTTGCTATTTTTAAAAAACACTCTCCAAGATAATTCGGTATGGGCGGTTTACCTTCCCATGGCCCAGATTTTTTGTTAATCCAAGGAGGTTCTTTATCAGGATATTTTTTAATAAATTTTTCTTTTGCAACAGAAACCTTTGCCCTATAAACAATCATAGCTTCTAACAATTGTTTGTTATTTACATAGTGTTCGGACTTTTTTCTTGGCATGACATTTTAGTTTTTATATCTAAACTGTTTTTATTATAACACAAAAGCATAAGCTTGACAAGATGGTCAAATTTGAGTACAATAACCTTTGTAGAGGTTCAGAGATATATTAGCTTTCTTTAGATTCTGGTTTAATCTTAAATATTTCTTCAAGTATTTTACGAGCATCCTCTACTGAGGATACATATCCCATTTTAGAATTGGGTTTTACTTTACCATCAATTGGTGGTATTTTAATTTGTTCATCACTAGTTTCGATAAAATTATCATATATTGATATTAATTTTTTATTTGTGGTTTCAGACATTGTAATAACTTTATCAAGTTTTATAATATGCATATCTTCATCGTTTAAATCCATCCATGGTTTTACTTTTATATAATGGCCAACTCCATTTTGACACATTTGCATAATTACTGGATTTTGTAAAATTAAAATAACTTCATCATTATTATCGTCTGCCATGACAACAGACATGATTTCCTCACCAGATACTAATTTAATTATTGCGTAAAATTCTTCTCCCATCATTTTTTAAGTGGTATGTTTACTATATCATAATCAAAATTTTCTTCATTATAAACTTTAATTCTTTCTATTAAATGGTTTAAAGTGTAATTCCTCCTTGATTTGTAACTAATATCATCAGCAATATCATATAGAGTTGCTCTATTTTTTTGATCTCCTTTTCTTAAGACTCTTCCAATTGATTGTAAATTTCTAATTCTAGACTTAGACGGAGAAGCAAAAATGACGTTGTGAAGGTTTTTAATATTAATACCTGTGGAGAAAGTTCCATATGAAGCTATAATAATTGCGTTTTTTTCTTGTTCAGTAATTTCACGAACCTGTTCTCTTTCTTCAGTATCTACTCCACCATGTATAAAAAATACACGACGATTTTCAATAATGTTATTATTATTTATTAATTCGTATAAGGGTTCACCATGTCCCTCTACTCTAGCATATAATATAAGTGTATTGCCCTTTAAATCTAAAGCAAGATTTTTAATAAAATTATTTCTACGATCATGACCAATAATATATTGAATTTCATCTTCAAAAGTTTCAAATTTATTTGGCGGGTGTTTTAATAGAAGTACATTAATATCTAATGTAGCTAAATGACCCTTCTTCATAAGTTCATCTGTTTTAATAATTTTATAAGAAGGTCCAAATAATCCCTCAAGAACCCATTTGTGTGTTTGTGTTCCGTCAAGAGTTCCTGTAAATCCATAACGATACTTAGCATCTGATAACTTAGTCATTATAGATATAAGTGATTTTGATTTAAATTGGTGAGCCTCATCCCCAACTACAACAGAAAATCTTTCAAAATACTTTCTGGGGAGTTTGTAGATGGATTGCCAAGTAGTAATAATGACCTGAGAGTCTGTCTCTCTTTCTTTACCTGCATATATTTTGTGGCAAAATGAACCAACGTCCCATCCATAATCTGAAAAGTCTTTATACATTTGCTCTACTAGCGAAGTCGTCGGAACAACTATCAGAGTATTTTTCTGTTTCTCAACAAAATATCTCACAATCGAATATATCATCAGAGACTTTCCTGAAGCAGTTGGGGATATCAACAACTTTCTATTATGTCTTAGAGCGTCGTATACTCCATCTATTTGATAATCTCTAGGTTTATGTCTAGAAATGGCAGTCATATAATCTTTCACACCTTCATTTGAAATCATTTCATTGACTTCAAATGGTAATCCGTAATGTTTATTATCTACAAACTCGTAAGTATATTCATGATCTTTACAAAATTGAATTATTCTATCTAACAGTCCAACATAAATTTCTTTTTTTTGAATATTAAATAAACGAATTTTTCCATCCCAATATTTATTTTTATATGCTGGCGAAAAAGTGGCACCAGGAACCTCAAAAGTAAACTGATCTGCTAACTCATAGTATACGTGCACATCAGCTTCTACATAAAGATAAACTTCATTTTTCTTTGATATGACCAAATGTGACATAAAATAATCTTCATCTGAAAATATTTAGCACCCTTTGTCAAGTTATATTACATACCTGCCTGAAATCTATTCCATTCAATTGCGTTTTTAATTTGAAATGTTCTATTAGAAATGTTTTTAATTATTTCTTCAAGGAATTTTAATGTGGCATCATAGTATCTTATCTTAAGATCAATCTTAGTTAACCTCTCATCTGCCTCTAAATGCCTCTGTATTGCATCCTTTTCCCTTACCTTATACGGAAATGGTTCTTCAGCATACACCTCTGCTGTTGCCTTTCCTGTGTAATAATTATATCTTTCTAATTTTATTTTATTGTATTGATCTTTTGCTTTTTCACGCAAAAGAGTAATCGTATTATAAACTGTATAATACTTTGAGTGTAATTGAGGAATTTTTAGTGATTCATCATGTAGGTTATCAGGATCTATAACAGAATCATTCTGCCACATATCCTGAATTTGTTCAAGATTCATAAAGGAGTTCTACCGTCAGCTGCTACTATATTATACACAGTATACTTGAAAACTACCTCTGCTGTAAAGTAGTTGATATCCATATCTGTTGCTTCAAATTCTAATGAACTTAAAGATGTTGGAAACATATCATTAAATTTTACAATAGCAATATCTCTATAATTACTATTTAATATATGAAGACTACCATCACTGAATGCTTCTTTACCATCTCTTATGTTATCACTATCTGTTGTTAAATCTTTAAATTGTTGTGTTGTTTCTGGAAATCCTAATCCAGTTAACCAATTATGAATAGACATATAATTTTCTAACTCTTCATCAACCAAAAATCTTAATGAAAAATCACCATATTGTAACTTATCACCAGGCACTTCAATATCTTTTAGATATGATGGTTGCACTGAAGTTCCTAAAAGAATTTCTGGTATTCTAGCAGAATTACTAAAAAAATTAACTTTTGGAGTTTTAGATATATTAAATTTAAATCCTACAGGTGATAGAAAATTTCTATTATCTATTTGATTATCTAATGGATTTCGAGCCATTTCTAACCTCCATTACCTCCACCATTACCTCCACCATTTCCACCATTTGAACCGTTACCACTGCCACCATTACCAGAACCGTTACCATTAGAATTGCCACTAGAGTTGTTTCCATTCTGGCCATTTTTATTATCCTCATCTGGTTCAAGGTATCCTCTACCACCTAAATGATATCCTCTTGGAATTTTTTTACATTTTTCATCATTAAAACACCAATATTGTCCACTTGGACATCTTTTTGATGCTGCCTCCTCAATAAATTTATTAAAATCTTTCATCAATCAATAATTAAATTGTACCACTGTTCACTCATACCCATTATAATGTTATCTGCAGATTCTGCATTTTCGGCATAACCTTCATCAATAAGATGCTTTACAATCTTATTATGACGTTCAACTGCCTCTTTGTATTGTTTAGGAGTGGGTTTCATGGTAATACTACTTTTATTTTTATTTATTCACTTACAACCGTGGCATTAGCCCACCACTTAGGTTGATAGGTAATTCCTAAATTCGTTGTTACAGTTGTATTTTTTTGAGCGTTTGCATCTGCTTCATTAGAATATACTTTTCTTTTATCATATTCATTAGTCCACTGATTATTACCAACATAATATTCAACACCATTTGTTGGTATAGCAGAACCTAAAATACTTTCTTTTTTAATGTGCCAAGGCATAATAGAACACAGATCTCCGATAATGTATTTAGATAAAAAAAGAGACCCCTGTGAAGGAGTCTCTTGATTAAAGGAAATATATCCTTCTATCTTACATAAGGTTTGCAACCTTAACACGACGATAGTACTCATTAGAGTTTCTACGTAGAACGCCAAGACCAGCAGTAGCACCTTGAGCAAATGGATTCTGAACGATTCCATAACGAGTCTTAAACCCGATTTTTGGTTGGAATGTGTTCTCTCCAACTGCACGAACCATCTGTAGTGGAACGTATGGGCAGTAGAATAATCCAGCATCATAAGGTGATGTACCTTTGTAACCAATAGTGTAGTACTGGTTAGCTTGTGCTCCACCTGCAGCAGCATAAGGATCGATGTATACTTTATACTTACCTTGTAAAGTACCAGCAAATGTATTACCAGTATCATCAACGTTAAGGTTAGCATTAAGTGCAGGAGTGTAGTCAAGTACACCAGCCATTGTTAGTGCAGATGCAACATCAGCAGAACAAAGGATCATGTTACCCTTTCCTCTACGAGTGTTTTGTGCGATAGCATTGGCATCTCTTTCCATCTGGAAAATGAGACCTTTGAACTTCTCAACTGACCATCTACCATTAGAGTCGATGTCTAAGTCGAAAGTACCTGCAGCTGCAGTGTTTGCTTGAGCACCAGGAACAGCAACGTTATAGATTGTTCTGATAACTTCTCTGTTGATTTCAGCAAGTATCTCTGTTGAAAGGATATTTGCTAATTCAGCCTCAGCATTCAATCCATGGATTGCCTTAAGGTCTTGAGCAAGTTCTAAACTGTACTCTGCCTTTAGTGCTCTGGATTTCGCTGTAACGGTGACTTTCTCGATTGAGAATGCCATCTCGTTAAAGTTATCACTAGATGTACCTAGATCTTCAGCGTCATCTGTACGCATACCTTGACCTACGTTGTAGGTAGTACCATCACCAGTTTGTGGGAATGTACCGTCTAGAGCACTAGGATTAGAACCACTCTGTGCAGTAGTACCTAAACCAACAGCTGTTTGAGTTTGACCACTAGTAAGGTCGAAACCTTCATTCTGTCCTGAGAAAGCAGAATCTACTTCATTGTAGAATGTTTCTGTGCCACTATTTGAAGAGTAGCGTGAACGCATTGCGAAAATAAGTCCAGTAGGACCACTCATTGGTTGAACACCAGCAAGGTCATATGCGACCAAGTTTGGCATTGAACGACGAATAAGTGAAATTAGTACAGGGTCGAAACCTTGCATTGCACCTGTTGTGGCAGCACCTAAACCTGGATCGGAACCAGATGTAGTACTGTTAGTTGGTGTTTCAGAAAGAAATTCTCTTTCCTCTCTGAGTGCTTGTTCTTGATTCTCCAGGAGTTGAGCAGTTACCAATCTACGATGGTGATCTTTGATATCACCCATACCGTCATGATCTAGGATGGGTGCCCATTTCTCCTGCAGAGCCTCTGAATTAATAGGGGCTTGCATTTAAAATTACCTCTTTAAAAGTTTTAGTTTGATCAATAATTTAAAAATTATTTTTTAGAGACTCTTCCCAATGTCTGTAAGTAGGTTTCCATAAGACTTGAATTTGTCTTAGGTGCCTCTGCCGTACCTTCTGAAATTGTTTCTGTCTTGTCTCTCTGAGTGCCAGGATTAGCTGGGAAATAAGATTCCCTTAATGTTCCTAGTTTCTCACGATAGGATTGTTCACTATCAAACTCAACATTTTCAGCAAGAGAAGCAAGTTTTTCCTTTTGGGAAAGTGCAAGACCTTCAGATACATCTGCAAGAATTACATCGGAAGTTGATTCCGCTAGTCTCTTTGTTAGAGCAACATTTTTATTAATTTGCTCGTTGAGTTTATCTTCCATTTCATCTAATTTCTCAACCATATTGTTGAGAACATCATATTTTTCTTCAGGGATTGTTACATAATGATTTTCAAAAAGACTCTTCATTCCGACTAAGAATGATTCGGTCATTTCTGTTTTAAGTCCATGTTCTACTGCGAGTTGATTTTCTTCAATCCACTCATCAGCAACGTACTCAAGATAAGCATCAGTTCTATCAGTAATTTCTTCCTTGATAGCCTCAACCTGTTCGGTTAATGATTGCTCATACTCCTTCTCAAGTTCTTCCTTAATTTCTGAAACCTTAGACTTAATTGCAGTTTCAAAAATTGTTCTTGCCCTTTCTTCAAATTCTTCAGAAAGTTTTTCGCCAGCAATAAGAGCATTGATATCTTCTTCAACATCAATCTTATCTTCGGCAGTCTCTTCTTCAGCAACTACTTCTTCTTCAGTAGTTTCTTCTTCGGCAACGATCTCCTCTTCCGTAGTCTCCTCTTCAGAAACAACCTGATCTTCAGGTTTTTCTTCTTCCTCCTTAACACCACTAGGTACAGGATCTGCTTTACCTGCTTTTTTGTTAACTACATCCCTAACTTGCGATAAAGTTTTTCCAGGTGTATTTAATTTTGCTGAATTGTCATCAGCTTTATAATTTTGTGGAGTAGGGCCGCCTAGATCTTCAACAGCACCAGTTTGACCAGGTGTTACCCCAGTTAGACTTGGCATTGGTTCTCCAGCTGCAGCATTTTTAGTTACTACGTTTTCCATTTCTTGTAAATCGGTACCAACGGACATTTAGATATTTTTAATTTAATCTGTATTTATTTATAGAACTTAAAGATTCAAGAGGAAATTATTAAATAAATCCAACTTATGTTCTTCTAATCTTTTCTGATCAACTAATGTATTAATTGTTTTTTGAGTTTTTTCAACAAGTTCTTCACGAAGTGAACCACCTTCCCAAATCCATTCTTTTCCCTCCATAATACCATTCACAAAAGCATCTGGTGCACTAGGATCTGCAACAATGTCTGCAGCAGTTGCTAACTGAAAATCTTCACCAACAACCTTACAACCATCTCGATCTTCTTTTAGTGATCCAACTCCACGAGAAGATACTCCAAGAGTAACACCTTCATTGATTAAAGATTTTGCAATCTTACCCATGGGTGTTTCAAGTAATTGTGCCTTACCAATAAAATTATTTCCCTCTTGTTTTAGTGAAGTAATTTTATGAGAAACCCTATCAAGATTTACAGTTGGGCCTTCTGGATGACCAAGTTCTCCAAGAGCACGACCCTTACCAATAAAGGATTCAGTATACCTTCCAACTTCTCTTGCAAGAGTTGCTACTGGGTACATTCTACCATTACGATTTTTGAGATCTCCTTGTAGAAAAACTCCTTCAATATACATTTTCTTTTTAGCACCCTTTCCTTCGGTGATAAATTTAACGCTTGAAATTTCTTCTGTAATAAGTTTCATTTTCTTAGTTTGTAAATCCTACTTTAGTACCCAAGCAATCAGTGCCTCCAGCAACGAAAACTACATGGGTAGGTTCTTTTTCTAAAAATTCGGTAGAGTCTGCCAAAAGAGTGAAGGTGCCAACAGTAGATCCACCTCTAGTCTCAGTAACAGTAATAACTCGATCAGTAGTGCTTGGATTAGCAAGACGAACAACAGTTGCCTCACTAAAACTGGATGCAGCAGCTACTAAAGGTACAGTTGCCTCACTTCCTTTAAGTAATATGTTCATTATTCCTCCTCTGTTGTTTCTTCTTCTGGTTCCTCAATATCAGTTTCTGGTTCTTCGTTTGAAGCACCAGCATCAAACATAGAAAGTGCTATATTTGGTTTTTGGGCATCAATTTTTGATGCTGCTTTTGTAAATAATGTATTTTTAATACCATCACTAATTTCAGCTGCAGATGCATCATTAGCTATCAAATTAACAAGTTCTTCCATTGAAAAATAAATATAATCCTATTCTTTATTTATATCTCCGCTTTCTTAGTGTCCTTTCCTAACTGCCCATTAGTAATAGCACCATCTGTTTCTAATGGAACATCTCCTAATGTATCCATCTCGCCTTCTGCTGGTAATGGTTCACCAGTTATAGGATCAATTGCATCTGGATCTGGTATAATACCATCTTTAATTTCCTGTTCGATTTGTTCATCCATTTCCACCATTTCACTATCAGTTTGACGAAGAACATTTCTACGAACCCATTCATTAGAATAAAATTTTCCAATATATGGTTCAATGGTTGCAAGTGAGCCTAAACGCTCATTTAACATTTCAGTTTGTTTTAATTCTGCAAATTGATTATCATATAAGAAATCATATTGGATATGTTCACTAATTACTTCCCAATCTTCTGGAGTAACAATATTCTTAAGAATTAATTGTGTCTTAAGCATATCCGTAAACATGTGTGCAAAACGTTTTCTTAAACGTCCTACAAACTTAGAAAACTTAAGTTCATCTCTTAAAATTTCTGATGAACGTCCTAAATTAAATCCACCTTCTGCAGCAATTCTTGATTCGGGAACACCAAGTGCTCTATAAAGTTTCTTTTGAAAATACTCAATATCAGAAAGTTCCCCAAGGTTTTGTCCACCAGGTAATGTTGTAATTTCAGTTCCTCTTCCACCTTCTCTTCTTGGTAACCAAAAATCTTCCATCATAGACATGAACTTTCTGTCATCTCTAACTTCACCAGTATTAGCATCATATACTAGTTTATTTCTATAACGACTCATTACTTCTCTAAGGTACTGCTCTGCCTTTACTTTTGGTAGATTACCAACATCAATATAAAATATTCTTCTTTCTGGTGCTCTTGATAATCTGTAAATAACAAGACTATCCTCAATCATACGAAGTTGATTAAGTGCCTTAATTGCTTTATGAAGATATGAAAGAACTGTTCCTTTATTTCTATCTACAAGACCAGAGGTTACATAAGTGATAGAATCTTTTGCAATTTTAACACCTTTATTTCCACCACTACCAGTTATCATTCCTGATGGATAACTTGGTTTTTGTGTGTAAATAAAATATTCTTCTATTTCTGGTTCTACATACTTCGCAGCACTATCAGAACCTCTGTTCATATCTAAGACTTGTTGAGATTTAGATTTCTTCTTTTCTTGACGAACATATTTCATTTTCATAGGATCAATATATCTTAGATCCTTAATCCCCTCTTGGGGTTTTTTCATATCAATTACTTTTAGATAATATATCCTACCATCAACATACCAATTTCTCAGTATCTCATGAGATTTTTTATCAAAATCTAATATTTCTTTTATATTTTTAAACTCTTCTCTAATTACTTTTTTTAATTTATCACTAGCATTTAGATTTGATAATTCAATTTCTATTGGAGAATCATATAAATCACTAACAATTGCTTCATTAATAACATCTTCAATGGCACCATCACACTCTGGATGTAATGCCATCTCACGATATCGTTTTATTAAATCAAATTCGGTTCTATAAACACCTTCTATATCAACATAGGAACCATAAAATCCACTACTAATATAATTATCAACCCCGTCCTCATTATTTTGAGGAACTGGAGATATCACAGAAGGGGATTTTTTTTCCTTGTCACCAATTGAAAATCCAAAAAGTCTTGCCATTGTATAATTGTTTTACTACTATTATAGCACTATTTATCGTATATTTTCACCACCAGCTGAAGAACTGGTTCCTTTAAATGCTTCCCACCAATGAACTTGCATTTCTACAGTGAATTCTTCTAAGGTATCAGTTGTTTCATAACTCATATCAATAGCAGAAATATTAGTTGGAAAAATATCCCAGAACTTATAAGATCTAAGAACACCTCCATCACGATCTAATTGATGAACTATGGCATCTTTTTGATAATCAGCAGGGTTAGTAATACCTGTGGCATCATCCAATTTGTTGATAGTGTTCATCCACTTTTCAAAAGCTGAACGAATTATGAAATCAGTATCATTAATTACTGTGATAGTCCATGTTTCAAATGTTCTATCTCCAGCAATTTTTAATATCCTACCTCTAAATGGAATTTCGATAGGAGCAATCGATGATGCTGGAAGTGCTGCTGCTTTAACTAAAATTCTAGCTTTTGCTAAAACTTCACTGTCTACTGCAACCGCATCTGGAAATGCTAACTCTACTTCAAATAGATTAGGTCTAGCACCACCACCGATTAATCTACTCTTAAAATCACTAATTTTTCTTAGTGGAATACTGTTCTGTTGAACTCTACTTGGCATTGTCTTTAAACCTCTTAATTACTTAAACGCTACCGATTACTTCTTCAAATGAAACGCCAGTTCTAGTGGCAACGAATGTTAGACCAATGAAGTTAATTGATCTTGCAGGCTTAATGTATATATCTGCAATGAATTCATTTGCATCAATCACAGCACCAGTGTTATTGGTTTCATCACAGATAACCACATAATCTGTAATTCCTCGTTTAGCCTGAACATCACGTAGGAATGGTTCAACAATGTTTACGAAGTTAGTTCTTGTAATCTCATCGTTAAACTCAAAGAGTTGATCTCTTGCAGCAGCAGAAATTGCATCTTCAAGGAAAATAAACAATCTACGAACGTTAATTCTATCAAAGGCAGATGCCTTAGCAAATCCAGTCTTATCACCAAATAAGATTATTCCTGCTCCAGGTTGGAAAACGACAGGATTTATTCTTGAGGAATAAAGACGATCTCTTTGTAATTTAGTTGGGTTGTATGCTAATTTAACAGCATTAAGAATTGAACCTCTTGCTGTTCCAGCAGGTGAGAACCAAGGGAATTGATTGATATCAGTTCTAGCACAAGTTCCAGCAACATCAGCGTTGAGTGGGATGTATCTGAATGTATTAGTAAATCTATCAAACATATACTTATATCCAGTATCAAATACTGCATATGAAGAAGATGTTATTGGGTCAAAGAAATTAATTACATTATCAGTAATTGTTTCATCATCTAAAATAGTTGCAGCACTTTGATCTGAAGTATCAGATATCATTGCTGCTCTATAAGGAGATATGAATGCAATCGCATCCTTTCTCTTCTCAGCAATAGCAATTAATTTAGTAGCAAGTGCTCTTGTTTCATTTTCTCCACCTTTAGAAGATCCTTGAATAAGGAAATCTACATCTACTACAGTATCATTTTCAAATAAACCATATCCATTGACACCAACAATATCATCCAGTCCAGAATCAAGTGCTCCTGTAGTGGTAAGATTCGTCTTTCCACCATAATTTAAACCACCTGCTAATTCAGAATTCAATGTACCAATACTATTAAAAATAACTCCCTCTGCATCTTTATCCCATCCACCATCACCATCAAGTGTAAATGCACCGCTATATCCAGTGGTTACAACTCCTGCTGGTTCACTTAAACCAAAAATATACTCAGAACCAGTTTGAAGATATTTTCTCCAATAAGAAGGAGAACCTACAGAGAATTCTGCATCTTTTGCTTTTGAAAGATTTAAATGTTTTTCAAGAATTGTTCCTGCATTACCAGAAATTGTTCCTTTAGCATCAATTATAACCACATGAACTTCATCAAATCTAGCACCTCTAGCACTCGCATAATCAGAGGTTCCTGGTTTCTCAGATAATGTATTCCATTTTACAGTGTTATAAGTGGTTGATGCGGCTCCACTAGTTGCAGTAGAAATTTCAAGTTCTTGTTGATCAAACCAATCCTTGGAAGATGTATAAGATGTTGAAGCATATGATGCTTCTTGACCATTAGTATGAATAGCAACACTTCCTGATGAACTAAATTTGTAAATGCTATTATAATCTTTTTGAGTTTCGGTTCCTGCAGAGGATACATGACTAAGAAATTTAACATCTATAGTAGTAGTACCTACTTTAGTTACAATACCCTTAAAGTAACCATCTATTAATTCTGTTGATCCAGCACCAACTCCAGTTTTTGAAACAACAGTACCGTCTGAAACTGCTTGAGTTACTCCATAACCAACGGCAATTGCTGCTTTAGCTTCTGGACTTGCAACATCTATTCCATCTAATATTTGATCTGCTGCACCATCAATAATTCCAATTTTAATTCCATTTGCCCAAGTTCCTGGATTTTTTGCAGCAACGGTTACTGTTGAAAGAACATTAGTATCATATCCCAATTCTTCATAATGTTCGACACTCTTAATTTTTACATTCGCAGCCTCTCCAACAAATCCATTTTTTAAACCACTATCATCTGCTCTAACAACATTTAATTGCCCACCATATGCTAGGTATGATGATGCACTATACCATGTTTCGTAGTGTTTATCTACATCATATGGTTGCCCAAATGTATTAAGCAAATCATTTTCGTTGGCAATAAGTGTAGGTTCTGCTACTGGGCCTTGTGAAAAAGGTCCTACAATTCCACCAATTTTATCTGTTGTGGGATCCACTCTTCCTATGGTTAGGTCAACTTCCCTTACCAGAATTCCAGGAGACGCTAAGTTTAACGGCATCTTAATTTACTCTCGCAATCCAAATTTATTCTAGAAATATTTATTATTTCCTTTATTTACATGCATTTTTTCATCGATAGTCCCACATATAAGAACTATCTCCATATTCATCTGTATGCCATCTATCCCCATCCTTATCAACAAAACTATCCATATCATCAAATCCATCTGAAATAAAACCAAAAGGTGCCATGTCTTGTTCTATGGCATTTTTTTGTTCTTCATATATTCTCTTTCTTACATCTTGATCAGTCATCTCTTTGAAATAATCTTGTGCGACTAACCAAGCAAATATAACTAAGCACATTGCCAAATCATCATTACATCCTTCTTCTGCCTCAAATGAATTATGTTTTTGGGAAAATGTGGTTAATTCTGAAATAATATCATAATCGCAAGTTAATATTTTATCATCCTCTAATAGAGTTTTTAAATTAGAACATCCTAATTTTTTAACAGCAGATGTCATTCTTACACCCAGCTGAGTTTTTTTACCAGAAAATCCTTGACCTACTACTTGACCATTTCTTCCCCTCATTGTAGCCATAAGAATATTATCATATTCTAAATCGTATTGAAGAATACTTGCAACCTGATCACCAATATCATTAACCTCTATTAATAAAAATGCTTGATTATACGCCTTAGCAATATCATGAATAATATTTGGGTACAACATAGGTTTTATCTCATTGTTTCTATATTTTGCTACGATTTTGTATGGAAACTCTGTTGTATCAAAAACTATAAATGCCGAATAATCATTACCAAGTCCTCGTGCAACATCAACCGTAATTATATAATTATGGTCTTTAACTGGATTTTCGTAAATATCAAGACCAGCATTTCGTTGAATGGGATTTTCATATACTAAATTTTTGAGTTTTGTTGGACTAATAAGAGTATTAACGGATCCTAAAAATTCACACTCAAACTCAATTTTAAATTGTTGTTCTGATGTGTTTGCAATTGTTTGTTCTTTCCATACAGCATCTCTACCAGGAACTTCAGACCAATGAACATCAGTGGGAACATATTCATTTTTACCCCTTTCACTATCGTGCCACATGCGATAAAAGTGATTCATACCCCTTGGGGTTGAAACTATAATAACTTTGGTTGACTGTCCAGATGTAATCGTAGGATAAACTGATGCAAAGAAATCATCGGCAATATGATTTGGAATGAATGCAAACTCATCAAGGAATATTACGTTATAAGAACCACCACGAACAGCAGATGATGAGGTGGAGTTTGCTGATATCTTAGAACCGTTCTCCAATTCTAAAGAACCTTTGTTCCAAGATATTATACCTTGTTGCATCCATGTAGGTAAATTTTCATATGCGAGTTGTAATCTACCAAGTAAATCTCTAGCCGTGGATGCTTTGTTTGCCAGAACAGCAATATTGACATTATCATTAAAAACTGCATAGTGTAAAAGATATGATATACAAGTTGTAGATTTACCTGTCTGACGAGGCATCTTACATATATTAAATCTATTTTCATGAAATCTTTTAATCAACTTCTCTTGAAAATCATACATATCAAAAGGAACTAGTCCTTCATCAAGAGAGACAATTTTTATATATTTTCTAGTAAAATATATCGGATCTGCTTTACATTTCAAAAATTCACGGATATTATCTTCCGTAAATTCTATTTGAGTATTTGCTTTTTTTAAATTAGGATTACCTAAGTAAACATCATTAGCAGACATAATTTTAATATCTAATTGATAGAATCATGATAACGTATATGTGTTATTAGTTACAAGAAAACAATATCTATTTGCACCACTTTGCATTCCTTGATTTGAAGAAGTTTCAACGTAAATGTAATGTTCTCCACTGTCACTCCCACTAGGACCAGTGCTACCAGAACTAGTGTAACCATCCCATTTGAACCAAGTTCCAGAGGAAGAGAAGGAATACACAGCTCCTCTGTCTATAACCTGATACAAAGACATTCCATTTTCAAAATCTGTAACGGCATTTGCAACACTACTGTAGCTACCAACTGCTGAATACGTTGTGCTCCACCATAATGTAGATGTACTACTACCTACTTCAACTAAACTCGTAGAACTTCCATTTATTGTCAAGCTCATATTATCTATGGCAGCATCGCCTCTAAATCCACTTACAGTTTTGTAATACAAAAATACTAGTCTTCCAGTTTCTCCAGCATAAGATGATAAATCTGCACTAGCACTTTTCCATGCACTTGTTTCATCTGATTGTTGTTGTCCAGATAAACCCATTACACCACTACCATCCGCAGTAAAAGCTAATTCATTAAGAGTGCCTCCACTTTTAGCAGTAGCATCATCAGCCTGCTGAGTCTTCCAATATACTTTCAATGCTCCCATAGTATTACCATGCATATGATATTTCCAAGTAAAAGTAGCTGTTGTAGATCCACCACCACCTCCTCCTCCACCACTCGAAACAGTAAAGGGTGGAATAGGTCCTGACATTCCAAGTAGTGATGAGATAGGAGTCATAATATCTTATGCGTAATTAACTTTATTACAAAGAGGAAGGAAAGTTGCATCGGCAGTTTTAAGTATGAAAAATGTGTATACATCATAACTACCACTTGCACCACCATCAGGAGCACTTCCCCCTAACCATTCTTCTGTAGCTGCACTACCATCTATCGTAATATTAGTAATCTTATCAGAAGTACTATCTGGTTTTATAATAACAACAACGGTGACAGAATCTCCTATTGCTAAATCATTATTAAGTCCATTAGTTGATGTAATATCGGGTGTTAAAGTACCACCATCTTCAGCAACACTATAGTATTGTACATTTCCATCATCAATATTAATTCTATCTGATGCTATATCAGATAATTCATCATTTACTACATAAACTCTTTCAGATATACTTCCCTTAACACCTAGTTTTGTTCCACTACTGGTTTGTCCTATTGCAATATGATCAGTAGAATTAAAAGGTCCTAATTGAATATCCCCATTAGCACTAACATCTATAGATGGTACACCTGATATATCATTAACAGAAAATATAGAACCTGATGTAAGATTGTTAGTTACAGAGAATAATTGTCCTTCTGAACCCTGAATTACTAGTGCTGTAGATGCTGCACCAACATCAACAGTAAGAGTCGCATCAGATGCAGTAGTAGTTCCTATTCCAACATTAGTGGATGTATTAATACCAGTAGTATTAGTTTCCCAAACTCCAGAGGCACCACCTCCTCCTCCACCACCAGTCGCATCTTCCCATTGTACAACTCCAGCTCCATCACTAGTTAATACTTGACCATCACTACCATTAGCGGATGGAAAAGTTAAATTATTAAGTTTACCACTGAATGAAGTTGCAGTAACAATTCCAGTAACATTAATACCATCACTGCTTATTGTTGTTCCACCACCAATTATTGCATCACCAATAACATGAAGTTTTGCTGTAGGATTAGTAGTTCCAAAGCCCACATATTCAGTAGAACCAAAAGGTGCTAACTGAATTGTTCCATCAGCATCAACATCTATTGATGGTACACCTGATATATCATTAACAGAAAATATAGAACCTGATGAAAGACTATTGGTTACGGAAAATAATTGTCCTTCTGAACCCTGAATTACTAGTGCTGTAGATGCTGTACCAACATCAACAGTAAGAGTCGCATCAGATGCCGTGGTGGTTCCAATACCCACATTTGTTGATGTATTAATACCAGTAGTATTAGTTTCCCAAACTCCAGAGGCTCCTCCTCCTCCACCACCAGAAATAGAAATATTACTAATTCCAGTAATCTTACCATCACTATTAACAACAATTTGAGCTACATTAGATGCATCACCATAAGTAGCCTCAGATGCACCAGTTAATCCTGTTAAGTTTGCACCAGAACCATAGAAAGTAGTGGCAGTAACTGCACCAGAAACCCATACATCAGTAGCAGTTAAAAATCCAACAGTAGAAATGCCAGTAACTTTTAAGTCACGAGTAAATGAAGAATTTGTGGTTACAATCCCAACTGCTAATGTTGATGTATTGCTAACAAGAGCATTACCTCCAGTTGGATTATTGGTTCCAATACCAACATCCCCACTTGACATGATGCGAACTCTTTCATCATTTGCTGTTCCAAATACTAAGTAATTAGAAGCAGCATTAGCAGTGATATATTGATCGTAATCACTTGTTAAAAATATTTTTTTGTCTGTGGAATTTAAGTGAATATCTCCTGTTGTCGTTGTTGTACCAGAAACCCATACATCAGTAGCAGTTAAAAATCCAACAGTAGTAATACCAGAAGTTACCTCTAATCCACCAGCAGCAATACTAGCACCACCGCCAACCACCACAACACCACTTCGTGCAGTAACTACTCCTAATGAATCAACGTTTGTTACATCCTCATATGTAAGAACTCCAGTGAAGGTGGCACCAACTCCTACCAAATTACGTATTGTAATATCAGGAGTACCACTTAATCCAGTAGCAGTACCAGTTAAAGTTCCACTTAAGGTTGTAGCAGATACAGAATTAATATTAGTTATATCTGTTGAATTATCTCCAACAATATTCCCATTCGCAGTTATATTATTTGTAACCGTTAATGAATCTAGAGTTCCAACAGAAGTTATGTTAGGTTGTGCTGCAGTGGTAATAATACCACTATAAACACTAGAAGTTAATATTCCAGTAGATGGATTATACATTAATCCAGTATCAGATTCTGGGCCTTGAACTCCAGTTGCCCCATCTACAAAGATTGGATATACTGTTTCATCTGTAGAATTATTTGCCTGAACTGTAATATTATTGGCATTTGTTACATTGGTATCAGAAAAATAATGACCTAATAATGATCCTTCAACAACTTCTATTTGGAAAGAACCAGACCAATCTATTGATGATCCACCTGTTGAAGTAGTAGAAACATTATATACAAGTTGAAAATAATCATTTTCTTCACATGATAATATACCAGTGATAGCACCACTTCCAACATTAGTATATCCAGAACTCTCAAATTCATGAAATATACCACCCTCGTTAGTATAGATTTGGGTTCCATTTTTCCTTATAAGCCAAACATTATTAACAGTACCTGAATCTTTACTAAGAGTTATTGTAAATCTAACTTTTGATACACCTGCTGGTATAACAAATCTACCATTAGTGGAATTATAGAAGGAATTTGTATCTATAGTAATACCATCATAATCATTTTGATCTACATTATAATAAGAACCCGCTCCTGCAGGAGTCATATCACTGAAATATATTCTGGCACCAACAAATCTAATTGAGGATCCAACAGAGACTGTAGCAATTTCATCATCGGAAACTGTGACATTGTTTGCAGAGGCAAAATCTATAGTTTTTGCATATCCAACAAATACTCCACCAGATTGAATACCAACACTTCCTATTCCACTACCACCACCAGATGATTGTTCTACCCAAGATAAACCAGTTCCAGTAGAACTTAATACTGAACCTGCAGCACCTACTTGACTATTACCATCGGCAATTTGGGTGGCAGTTAGAACACCGACACTGTAAATACTCTTACTATTACCATCTAAGTCTCCACCTAACTGAGGTGTAGTGTCACCAACTATATGAGTTACGATACCAGTTAAAGATGTATAAGGATAATTTGTGGCGTTTGTTAGATTAAAAGCTGGGGTTGCACTAGTCCCACCTAAATCTAATGTTATTCCACCATAAGAAACACTCTTATTATCTAAAGCAGCATTAGGAATAGAGTTTAGTGTTGCACCAGAACCACTAAAACTAGTTGCAGTTATGATACCACCACTAGCAGTGATAGCAGTTCCTACTTTTAATATATCTCCACTAAAACTAGTCGCAGTTATGATACCACCACTAGCAGTGATAGCAGTTCCTACTTTTAATGTATCCCCTACTGTTCCGATACCACTTATACTTAATGCGGTTCCGACTATTTTTGTTGCAGTTATGATACCTGCATTAACTACTTGTCTACTATCATCAATAATAGTGGAATTTGAAATCTTAATTGCCATCTTACCGTCTTCGTGAAGTCACTAGGTATTTTTTAATATTTATCATTCATACCTCTGTTTAGTTGCATCAAAGTTTAGTTTCAATTCTGCTTGTGATAGTGCTCTACTATAAACTAAACCCATAGAAACATCTCCATCAAAATATCTACTTCCACCATTATTATCTTGACCAATGGTAAATTCTCCAGCAGCATCATATGGAAAAGTTCCTGAATTATGAGTCGTTGTATTAGTTCCTGATGAAATTGTTCCATCCAATTTAAACATATAAAGAGTTGCTGCAGATGAAGTTACACTAACAGCACACATAACCCATTCATTATTAGGAATGGTAATACTTGCATCAAAATTCCAAGAAGCACTCTGATCTTCCCAATTATATCTTAATTCATCACCACTATATACATTAAAATTAAAACACTGACTTGCTGGACTAGTTTGTCTACCAGATATTGGAGAAGCCCAAGTATCTTGAGTTCCATCTCTCTTTATCCACGCACTTATTGTGAGAGGTGGTATACTTACTTTTGCACTACCAGAAAAACTTACTGACTCATTACTTCCATCAAAAGTAAAATAACCAGATACACCAGAAGTATGATTGGAAGCAGTCATATTTGTTAATGTTCCAGTAAAACGCTTACCACTTAAATCATTCCAAGTGGTTCCACTACCAGAATAACTTTTGGTATTTGCTGCATCTGTACAGAAAAAAAGACTATCAGTAACTATTTTAGAAATATTATATTCTGTTGCCATTATAATCCATACCTCCCTTTAAGTGCATCAAAATTTTGTTTTATTTCTGCTGCTGATAATCCTCTATTATATACATTACATACTGAAATATTTCCTTTATATGCTTCACCACCTGTGCCACTATCCGCATTTCCAATAGTAAAATCTCTTGCTTGTATACTTGCACTACCAACAGAAGGATTAGACACAAATATACCATCAAAATATGCTGAACATGTTGATCCATCCCATGCAATAACAACTTCATGCCATTCAGATGTTAATGTTCCATCAACAATACTATCAGCATCCCAACTTCCTCTTATTGATGTTCCTAAATTAGTTCCCTCATAAGCAACCCATAGATTACCAGAACCACCAAATCCCCCTGCTTTTGAAAAAAGAGCATTTTTACCAGTATCAGATACATCAGGTTTAAACCAACATGAAACTGTATAATAATAATTAGCAGCTGCATAAAATTCATATGCAGATGAATTTAAACTTGTTGGAAACACAACATCATCATTACTACCATCAAATACAATACTTCCACCATTATCAGAAGAAAAACTAGGAGACCCATATATTGTTCCATTAAAACCATTACCACTTCTATCAGTCCAAGTTGCTCCAGTACCAGGATAACTCTTAGTATTTCCTGCATCTAAACACAATACAAGATTATCAGTAACTATTTTAGAACTATTATATTCTGTTGTCATTATAAGTTATACCTCCATTTCATAGCATCATAATTTTGTTTAGCTTCTGATGCGGTTAAAACTTTATTATAAATTCTACATATTGCTATTTTACCATCAAAAAATCTATCATTATATGATGACGATGATGTATTATCAACTAAACAACCTAAAAGTCTATAACTACTATCATAACCATAGTTACTAAAAGTTCCTGTTGATGAGTCAGTTTCTTTTTGAAGTCCATTTAAATACAAAACAAATCCATCACTAGTATCATAAGTTGCTATCACATTATACCACCTATTATTTTCAATACTATCGGCACCACTTCCAACTGGACTATCCCAAGAACCCCCTATATTAATCCGTATACTCACTTCTTTATCATCATCAGTATCACCAAACAATACAAAAAAGGCACGATCTCCACCACCAAAAAGCGTTTGAGAATACTGAGAGGTTGCTCCATTAGCAGGTAAATTATCAGCCTTAAACCAAAACTCTATAGTAAAATTGCTAGATCCATTGAATAAAGTATCATTAATATCACTATCTCCTGTGTAGGCAATTTTGGCATTATCATTCGTTCCATCAAAATCAAAAAATCCTTCACTATCAAAAGTAGCACCATCTATTGTTGCATTATCACTATTTCCGAAACCACTTAAATCATTCCAAGTTCCACTACCAGAATAACTTTCAGTATTTTTTGCATCCAAATAAAATATAAGACTATTATCTTTTACAATATTTGGTCCTGAATGACAAGCCATTATAATCCATACCTCCCTTTGTGTGCATCATAGTTTTGTTTTACTTCTGCTGCTGATAATGCTTTTCCACCATATACTCTTACTTGGGAAAGTTTACCACCAGCAACCGCAGAAGCTAAATTATCAGGCTTCATTAATTCAAATGAATTATTAGTCCCTATAGCACCAACAGTGCTTGAAGAAGTCTCCACCAAAGAACCATTTAAATATAATCTAGTTTTATTATCACTTCGGTCTAAAGTAAGCACTACACAATTCCAGTTATCTGCCCAAAATGAAGTGCTATAATTAGGAGTAAGATCTACATTAGTGCTACCATAAGTTGTTCTTGCTTCCACATTTCCACTATCAAATAACAATAATATGAAAAATGATTCACTGTTGCTTCTCCAACCACCAATATGTCTGTAACCAGTAGTATCAGTAATCTTACACCATATTTCAAGACTACCACCATTATCATCTATATTATCAATACTAAAAGAATCATTAGTTCCTTGATCATTTGAACCATCAAAAACTATACTTCCACCACCATCAGTGGAATCAAAAGAAGGTCCACCTGTAAGTGTTATATCATTACCACCAAGCATATCGCTCCAAGTGGTATCACCATCAGAATAACTCTTGGGATTTGCTGCATCTAGGTATAATACAAGATTATCAGAAACTATAGGTAAAGAAGAATGTATGAGTGCCATAATGTTATTCCAATTTAGAAATTCTTTCTTCAAGATTATCTATATGAGTTTGTTGTTCCTTAACTGCTTCTATTAATAAACCAATTAATCCATTATAATTAACCGTTTTTGGATCATCTCCCTGAACTAATTCTGGTAAAATATTTTCTATTTGATCGGCAACAACACCAAGTGCTGGTTTATTATCATGTTTCCAATTAAATGATACACCCTCAATCTGTACAACCTTGGCAAGTGGATCATCAATGGGTTGAATATTAATCTTGAGTTTTATATCAGATGTGGAGTTAAAGTCAGTTGCAGTTATGACACCAACACCATGTATTCCTTTAGAATTAAGATCTAAATATCCTCCTAACTGAGGTGTAGTATCACCGACTATATGAGTTACAATGCCTGTTAAAGATGTATAAGGATAATTTGTAGCATCTGCCAAATCAAAAGCTGGTGTTGCATCACTTTCACCTAATGCTAGACTTATACCACCATAAGATACTGTACTGTTTGTTAACTTACCATTTTCGATAGACCCTGCTAGTTGTGCATTAGTTATCTGTCCTGATAAATTAGTGGTGGCTAAATCACCGTAAAAAGTAGTTGCAGTAACGGCACCAGAAACCCATACATCAGTAGCAGTGGCAAATCCAACTGTTGTAATACCCGAAGTTACATTTAATCCACCAGCAGCAATACTAACACCACCACCAACCACCACAACACCACTTCGTGCAGTGACTAAACCAACTGAATCTATATTAGTTACATCATCATAAGTTAGTGTACCACCGATTGATACATCACCACTTACACTTAGAGAAGTTAATGTACCTAATGAGGTGATATTAGTTTGAGCAGCAGTTGTCACTGTTCCTGCAGTCGTTGCAGTATCAGCATTACCAGTTAAGTTACCAGTAACATTACCAGTTAAACCACCTACAAATGTAGTTGCAGTTATAACACCAGCATGAGCAGTGATAGCAGTTCCTACTTTAAGAGTGTCGGTTACGGTAGTAATACCACTTACTGATAGTGCGGTACCAACTATATTTCCTACTATAATATCTGGAGAATTAATTAAACCTTTTGCATTTGTGGATGTTGATATAGTACCCGTTACAGTAGTACCATCAAATGTTAAATTAACACTTCCACCAAAAGAACCACTATTATTAAACTGTATTTGAGTATTAGAACCTCCAGGTGTTCCTCCAGATGATTGTTCTATCCAAGATAAACCAGTTCCAGTAGAACTTAATACTGAACTTGCAGCACCAACCGATCCATTACCATCGGCAATTTGAGTAGCAGTTAGAATACCAACACCATAGATACTCTTATTATTACCATCTAAGTCTCCACCAAGTTGTGGTGTAGTGTCACCTACTATGTGAGTTACAATACCAGTTAAAGATGTATAAGGATAGTTAATAGCATCTACCAAATCAAAAGCTGGTGTTGTATCTTCTCCACCTAGTGCTAGAGTTATATCACCAAAAGATACGGTGTTGTTTACTAACTTATTATTTTCGATAGATCCTGCTAGTTGTGCATTAGTTATGCTTCCTGATAAATTACTGGTTGCTAAACTACCATCAAATGTGGTGGCAGTTATAATACCAGCATGAGCAGTGATAGCAGTCCCTACCTTTAAGGTATCTGATATAGTTGCAATACCAGAAGCTACCTCTAATCCACCAGCAGCAATACTAATACCAGCACCAGCAATAACGTGTATTCCTTCTCTGGCAGTTATAATACCAATAGAATCTACATTCTTTACATCATCATATGTTAATGTTCCACCAATAGTCACATTTCCATTAAAATTGGCACCAGCAGCAGTTACAATACCTGTAAAGTTAGCACCACCACCAGCACTTACAACTTCAACATCACCTGAAGAAATTGAACCAGTATCAGCATTTAAAGTAATAGAAGCAGTACCAATAGTAAGAATACCAGTAATTCTAGCATTTCCTTCAACAACCAATGCATTATCAGGATATAAACCACTTTGAATAATAGTTGTTCCAATACCAACTCTTCCTAAACTATATGGGCCATCAACACCTTGTATCCATGAATTTCCATCAGCATTTGATCCAAATGTAAATTTCTTTAAACTATCGTCATATCTTAAATATCCACCATCATAAGTTGATGCATTAGTAGCAATACCAACAATATCATCAAGATACTTTAACCGTGTTTCACCACTACCACCCAGTGTTGCTAATTGTTGTTGAACACGACTTACAAATATTCTATAATGATCTTGTAATTGATCAAGAGTAACATATTTTTTATTAAGTGGGGTTAATGGATCTGAATTATCGGAATCTGGTGTTATGTTAATAAGACCTTCATTTAAAAATTCTTTCTCATTAAATTTCTCAAATATTTCTTCAAGATATTTAACTTTCTTAGAAAGTTGAATATTTTTTTCTTCTAATTCATCTAAATTTAATTTATTAACTACTGTTTTAAATTCTTCATGAAAATAATAAAAATCATTTCTAATATCTTTTTTAACCTGTAAAAATTCTTGATTTTGTTCTTCTAAATTTTCTTTTAAATTTTTCTTACTTTTAGTAATTTCAATTTCTAAATCAGAAATTTTATTCTCTATATTATTTTTATGATCTTCATAAACTTCTAAATCTTCATTAATAGATATCTTTAGATTTTTAACTTCTTCTGCATCAATTGATGATTTTATTTCAGATTCTAAAATATATTTTTTATATTTTGGTGCCTCTACATCAACAAAATTATTAATTTTTTCTGCTAGATTAGAAACATTAGATTTTATAGTGGTAAGAGTTTTTTCATTAATACCAGTTACATCATTTTTTAATTTAATAATACTCTCTTCAAGTAAAAAAGTATATCCCATCATTGAATTATCAAGATCTTCTTTTTTAATAAAATCTTGTATTTCAGACTTAATATCTTCTACATATTTTATAGTATCTGTTAAATTATCTAATTTATCTAAATTATTTTTATAAGCACTAAAAGCTTCAGAAAAAGACTGTAATTCTGGTCTTTTTACTAATTCGTGAATAGTATCATCTGATTTATCATCCTCACGAAAAAAATCTGAAGGTTTCTTTAGTGCCATTATTTAATTTTTTTTATTATCAGTCTGTGTATTATTATTTAGAAACCCTTTTTTAAGTAATTTTGAGAGTTCTGATGTAGAACCAACAAATAAAGAATTATTAGTTACATTATTTGGTTGTTTATTTATTTGATCATCAACATCCTTTATTTTCTTTTGAAGTTCCATTAATTTATCAGTTGTATCAGCAACTGATTTAATGATTTGACCTGCAACTTCATATGCTCTTGGACTTGCACTTTCACCTGCAAGTTCCATTATACCATTAAGAGATTCTTGGCCTTTTTCAATTAAGGAATATAAGTTAGCACGAGTATAATCATAATCTTTTTTAACATCATCACTTGTATTTTTTAATTTATCTTGTTTTTTAACACAATCATTTTCAGGTATATTGCTAACCTCAATAGCATTAGTTGTATTTAATGCTTCATCAATGGGATCATAATTAGACATAATTTAAATATCCTTTCCTTGTGTTGGACTATAAGTTTTATTATCTGAAAATTGCTCCCAAGTCTCACTAAAACCAAAATCATCAGCAGGGCCAGCATCAGCAGGAACTGGGGTTGCAGTATATCTCATTTCTCTTTTAGCTGTCTTAGTATTAGTATCTGTGTATAAATCAGTTTGAACTTTCTTAATAAGACCACTTGTAGATTCTGCAATAGGACCAAATAGATATGTTTTTGCAGTAAAATTCAATGTATATATCAACGCTCTTCTTGTAGAAAAATCTCCTTCATAATCATCTTGAAATGCTACATTATCTAAAATTAAAGGGATATCTCTTTTTTCTCCGATTGATTTTACCAAATCAACAGTTAATGTAAATGCTGGTTGAAAATATGGTAAAATTTGTTCTACTATTTGTAATGCATCATCATTTAATTTAGTGAATATACTTAATTCAAACCCAATATTATAAGGAACAGGCATATAAACTTTCTTTAAATTGGTTCCATCAGATGCTTTAAACGTTTGAGTTACACCTGCTTTTCTACTAGGATCATAACTAACAGAATTCATTTCAAATGACATTCTTGGTAATGTAGTTTGAACTGGTTTATTTAAATCTGCTTGTTGTTCTAATCTTGCAAGAAATTTTTGAGCAGGGCCATAAGACAGTGGAATATTAAGTTCACTATAATCTTCACCAGAAGAATTTTGATGTTTAATACTTATATCGTTAAAAACAGTACCAAAGGAAATGATAGTTTTTCTAATTATTTCGTGATAGTAATAAGTTCCAAGCATCAATATGTACCAAATGGATTTGATTCACTAAAGTCGAGAATTGCATCAGCCTCTGACTCTATATCATCGTTCTGTGCATATTTATCTGCGAACTCAGCTGTCTCAATATAATCAACAGTGTATTTTGATTCAGAAGTAGATCCTATTGCAACATCTCCAGATACAAAATTACCATTAGTTGATCCTAATTTGAGAATATTAGTATCTTTATCCCAACTCTTAACTCTACCTTTAGCACCAGAAACAGATCCAGTAACAATTTCATTAAATTGATATGCACCAGAACCAGTTAATATTGGGGGTGGGGCAATTGTGGCAATTCCTGTTGCAGAGGTATATCCAATACCTGCATCAGAAATAAGTATCTGGGAAACAGTATTAGCAGTGCTGACAAGTGCTCTTCCTACAGCAGTACCAATACCAGACGTTGGTGTATTGAAGTATACTATAGGTTCTGTAGGATATCCACTACCACCATCAGTAATTGTTATTGTTCCAATACCAGAACCAGAAGTAACTAATAATGCAGTTGCTGCTGCTCCAACACCATGAGTAGTTGTTACTCCATTTGTTTGAGTTGTTGTTGCACTCACTATGGTAACAGTTGGAGTTTCAGTGTAACCAGAACCTGAATTTGTTAATAAAATTTCTTTGACAGAATATACGTTACTTACATTTGTGGTTATTGCAACAGCAGTGGCATTTACTCCTCCTGCAGGTGCAGTACTAATTGAAACAGTTGGAGTTTGTGTATAATCATAACCATCTTGATTTAAAATAATATTTCTAAGATATCCTGACGTTGTAGTTACACCAAGAGTTGCTGTAGATCCTACGGAAATTAACTGTAATGATGTTATATAACCTTGATCTACTAATAGATCATCAATCTCATTACTTGTGGTACTAAGTTGATCCCAACCACCCATTTCATCTTCAAGTTCAAAGAGTTCACACTGTAATTGATAAACATAATTCTTACCTAATTGATAAAAAGGTTTTTCATGCTCTACAAATTTAACCTCAAAAATTCTTTTACCTAATGGAAAATATATTAAATCTCCTTCACGAGGTCTAGATGAAACCTCTATTTCACTAGAAGGTTGTGCCAAAAAAGGTGCAATAAAATCTTCAAATCTTTCTTTTGATATAGTTACTACTAATTCATCTTTTAAACTCATTCCAAACTTGGTCATGATATCACCAGCACCAGTATAACCTTCATAGGTGTTGACATATGCTTCTATGGCAAAATTATCATTGAAAGTTGAAGATTCAAGTTCTCTAAAAATTGTATCTTTTTTAACTATTTTTCTTGGAAGGTATGTTACTTCCACACCAAAAATTTTTAACTGTTCATTGATTAAATCTTGAACTAGTCTTTGTTCACTTTGAGACCCTTGTAGAAAATAAGAATTAAGAGCCATAATACTATCCTATCATATCTAGAGGTGGTAACTCATATTCAGAAGACATTTTTTCCCTGATACTTTGAATTTCACGTTCAGCATCTTCATATATTTCTCTTCCATTTAATTCAATACCACCAGGAAGTTTAACACCTCTAAATTTAATTAAATTTTGACCCCATTGACGTTTTATTAATTGTGTGAGATATCTTTTAAGAAAACTGTCATTAAATACACCACTAAATTGATTAGGATCTAATGCCCTATGACAATCAATGACAAAATAAGTATCAACAGATTGTGCTGACCAGTCAATATCCAAATATAATCTATCTTGTCTTTTATTAAACCTTATTTGTTTATCAGTTGTTAGTAAAAAATCAATATCTTCTAAGTATGATTTTACCATAGAATATTGAAGAAGTTCTATTGAATTAAAATAATACAAATCATTTAAAAATAATTGATATTTAATACTAAACATACTACCAGA
>Ga0209232_1000247_pt1 | contig 34436 bp, 40 predicted proteins | sample ETNvirenome_2_60_FD_184066 | JGI IMG/M metagenome (GOLD analysis project Ga0209232, IMG submission 184066) | Marine viral communities from the Pacific Ocean - ETNP_2_60 (SPAdes) (version 2) | ecosystem: Environmental > Aquatic > Marine > Oceanic | place: Pacific Ocean | collected 2013-06-22
AAATGTTGTTTCTTGGTGGAAGATGGGCGACGACGAAGACATAGAAGGTTCAGGTGGAATTAAAGATTATGTTTCTGGACATCATGGAACTTTAACTAACGGCGCCGCAATTATTGATGAAACTGGACTTTCTAGCGATACCCTGGATTCGTTGAAAACTGATACCTCTGGTAGTTTGGGCATAGGAATCGAAAGTCCCGATGAAACATTGCATGTCTATGGTAGCACAAAACTTGAAGGACCATTAATCCTAAAAGAAAGAACATACGACCCAGATAATCCAGCAGAGGGAAGTACCGTAATATGGATGTCTAATGGGCATGGTTCAGGCGACGACGGAGATATTATGATGAAGATTACCGCTGGTGGTGCCACAAAGACTGTTACTCTAGTTGATTTTAGCGCCTCATAGATTCAGGCTTATCACTATTTAATATGTTATGGCAGGATTAAAAGACATTGGTAGGAGAAAAATATCCGTAACCAATATTAGTTTCAAAACAGTTAGTGATATTACAGGAAGTCTCAGTGTCGGAGGGTCTGTCTTCATCACAAGTTCTGTCTCTTCTTCGTTTGGAAATATACATACACTATCGGGATCTACTTTTAGAGCCAACAGACTCATTACAAATAGGATCGAAACAAATCAAATATCTGGATCAACACTGACATTCAATACAGTGAAGTTTCATTCTCTATCTGGATCAACTGGCATTGTTCATAACTTATCATCCTCAACCATGAATGTTAATGACCTAAAAACAAACAGAATCGAAACAAATCAAATATCTGGATCAACTGGCACTGTCCATAACTTATCATCCTCAACCATGGATGTTAATGACCTAAAAACAAACAGAATTATTGCAAACGATATTAGAACTACATCTTCCATTACACAAGCATATGGACAGTACGTTAATTCATTTACAGAACATGCCAACAGTAATCAAAATACATATTTTGGATTATCCGTTGCAATGAAAGACGCAACTACAGTATACGTAAGTGCAGATGAAGACTCAGTAGCGGGTATCGGCAGGACTGGTGTTATCTATAAATTTAACTACACGCCAGATAGTTTGGACAGTGATGGATCACCTTGGGTGCAAGACACTAATTTCAGATTAACAGCAAGTGATCTTGGAAAGGGAATGGAACAACCGACGTATGCGAATTACGGTAAGGTTATCTCGGCCATGGGTAACTATGTTGCAGTATCCGCCCCGAACGCGTGGGCGGGAGGGAGATCCAACGTAGGTAAGGTTTATGTTGTAAGAGAAACTGGAGATGCATATAGAACAGAGAAAGTTTTAGTGGTTTCGGGTACAGCAGGGGATCAATTTGGTATTACATTATCACTGGCCAATAACGGAACATCTTTGGCGGTTGGTACTCCGCTTTCTGGTGCTGGATCGGGACTTCCTAACAATAAAGGTAGAGTGTTCGTATACAGAAGTGGAACAATGTCAAACGATTGGGGACTAGAGGCGACCTTAGACCCTTCTGATGGTGCTGATCAAGATCACTTTGGTCACGGTCTTAGTTTTTCTGGGTCTTATTTGGCAGTTGGAGCACCAGGTCACAACACTACTCATCCAATACATGGAAGTAGTACGGGTCAGGCAGGTGCTGTGTATATATTTAATTCATCAAGCGCTGCTGGATGGGCTGAGGTTACCAAATTAACATCCTCACATGTTCTGTACAATGCTAATTTCGGACGATCAGTTAAACTCATAGACGATAATAGAGTTATTATCGGAGAGACGGAGGGGTGGAACCACAATCATCTCGGAAAGACAGGATCTGTGCATATCGAAAAGTTTTTTGAAACAGGTACAAACAGACAGAAGAATTTGCAAGTATTAAGAAATCCAGTTACTGGTGAGAATAACTATTATGGTGCATATGTTGCGTCATCGGGTAGTGGGCAATATATTGCAGTTTCTAGACCGATTGGTGGAAATGATACTGGCAATGATAGCACTTCTGACGAAGGCAATAGAGCAGTTTTATACTATGCAAGTGGTGCAACTAGTTGGACACTAAATCAAACATTTACCAGAGACACTACTATGGCGACTTATTATGCCAACACACCAGGGACCTGGGTAAAAAACCACATCACACCTCACGCAAACCCCTGGACACCCTTGGACATGGTCGGAACAACTGTGATTCACGGGATCCCAGGAGCGTCTGATTCTAATTTTCACGATACAGGTGGTTCTCCATTTGGTTACAATTTTGGAGAATTCAGAGTTTGGCAACTCGTAGAAACAGGTGCGTCATCAGGAACGATATCGGGATCTAGCGGGGAATTTCACCACCTAACTGCAAGTAGAATAACCACAACTGGAAAGGTAGGAATTAAAAACTCTAGTCCAACATATCCCTTGGATGTAACAGGAGATATCAACGCTTCAGGTGATGTAAGATCAGGCGGGTCCGCTCTGACTTCTGATCAGAGACTTAAAGAAAATGTCACAGACCTGAATCCTGTATTAGACTCAATAAATCTCCTAAACCCAGTCAAGTTTGACTGGAAAAAGGGCGCTCGTACTGGTAGACTCAACAACGATAGATATAGACTCAACGATGTTGGATTGATTGCACAAGAGGTGTCGGGCGTATTTCCAAGTTTGGTATCAGAGGGCGAAGATAGAGATAGAACTTTGGGGTTGAATTATTCTAAAATGGTAGCAATATTGACTAAAGCGGTTCAAGAACTGAATGACAAGGTTGTTGTTTTAGAGAATATCATTTCTGGATCAAAAAAATAAAAACTACTTGTGGTATACTTTCTCTATAAGGAGAAACAATGTTTGATCAATATTGGGGTGAAGCTTCAGAGCAAAAAACCCCACAAAAAAAAACTATAACCAATTCACAAAGTGAATCATCTAATTCAAGTAATGATGATTTCAACTCGGTAGAAGTACAGGATAATAAAATATTTTTTTACTCTGGAGTCTCTAGACCGAAAGTATTAAAATTGAATAAGGCAATAAATAATTTAAATTCAACCTCGGCACTGAGGAGGGAATCGCACGGTATTGACATTCCAATTAGAATACACATTAATAGCTATGGTGGGTCGGTATTCGCTGGATTCGCCGCCGTTGATTATATTAAAAATTCTAAAGCAGAAATACACACCATTATAGATGGTTGTGCTGCTAGTGCAGCAACATTAATGTCCGTGGTGGCTGATAAGAGATATATGCACAGAAATTCTTGTATGTTGGTTCACCAATTGTCTGGCGCAATGTGGGGCAAGTTCGCTGCTATGAAAGATGACATGCAGAACTCTGAAATGTTAATGGAAAAAATAAAAAAAATTTACAGAGAACACACAAGAATTCCAGAAAATGTACTAGAAGATATTCTTCAACATGACCTCTGGTGGGAAGCGGAAAAGTGTCTTGAGTATGGATTAGTTGACGAGATAATTTAATGCCAATATATTCGTACGAATGTCAGAATTGTGGCCACGAAACACAAGAAATATTATCATTTTCTAATTCAGAAAAATATTTACAAACAGTGTGCCCTAAGTGTTTAACAAAATCATTTAAGAAAAAGGTCAACAACACTTCGTTTAAATTAAAGGGCAAAGGATGGTATAAAGATGGATACTCAAGAAAAACCTAAAGTTAAAAAAAGAAGGCCTAGAAAAAAACCACCAAGACAAGAACTAACACTAGATCAGGCGAGGATACTTTTAAAAAACTCAATAGGCGACATCAAAGGCATAAATATAAATTGGAATGATTTGCGTCGTGTAAGCTCAGATAAATACATCTTTCAAATAACTGTTGACAAACTTAGTATGAAAGTCTTGAACAAACTTCAAGAAATGCCATTAGTAGAGGATGTTTACTTTTTTGCAAAGGTTGGAGCAGGACAACACGGTATTAATTTATTGTTTAAAATACACGTTGTTTTTGAGAAACTGTAGGTAAGTACGTATGAAAAAATATGATAATAGAATTCAAAAATTGAAAATCGATATTGAAGAATTGGAAATAAAAATTGCTCAAGCTGTTCATCAAAACAAAAGCGCCCGCGCAAAGAGGTTGAACATGATTCTTGAAAAAGAAAATAAGAAACTTGAAAGATGGTTAAGGATCTAGTTGATCATTTAGATACTTTTTAAGATGTTTGTATCTTATACTTATGGCTAAGTGAGGAAATTCTACATTTGCAGCAAATATCAAACCTACCAACTCACCTTTAGAATTTAAAACAGGAGATCCAGAACTGCCACCTGTTGCAGGCACAGTTAAAAGATCATGATATTTGCCAAGCGGTCCACTGTAGTATCCCGATAACAGTGGCACTGTTGGTGGGTGAAAAAACCCTGTAGGCGCTGCAACATTATAAACTTTATCGCCAATCTTTGGTTTCGTTAATGATATTTGCAATGCTGGCATTTTAATTCGCTTACCTTCAAGTATGCATAGATCTAACTCATTACCATTTAGATATTCTTCAGGTATATTCTTAACAGTCATTGCGTAATATTCGTCTTGTATGTTTTGAACTCTAAATTCCATTTTAACGTGAGTAATGAACTGCTTTAGAGTATCATCAACTTCAGCGTTACAGACGTGACCAGCAGTTAGTACATATGTCTTATCAATACCTTTGTGCCTTATAACACTACCCGACCCAACAGAGTAAAAAAAGTCACTTTTACACTGAGACATTTTTTCACTGTCATCGGAGCAAATTTCAATTGTCATTTTTGTATGTACTTTGACGAATGATTCCCTGGGAAACTTCGGCCCACCAATAGAAATGCAAGAATTTGCAAAAAAAAGTGATAAAAACAAAAATAAAATTTTAATAGTATTCAAATTATCCACTATACTAAGTATAACGAATAAAGAAATATTTTTTTATAAAGGAGAATCTCGTGATTGAAGCAATAGTACTAGTAGGAACTCTACTTTGTATAGATGTTGGAGAGAGAACTATTTGTCAAAACAAAAACATACCCTCAAGTAATGGTAATTATTTTTCAAAAACAGTTACCGAATGGAAAAAAATACCCTCAGAAACTAATTATAATAGTAATGAAGAGGTGAAATTTGAACAAAAAAACATTTGTCCTGGACACTAATGTCCTTTTAACTGATAGTAATTCAATTTTTAATTTTGGAGATGCGGACATTGCTCTGCCCTTGAAAGTGCTTGACGAAATAGACAAGCATAAAAAAAGACAAGACTCCGTTGGCATGCATGCCAGAAACATTATTAGAAAACTAGACGAACTTAGATCGCAAGGTAACTTGTTTGAAGGTGTTGACCTAGAGAGTGGAAGACTGTATGTAAAAGGGTTTGACCCATTTCAACTTCCAGATGACCTAGACGTGGAAAACCCAGATAATCAGATTATTGCAACTGCACTAAGTTTAAAGCAGACTAGTAAAAAATCAAAAATAATTTTAGTGTCTAGAGACATTAATATGAGAGTAAAGTGCGATGCTTTATCTATAGAATGCGAAGATTACTCCAATGATCAAGTTGTTGATGACATAGAGGGTTTATATACTGGATTTATTGAACATCTGGTTGATGATCAGATCATTGATTCAATATATAAAGATGAAGATGTTTTTTTAGACAAAAGTGACGCTTTTCTTCAACCCAATCAATTTATTATGTTGATCAGTAATTTTAATGATAAAAAAACTGCACTCGTAAGATTTGTTAGTTACGAAAGACCTTTAAAGAAAATAGATTCGATTAAAAAGGGAATATGGGGCATAAGACCTAAAAATAAAGAACAAAACTTTGCATTGGACCTCCTAATGAATCCAGATATACCCTTAGTTACAATAATTGGTAAGGCAGGTTCTGGTAAGACCTTATTAGCACTTGCCGCAGGTTTACAGCAGTGCTTTGGCGCGACGGCAAACGACTCACACTACTCCAGAGTGATTGTAACTAAGCCTGTTGAACCTGTGGGAAAAGACATTGGTTTCTTGCCAGGCACTATGGAAGAAAAAATGTTACCCTGGCTTGCCCCGATTCAAGATAATTTAAAAAATCTCATGGGAAATGATAAACTGACTTTAGATATGTATATAGATGAAGGTAAGATTGAGATCGAGGCAATGACATTTATAAGAGGGCGCTCGATTGCTAATGCATTTATCATAATTGATGAAGCGCAAAACATGACAAAGCATGAAATCAAGACAGTGTTGACTCGTGTTGGAGAGGGTACTAAAATTATTCTAACTGGAGATATTGAGCAGATAGACAATGTTTATCTTGATGAAACAACAAACGGACTCACATACGTAATAGACAGATTCAAAGAACAGAACAGTTCAGGACACATCACTTTACTCAAGGGTGAGAGATCTAAAGTTGCAACTCTCGCTGCCCGTCTACTTTAAAAGGAGGTATCTATATTGGAAGATTTAACAAAAGAACTATCTATGCTAAACAACACAGCAACTTCTGATAATGAATTGAAAGAATACATTGTAAATTATGTTGGTAGAAAAAAAGACCCTGAAGATGAGCAGGTGACAGTTGGTATGATAATTGATGTATTATCTGAAGACTTTCCTGAACTTGTACTTTGTTTGTCTGAAGAAAATTGGGTTAGAGGTTATCAGCAAGCATTAGTTGACGTTGAGCCTCAACAGGAATGAAGGAATATATCAAACAAAAAAACCTAACTCCAGGAAACATGTTTAGCGTTAGTGGCATCGCTGTTGTTGTAAAAGACGAACTAAACTATGAAATGAATTTATCTGATCTGACGGATTTGCTTGAAAACTTTCCAGACTATCTTAAATCTGGAATAGATTATATAATCTTTATGAAAAGCGAGACAATGGGTAGAAGAGGCGTCGCAGCCGTTTACAGCGATGATATAATTTATGTCGCATCCGACCAAACAAATAATCAAAATGTTTTAGATGACATTGTTCATGAAATAGGTCATCACGTTGAAACAAGGTATGGAGACTATCTTTATGGTGATGGTGTCCTTGAAAAAGAGTTTTTACAAAAGAGGAAGTTGCTTTCGAAGGAGTTTGAAAAAGAAGGTTATAAAATAAGAGACGATATTATGATGAATTCAAATTATAGCGAATTGTTAGATTCATTTTTTCATGAAAAGATAGGATATCCCAAAATGACACCCATTGTACAAGGCATATTCTACTCTCCTTATGGTGCAACTTCTTTAAATGAATACTTTGCAAATGGTTTTGAAGCGTTTTTTTATCACAAAGACTTGTATTTAAAGAAGGTGAGTCCAAAACTTTTTGAAAAGTTAGAAAATTTAAAAATGGAGAAAAGAAATGAATTTTGAAATAAATAAAAGTGAAAATAGAATTGAGGTTAACGTAAGTATACCAAAAAGAAAGAGAGCAGATCAACCCTCGATTGTTGTTAATACAAAAAAAGTTATTGCATATCTGGAAGAATCTGGGTATAATGATATACAAAGTTTAAAGTTAGTGGAAGAAGGTTTGTGTAGCACGTTACAAGAAAATCACATTCTTAAAAGTAAATGGGTATTTGAAGTAGTTAAAAAACCGAAAGTAAAGAGCAGCAATGAAAAAACAACAACTAGAAGAAAAAGAACTGCAAGTCGCACAAGAAAACCCGCAACTAGTCCAGTTAGAAAACAAACCAGTAAAAAAGATCAGTTACAGTGAATTAAAAATTTGGGCAGAGTGTAGTCACAAGCACAAATTGATATATATAGAAAAAATTAAAAAATTTCAAGGTAACGAATATACTGCTTTCGGTACAGCTATTCACCATGTTAATGAGGTTATAGTTGTTGACAATACCAAAGTTGAAAATGCAAAGTTAATATTTCAAAAAAAGTTTTTAGAAGAACTTACACAAATATCAAAAACGCACAACTTAAATAAAAAACTTGTAAATGAAATGAGAGAACAGGGTGACAATATAGTTGAATTTGTTCTCCCTGCTTTGTCCGAATACTTTGGAAAATATGAAGTCATTTCAGTTGAAGAACCTATTTACGAACCGATAACTTGTTTTGAGACAGAATACAACTTTAAGGGATTTATAGATTTGATCCTTAAAACACCAGATGGGAAATACCACGTTATTGACTGGAAAACGTGTTCTTGGGGTTGGGATATGAAAAAGAGATCTGATAGATTAGTTACTTATCAGTTAACTTTATATAAAAATTTCTATTCTTTGAAGTATAATATTGATGTAAAGGACATCGAAACTCATTTTGCTCTTCTTAAGAGGACCTCTAAAAAAGATAGAGTAGAGATATTTCGTGTAACTAGCGGTGAGAGAAAGATGAAAAATGCTACAGATTTGTTGCAAAAAGCGATAGTGAACATAGAATCTGGTGTTAACTTCAAGAACAGGATGTCTTGTAAATATTGTGAGTTCTACAAAACAGAACATTGTGGGTAGTAAATGAAAAAGATAAAAGTATTTTGTTTGGCGGATAGTCCCCTTGCTCCGTCTGGAGTAGGAACTCAAACAAGATATATGATTGAGGGACTTTTACAAACTGGTAAGTTTCAGTTTGTTTGTTTCGGGGGTGCTATTAGGCACCCTGATTATAAGCCTATTCGTACAGAAGAATACGGCGACGATTGGCTTATATTTCCAGTTGATGGTTACGGAACACAAGAGCAAATTAGAGCGTGCCTTAAGGCGCAAAAACCAGACATTGTCTGGATAATGACAGACCCAAGATTTTGGGGATGGTTATGGGATATAGACAATGAGATTAGATCTGTTGCTCCTTTGGTTTATTATCATGTTTGGGATAACTTACCTTACCCTACATTCAATAGAAAGTGGTACCTATCCAACGACGTCATTGCATCAATTAGTAAGGTGACTGACGACATAGTTAAGAACGTAGCACCAGAGGTTGAGTTGCGTCATATTCCTCATGCAGTTAATGATAGTGTTTTTTGTAAGATTGAAGATACAGATTTAATTAAATCTTTTAAGAAAGATAACAGTATTGGAATTGATTCAAGTGGAAATAAAAGGTTTACTTTCTTTTGGAACAATCGCAATGCAAGGCGAAAACAATCTGGATCTCTTATGTTTTGGTTCAACGACTTTTTGGATAAGGTGGGTAGAGACAAGGCAACACTCATCATGCACACTGAACCCAAAGATCCAAACGGACAAGATTTAGATGCAATTAGGAGAAGACTGAACTTTGATGATGATCAATTCAAAATTTCAACTTCGAAGTTGTCGATGGAACAATTATCAGTATTAATTAATGCATGTGACTGTACCATAAATATATCTGATGCTGAAGGTTTCGGTCTTGCGACTCTTGAATCTTTGGCGTGCGAAACTCCAATTATTGTTAATATGACAGGCGGATTGCAAGAGCAGGTCACAGATGGGGAAAACTGGTTTGGTATTGGTATTGAACCTTGTTCTAGAGCGATCATAGGGTCGCAAGAAGTTCCTTGGATCTATGAAGACAGAATATCTGGATCTGATCTTGTTGACGCTATGGTTAAGATGTATGAAATGAGCAAAGAAGATAGACTTGAACTGGGTAGAAAGGGGCGTCTTCATGTTATGCAAAACTACAGTATGGAAAAATACATAAATAATTGGACTGAGTTGTTATCAGGTGTGCATGAAAGATACGGTTCTGGTAGTGACTTAAAAGTTAAGAGATGGAGTTTAAGTAAAGTCTTATGAGCAATGTTAGAATTTTAGTTGAAGGTCCCGCACTAACCAGGTCTGGATATGGGGAGCATACTAGGTTGGTCTTGGCGGCACTTCGTCAAAAAGAAGAGATATTCAATATATTTGTGAACCCTTTAAACTGGGGTGCTACTGGGTGGTTGTTGGAAAGTGACGAAGAGTTAACCTGGATTCATGAAAAGGTAAATAGGTTTCAACAATTAAACGATGAAACTAGAAAGTTTGATATTCACATTCATGTTGGTATTGCTAGTGAGTTTACCAGGAAGGCCCCATACTGTGTGCATGTCACAGCAGGTATAGAGTCGACAAGGGTTTCTGCTGCTTGGATTAAGAAAACTCACGAAATGGACAAAATTATAACACCAAGCAATTTTGGGAAATGGGTTTTTGAAAACACTTTTTACGAAGGTGTGCATTCGGAAACTAATGAACCAGTTAGACTGGCATGTGGAGCACCTGTCGAGACTGTGAGTTATCCAGTTAAAGAATTTCCTGGCGATACACAGCAGTTAGATCTTGATCTTGAACACGACTTTAATTTTTTGGTTGTTGCACAATGGGGTATTAGAAAAAACTTAGATAATACAATAAGATGGTTTATGGACGAATTCAAAAACGAAGAGGTTGGATTAGTCTTAAAAACTAGCATTGCTAAAAACTCAACACCTGACAGAGAGAATTGTAAAGAAAAACTAAAATTTATTTTAAACCAGTACAAGGGATCAAAAGCGTCAGTTTACTTGTTGCATGGCGAGATGAGTGACAATGAAATAAACTCACTATATAATCACCCTAAAATCAAGTCTATAATCTCCACTACTCACGGAGAGGGTTTTGGATTACCGTTGTTTGAGGCTGCGTACAACGAGATGCCAGTTGTAGCACCAGGGTGGTCAGGACACGTAGATTTTTTATACGCGCCTGTTAGGGACAAGAAGACAAAGAAGTTGAAGAATAAACCACTTTTTGCTAAAGTTGACTACACCCTCAAGCACATACAACAAGAGGCGGTTTGGAAAGATATCTTAGTTCAAGATTCAATGTGGTGCTACCCGAGCGAGAGAGATTTTAAATCCAAAATTAGAAAGGTCTATACTCAACATCCAATGTATAAGTCTTGGGCGAAAAAACTTTCTGCTCATTTGAGATTAGAACTGTCTCGTTCGAACATATTAAAAAAGATGCTTTCTGCCTTGATACCCGAAAAGTGGATCGTTAAGCCTGATTATTTGTTTGTTAACGACATGTTTGTAGAAGACTATGTTGGCGGCGCAGAACTTAGTTTGGAAACCTTAATTCAAACTTGTCCTTCAAAAAAGATAGCAAAAATTAGATCAGCAGAACTTACTACGCAACTTGTTGAAAATAATAGTGATGCAAAATGGATCTTTGGAAACATAGCGAACCTGTCCAGTGAAATGTTGCATGAAATATCAAAGTCTGGTATAGGTTATAGTTTTGTAGAGTTTGATTATAAATTTTGCAAACACAGAAATCCAGTTTTGTACGAAATGGTAGAAGGAACTACATGTGATTATAAAAATACAGAGAGGGGCACTGCCTTGTTGTCTTTTGTCAATAACGCAGATTCTGTATTTTTCATGTCAGAAAGGCAAATGGAACTACACAAAAAGTCATTACCATCGATGAACAATGAGAATATGTTTGTCCTTTCTTCACTTTTCAACAAAGACTTTTTTACGTTTATAGAGCATGTGCGATCAATATCTACAGGTAAAAATGATAAGTGGGTAGTTCTTGGTTCTAGAAGTTGGGTAAAGGGGTTCAATGAAACAGAATCCTACTGCAAGGAAAACGACTACGATTATGAGGTTTTGTGGAATTTGCCATACCAGCAATTCTTGGAAAAACTATCCGAATCAAAGGGACTTTGTTTTAAACCGACAGGACTGGATACTTGCCCCAGAATGGTAATTGAAGCCAAACTTCTTGACTGTGTATTGGATCTTAATGACAGAGTGCAACATAGTGATGAAGAATGGTTCAATAAACCTTACAGTGATGTAGTCGAGTACTTAAAATCTAGACCTTCATTTTTTTGGGATAAGAGTTTTGCATGAACAATCACTTCACAATAGTCATTCCTGCTTATAATTGTGAACGCTGGGTAGAAAGAAATTTAAATTCTGCACTTCGGCAAGATTATGATAATTATGACATTGTTTACATAGATGATTGCTCAACAGACAACACTCTTAGTGTCGTCAGTGAAATACACGATAAGTCTGAAAAAAAGTTTAAAGTTGTTTCTAACAACCAAAACATGAAAGCACTCTACAATCTCTATACTCAAATTCATGCATCTAAAGATGGAACAGTGATTGTAACATTAGACGGGGATGACGCGCTTGCTGGAGTCAATGTATTAAATATCCTAAACAAACATTACCAGGATCTAGACTGTTGGATGACGGTTGGATCTTATGTACAAGATGATAATTATATGGTGGTCTCCCCTAATGTATCAGAGGATTATTGGAGTCACAACATAAGAGAGATGCCTTGGTCTTTTTCTCACCTAAGAACTTTTAGAAAAGAATTATTTTGTAAGATCGACAAAAAAGATCTGTTAGATTTGGATGATAGGTTCTATCAATGCACATTTGATAGGGCAATGATGTATCCGATGGTTGAAATGTCTGGCAAAGAAAGAGTCAAATTAATTAACGATATATTGTATATCTACAACAGGAATAACCCTATCTCTGTAGATAGGGTTCAAAGATATGATCAACTGAGGATTGAGTCTCAAATATCCAAAAAGCAACCATACAAAAAAATAGAAAATTTATGAATATATTCTTAGACAATGTAGATCTTACCTCAAGGAGTGGACCAAACCATTTCGCAAAAAAGATTAAAAAATATATGGAACGCCAAGGTAATACATTTACGTTTGCCGAGAGATTTGATGCACAGATTTCTTTCATCCATTCAGTTAACGATGTAGCACCAATTTATCAGCGTCTTGACGGCATTTATTTCAATAGTGAACAGGATTTTGAAAGAATGAACGGACCTATAAGAGAAACTTATGCTAAATCCAAAGGGGTTGTATTTCAATCTCAATTTAACAAAGAACTTACTTTCAGATACTTTGGACCCCATGATAACTACAAAGTAATACACAATGGTGCAGATTTGGAATACATTGATTCCATTTCGCCAATAAACCATCCATCACTAAATGAGTTCGATAATGTTTGGTCGTGTGCATCGTCTTGGCGACCACACAAGAGATTAAAAGATAATGTAGAATATTTTTTACAACACAGTGGTGAAAATGATTGTCTAGTTGTTGCTGGGTTTGGACAAGGAATGTATAATACAAAACATGATAGGGTATTTTATGTTGGAGATTTAAACATACCAACGTTGATATCTCTCTATAAGAAGAGTAAATACTTTATACATTTAGCATATCTTGATCATTGTCCCAATGTTGTCGTAGATGCAGTTGCATGTGGGTGTAGTGTAATCTGTTCTTCGACTGGTGGTACAAAGGAAGTTGCTATGAGTGCAACACTGATTGAGGAGGACGAATGGGACTTCGAACCCTTAAGGTTGTATGACCCTCCACAATTGGATTTTACAAGAAAAATAGAGAACACTCACACAACCAATATTGACATGTCTTTTGTGGCACAGGAATATACTAAGTTTATGGAGAATTGAAATGGGATTAGGCGGGTATTTGACTTGGACAGCAGCCTTTCGTGAATTAAAGGAAAAAAAGTTAGAAAAAGAAGTAAAGATTCTCCCCTGCGAGGTGCACGGGAATCAGATAACTAAGATTGTAAAAGATCAGGTTTTTGATAATAATCCTTATGTTTATAATGAGTCAACCGATCAAGGATTGAAGGTTTTTGCCCTACCCTTGAACCTGTATGAAACAAATTATTGTCGAAAAGACACGCCAACTAGAGCATATCACAGATATGATAAGCACATTATAGAGCAGATATGTGAGCATTACGGTATAGAGGATCCAGACCTTAAGTGTGAATTGTATTTTACAAACGAAGAAAGAAGAAGAGTTGACAAAATTTTAACACAAAACAATGTCCCCTCTGATTTTGTAATTGTAGAACCTCAAACAAAAGATTCTTATACGGTCAATAAGTCGTATCCATTTGTAAAGTGGCAAAATATTGTCAATCAGTTAACGAAGAAAGGTATCTGTGTAGTACAGATTGGCCAAAAAACTAAAGATAAAAATTTGCAAAATGTGATCAACCTAACTGGAATGACTAGTTTCAGGGAGGCGGCATGTATTATTTCTAGGTCTAAACTGTTGATTTCAGCCGAAGGTGGATTAATGCATGCTGCAAATGCTGTTGACACTAAGTCTGTTATACTGTATACTGGTTTCATATCCCCTGTCATGACAGGATATAGGAATAATGTTAATCTTTGGATTGGCGAAAAGCATGGACCTTGTGGTATGAAAACTACATGCGATAAGTGCAAACAAGAAGTCGAGAGTCATGATGAAGACGAAGTGGTTAAAGTGGTTATGAGGGAGATGCATGGATAAAGTGGTCTTTACAAATGGATGTTTTGATATACTGCACAGAGGTCATTATGAACTTCTGAAATATTGTAAAACTTTAGGTAATGTAATTGTTGGATTAAATTCTGATGAAAGTGTTAAAAGACTCAAAGGACAACAAAGACCTATTAACACTCAAGAAGATCGAAAGTTTGCACTAGAGTGTTGCAAGTATGTAGATCAGGTCATAATATTTGAGGAAGACACTCCATATGAAACAATAAAGTTACTAAAACCAGATGTACTTGTCAAAGGTGGAGACTATATTATGAGTGATATAGTGGGAACACAGCATGCAAAGGAGACAATAATATTTGATTATGTCAAAGGATATTCAACAACTGAAACAATCAAAAATATTGGTGATAGGTGATTCCTGTACAGACGTATATAGTTACGGATCCTGCGAAAGAATAAGTCCAGAAGCGCCAGTCCCCATATTAAAAGTTACCAAAACAGAATCAAGACCAGGTATGGCACTGAATGTCAAAGAGGGATTAGAGCGCCTCGGCAACAGTGTAGATATGCTTACCAATTCTGAAAAAATAACGAAGGAAAGGTTTGTGTGCGAGAAGAATATGCAACACGTATTGAGAGTTGATAGGGGAGAAAATAACTTGGTTACCCCCATGGACCTAAACGTGCTAAACATTCAAAAGTATGACTGTGTAGTGATATCAGACTATAATAAAGGATTCTTGCCTGAAGACGTTTGCCGCGCATTGGTTGAAAAGTGTACACAAGGTAAGAAGGTGGTTTTTGTAGATAGTAAAAAGAATGATATATCATGCTTTGAAGGTTGTTTCATAAAGATAAATCAACTTGAGTATGAGAACATAAAGAGAACTCCACTTAAATCTGAGTTGGTTGTGACATTGGGATCTATGGGCGCTATGCACAATGACATCGTCTACCCTACTAAAAAAACGGAAGTGTTTGATGTTTGCGGCGCAGGCGACTCGTTCTTGTCTGGGTTTGTTACAAAGTACTTGTCTTGTTACTCAATTCCAGAGTCCATTAGATATGCCAATAAAGTGGCTAGTATCTCCGTTCAGAATTTTGGGAACTATGCCCCTCATCTAAGTGAGATAGGATAATGAAATATGTTTTTGATATAGATGGCACTATTTGTACCTTGACTGACGGCCAGTATGAGAATGCCACCCCATTAGTTGGTAGAATAGGAATTGTTAACAAATTGTACGAAGAAGGAAACTATATAACGTTCTACACAGCAAGAGGTATGGGTAGGTTTGATGATGATTCTCGCCTTGCTCACGACGAGTTTTACGATTTAACTTACAAGCAGTTAAGCAACTGGGGTGTTAAGTTTAATAAACTTTTGCTGGGCAAACCATCTGGCGATATATATATTGACGACAAGGGGATAAGAGATATTGAGTTTTTTGAAGGATAAATTTGTTCCCAAGGGTTGGGGTTTTGAGAAATGGATAGTTAACAATGAAAAGTATTGTGGTAAGCTTCTCTATTTTGTGAAAGGTAGAAAATGTTCATGGCACTATCACAAAGTAAAGGACGAAACTTTCTTTATTCAGTCAGGCAAGATTTTGTTAACTTGGTCCTATGAAGACGATATCGACATGGCGAACAAGGTCGAGTTGTCCAAAGGGGACATTTGGCATGTTAAAATTGGCCAACGACACCAAATGCTGGCACTAGAGGACACAGAACTGTTTGAGTTCTCCACTCAGCACCTTGACGAAGATAGTTATAGAATCATAAAGGGTGATTAATTTTGAAAGTTTATATAAATAGACAACCCAAAACTGGACCATGGGGCGGCGGCACAAAAACAATAAACAAGTTCGTACAAACACTCTTAAGTAGTGGACACACTGTGGTCTACACACTACAGGACAATGATATAGATATTATTTTCTGTTTTGATCCAAGACCAAACAACTTTGGAGAATGGTATCAGGACTTCCTAAACTACAAGGCAAGAAACCCTCGTACAAAAATTGTACAAAGAGTTGGCGACTTAGGAACTCATTCGAAGCCAGATTTGACATCACTAGTCAAACAAACCATTGATTTATCTGATTATGTTATATTTCCAAGTTTGTGGGCAAAGGAATGGATTCAATTCAATAAAGACAACTTATCCGTTATAGACAACGCTCCCATGAAAGTGTTTTACGAGAACAGAAAATTCAACACAGACCTGAACGAAAAAATAAAGATTGTCACTCATCACTGGTCTACAAATCCCAAAAAAGGATTCGACATTTATAAAAAATTTGACAATTGGTGTAACCAGGCAGGCAAGTACACATTCGATTATATTGGGAGATTGCCAGACAGTTTATCTTTGACAAACTTTAAGACACCCATATCCGCTGAACAGTTGTCCGTTGAGTTGCCCAAGTACGATATATATTTAACTGCCTCGGAGGAAGAGGCGGGCGCCAATCATGTACTCGAAGCACTGGCGGCAGGACTTCCTATAGTGTACAGAGAAAGTGGCGGCAGTATCGTAAACTACTGTAATCACTATGGAGAGGGGTACTCTGAATTTGATGAAATGATTAATAAAGTAGATAAAGTTATTAAAAATTATTCAAAACTAAAACAAAGAGTGTTACAATATACAAAAACAAATGACTTCGTAGCAGAAGAGTATTGCAGGATTATTACACAGCTATATGAAAATTAATATAAGTATCGATGATGTCAGTCCACACCCTTTTTCCTCTACGAGAGTATTGGACAATTGCAATGAATTGATAGAAGAATTTCCAGACATAAAGATCTCACTCTTTGTCCCTACCGCATACTGGAGAACAATGAAACCTGGAACCACCACAAGGGACGCTATGAACCTATCTAACTATCCTGATTTTTGTCAAGAGATTAGGGACCTTGATCCTAATAACTATGAGGTAGGTTTTCATGGACATTACCATGGCATACCAGGCAAATCTGATAATGATGAGTTTCAGAGTATATCTTATGACGAAGCAATACACAAGGTAGATTTGATGTTGAAAGAGGTGGAAGACAGTGGATTGAGTGACGTTTTTAAAAAAATATTCAGACCACCTGCATGGAGAATGAACCCAAATGCCTTTAGGGCCCTTTCGGACAGGGGTTTTGATTTGTTCGCCTTGGCAGACCTTGACCACGCACTGAAGACTTATTCGGGTGCTCATTTTCAGTATACACACACAATGGCTTCTCAGTTTCCCCCGTTTGTACCACTGGGGCAACAACAAAAGTGTGGCATTGTTTATCATGCCTCAGAGTGGGACAGTAACTTTCTCAACTCAGAAAAAACAGGCGAGTTAATCAATTTTATAAAATCATCAGATGAAAAAGATTTTGTTTTCTTGGAGGACTTTGTATAGTGTACGGTTTGGAATTTATTAACAGGTTTTCTGAAGAAGTCAATTCAAGTGAAATTTCTGATAGAAATAAAACTTATGCTCAATCTGTAGAACTTATAGAAATAGAATCAATTAATGATGAATTTACTGTTGTAGACTTGGGAGCAAATTACGGTGAATTCATCAAAGCTTTGGCGCCCACTGGATGCAAAATCTATGCTTTTGAACCACATCCTGTTTTTTATGAAATTATATCTAACGAATACGAAGAAACAGAAAATGTGATTCTATCTAACAACGCCATGTGGATTCAAAATGAAAAAAGGAAATTTTATTTCAAGAGGTCCAAAGAATCCTTGAATGGGGGTGCAACTTTAATGGAAGAGAAAACAAATATACTAAACAAGAATCTGAATGTCGAGGTCCAGTGCCTTGATATTTGTGATTTTATAGATTCAGTTGGGTACGTTGATATACTGAAAGTTGACGTAGAAGGCGCAGAATATGAGTTGTTAGACAGGTTGTATGAATCTGGCAGACATGAAAAAGTGGGATCAATCTATTTTGAAGATCATGAAAGAAAAATGCCCTCGCAAAGGTTTAGACAACTCAAACAAAAAGTAATTAAAAATTACAATTCAATTAACAAAAATTTATATTGGTGGTAAACTTATGGGAATGACAGATTTTGAAGTAGCAGAAAATTATTGTTCAGTTGTTAGTGGATTGCTAAATGAACTACACATCGGGGCAAAAGTTGCATGGTTGGGACAAAAGCACCCTTCTATCAACGAGGGTAAATTTTTATATACCTCAATAATGTCAGGAGTGCACACCCATCTAGAGCACCACTATTATGATTTAAATCATGAAGATTCTGATGAGTCTACAAAGTGGGACGTTCATGGCGAGTGGGATATTTCTGGTTATGATTTGGTATTGGGTCTGAGGGTTTTGTACTTATGTGATTCAAGAAAAAAACTTTTGCGGAATTTGGTCAAACTTTGCAAATCAAATGACAAGGTTGTGTTTGATTTTATGACAGGAAATCCAGTTCTTGTAAATGGGAAGGAAACCTTCGTTAAGAAAAACAATAGTCCAACAATTTTACCATTTTTTCCTGAATTATACGATGCACAGTTTAGTGTACAGTCAAATCATGACGACCAAGTTGTAGCAATTCATCATCTAAAAGAAGTAAGTTTGCAGATTAACAACATTCTAACCTTTAGAGATGGTGTCAAGAATAGATACTACACTCTTTGTGAGGTGTTTTGTGACTCTTAATTTTCTTTTAAGAGAACTCACTCATCTTAGATACTATATCCCGATTATTCAAGAAGGTAATCGAAGAGGGTTAAAATCTAATTTTTGCGTTGTGGCATCCAACAAGTACAATTGTCCAATTAAAAATCAAGATGTGGTCCTATCCTTATCAAGAGAAAATAACATAGGGTTATACAGCGGAAAAAAGAAAGATTTAAATGGATTATTTTTTTGCAATGAAAATTCGGGCTTCGACTGGGTAAAGAAAGTAAAAGCAGAATCTAGTTGCAAGATAGTTGTTGGCACATATCAAACTGACTTTGTAAACACGTATGAACAATATTACGAAACAGCAGACCATATTATGATGCCTAGTCGTAATATTGCTGAATTTTATGATCTCCACAGAGAAAAAAATTTGTACTTAGGGATTCCAAAGTACGACATAAATTTAAATAAACATGAAATTATAAAAAAATATTCACTTGATGAAACCAAAAAAAAAGTTCTCTTGTTTTGGCCAAAGACACGCGACATTCATAAATTTCCAATAGATATAATAGATAACTTTGATAAACTCGGTTGGCAGGTTTTGGTGAAATCCAGAGCGAAAGACCCTGTATCTGACAATACAAGAGATCAATTAATCAAAAACGGTAACGCTTTGTTCTATGATAGTTGGTATCCACATACTTCCCAAGAACTTTTAGAGGTTAGTGATCTTGTAGTTAATTGTGGATCCACCGCTATTGAAGAGTGTGTTATGCATGAAGTGCCTGTTATTAACTTTGACATAAAACCACCGATTCGTCATGGTGTTAAGCAAAAGCACAGAGTTACTCATTCATATTTATATGACTATAATTTTTGTTTGAACTTTAAAAACTTAGACTCTTCTTTTTCTACTGCCAAGTTGAATGCATTTATAAACACCCTCCTCTGTAGGGACTTAAGCAAATCTTTCAAGCAATGCAAGAAAGATTGGCTTTATGATCACAAAAATACTTGTAAAAATCTATTAGATATGTTAATATCGTAGCATGAAAGTTACTGCTGTCATACCCGCCAGAGGCGGATCTAAAAGGTTAAAGAGAAAAAACATATACCCCATCTGGGGCAAACCCATGTTGTACTGGTCAATTAAAGCAGCCAAACAAAGTAAACACATTAACGAGGTCTGGGTAACAACTGAAGACGAAGAGATTAAGCAGATCGCTCTAAAGTACGGCGCCAAAGTCCACGACAGAGATCCTGCTTTATCGATGGATAGAGTATATAAGATGGAAGCAATAAGGAGTTGTTTTGTTGATATCGACAATGGGGAAGACATTGTTGTGTCCCTGCAAGCAAACTCACCAGAGATAACTTCACAAATTTTAGATGATGCAATCGACATCTTTATTAGAGAGGATAGGAACGAGTTGATAAGTGTGTCTGAGAATCTTATGCAAAACGCCGCCTTCAGGGTGATGAAATCTTGGTACGTGCTTCAAAAAGACTTAAGTACAAAGTGTGGCGTCTATGTTTGTGATATTCACGATGTTCACACTATTGAAGACGTAAGGTTTATAGAGGCAAGATCAAGTCGTGAACATTGAAAATAAGAAAGTGTTGGTTTTTGTAGCACATCAAGATGATGAGACAATTGGTTGTGGTGGCACGATTGCAAAGTGGTCCAACCAGGGAGCAAAAATACATGTGTGTTTTATGACAGACGGAGCGACTGGATACGAACAGGGATCAGGACTAAAGAGTGATATAACAAGTGTCCGCATGAGAGAAGCAACGCATGCTTGTCATATTTTAGGTGTAAAAGAAGTCTCGACTTTGGGGTTACCTTGTCAAGAAATAAAAAACGATAAAGAAACTTTCCATAAAGTTATACAAAAGATTAGACAATTTCAACCAAATGTTGTCATCACTCACAGTGATATATGTAAACACAGAGATCACAGGGTTACATCTAATATTGTTAAAGAATCTTGTTGGAAATGTTCAGAGAATATACTGGAGGATCTGGGCGAGCCACATGTAGTGGATTTGATATTGCAGTGCGAAATACTAGATCCATTTGAAAACCCAGACTTTATTGTTGATATCACCAAAGAGTATATAACAAAGTGCGAAGCGATGTTGCTATACATATCACAACGGGGTGTAATACCAGGTATAGAACAATATCTTAACGGTATATCTTTAGTGAGAGGATATAGTTCTGGTCCAAACCGTAGAGCGGAAGCGTTTAAGAGATTGGGGAACTTACCTTATAAACTATGAACTACTTTGCAATCACTTCAAATCATCCAAGGCATATGAAATTTTTAGAAACCTTGCACGAAAAGATTGACCTATCTGTTATTGTTGTTGTTGATAAGGGGCCAATAATACAAGAAGAAGCAGATTATTTTAACTCAAATTTGTCATTGTTGCACAAAAACAATATTTTAAGATGTTCCAAGCATCAACTACATTCCAATTTTGTAATTCAGACTTTACAAAAAACTGAACCTAAAGTCGGATTTGTGTTTGGTGCTCCGTTATTAAAAGAACAGATTTTCAAAATTCCCGAATACGGTTGTGTAAATATCCATACAGGATTGGTTGATCATTATCGTGGAGTTGACAGTTCTTTGTGGGCAATGTATAATAACAGACCAGACCTTGTGGGGGCAACATTGCATTATATTGATAAAACTATTGATGCTGGTAAGATTATAGATACGGCCGTAATCAACATAGATCAGTATGATAATTTAGATACTCTATTTTTCAAGTCATGCAAGGTCGGTTTTCGCTTGCTGTATAACAATATTGATGATATAATTGCCAATAAAGCAACTAAGAAAATTTTAAAGAGTAGGGGCACACTCTACCAAAATAAAGATAGAAGTTCTGAGATTATAAAAAAAGCAGAAGAAAATCTTACGAGGTATAAAAATGAAAATTATTCTTGATTTATGTAATCAGCATCATGGGTCACTAGAAGAACTCAAGAGGATGTCGTTAAACGCTTTCTTAGCAGGTGCCGATGCTGTTAAAATCCAATTAATGGATTCCGAAAAACTTCTTGGTGTTACAAACAAGAAGTATAGAGATATTTGCTTTCAAGATGCGTACTCCTTAGCAAAGTATTGTGACAATATTGGTATCGAATTTATGGCGTCCGTATTTGATGAGGAGAGGTTTGAGTGGTTGGACAACCTGGGTGTAAAAACGCACAAGATTGCAAGTAGAACATCTAAAGGCGATTTTGCACTTTGTGATTTGATTCTATCAGACGGTAAACCAACAATTATATCAACTGGCATGCATGAATTTTCAGAGTTTCCATTTGGACATTCTGAGCAGATTGAGTATCTTTTTTGTGTATCTAAATATCCTACATACCTAGATGATGAAAAATTAGCAAAAATGCCGCATTTTAAGCGTCCTGGATACTCGGGGTATAGTGATCATACAATTGGCATAGGAGCAGCGTTACGTGCTCATTCTCGCGGCGCTACGATACTTGAAAAGCACTTTTCTAATAATATTTTTTCTCAAACTAAGTTAGAGGGTGGCCACTTGGGGTCATTTGATCAAAACTCTCTAAGAAATTTTGTCAACATCGTTAAGCAGTTTGAAATTATGGAGAAAAGCGGTGAGTTCTAATCCTGATGTTTCTGTAATCATAACAAATTATAATTATGAAAAATACATATCTCGCGCGGTTAGAAGTTGCTTGAACCAATCTCACGTTAATCACGAAGTGATTGTTGTTGACGATTGTAGTACTGATGACTCAATTGAAGCATTGCAACCGTTCAAAAACCAAATAAACATTATTAGCGCTGGCACTAATGGGGGAGTTGCAGTTGCTGCTAACTTGGGCGTTAAAAACAGCAGAGGTCAGTTCTTCATTAGGGTTGATGCCGATGATTACGTAAACAAAGACATGTGTTATATGATGAAGACTTACCTAGAGGCAAATCACGACGCTTTTTGTGTTTCATGTGATTACCTCATGGTAGACAATTTTGAAAACACACTCGAAAGAAGGTATGCGGAAAAGGAAAATATATCATGTGGTATAATGTATCGAAAGGACCCCTTCGTTCAGGCAGGCGGATACAATGGGAAAATGCGCCACAGAGAAGAGGAAGAACTTAGAAAAAGGTTGGGACAAGAATATAGAATTCACCACTTAAGAATTCCATTCTATAGGTATAGAATGCACAATACAAACAAAACTAAAGAACCAGAATATAAAACGTGGGAGATATAATGAGTAAAAAAATTTTTATTACAGGTTGTGCGAAGTCGGGCACCACATTACTTTTGAGAATGTGTTACGCATTCAAGGACACTGAGGTAATTTACAAAGAAGGTTTTGATGGACACGAAATGGACTTTGATAAGTTCGTAAAACACCAAAGCGAAAGCAAGTTTACTATTGGGAAGAGACACCCGCCAGCATTGTTAAGCAATGTGCTTGTCCCTGATTTTCAGCATCAAGCAGGGGATATTCTAAAAGAAGACATCGCAGTTGTTAACGTAATTAGAGACGGTCGCGATGTTGTTTTGTCTGATGGAAGTTACGTAAAACCAAAAAGATGGATTGAATCAATTGATCAACGTAACAAGGTTTTGTTTGGTAATCTCATCGATCTTGAAGTGAAGTATGAAGATCTTGTAACAGAACCAGAAAAGATCCAGAGACAAATGGAAGAAAAGTTTGGGCTAGAGTCCGATCACAGTTTTAAGGACTATCCAGATTACGTGGAAGATTGGGTGTTCGATTGGAATGTATCTGTTCTTGCTAGAGCAGGCAAGGGTAATGAAACAGACTACGGAAAGAGAAAGGTAGACACATCAGGGATTGGAAAAGATCTTGAAGCATACAAGGATTTGTGCAATGATATTGAGTTGCCAAAGTTTGAGAAACATTTGAAGGATTTAGGATATACATGAGAGCGCTGGTTACGGGACATGAGGGTTACATAGGTGGCAACTTCGTTAAAAAATGGGAAGAGTTGGGCCACACTTGGGTAGGTTATGATATGGCAGGCAACCATGAGTTTGATTTGTCTGTGAAAGTAAAAGAGTTACACATCAATCACCAAAGCAATCCTATTGATGTTGTTGTGCATTTTGCAGCGATTCCTAGAGTTGCGTTTAGTGTGAAACATCCAAGAGTGGTTATGAGAAATAACATCAACTCAACAACTAACATTTTACATTGGGCTAAGAGAGAAAAAATTCCTGTTATATACAGCAGTTCATCTTCCGTTGTTGGCAATGGTGATGGCCCCGCAAGTCCGTATGCTTTGTCAAAATATGTAGGAGAATTGGAGACTCTACTGTACAATAATCTGTACGGGTTAAAGACGGTAGCGCTAAGGTATTTCAATGTTTATTCTTATGATCAAGTCGCCAACAGTGAGTACGCAACTGTTGTTTGTAATTGGAAGAAGTACATCGAAGAAGGTAAGACCCCTTTCATTACTGGTGATGGCGAACAACGCAGAGACATGACTCACGTTGATGACATTGTATCCGCTAATATTTTTTGTGCAGAAAACATAGACAAGGACGATCTGTGGGGTCACTGGTACGATATTGGTTCTGGAGAGAACATTTCTTTGAATGAAATGAAAGAAATTGTGTTACAATATTTTCCAGAGCAGAAGTTTGACTATGTTGAACCTAGAGTTGGAGATGTTATGTTAACCAAAGCGGATCTGTCAAAGTTTAAATCTCATGGGTGGGAAAGCAAAGTGTCTCTAAATGATGGATTAAATTTAATATTCAAAAGACTTAAAGAGGAGAAAGAAGGGTGAAATTTTTAATAACAGGAATTACAGGATTCGCAGGACCTCATATGGCGAAGTTGCTTCACGATCAAGGGCACGAGGTTAGCGGATTGGTTCGTTGTAGTAATGGTCGCGAGAACGACATTAGAGATGTGGTCTCTGACGAGGTGTACAAAGATATAAACTTCATCTATGGAGATCTTACAAATTACAGAGTCATGGACAGTGTTTTTAAGAATCACCAATTCGATGGGGTTTTTCATTTAGCAGCGCAGTCTCATCCGCCAACAAGTTTTGTTGATCCGTTGGGTACATTTGAAAATAATATCATGGGGTCTGCCAACTTAATGCAAGCAATTCAGGACAATCAACCAGATTGTAAAATCATGTTCTGTTCCACTTCAGAGGTATATGGTAATGTGGGTCAAGATGGACGCAAAATTTTAACCACAGACACTCTGTTACCAGCTAATCCATACGGTGCCTCTAAAGTAGCGACAGATCTTTATATGCAAGAGAGAATGGAAAACAATAAAATAAATGGTTTTATCACCCGAGCTTTTTCTCACACTGGTCCTCGTAGGGGAAAGAATTTTTCTATTTCTTCAGACGCATTTCAGATTGCAAGGATGATGCGTGGAAAACAGGATAAGGAGTTGTTAATTGGTAATCTAGAATCTGTCAGGGTTGTAATAGATGTTAGAGACACGGTTAATGCATATTACTTAGCTATGATGCAAGATTCTTGCAATGGTAAAGTTTTTAATGTTTGTGGAGATGCGCCACATAAGATGCAAGTTTTTACAGACAAATTGATTGAACTGTCGGGACTTGAGGGAGTTACGCAAAAGATACATGAACCATTCTACAGACCAATAGATATACACTATCAACATGGAGATTCTTCTGAGATTTCTGAACTTACTGGGTGGGCCCCACAAATTAAGTTAGAAGACACACTTCGAGACCTCCTAAAGTATTGGTACGATAAGTTAGCATAAGTGGAGAATTGAAGTGAATTTAGGTATTATAGGAAACGGATTTGTTGGCAATGCTATAGCACATGCTTTTATACCTTACATGACTGTAAGGATATATGATAAAGACCCAGAAAAGTCTTTAGATAAGTTAGAGGACGTTGTTAATAATTCTGATGTTGTTTTTGTCTGCGTACCGACACCCATGAGGTCAGACGGTACAATTGACTTATCAATTGTCGAGTCGGTGTTTGATTCTATTGAGGTGTGCAAGGAACGAACCAGCAAAGCAGTGTTTGTACTTAAGTCGACAGTGGTACCAGGAACAACTAGAAAATTAAAAAAGAAACATCCCTATTTGCCAATAGTTTTCAATCCAGAATTTCTGACCGAACGACACGCCAGATTTGACTTCTTGAACCAATCAAGAATCGTTTTAGGATTCGAGACTGATCTGAGCGATGGACAAAGGAACTTGACGGTTAATAAAGTTAAGAAGCTTTATAATGCAAGATTTTCTGGTAACAATTTCATTACAACAAATTATGAAACAGCAGAGATGATTAAGTATTTTAACAATTTGTTTTTTGCTGTTAAGGTGTCATTTATGAATGAAATGAAGATGGTGGCAGAGAAAACAGGAACTATAAATTGGGAAAAAGCAGTCCGAGGGTTTGTTTCAGACGGCCGTGTTGGAGATTCCCACCTACAAGTTCCAGGACCAGACGGAAAATTGGGATTCGGCGGATCTTGTTTTCCGAAAGATATTAATGCGTTTACTACATTTGCAGAGTCTATTGGGTTAGACCTTGCCGTGTTGAAGGGTGCATGGAAAACAAATCTGAACGTAAGACCAGAAAAAGATTGGGAAGAATTAAAAGGTAGAGCGATAAGCGATAAAGGAGAAAAAGAATGAAGTTATCGAATCAAGCATTAGGCGCTATTATGATGGCGCTTCAGCAGTCCCTAATGACACAAACAGATATTGTCCCAGTGCTTAAGGGATTTGATCTAATGATGGATGAAAACGAAGAGGTTATTGTGTTGAATCCTCCAACAATTGATACGAGTGCGGACGAAGGTATTGACGAAGGTATTGACGAAATTAAAAACACAGTTGGCAGCGATTAATGCCATTTTATGAATATCATTGTCTGGATTGTGAAAAGACGTTTAACGTATTCCATTCCATGAATAAGGAGTATGAGGGCACTTGCGGTTTTTGCGAGTCTGTTAACGTTGAAAAAATTGTTTCCGCTATTGGTGACAAAGTAGAGCGAGATAAGTTTAAAAAAAAGGATGGTGATCTTGTTAAATCTCATATTGAGGAGGCAAGAAAAGAAATCAAAAAGGAAAAAGATAGAATGAAGGGCGAAATGTTTAAAGATGATTGAATTAGCACTAGTATTATCAGCGGCGTTTAATTGTATATTATTGTTTTATGCAATTAGGATTGCTAGAAGGTTGTTAGTAGTTGCCTCTAATATGGATTCTATTATGGAAGTTATGACCGTATTCAAAGAACACGTCGAACAGGTGCACGAGGCGGAGATGTTTTACGGAGATCAGACCTTACAAGCGTTGATTCAGCACTCCAAGGATGTCATTGAGACCTTGCAAGAACATGAGGATTTGATGCAAATGGTGTCAGTAGAAGAGGAAGGGGATGCGGAAGAAGAAGACTAGCAATTATTATTTTACAAGTGTCCACGAGGATGCGATAGTTGAGTACTGTTCTACAGAAGATAGATCGAAAAGGGAAAAACTGTACGTACAATTCATCCAACCCGCCTTTAGTGAGATGGTCGACAAGATTATTTACACTTACAAGTTCACGAGTATACCAAACATAGATATCTTAAAGGATGATTGCAAAGTGTGGTTGACAACTATATTGAGCAAGTATGATCCGAATAGAGGTTCCAAAGCGTTTTCTTATTTCTCTGTTATAACCAAGCATTGGTTTATACACCAACTAAAGAAACACTCAACTAAAACGAAGAGAGAGATTGCTTATGAGGAGATTGTTCGTGAAAATATTCACGAAAAATTAGTCTATAATGATGAAACCTACATTGAAAAAAGACAAGACTTAGAATTTTGGACTTATTTAATGAAAGAGATAACTCGCTGGGAACAGTCTAATTATTTTACGAAACAGAATGAGAAAAAGATTATTGCTGCGGTAAAGATATTGCTAGAAAATGTTCAAGATATAGAAATATTGAACAAAAAAGCAGTTTATTTATACTTGAGAGAGATGACGGGATTGAAAACCAAACAAATTGTCAACACTTTAAATAAAATGAGGCATCGATATAAATATTTTATTATTAAATACGAACGTGGAGATAAATTTTAGTTTTTCATAATTATTGTATGAAAGAAATAGATCAATTAATCAATGAAGCGACAGTAAATGTCAAAGAAGACAGGGCAGCCACTAAACTACTTTTAACTAATCTTATGAGGTACATGTCAGAAACTGACGATCGCCACAAGGAAGTTGGATTGGTGGCAGCGAAGTATCTTGAGACCCTACAGAGGTCTAATGAACAACTAGTCAAAATAGCAACTCTTGTTCACAGAAAGACAAACAACCTTACGAATCAAAATATATCAGCGTCAGAAAAAGAGGATCTGTTTGACCTTATCAATAATTCCGAGGAAGAAGGATGACAGATTCATCAAACTTTACGAATATCGACAGTGGCGCTAGAGTCAACTCTACCAACCTTCTGCAGCAAGCAGAAACATTAGATGCAGTCAAGGATGGTGCTAATAAATCAATAAGAGGGACGCGTCAAGATTCTCCTTTTGGAACACAGATTCCAGTATTGATTTTCAATGTGTTCGAAATTGGTCACGCTCAAGACAGCAAGATGCCGCACTCTTTAGAGCCAAAAATACAAGAAACTGGAACTCGTCACCAAAAATCTACTTTAGAATTTAGAGGTATTGCAAGTAGAGGGTTGGGTGCTTTAAATTATGGCGGACACATAAAGAGTATTGGGCCTGTCACCAATACACTTCACGGGATGGGTATTAGTTCTATTGAGAACCATGTTCTCATGAAGTTTTTTGTAAACGGACAAACTAGACTACCTGGTACGGGTGAAGAGGACTCTGCTGGTAGAGACCAAGGCGCATTTGATTATCAACAATTTCGAGCATACTTAAACGTCGCACCCCTAATCGCCAGAGCCACGATTCATGAAGGTGATAACTATGGGTTCATAGAAGAGTTTGAGGAGTTGAGAAGACTGGATGACACTGGTCTCAGGGACACTGAAGAGTCTGAATTGTCGACACGACTTGGAAGTCATAGAGATGCTGGACGAACAGACGTTTTGTTCAATGATGCTACCAAGATTAAACTAAGAAATGGTACTTCTAGAAATAAGAAAATTATTAAAGTTGCAAGTGTCCCTGCCCCCGCGCCGTCACCTACACCAAAACCTGCCCCCGCTCCAGCACCGCCGTCGCTAACTGAGAATCAAATTTGGGCAAAACGTACAGAAAAAGCGCTAGGGTTACCTGCGGGGCAAGGACTAGGAAATCCCCTTGGAATTGACATTGTGACATTTAAAGATACATACGGCCGCACTTTGACTTTGAGGAAGGATATGAAAAAAGTGCTTTTAGACACACAGAAGTTTTGGGAAAACGCACGGGCATATATCAAACAAAACAAGAAGATTGACATTGGAAAGTTATTGGTAAAACCAGGAGAAGACTTTCGCATTTCTAGAAATAAAGATGGGAAATTAACACGAAAACAGATAAAAGCTTCATCAGATAAAAGCAAAAGATTTACATCAGGACTATCGGGAAGTTCTCATAATTATGGCCATGCCGTTGACTTCGAGCAACCTTATGTGTACAGGGCTGGCAATCGAAGTAGATACAGAAAAAACTGGATTGACCTAGCAGTTCACTGTGCACAAAAAGCAGGATTTCTTAGGGTGGGCATATCAATATCTGGTTCGACTTTGCATGCAGATCAATCTAAAAAAAATTGGTACGTATACATAAAAGTAAACAACAAAACAAAAGTATCTAGCACAGCCGCAGCAAAACTACAGGGATACAACAGGTTGGTCTTATCTGATTTATGGTTCAATGGATCCAAGGGACGTAATCCTAAAACTAAAATGCCTGATCTTGGCGGACTAGACTGGAAAAATTTGAGGTACGGTTAATGAGTAATTTACAATTTATTGGATACACAGCAGTAGTAACAAGAGAAAATGAATCTTATAAAATTAGTGTTTACGACTCAACATATATGTCATCTGATGTAAGTCTTCCAGACCATCCAAAGGTCTTTAGTACAATTGAGGAAGTTGAAAGGCACGTATCCTCTTGCACTTATGATGAAGTTATTTATGACACATCAGATTCAAAAGCTTTTGAGAGAGATGATAATGACCAAAACGGTTTATCGTATTCGGGAATAAATTTAAATGTTCCTGGTCTTGACGCTACTGAGGAAGAGATACAGGCTTTTTCTGATGAAGCAAATGCTCAAAACCTATGCGTAGAGGATGGAGTTGCCGCTGATACGTCAGTTCCAGATCCACTCGTAACAAAAGAAAATCCTGCAGATCCAGAACTGCCTCCCTCATATGACGATCCCGCCTTTGCTGATAATAGTGAATTTCACGTTGATCCTGAAGGTCCTGATTCTGATGAGAGATTTGATGGTGCCAATCCAAGACTTGTTGGTCCGCCAACTAATTCAAGTCAAAAAGCAAATATAGATAGAAGAGGTATGAGACTCGATCAAAGGAAAATCACAGAAAACAATGCTACATATGTAGGTGGTGTCTTGAACACACCAAACAAAGAAGCAGTACCAGAATTTAAAAAATTGGCGGGTGATAAAGTTTATCAAGGTGACAACAATCAGTGGATTGTTTTTACGAGAGACAGACCAGGAAATGTAAATACTGGATATGGTGCCCAAGGACACACTCAGGCCGGAGCTATAGATATGTGTGTTGGTAGAATGTCACCACACCCTAGAGAAATTGACAACCAAGGAAAACCAGTAAGGGTTGGACCCATTTTTTTAAGTGAGATATACGCAGATGAAAACCTTGAGGTTGTAGATGCTTGTAGGATATATATGTCACAAAAAACTGACATTGATGAAAATTTTGGACTTGCAGATGGTTATATGGGCAGCAAGACAACTCAATCTGGTATTGGAATTAAAGCAGACGCAATTAGAGTCATTTCAAGGAGTGGTGGCATAAAATTAGTCACTCATGCACCATCAGATCTAAACTCTCAAGGCGCTAAAAATACCACCGAACCTGCTGGAGTTGAAATAATCGCTGGAAATAATGATGAAAATATACAACCTATGGTTTTGGGTGACAATTTAAGAGAATTATTGGTGGAAATGTGCGGCACAATAGCAGAAATAAACGGAACAGTATCTTCTTTATTGACTACTGTCAATAAATTGCAATACAACTTTACAAAACATACGCATGTTAATGTACAAAGTGTTCCAACACTACCTTCTTTAGAGGCTCTCGAATGCATACCTGATATGATAAAAATCTTGGCAGTCGACAAACCAAGTACTTTTATGCACAATTTTAACAACAATACTTTACAAGGAACATACCTTGCAGAAAGCAATAAGCAATCTCAAAAGTCGATACTAAGTAAGAACAATAGGGTTAACTAGATGTCAAATCGAACGTACGAAGAAGTAAGAGAAATATATTTAAATTCGCCTGAACAGCAAGCAGACCTACAGAGATATGCGGACACTGAGGGTGATCCATTAAAAGAATTGGAACTCCGAACTCAGATTGATAATGAGCAGGCCGAGTATCTTAGGCCGTTTCAAATTGAAGATTTGGGATACAAAACTCAGGGAGACCTTGTTACTTTCACAGTTAAACCCAGCACAGGTCCACAGTACAGTATTGCGGGTAGGGAACAATTCGTCGTTGATCAAATCGTAAACAGGCAAAACGCACAGCAGGCAGCGTCCAGTACAGGCGAGGCCCCCGATACATCTTCCGCATCAGCACCAGAGTCACCACCAGCACCTGAAGATCCAGAAACAGAGGAAGAGGTAAAAGTAGCAAAAGCTATGAATTCTAGTGATTTTATTATTCCTTATGAGTATGAAGGTGTAAAAAGAACGTTCCCCATAAGATTGCCAATTAAACCAGAATCTTCTGGAATCGAAGTACAAATAATCAAATATTTTCTTGGGATGGGTGGAATTCTTGAAGTTGATGATTTCTATGATATCAAAACTCAAATGATGGTCACAAAATTTCAAGATGAAAATAGAGACAGGATATATGAAATAGGGAGTTTTCCCGTTACTCAATTTGGGGATATACCAATAGTGGGATCTATAGCAGAGTTCTTACCAGGTGACACTCGTGCTCAGATTGATTTGCCTAGTGGTTTTCTTTCCGAAAGAGGACAAGTGGGAAAACCGACCTACCTTACAATGGTAGAACAAGGTCTGCTTACTGCAGCAAGGCAAGTTCTTGAGGATCCAAATAGTCAAAACTTAATCAGTCTGTTGAAAAGCGGAGAATCTGACCCGACTGCTTACCTGCCTCAAAGTCAAGCACAACAGCCACCCGTCAGGAGAAGAGTAGGTGATGAGCAATTCGTATTTTACACATTGGTCACAAAATACAGAGCGCAAGAAGAGCAGCAGTTTGAACAGCAAAAAAAGATTTTATTCAGACAGGCAGTTAGAAATGTTTTTAATTATTATGGAAAATCTACAACTTGGGAAATAGACGGCACTCCAAGGACTGGCATTCTTGATCCTTTATATAATTTGATTGGTGACGATAATGATTTGCCTAGAAGGAAATATGAACAAGTTGTTTTAAAAACAAGAGGAATGAATTTTTCACAAAATCAAAAATTTCTTTTCACAATAAGAAAACCCAATAGTCTTACAGATCAAATAAGAGCAGGACAAGATCGCTCGCCCCTGGCAACTCCTTCACCAGTTCCAAAAGAAATGGATGTCCTGTTCATGCAACCTCTGGCAGAGGGCGCGGACCCCATATTTGCTTCGATAAGTAGAATTTTTGACCCGAGAGAGACTGGTAGACCCAGCGCAAAATGGCAGATTGAAATTAAAATTAAGGCAGACCTTTTTGATTTGATATCTGGATCTAGTCCTGCTGGCGGCACTGTAGATCTTTTTGACCCAGATGTTTACAATAACATTGTAGGTGGATTTGACAAAGTTTCAGATTTTGTACAAAACGATCTGGGAAGACCTTTTACTGAAGACTTTTGGAACGACAGAAAAGATAATTTAAAAAAGTGGGCAGACTCAAAAAAGCGAAAGTTTGAAAAAGATGCAAAAAAAGCTGCCTCAAACTATTGGCAAAAAGCAAAAACAGGTCAAGGTGGTGGACTAACAGATGCCGAAAGATCGGCAAACTTTGCTCAAAACGATGCCAATGAAACAGTAAATAGAATAAAAAATAATGCTGCCGAAACCATGGTTAAGGAGTATAGGATTAATCAAATAATTGAAAGAATAGATTTTATCTTAAAAGAAATAAAAGATTACCCTAAGCAAATACAGGAATTTATAGAAAAAAACAGGATAAAGGGAACTCAATTCAGACGCGCTCATAAACCCTTGTCTCCTAGCGTAGACTTCCCAGAGATTATAAGAGAGTTTGGATTATTAAAGAATGCAATTGGCACTTTTCTGTCCATCAATGGTTATGATATAAGAGTTGGACCAACTAGTAAGGATGCAATAAAATTTCATTTTAGGGCGGTTAGGAGACCTATCCCGATAACACCTCCAGAAGATGATAGTCTCGCACCAAGATTGGATAGACGACAAGATAGAGACACAGAACTAGAAACATATCAGGCTCTCGCAGGGTACCAGATACATAAAGCAGAGTATGCAGTCGGCGGATTTGAAACTGGTAAACCTGAATTTCTTGTAGCGGGAACGCAAAATTTTGCTGCCGAAGAACCGTTTAACTCTCCGACTACAGTGGCATATTTGATGCAAATGGACAAAATATTTGAAGAGTTGAACAAGGCGTCAAAAGATTGCGATGATTTAAAAAGTTATGAAGCGCTAGAATTCTTGTCTAAGTTTCACTTTCCTCTAATACAGATTAACGTGAAACCAAAAAGTTCCAGAGCCTTAGTCAATATTCGAGCAAATATAGATGTTAGAAGCATTTTAAATGCAGCACAGGAACTGGAAGAAGCCCAGTTGTTGGCATCTCAAAGTATAGAAAATTTGAGACAGTCTACATTTTTGGAACAAAAGGGAAAGACAATATCAACAAAGGATGTCTTGCCAAGATTTGGAGAGATATCTTGTGATATTAAGGCAATGTTTGAGCAGTTTTTAAACAAATGGGATGTTAATTATTTGTTGTGCGAATACACAAAGTGTGTACCAGGCCTGCCTCCTTGGAATTTAAATTTCAATTTTGCAGTCCCCGCTTTTCCAAAACTTAGACCCTTTGATCCTTTAAATTTTGTTATACCGCAAATAAAAGTTTCAATTGAAAATATTATAATGACTTTTTTGTGCAACTTTATAAAAAGACTTTTAGAGACTATAAGATATCCCGATTGTGTTGAGCTATTATCGTTTGGCGCTGTTGCGTTATCTGAAATACAAAAACTCCTTAAAGATGACCCTATTCTAGTTCCATTCGAGAATGCCGAAGAAAGATTGTCTCTATTGGAAAAAACAGTTTTA
>Ga0209232_1000249_pt1 | contig 34347 bp, 20 predicted proteins | sample ETNvirenome_2_60_FD_184066 | JGI IMG/M metagenome (GOLD analysis project Ga0209232, IMG submission 184066) | Marine viral communities from the Pacific Ocean - ETNP_2_60 (SPAdes) (version 2) | ecosystem: Environmental > Aquatic > Marine > Oceanic | place: Pacific Ocean | collected 2013-06-22
TTGTTGACCAGGATCTGCTTTTTTCTTACGACGTGCAGCAGATAATCTTTCTGCTTTTGTCATACTTGCTCTCTTAGAAGATGAAACACATTTTGGTGTTCCTTCACCAGGTTCGTCACTTGCACAAGTTCCACCTGTGACTACATTAACCCATCCACCTTTTCCATCTTTGGATTTAGAACCCTTGAACCATTTATGTAATGATCCTTCACTCATTCCTCCTCCATTGCCACCACCGTTTCCACCATTACCATTGCCATTTCCGTTACCATTACCATTACCATTGCCATTTCCGTTACCATTACCATTAGTCTTTTTACTATCATCATCAGGTTCTAATAGACCTCTACCACCTACATGATATCCACGAGGAATAGGTTTACACTTCTTATCAGTGTAGCAATAATAGTATCCAGATTTACACTTTTTCATTCTTAGGATTCGGTGCCTCTTTATTATTTAGAATTCCTTGTTTCAGCATTTTTGACAACTCAGATGTTGAACCAACGAACAAAGCATTATTTGTGACATTATTTGTAGTTTTATTTACATCTTCTTCAACTTCTTTAACTTTTTTCTGTAAGTCCATAAGTTTGTCAGTAGTATCTGCCACTGATTTAATTAACTGACCTGCAACTTCATATGCCCTTGGACTTGCGGTTTCACCAGCAACTTCCATAATTCCATTAATTGCTTCCTGTCCTTTTTCGATTAATGAATATAAATTACCTCTTGTATAATCATAATCTTTACTAACATCATGATTTTCAACTTTTTTAAGTTGACCCTTCTTAGCAACAACATCTTCAGGTGTAGGCACAACTTCAGAGTTGATATTTAAAGCTTTGTCAATAGATTTAAAATTATCCATTAGATATCAGTTTGCCTTGTAGGACTATAAGATTTAGAATCAGAAAAGAATGAAGTTGTTTCACTAAATCCAAAATCATCATCTGGTCCAGCATCTACTGGGTTAGGTGTTACAGTATATCTGACTTCTCGTTTTGCATTTCGAACATCAGTGTCAGCAGCATAATCAACTTGAACTTTCTTAATAAGACCCTCAGAGGACTCTGCAACAGGACCAAATAGATAGGTCTTTGCCGTAAATCCTAATGTATATATTAATGCTCTACGTGTTGAAAAATCTCCTTCATAATCATCTTGAAAATTAATACTGTCTAAAACAATTGGTATATCTCTTTTTTCTCCAATGGATTTAACTAAATCAACTGTAAGATTGAATGATGGTTGAAAATATGGCAATATCTGTTCAATAATTTGTAGAGCATCATCATTTAATTTTGCAAGTATATTTAATTCAAATCCAATATTATATGGAACGGGCATAAAAACTTTTTTTACATTATTACCATCTGATGCTTTAAATGTTTGAGTGATTCCAGTTTTTCTCGATGAATCATATGAAACATTATTCATTTCAAAAGACATTCGAGGAAGAGTAATTCCAACTGGTTTATTTAAATCTGCTTGTTGTTCGAGTCTTGCTAAGAATTTTTGTGAAGGTCCGTATGCCAAAGGAACTTTTAATTCACTATAAGTATTACCTGATTTATCATCATGTCGAATACTAATAGCATTAAACAAGGTGCCAAAAGAAACAATTGTCTTTCGAATTATTTCATGATAGTAATAAGTTCCTAACATTAGAATGTACCAAATGGATTATTTTCTGAAAAATCGATGATATCATCTGCTTCTGTTTCGATTTCATCACTTTTATCATATTTATCAGCAAATTCTGCTGATTCTACAAAATCAACAGTATATTGTGCGGATGATGCAGATCCAACTATAATATCACCAGCAACAAAAGTACCATTTGTTGTTCCTAATTTTAATGTATTCGTTGTCACATTCCAAGATTTAACTCTTGCTGTTGCATTAGAAACTGAACCTGTAACAACCTCATTAAATTGATAAGTTCCAATACCTGTTATTACTGGTGGAGGAGAAACCGTGGCAATTCCAGTACCACTTGTGTATCCAATACCTGCATCTGATATGAGAACTTGTGTAACGACATTGCTTGTGTTATTAATTAAAACTCTACCTGTAGCAGTTCCTACTCCAGATATAGGACTGTTGAAGAATAATGTTGGTGTAGTAGGATATCCACCACCACTTGATGTAACACTTACACTTCCAACACCAGCACTATCTGTGACCAATAATGCTGTTGCAGCTGCACCAACACCATACGTTGTTGATCCAATACCTAATATTGTAGAGGCAGCACTTACAATTGTTACAGTTGGTGTAACAGTATATCCAGCTCCTGCATTTGTTAATAATATTTCTTTGACAGAATTTATACCATTGATGGATGTTGTGATTGCCACTGCAGTAGCAGTAGTTCCTGCTCCTGGTGGTGAACTGATTGTGACTGTTGGTACTTTATCATAATCATATCCATCCTCATTAAGAAATATTTTACGAATATATCCAGTTGAAGTGGTTACACCTAATGTTGCTGTCGAACCAACTGATATAAGTTTGAGAGATGTAATATAACCTTGATCAACAAGGGCATCATCAATCTCCTCAGTTGTTGTGCTAAGTTGATCCCATCCACCTACTTCGTCTTCAAGTTCAAAGAGTTCACATCTAAGTTCATAAACATAATTTTTACCCAACTGGTAAAAAGGTTTTTCGTGTTCAACAAATTTAATTTCAAAAAGTCTTCCACCTAATGGAAAGAATATTAAATCTCCTTCATTTGGTCTACTTGTAACTTCTATCTCATCTTCAGGTAAAGACTCTAAAAATGGGGAAATAAAATCTTCGAATCTTTCTTTTGATATTGTAACTATAAGTTCATCTTTTAAACTCATACCAAATTTAGTCATAATATCACCAGCTCCACCATACCCATCAAATGTGTTTACGTATGCTTCAATTGAAAAATTATCACCAAATCTAGAAGATTGAACCTCTGTAAATATATTATCCTTTTTAACTATTCTTCGAGGTAAATATTTTACCTCAACACCATAAATTTTTAACTGTTCATTGATTAAATCTTGAACGAGTCTTTGTTCACTTTGTGATCCTTGTAAGAAAAAGGGATTTAATGCCATTATAATTAACCTATAAAATCAAGAGGTGGTAATTCATACTCGGAAATAAGTCTTTCTCTAATACTTTCTAATTCTCTCTCCGCATCATCGTATATCTGTCTTCCATTCATTTCTAAACCACCTGGCAATTTAACACCTTGGAATTTAATTAAATTTTGACCCCATTGTCTTTTTATTAATGATGTGAGATATAATTTTAAGAAACTATCATTATAGACACCAGTAAAGTTATCAGGATCTAAAATTCGATCACATTGAATCACTAAAAATGTTCCTACATCTTGTGCAGCCCAATCAATATCTAGATATAATCTGTTTTGTCTCTTATTAAATCTTATTTGTTTATCTGTTGTAAGTAAATGATCAATATCTTCAAGATATCTTTTTGTCATAGAATATTGTAGAAGATTAACAGAATTGAAATAATACAGATCATTCAAAAATAACTGATATTTAATACTAAACATTCCACCAGATATTGAACTTGTATCAAATTTAAATATTCTATCAATTCCAACGACTGAATCTGGAACCTGTATGAAGTTTGATGTTTCGTAAAAATTAGAAGTAACAGTTCCTAAACCACTTACACTTGTTGAATTTCCAGTAGTTGTGACGATTCCAACTCCAGATGTTCCCGATGCCTTTCCACGATCTATATCCTCTTGAGTTAATTCATACTTAAGATACATTCTCTCAATACCATCAAAATGCCTTTCTCCAAACAATTGAAGGGCATCATCAATTAGATCATCTGCTTGATCATCATCGACGTTGATCTCTAAAACTGGTGCACCTAATTTGCGAAAACAGTAATCAATCAATTCTTGTCTAGTACTTGGTTTAGCCATTAAAATACACCTCCATCTATAAGTTCTGCGGTTAATGTTCCTTCAACAAATACATTTTGCGTAAATGTTGCAATTCCACTGAAAGTAGAAACACCTGAAGTTACAACAAGTCCTCCAGTGCTGATTCTTACACCTTCTCTTGCAGTAACAAGACCAACTGAGTCTACGTTTGTTACATCCTCATATGATAATGTTCCTCCAATAGAAACTGTTTCAGCAGTGATATCCTGAACAGTTATACTTGGTGTACCACTTAATCCTCCAGCAGTTCCAGTTGTGTTTTGATTACCAGATGTATTTACACCAGGTAAATCTATGTTTGCAGTGCCATCAAAACTTACACCACCTATAGTTCTTGCGTTTGCTAGTGACGTTGCAGTTCCAGTATTTCCTGAAACATTTCCAGTTACATCACCAGTTAAAGAACCCTTAAATGTAGTGGCACTTAATATTCCAGTGGATGGATTATACATAAATCCACTATCAATCTCTAACTCCTGAGCTACCTGATTACCATCACCATCCACAAAGACAGGGAATACTGTTTCATCAGTAGTACTATTATTCTTCATGAATGAGAATACTGACAAAGTAGCAGTTGTTGCATTACCACTAAATGTTGTGGCAGTTATAATACCACCACTAGCAGTGATAGCAGTTCCTACTTTAAGAGTATCGGTTATAGAGGCAATACCAGATATATTTAATGAAGAGAGAGTTCCAACAGATGTGATATTTGGTTGTGCTGCGGTTGTTATTATTCCTGAAAATGTAGTAGCAGTAACAATACCATTGAAAAACGCATCACCATTAAAAGTTGATACACCAGTAACAGATAATGTTCCAGTAGTGGTTAGACCTGAAACTAAAACACCTTCATTTGTAGTGGCAAATTTCTCATTACCATTATAATATATTTTTACATCCTCATTAACAGTAGCTTTAAGATATGGCTCACTATCATCTTCTCTTTTGAGTATGAGTGAATCACTACGAATTTTAAGATCATTAGTAGAATTTTTTATATGACTGTCGTTATTAGTTCCATGCCATATCTCAAGATCATCCTGCTCTCCGAATTTTAATCTGGCAAGATCAGTAAACTCTAAATCATTTTCAGAAGCATCAAATGTTATATTCTGACCAGCAGCAGCACCTTGGAAAATTACATCAGCATTATTGAATTTAATAACATCATTAAAAGTTGATACACCAGTTACATTAATATTTCCATTAAAAGTTGATATACCAGTAACATCCAATTGTGTTACAGAGGCAATACCACCTATGACGTTTTTAGAAATAAATGACTCAACAGAACCACCACCCGCACTGGATAGTATTTTTACTGCATCTGTCTGTCCAACTCTTACTTTTATTGGCATTATCGAGTTACTCCCTCCCTTAAGAGAACTGATCCTTCAATTACTCTTGTTTTAACGTTTCCTGAATCCGTTATTATAATATCATACACATATCGACCTGGTTTTGGTGTAGATGATTCTGAGGCTGACAAAGATATTAGTATCTTTCCCTGTTGTGCATCACTTACAGCAGTTGTAAAATCATGTTTCGAAGAACTTCCAGCATGTTTCCTAAATTGAGCTGAGACTGTAAAATTAGTTAAATTTAATGGTCCCGAATCATCACTCTCTATCAAATCAAATGTTTGACTGAAATCTGATCCTGCATTGATAACTAAATTCGAAACATATACGGCTGCCATCTACTTAAAATAATATTTTCTAATTATATTTATGTCTTATTATTACCATCAACTATTATTTTCAATAATGCCTTTATTTCATCAATGTCTTTTCTCATATCAGAAATCTCACGTCTTTGATTTTTTCTTAGTTCAACAGATTTAACATACTGATCATATCCAACATCATCACAATTTATAATTGCACCTGTTTTTTCATCTCTGAATAAATGTGGATGTCCTTCAACTTTAATCATCATTTAACGGCAATTGCCCTCAATTCTTTAATTCTAGGTGGTTGAGCTTGGTTTGCTCCAGACATTACAATTTTTATGGTGAATCCTGTAAACTCAGGTAAATTATCAACAGTAAATTGATATTCCTTGAATTCATTACTTCCACTTGGTGTAACTATTACATCAGATCTACCGTCATTTTTAGATTCATCAGTTACAATAAAACCATCATTATCTGTTTTAGTACTATTCTTAAAACCAGGAAATAATTCAAATGATTGTTCGATTTCACTCGAATCTGATCTAATTAATTTATAAAGAACTCTAAAGTCTGATGATTCTGGTCTAAATGCACTTAATAACACTTTTATTGAAGTTGCTGGTTTTTTCAATAAAACTGTGTTTGAAACATAAATTGCATAGTGAGGATCGTCAGTTAATGAATTAACACGTCCATCAATATCATAAGCATCTAAACTAATCGGTCTATTTAATCTATGATTAATAAATTCAGTTTCAGAACCACTAGTTAATCTTATCATAGGAGATATATTTTCATCATTTGAAGATAGATTAAGAATAGTGGTGAATGATTTGTTTGATGGCAAACTACTTAAATATTGATTTTCGTTTATCTTAGATGCAACCAATTTAACTTTATCGAATGAATTGATATTATTAATTTGAATATTTTCAAATCCTTCATCTACAAATGATGTTTCATTTCCACTCACACTTGTACCAGAAACACTTCTAATTGATGCTTCTATGCCTGTCACAGATCCATTGACACCAGTGGGAGTCAATACATCATATCGTGGAACTATGGCACTATAGAGTATATTCTGAGTTGCTTTTACGTGCGATCCACCTAAAAATGCATCATTAGTAAATGATAATTGAGGAGCAGTGGCAGTATCAACAGATCTATTCTTTCCATTTGTTGATCTATCAAATGTTACATGATAATCATCAAGATCTATTGGAGTTGTTAATGAAAGACCTGTTCCATCGGATGTTTCTAATCTTCTTATAGACACACCAGAAATCTCATACTTTCTAACTATAGAATTTGGTGTGTGATCTATTACAATTGTACCATCAACACCTCTTTGACTATTTCCAATATTTAATACACCTGTTCCGACAGATTCATATCCTATAATTTCACTTCCTATTTTAACGTATCCAGTATTTGCAGCACCCACTGCTATTCCCTCAAAATTTATAAATTGAGACGTTGACCCAACACTGATAACTGATGTTTCGGTTTTACTCAATTGTGCGTTTATCACAGTTGGTTCTACATCAGACTCGATATCACTTAATTTTACTTTATTTGATGTAGAGTACATTCCATGATTAAATTGATCAACAAACATTACATTACCTGCATGTAATCCACCATCAAATGCAACAGTGCCAGTGCGAATCTCACCTGTAGCACCCATTGATACAGCAGTTCCAGCGTCATTAAAATATTTAATTTGAGTGCCATTTTGGAATCCATTTGAAGTATTATCCGCTTGAATATTATTTAAGAATAATGTATCAATACCATCAATACTTGCGATTGTTATTTCTGCACCATTTCCTTGATTTCCAGCACTACTTGTGACAATACCAACAACGTCTCCAACCTGATACCCGTTTCCTTTTGCAACTAAAGTTCCACTTATACTTGATACTGCACCATTTGTTGCTGTCATATCCAATCTTAACCCAGAACCTTTACCAGTTATTGCAAATGTTTCAACATCAGAGTCACTTACATAATTTGTTCCACCCTTAGTAATACTAACGGTTAGTGCAGAACATCCAACACCTGTAATTACTGCGGTGCTTGTCTCTTGACCTCCACAAATTTTTCGACCTGCTGAGAGTAATGTTCCCATTCCTTGGTTTGTAGTTATACCAATTGATCCTGTTTTTGAAAGAGTGAAAAGAGGATTGTTTACTAATCCAGTTCCATAACCATTACTTTCATCCAAATCAGGGTTATTAAAGAATACTGAACCTGATTGTGATGTGAACTTAGATTTATATAATTTAAAGGTAATATCTTGATGTTGATCCTCTGTCCAAAGAGCACCATTTTGTGACTTAAATATGGCACCTGCACCATATTGTGTTGAGTATATTAAAGATGAACCAGGATCTGCTCCTTGAATTGTAGATGGGTTTACGGCAACACCACCATGTCTTCCTGTCCAGACATTATAAGCAACACTTTTTGGTGCAAGTAATACAAAAGAATAAGATCTGCCAGGATTCAAATAAATTGGTTCGGGGAAAGTAAATTTGGTGGGTTTGCTTGCCTGATCTGGATCAGCTTCGATTAGTGTAATTTCATTTCCATTAGCATCAGTGCCTTTTGGTTTAAGAGTCCTACTCCTTCCAATAATTTCAGTTGATGGTCTCGCATCTGCGATAGTTGATCTTATTTCACATGTTATTGGAGCATTTGTTACAGTATCAACTGTTGCAAAGTAAACTTCAACTGCAGTTATAAAAACGCCATTTAAATCTTTATTAGCATCTTGAGCACTTGGTGCTAAAACATTACCACCGACAGTAAATGTTTGTGCTAAAGGATCCTGTGCTCCTCTTGTTTGTATTCTACCTCTAATATTGAAGTTTGTAGTGTTGGTTCTTGTTGTAACTGTAGTCTGCCATTCTTCAACTGTACCTTCAGCAACGTACTCTGTTTCTGCATTTATAAGTCCAAATCTTTGTGATGGTTCTACATTTTCATTTGTAGGACTTGTTGTGACTTTAAATTCTTTTACACCTGTTTGTATTTTAACTGGTGGTGCTGGTTGTGTATGTGGATCACGAATGAAACATGAACCAATTAAATCACCATAAGCATCAGTGATTAATCTTAAGTCTTTTATATATGCAGTAGCACCACTTTCCTGCCCAACTAATTGTGAATTTTTTTGAACATACCCAAAATATTTACCCTGTGCTTCCTCAGCCAATGCTTTTGTATCAACATTCAAAACTGTTGATGATTGACTATAGTTAGAAGATATTTCAGTTACACCTAAAGTGTAAGGATTATTAAAATAAGTTTCTGATGGATTATTATATTTTCCAGATTTATGGTTTGGTTGACATATTCTAAATTTCATGATTACATTACCCTCATCGTTAAGAGCATGAACCTCCTCTCCAATTTTAAATGCACCATTTGATCCAGACACAGAACCATTTTTTGTTGGTGTTATTTCAAGTAATTTTGGAATTACATCAAATATCTTTTGACCATCAAAGAATACATATGTTTGTACAAAATCTACAAATCCTTCTGATATAAATTGAATATTTCTTGATCTAACAAAATCATCATTAGATGTTGAAACTAAATTATTTTGCCTAGTAACTGTTGTATTAGACCTTGTAATTGTGCCACTAATTTGCCCTCCAGCACCCAAAGTTCCTATATTCAATTGTTGTCTTTCATCTGCTGTTATACCAGCATCTCTAAAAGCATTCCTAAGTTGAATTCGTCGCACGCGACCCAACCCTAGATCTTCAGTTCTAGTTCCTGTTTGTTGTATATTACGATTCTCAAGTTGTGTTGTTCTTGTCCATATATCACTTTGAGGGTCTAATTCAACATCACCTGTAAACTCAATTAATTCGTAAGGATTGACATTTATAATCTCAGTTGCATATGGTTGACTAATCCATTCAACTTCATCATAATTTAAAGTAACTACATTCCCTGTTTTTTTAACGTTTGAATCAAATAATTCAAAATTTTCATTAAAATCCAATTCAGAACTAATAATATTTTGTGATGGTGTTATTTGAGAAGCTAATGTGTCTCTAGTTCTAAATGGTATTAATTCTTGTGACTCAGGATTTATTTGTATTAATGATTGATCAATATCTATAAAATTGTAATTTTTAAATGAATCTACAAACAAACCACTTTTGAATCTATTCCTACCTTCTTCATCTTGAATTTGTAAAGTTTGAGCACTAACCTCTAAAAGAGAAAGGGTAGTGGTTTCCTCTAAATTCGCAACTCTATCTTCAATATCACCAATATCTCTCATTGTAAATCTTCGATTATCAACAAAACTTAAGATTGCATCTTGAGTATTAAATAGGTACGATGGTAATGTGACTGTTGCCAATTTCATTAATTCGGCAGTTTTAACAGGTTCCTTCGGATCTAAACTTGATACTCCCTTTTCGTATATGAATTCACCAAATTTATTAAGATAAACACTATCAACTCTTGGTAAATAATGCTGAAAATCAACTATGGAACTTTCATTTGGTGTAATGTAACGTAAAACAGCAGTTCCACTAAAATCTCTTGCAGAAAATTCAAAAGGTGAACCTGTATTAGAAGAGGGATCATATACTGAAACTCTTGGTCTAAAATCAAGTGTATCTGTTGCTCTTACACCAAATATACCAATATCAGGTATATCATTTGAAAATCTTTCTTCGTCGTAACTTAATACTGTAAATACATCACCATCATCAGAAGCAACAGAATAATAATCAAATACTACTAATAATTGAGCACTTGGTTCAGAAGCATTTCGATTGCGAACTAGTCTTGAATAATCATAATACTGATCTCTCTGACCTTTATCTAAGGTGAATAAATTTGTTACATCTTTATATTTTCCAATTGTAATTGATTCTATGTTTGTTTTTATGTTTGACTCTTCAAATTCAACCAATTCACCTGTCTGAAATTTTCCTGTTGTTAAATATACTATTTCTAATACATTATTGGTAGGTGAAGATACAACTCTTGCAATTGTATTGTTTTCTTGACTAATTATGTTTTCACCAATAATTGCATTATCATGTACAGCAACAGTGCTTGTAAAAGTCAATTTATCTAATACTGGTGCAGATGTATTTGTAGATTCATAAACTCCTAAAACTTTAACAACATCTGGATAATTTAAAGATATCTCCTCATCTTGAACTCTTAATCCATATCTGGCATCAAAAGTAAGTCCATCTGCAATTGAACCACCATTTCCTGCTGCAACACTACCTGATTGTGCATTTTTTGATCTGGTTATATTAATTTTTTGACTTCGATTATAATTTTTTATTTTTGATCTTATTTTTGTTTTAGTAAGAGTTACATTTAATGTCTTATTATTATCACCACCTACATCAAACACAGAAATTTGATTACTTCCATATAAAAAAGAATCATTTGTAATTGATGTAGGAATACCACTAGATGTGGTAAACAATGAATATCTTTCTTGATCAAAAGTTTCAAATATCACATCAGACACATCTGTAATATCACTATCTGCAATTGTTACTGAATTACCAGATGCAACTTTAGAAACTTGTTTTGTGATTTTTAATGTAGAATCTGATAAATTAATATCTGCTATATTACTGTTTGGTAAAGGTACGAATAAAGATCCTGTTCCCTCTATAAACGGTGCACCAATAAACATTGGAACTGATATTGAATTACCAGTAGCAAGAGCACCTTCATATACACCAGGAACTCCTGAAGATATTGCTTGAAGTGTTAAATTAGTTCCACCAGCACCAACAGATGCAACTTTATTATAAGTTTCTGTTGTAAATCCTGGTTTTGCATATCTAACAACAGATCCAACCTTCATGCCTGTAAATACATTACCTGGTGCGGTAACACTGGCACCATCAATAACTACATTAACTATATTATTTGGCAGTCTGAATCTCTCTAATACGGCATCTGCCTTTAATTTGGCATCGTCACCCACAGATTTGATATCTTGTGCTGTATATGCAGTTGCGATTCCAATTGTTCTTGGAAAATCAACACCATTTATTTGTATCTGTTCACCAACATTAAATGATCCTGAAGTTTCATTCAATGAAATAACTGTTGAATTACCACCAGCACCAACAGCAAACCCACTTGCTCCACTACTTTTTCCCTTTACAAATGAACCTTTTGGTAATTGAGTATTACTTACTGCTTGATTTAAAACTAAATCTGTATTTGTTTGAGCATCAAATAGTCTTAGTTCCCATCTTGTAGATGCATCCTCATAAGCAGCGTCCTCTAAATTAAACGAATAAACTCTTGCACTACCAATATTAGTTCCAGTAGAGTTAAAGTTATCAAATAATTTTACTATACTTCCTTGAACTGCAATACCTTGTGTAACATTATTCAACTTTAAAATATTTCCCATCTCAAAACCAACACCCACATCACTTCTAATTCCAACATCTCTTGGTTTTTCAACATCTACAATTGTTGTTCCTACTTTTTTAATGTCATATCCTCTTACATATGCTTCACCTGCAGATATTTTTAAACACATTAAATCATCTGATGGTGTATTTTCTTGATCTGTTTTTTCATCTTTGAAAAATAAACCACCATTTCCAAAGTTATTATTTAATGAATTGAATAAATTCATTTTAAATGGTTCTACACTATAATCACCAGATTCATCATAAGTTCTTTCTGCAATCCAGTCACGAATTTTATTATACTCACTCTTTGGTTGTATTACCTTCAATATACCATCATCAAGTCTTAATAATTCAATAAAATCAGTATCATTTTTATCGGTTAATAGTTTTTTAGTTAATTTTAATTCTATGCCAAGTCTATCAGCACCTGGTGCTGCAAAATTAGTAAATCCTTTTGCATTATCAAACAAAGAATTATCTTCTTTTGCATCAACAATTAATTCATTAACCTGCAATCCAACTCTATATTTTGGATTGTTTGAGTAATGGTCTAATATAATTGTTTGATCAGAAACATTAACAAAAAATCCTCTTACATAATATACTCCTTCAGAAATAAATGCAGCAGATCCAATGGCAGTTGCATCTTCAGAAACTAGTGATGCAAATGGAGTATTAGCATTAATTGTAGTATTACCATATACCACAGATTCAGTTGCACTTAATGTTTCTCCATCCACAAAAGTAGTATATTGTGAATTGTTATCGGCACTTAAGTAAGTTACATATAAAGTTGTATTTTCTACATCACCACCATCTGGAAGAGAAACAAACTTTACAACTGCTTCTATTCCTGATTCTGATCCAATTATTCTCTTTCCAATAAAATTATCAATGTATACTGATATATCAATATTAAAATTAGTGCTATTTAGTTTTACTGCGTTATATTGAGTGTCATATCCTATTCCTCCTGGTATTACAACTGATCCTTCTTTAAATATATGATCACCAAATTTTTCAATTTGATTCTGTAATATTGATTGTTGTTGTGTTAATTCCCTTGCTTGTACTGGAAAACCAGGTTTATAAAGAACCCTATGAAAATTTTTCTGACTATCAAAATCATCATAGTATGGACTTGCATTTAAATTAATTTTTTGTGACATTTTCTTAGAATTCTAGGATGATTTTAACGTCTTCTTTTTGTCTGATGTCTCTTTCAACTTTTTTTCTGTTGTCAATGTAGATGACATCACCAGTCTTTTTATTTATTTCTGGATTGGCTAGACCATTTGTGAAGTTAACTCCCAAATTTATCTGTCTATTACCAATTGTGGTTGTAATTCCAGTAAAATCCTCAATATCAGATGAAAAAGAAACTGCTCCACCTTGACCAAATATGTCACCAGATGTATCTGTATTTTCAAAAGACAAAACTTTTGATCTTGTAGTGACATTTGCAAAATCAGTGTTATCAAAAGAAGTTGGATTTAAATGTGAACCTCTATCTTGAATATATTTCAAAACTTTAGTATCTTTATCATATGATGCCACAACACCCTTTGCAGTTCCTCCACTTACAGATTGTGTGATTCCAATACCAATCAAAGCATTAAAATCTGTGGTTGAAGGAATTGCAGTACTTAATTTAATAGAGGATAAAGATGAGAATTGAGAAGCAGTTAATATGCCTGAATTTGTAAAGTCATTTGGATTTTTAATTATTCCCACTTGACCAAAATGAGTATCTGTTGGAAAATCCTTTGTTGAATCATCAAAACGTGAATAAACTAAAACTTTATCGGCACCTAACTCAGTGTAAATATCAAATCCATGTCCTTTAGAGGGTGGAATTATCGGTATCAACTTTGCACGAGTTGACGGTGTACCAAGATTTGTTAGATCTACCATACCAAATGTATATCCAGAACCACCAGATGTAACAATCACATCAGTAATTTTACCACTGGTAATAGTTACAAGTGCCTTTGCACCACTTCCATCACCAAGAATATTACAAATTTCACTCGTGCCTGTATAACCAGTTCCACCATTTTCAATATATACCTTCCTTATTTGATTTTTATTGATATCAGAATCTCCTGCCTCTCTAACTGATTGAATTTGTGAGTCAGTGGTTGTTGACCAATCATTTGGCAAAACAATATACTCGATTGAATCAAATTTTATAACGTCACTTGGTGAAATCGTGAACAGATATTTCCACACATAAGGATCTTGCGTACCAGCTGTAGATGGTTCTAAATCTGTAAAAGTGGGTTCATCTAATGAATCTACACCTTTAGGAGAGTCACCAGTACTACCATTACTCAAACAAATATAAACTTTAAATTCAGAAGTTATAACATAGTAGTTTGTTTTATATAAACTTCCAGTTTGTGAGTTTGGTGCTTTATTTGTTTGTTCATTGTAATCATGACGATATATATCATACTTGGTGTTAGCTGCCCAACTATGTTTTTTTACTACTCTTCTTATATTTGAAGAATTTATTTTTTTCCCGAATAGTGAAGTGTCTCTGTAGTGTGTTAGATATTGCTGATTATCAATTGGATCGGATGGCCAAGATGTTGTTCTACCAAAACCAGCTACTGCTGGATTAGGCAATCCTAAAAATACATAGTAAGAATTATTAGAGTCTAAAACAGAATCTACAAAATTACCTGCGTTTGCTATTCTAAATTGATCTGTTACTACCGCTGGCATATTAATAGTTTTTTAGATATTTATACATAATATTTAACATTATTTAAGAAGGTGTCAATAATCCACCAGTTTTATTGAATGTATCGTTACCACCAGTCCTTTTAAGTGTTGGGAATGTTGATAATCCAGCATCAATAGTTAATCCCGTAACTCCGATTGATACAGGTGATGATGATCTTGTAAATCCACTTATTTTTGCTATGGAATAGTTTCCAACTGGTGCTGTCGCAAATCCAACAGCACTCAATCCAGTGGTGGATGTGTTAGATTTTATTAGGCAAGTAACAACTCCAGTATTAGCATTACTTGTAAATGATGCAACGGTATATACATTATCTACAAATGTTGTACCAATACCCACAGTGTCAGTATCTGTACCACTATCACTAATAGATATAAGTCCTGATCCGATTGTAGTGTCAAAAATATAAATTGGATCACCAACATTTATTGCATTAAAGTTTGCAGTACTATCCTTTTTGACTGAAAATTCTAATCCTAATTTATTTAATAGTGTTGTTGTTCCGATTCCTGTAATCAAACCAGTGCTTTCCAAAATAGTTAATCCTGAAGTTGTTAAGTTTTCAAAGGTATTTGATTGTATTGGACTGCTGATCAAAACTTTAGGTGCTATAGTGTATCCTAAACCAGTATTAGTTATTGTTATTGAATTTATTTGACCATTTGATACTGTGGCAGTTGCAGTTGCAGTGGTTCCTATTCCAACTCCAATTTCTGGTGGTGCAGATATTTTTACAGTTGGAGCAGATGTATAACCAGAACCATTATTAGTTGTTGTAATTCCACTTACTGTTCCTGAAGAAACAGTTGCAGTAGCAGATGCATTCACAGAATTTAGATTACTTAAATTAATAATTGATGAATTTATCAATACCGTTCCTTCATCTTCATAATTAAATAAATCTGCATTATCTGTAAACAACACCGTATCTGTAGTAGAAATATCATCAATTATCTTTGCAATTGGTATTATTCTTGGTTCTAACTCAGATCTTTTTTTCGAAACCACAACTTTGTTAATCGTAAGATCATTTTTTTGTTTAATGAGTGTTAGAGGTCTTGAAATTATATCACTAATACCTTGATTTTGATATACAGTCGTATCTAAAACAGTCGATGTAGTAATTCCTGTTATGGTTCTATTATCTTGTGCTGGTATTTGATTACCAGATTCAATTCTTACCTCATCACCTGTTTTTAGACCAGAATCATCTCCATCAACAATTAATGAATCTACTCCAGATGTTCCTCTATAAAATAGAATACTAACATCATCACCATCATTTTTTCCAACTTCAGAATCACCAGTTGGTGCTACACTAAAGTTTATAGAAGTTCCACCATTTATAGTATATGCTTTAGTTGGTTCTTGAATTATACCATTTATAGTAACAAAGAATATATTCTCAATATCTACACTTTCAGATAGTGTATTACTTGCCTCTACACTAATCAACTCATTATTGAAATTAAGTGGGAATCTAGTTCTTGTTCCATTTTGAAGTGATTTGATAGAGTCGATATAATCAAATTCACCAAATTGCCACATTGCAAATCGATCCTTATAAACTTGATCGATACTTAGAGTTGATTTGGTTTGGATAGATCCCATGCCCTTTGCAGTGACTAAACCAACAGCTTCAACAACATCACCCTCTTTAAATCCATAACCAGAATTTACGATTTCATATCTTGAGATTTCAAACATTGTTGAACCTATCCCAGTAGTTGAACTCGCACTTACTATTGCATTAACTCTTAAACCAGTTCCTGTATCTGTTGTGGCACCAATACCTAATCTTGAAACACCAGTCACTGATAAATTTGAATATGATGGTTCAGATACAAATACTTCAGGATCTTTATAATTTGATCCTGCTGCTGCAATTGTAAATATTGCTGTTCCACCAACACCTGCAGTCGCAGTTATTTGTGCACCACTTCCAACATTGACACCAACATCCACACTGAATACATCAGGAGTTAATACATCAACCACTGTATTGATACCAGCTACTGGATCAGTTGATCTTGGATATGGATGAACTGTTTTAAAATTATCCCTTGCACATGTAAATCTAATTGAACCAGTTTTAATTAAAACCAGATCGTTATCACTCATACCATGATTTGGAGAGGTAATAACTAAAACACCTGTTGTGGGGTTATATTCAGCATCAGTTGCAGTAATATCACCACCAGTGTTTTTATCAATGCCATTCACATCAGCAGACACAAAACGATGTTCATATCCAAAATCTTCAACAGTCACTCCTATTGATACTAATCCATTATATCCAGATCCAAATGTTAAATTACTAAAATATGGATAAGCATTACCTGATCCAACATAAGCATGAGGAATTGTGCTAACACCAATGTTAACACCAAATACATTTGTTGCTGCTATTGATACGACAGGGAATTTATCTCCTATTGTGCCATCAGGGAAGATAGTTGTTGTAACTCCAGCATGAGGAGCAGCACAAGCAAATTCTAAACCTCCAAGTAATACTAACTCATTTGAATTTTTAAATTTATGTTCATTAACAGTTTTGACTGTCATTATACCCGTCACTTCATTATAAGTAGCAGTTTGAATTCCTAATGCAGATCCACTATATGCCACTCCAACAACGTTTGTTATCTGTCCTGATGCATTTGTTGTTGCTTTCACTTTTGCACCAACTAATGGAGCATAACCCAATCCTGTAACAGTTGATCCAAATGATATGGGAATACCACCTCTTGGTAATTCATTAAAGTTAACATTATCATTTGATATAAACTGAGATCCGTTATCTGATGTTATTCCTGAAAATACCACACTTGTAACTCCTGTCGCACCAGAACCACTCTCAATTATCTTGAAATTTTTATCTGGATTGAATTCTGTTGATGGTGATTGGAAAATGCCATTTATGAATAAAATACCACTTCCACCAGTTGTTCCAACTCCAATTGTATTAGCTCCCCCAACTTTTAAGGTAAATGTTGATTTAATTCCAGTAAAACTATCTGAAATATCGTCATATATTAAATTACTATCATAATTATTTCTTAGATATACTCTTCCATTAAAGGTTGACCTTGGAAAATCTAAATTACTATCATCCTTAACTCTACTAGGATTACCCCTTGGTGGATCACTCAAGAATAATTTACTTTCGACTATATTATAAGTTCCAGTAAATCTTTGAACTGTAGTTCCATCAGCATGAATCGAATTAGAGGTACCCACAAATCCTCTTTCAACTTCAACCACATTAAAAGTTCCCGATGTTCCAACAGGACTTCCATTTGTTGTCGCAATACCTACATTTACAACTTGTAAGAATTCATTGTCTATTTTTAAAATATCACCCACTGAGATTGTTGAAATTCCACTTAAATTAATAATGTTAGTATTAAGTCCAACCTGAGATCCAACATTATTTTCCAATAAATGACTTACATTAGTATTAATTAAAGGTGATTGTACAACATCATCAATTGAAATAATAGATTTTTCATTACTTTTTTTCATTTCAAACTTATGAGCATTTCCTTCTCCTACACTCATAAATGTCACAGCTGTTCCTGATCTTGTAGTTGATATGAAAAATGAATTATTAGTCACAGTATTTGCAAATACTGTTGATGGGAGAACATCAACAATGGATCCGTTTTTGTACTGCATCGCAGTTGAACCGACTCCAACAAATGTTGATTTAGGAAGATATGTTAACTCTTCATTTTCTCTAAAGAAATGATTGGATATTGTAAATTTACCAGTTGATAAATTTAAAGCAGAGTCATCTGAAGGATTGAATGTTTTTACAAAAATTGGTATATCATTAACATTTAAATTAAACTCTGTTTTTTCAACTCTAGTGCCCTCTGAAGCATTATACTCCTTTACTTCGTTACTTTCTCTTAAACCTCCATATGTTAAATCTAAAGGTGTATTAACTTTATCTAAAGTATTATAAAAACAATGATTTAATGAAACAACGGTGGATATGCCAGTTGTGTTATCTGGATGAAATTTTAATTCAAAAATATTTGATGTGTAAGACGCACTAAATGTTCCCAATCCTAATGAAGGATCATATTCTGAATTAAAATCTTTGGTGATTGATAATGAACCAGATTGTTGAACGTATGCATCTGTTCCATCGTGTATAGCTAGAACTTCATGCAGAGCCTTTGATGATCCTATACTAACTTCAACGACTGATTTTATTGAATTAAATAATTGCGAATTCAAACTAATGATTGTTGAAATACCTGTGTTTGTTGATGATAGTCCTGAATATAAAGTTGTTCTTTCAGATCCATTTAATTGACCATTTGCCTTAAATCTGTAAGTCCCATTGGCAACTCCAGTCGTGCCGATACCAATCACTTTTGCTTTAAATTTAACATTATTAGAACCTGTTAAATTATTTTCAAAAGTTAAATTTAAATTGTCATTAGATATTGTGGCAGATATAATTCCTATTTGATTGGTAGATAATTGATTTGTTTCAGTGTCTATGAATGATTGTGCGATGAATGAATCATTACCATTGTGAGAGACAAAGGTTTCTACTAAATTCATTTCATTAGTATTAGTATTGATCACATTTACTAAAGCATGTAATGATTCAAATTTATTTGTAGGAACTGAAATAATATTTTCAGTTGCACCTACTTGGCAAGTTTTTATAACAGATGTTAAATCAATTGTTCCTATTGATGTTGTTCCAACACCGATTACAGTGCTAGTAAAATTGGATGAGAATAATTTTAAATCATAATCAATATCAAAATTTTCATCTGAAGATGGTGAAAATCTAAATGATTCAACTTCAGTATTACCATCTTTAACTAATTTAAAATCAGCAAAGTTATTTTGTTTTGAATTTGTAAGTCCAATACCCGAATTTATCAATCCACCTTTCTCAAGAAGAATATTAGTACTACCATTACTTAATACCAAGAAATCAGAAAATTGTATTCGATTAACTTGAGTGGAGTTACTTTCAGTGCGAATTAGAATATTATTGAATAATTCATTTTGATTGGGATCAAATTGCAATAAAGTTAGAAAATCATCAGGATCTCCTTCCAAATTAGAAAATTCTTGATTTATATTATCAATTACAAGAACATCATTTGTATTACAACTAATATAATTTGATAATCGAATATTATCAAAAACAATTTTTCTAGTTACATTATCATCAGTTACATCATCATCTCTTACCGTATCAATATTTCTTAATTCGTCCACTCTTTTCTCATCAAATAAGTCTACAATAACTGAGACTATATCTGAAGAACCTATTGATATGTTAGTCGTAGATGTTATTCCAGTATCAGCAAAATTTTTAGTTCCACTTGAATGTAGTAAATTATTAACAGGTGTTACTAAATTTCTCCACTCTATAGGACTTTGAATAGAGTAAGACATATTTTGATAATAATCATTATCAGGTATAACTTGAAAATCTTCACTTAATTTTCCAATATTATCATTCCATCCTATATTCTTTGAAATAGAGAAATCTGTCTTCAATCTACCCTTATTTTCTATAACTTTAGAAACTGTTGCTTGACTACCAGAATTTTTTCCTGATATAATATCACCTTTATTTAAGTTATCAGTTCCAAATACCTTTAACTTACTATTAGATGTTTTTACAATTTTTAAATTTGAAGTTCTGTTACCAATTATCAGTGGTTCATTTACATCAAATAAAGATTGATTTTGTGTTACAAAGAATTTAGGATAATCTGCTTCATTTATAGCATTCGCAAATGTTGTTACGATTGTTTTTGCAATACCTGTGTTACTTGCTCCAAACTCAGATACATCAATTGTTATCTCTGCAAATCCAGCAACATTTCCATTAAATTTTGTTACTTTTAATAAATTAAATCCATAATCTTTGGAATTAAATCCTGAACCTATTCCAGAAATTTTTTCTATACCTTCTATAAAAACTCTATCATTAACTGCAAATGGATTTGATGAAAATAATCCATCTGGAGTTGATAATTTACATGTATAAGAAGATCCTGCATTAGATTTAACCTCAAGTATTGTGATTCCATTTGTATTATTAATAGTTCTTAGAGTTACAGGATTTATTGGTAGACCTTTAGGAGGTTCTTTAACATCAACAGATAAAATACTATTTTCAAGCATTATTGGTTCTATAAAACCACTTTCAATTTTTGCTCCAGAATCAGAATCAATAATTACAATATCTGGTGCATTAATATAATCAGATCCACCATCAGTAACACTAACAATACCTAAAGTATTTGAATTTTTAATTTCTACGGTTGAAGCTATTAAACTTTCTGGTTCTAAAGTTTTGTCAGAGGAATATTCAAACCCTTCATTAATAACTCTCACAGATTCAACAATTCCTATTGAATTTGATGTAGGAATAATAGCAGCACCTTTACCAATAGAAGTTCCTGAAACACCAACAAAATTAGGTATTTTTTTATAATTAGATCCACTTGATATTATTTTTATTGCTTCAATGCCACCTTTTGCTGTTTTTGAATTTGTCTTATACGTTGTAGTTGCCTCAACATTATTATAAGATAATTTTTCAGGTCTATTACCTAAAAACAAACTAAAAGATGTATTATCAATTCTATTAATATTATATGTTCCATTATAATCACTGTCTACAAATATTATTTTTGAATAATTGTGAACTTCGGTGTCAGTTGTGCTAATTGATCCAGATTTTTCAAGATTATAAAATAATTTTTCTGGTAAACTACTTCCAAATCCAATTGTTGTGGTATTTCCAACTGATACCACATCAAAAGTGGTGGAAATTCCAGATGATATGAATTCATTACCATAGTCTTGATCATAATAGAATCTTAATTTGTAACCAGAAACTGAAGAATCAGACAAATCAAATCTTAAGTTATTATTCTTTACAGAAATTAATTGTGGATTGATTAAGGATAGAGATTGTGACGTTCCACCTGTAGACCCCAAACCAACTATATTTGGTATTAGTTTTTTCGAATCTTTAAATGTTTTTGATAATTTAATATTATCATCATCAACTTTATATACAAAATAATTTTGATTTTCCAATCCTTCTGGAAGTAAATTTGAATTATATTTAACTTTTTCACCTGTTTTTAATCCATGATCAACTATAGTAATTGTATTTGTTAATGTTGATATTCCAGCATTACTGAATGAAATTGGATTGATTAATAAATTACCTGTTTCAGTATCTCTTAAAATTCTTACATGAGATGAAGTTCCTATACCAACCGATAATTTAGGTTTGACTAATAAGTCAATTGAATCATTATTTTCTAAATCATGTGATGAAGATGTGGTTACTGTTGTTTTTACTCTACTAACAGTGGTTTTAACTTGATTGAAATCAGTTTCAAATGAATATAGATCACTATCAGCACTGTTGATATTTCTAAAGTATACTTCATTAAAATTATTTCCAATACCTGTTTTTATACCTACTGTATTAATTGTTTTATTTACAATATATAAAGAATCACCAGTTGAAAGGTTAAATGTAGGAGAATCTTTATCAGTTGATATTGCAATTACGGGAGATCCACCAGGTATTGTAAATATTACTTTTTCATTTGTCTTAAACGGATGATTTTCAAGATATATTTGTTTTGTTGGTACATTTCTTGTTACATTGCTACCAGCAAAGGAGAATGATAACGTACTTTCATCTCCGTCATCAGTTCCTAAACCAACTGTTTGATCTGGATTGAAAAATACTTTTTTGTTAACTATAGAATCGAAGAAAGATATATTTTTATTGAATGTAAATGAATTAGGCAAATAATTTACTTGAGTTCCCTGATTGTGAGCCGTGCCATAAGCTAGTGTACCTCTTTGAACAGTTAAAATATTTAAATTATCGTAAATATTCAATATTTTTAAAGTCTCAGTTCCTATACCAATACTACTTCCTACAGAAATAGATGATGGAATACTTGAAACAAATATTTCTGTTGTAAATCCTGCAACTGGTGAAGATGTGATTGTAGATATTGTTTTTGATGTAAATGATGTAACTCCAATTTTGTAACTACCATTTAATGATGATAAATCAGTTGTCAAACCTGATATATTGATTACATCATTAGTATTAAAAATATGACTAGTTGGTGTAATCACTTTTATCTTACTATCAGACCATAATAATACTGAATCTTCTGTTTTTTCAACCTCAGAGGTTAAATTTGTTACTGTTTGTCCCTTTACTTTTGATATTGATGCAATTAAATCATCAGAATTAGATAAATCGAAACTTAACAATTCATCCACTTTATAATCAAAACCACTACTTAAAATTTCAAATCCAGTAACTGATCCAGATGAAACTGAAGATATTTCAATTTTTTGATCTTCAATTTCATTAGTCTCAACAATAAAATCGTTATTTGCAAAATTGTCTGCAACTTTATACGGAAATGTATTTCTTAGTAAGTTGTTACCAACAAAATCAAAATTTGTTTGTAAATTATTTTCAAAGTTAAAATTTTCTTTTTTAGATCTATAAGTGTTTCCTATAAAATATGGGAATGTTGGATTATTATCTTCATCCACTGTGGCATGATATGTATAAACACCATTTGGAAAATCTTCAGTAATTTCAAATCTACCATTATGTTCATCTAAATCTCCAGCATTTGTAAAAATATAATCCTCCACAAAGAAACCACCTACAAAATTTGGTCTATCAACTATATTTGCAGTGTTAAGTGTATATCCTGATTCTAATCTTCTTCTACCAATATCATTACTGGGGGGATTTTCTGGATTATCATAAGCAAAAGGTCCATATATTGGATTTCCATCATATGCCCATCCAATAATTTTAGATACTTTTTCACCACCATCATTAAATGGACTTGTTGAATAACCAATAAAACTATACTTAAGTTTATTTTCAGATTCCTCCAAATGTTCAGTAACGTTAATTCCATTTTCACCACTACCTTTGTTTATGGTAAGTGATCTTACACTGGAATTAAATAATGCATTTTTACCTGCGGGTTTGACATTTATTGATGATGAAGTTGAATATCCAATTCCAGAATTAATGATTATAACATCAGTTATTCTTTGGTTTGATATTACTGGTCTTAACAGTGCTCCAACACCTTTACCAGTTGAATCTACAACCTCAAGGTCAGGAACTGAAAAATATTCTCCTCCACCTGATTGAATTGTAACTTCCGAAATTGCACCATTTTTGATAATAGGAGTTAATGATGAATTTTTACCATTTTTTAAAGTTATTATTGGTCTTTTGTGATTATTAATAGTTGTTGAACCATAACCAGTACCAGGTTCATAAAGATATAGTTGTTTAATAGATCCTCTCACTTTAGGTGTTGCAATTAAACTCGTGGTTCCAACTCCTACTGTATTTGCGATTGATACAGATACTTTAATATCTGGAAATTTGAAAATGTGAGATCCTGAACCTACAGAATTTAAAGTTACTATCTCTTCTCTTTGATAGTTTGATATTATTGTTCCACCAACTCCAGCATTACTTAAACTAAAAGAATTATCATCGGTTTTAACAATGTAATAATTATTATCTTGGTTCAATCCCGAAATATTTCCAGTATATTCGATTAAATCACCATCATTAAATCCATGATTTGTAAAATTGATTGTATTATTTGCTGTGGATATACCCGTTGGTTTGACAATTAACTTTCTATTAGTGTAATTTTGACCACCATCTATGACCTTTATATCTAATAAAGAATTTTTTAATCCAATTTTAAAAATATGGTCACCTAATCCACTATTAGCACCTAAATTTATTGTTGATATTCCAGATGAATAATCTTCAAATGTTTCATATAATTTAATTGTCTTTGTGTTAACTAATCCAACATAGTAAGCTGAATTATTGACTAATTTGTTAGTTGCAACACCTACAATTTTTATAGATTCACGAGAATTGGAATCATAAATTACTTTATCTCCATCAACAAAATTATGCTCTTCTAAAAATGTGATAGTTTCATTAGTTGTATTAATACCACTACTAGTTTCATTTGTTATTGGTTCTGTACTAAAGAATTCTTTTCTAAATCTTGTACCTATAATTGGTTCTAATATACAACCAGATCCATTACCTCCAGTTATTCCAATTGATACTATTCGATCAACATCAAAATTTTGAGGATCTACAAAAACATCTTCAACTTTACCAGATATAACAGGTTGTACTAATGCAGTTGTGCCAACTCCAGTTGATATTGTAATATTAGGTAAATTTATTACATCATAATCTTCACCAGAATTTAAAACATCAACAGAAGTTAATGGTCCAAAATATATCTTATCATCTGATTTATAATTTTTAATTTCAACTCCATTAATTAATATTCCTGTTTCACCTACTGGTGTTATCTCATTTTCCCCATTCCCTAAATTTTGAGATAGAGTGAATTTTTTTACTAACTTCTGAGCACCAATTTTATTTGATCTCTGTGAAAATAAAATAAAATTATGAATTCCATCATTTGGATCTCTTGAAATATTAATATTCTGTCCATCATCTAAACCCGAAGGAGATCCATATAATTTAATTTTTCGATTATTATCAAAAACTTCCAGATAGTAAGCACCAGTTTCCAAACCTACAAGTGAATTTCCATCAGTAAAACTGTAAAATATTTTATCTCCAGTTTCAAATGGAACAGCAGATCCAAATTTTATTGTTGAAAAAGTTGTTTCATCATCTACTGAATCTTCCAATATTGCATTATTGGCATCTGCAAAATTTGCTGAAATATTTTTTGTGTCTATTTTTATTTGATCGAAATACTTATTGGATATATTTGAAAATGATGGTAATGAGTTTGATGTAATATACGCATTTTCATCATCAACATAAACATTTTGAATATCTGATATTAAGTTGGAACCATACTCTATTACAGCACCAGAACTATTTGGTTTATTTAATTTTTTTCTTAACTTAAATTCTTCTTTATCTTCTTCTGTAACAAAATCTGAAATAACACTATCACTTAAAGTAACAGAATTTTCAGTTTTGCTAATTGCATCAACAAGTATTTCATTACTTGTTGGTATAATATTATTACTATCTCTTTGAACAATCTCAACAGTATCACCAACCTTTAAACTTGATTGGTCAATTACACTACCTAGAGTATAAGTAGTACCCTGCTTGTCAATAATAAAATATGAAGAACTTGTATTATAAATCCATGAATTTGAAAAAGTTTCCTTATATGTAGCATTACTTTCAGGATTTTGAACTTTATCACCAATATGTTTGATAGAAATTATTTCCCCTTCATCAACATCAATATTTTCTTCTTGCTCAAACTCAGAAATAACTCCAGTTAATCTTAATACTACTTTTTTGTTTAAGTCACCATCCTCAAAACCAAAATAAGTTATGTTTGATCTAATATTTTGTATCGGTTCTATTGCACTCGTAATACCTGTACAATTCAAAAATTGATTTACTGTTTTATCAGTGTATGTGATTGTGTTTACACCTGATATAATTGTTCCTGTAGTTCCAAAACCAACTGTTGAATCAACAGTAATTACACTCGCACCAACTGAAACATTTTCAATTGATTTTGTATTTGGAACAACTATAAAATCACTTCTTACATCTGAATTATCATCATATCCAATAAATAAACCAATCTTATAGTAAGTTGTAATTCCACTCAAACCAGAATCAGTTCTTTCAAAAGGTTCAATTTCGGATATTGATGCGTTTACATCAATATCAAGATCACTTCTGAACAAAGTTTGTCCAGTCAATCCTTTAAGTAAAGATTGTCCTTGAAGTTTTCGAGGATTTCCTTCTAAAAGTTCGGCAACACAAACTCTTCTTCTTACATAATTTGCAAATGAGGGTTTTATCAATCTCTCTTCTAAATTAAGAATAGACGGTGTTACACCATATAAAACATTAAATAATATTCGAAATGACTCATCTGTTCCTTTTGTCTGGTATAATGACCTTGCCTCTCCTATAAATGTTCCAACGTCTAAATTTGATTGAAAATCAGTCTCCTCTAATCCTGGTAAAAATGTTGCTTTAAATTTTTTATAAAATTCTTTTAAAAATAATGAACTTAAATTCTGAACAGAAGATGATGCGACGTGACTTTCTGCTGTTGATGAATTAAATACTAAATCATCCTTTTCTAAATCAGCATGATAACTTGTAATACCACTAAATCCACGTTTACAATCAATGAAAGAATTTGTGGTAATCCCTGTGTAAGTAATTATCTCATTACCAATCTTTAATAAACCATACTGATTTGGAAATCCTTTTGTGCTAGTAACATTAATTATTTTAGCACCAATAGTAGTAATACCAACTGTAGTTGAACTATCAACTATAACTTCTGGTGTTAAATTAGTAACATTAATATATTGCTCTAAATTATCAGAAATATCAGTAGGACCACCTTGATACTCTTGTGAAATATAATATTGTTTTAAAAAATCAACAGTGAGAGGACTTTCATCCCGAATAAAATTGGGAAGTTGATTCGATAATATATCTTGTATTTTTACTTTACTTACAATCCCTGTTTGTATCATGTCCTAATTATTTTTCCGTTTGGATAACTTGATGAGTAGAAATCTCTGGTAAATTGAACTCCAGAAACTTCATCCCCAGATGAAATAACATCTCTTACCATATTTATTGAACTATTTGAGATGTTAAGTGAAACATACAAATCTTTCAATCCAACAACATCATTTGATCTTGGAAATGCTTGTACTTCAATAATATTATTAGGTTTTTCTGTTGATAAAAAATTAATTGTGGATATGTTTACTTCACCTTTTTCATAATCGATTGATCCTGCGTTTGAAATGATATTACCTATTGACCCATCTTCTAATATTTGTATTATACGTAAAACTCCTGTTGTAAGATTAGAATTTGGAATATCTGATAGATAAAATGTTCCTGATTTTCCAAAAATAGAAAAACCAGTTGATTTTATATTAAATCCATTAGGATCAACGTAGAATTTGTTACCAAAACACAATTCATATTGCGAAAATTTGTTTGATACTATTTGTAAATTACGACGCATTCTAATTTTAGTTATATTTGATGTAATTCCTTTATTACTATTATCAATAACACTTAACAACTTACTATATTTTAATCTTCCACCAAATTGATTTAAGTTAATCGATTGAGAATACTTTGTGAGAGAATCTATAACAGTTGTTTTCAAAGAATTAGCTGATGATATAAAAGAATCGTTATAATACACATTTGAATCAAGTTCAATGTATAATATTTTAAGATCTACAATTTTTTGATTAATACCTGAAATTGTATATTGCTTCAATTTTGATAAAATTTGATTTTTTGAAAAATCTGATAATAAATCACCATTTTTGGGTTTTATGCTGATTACAACTGTGCCAAATTCTGGTGGATCTAGTTCTTCACCACCGATTACTGAAACAGACTCTGTATTTGGATAAATTTTCTTAATTATTGACTCATAATCCCTTGATGTAACTGCTCGATTCTGAGATGAGTATGTTATCGGTGAAAAATACTTAATTGAGTCAATAGATTCAATATTTCCTCCATTTTGTGCTTTGACATTCGTTGTAATTGATGGAGTTTCAAAATTTACGATTGTATTTCCAGATTTTAATATTCCAGAGAAAGTAAAAATTTGTGCACCATTTCCTTCCTCACCATTTGTTGTAATATATTTAACATTAATTTCATCACCATCCTGATTAGCACCATTTCCTAATTTTTTACCAAAAAATCCATCTCCAAATTTGAGTTCATATCTTTCATCCTGTATTTCTTTAATTAAGAAAATTTTTGAATTTGAATCAATATTAACAATATCATCTATTAGTGTATATTCAGTTCCACTCCCATCAGATCCAGATGGTTTGACATAAACAATAATTTTTGAAGTATCTATAAATGCATTATCTAATATAAATCTTTGATCCAGTGATCCATCATATTTAAATGTTTTTTCTAGGTAAGTTCCTTGATAAACATTAATATTTTCAAACTTTGCAACCCCATCAACAACATTTGTACTCACTGGTTCTGTAATTGCAAAAGTGTATGTCTCATTATCAACGTCTCCTGTGCATACTATACCAGGTTGTAAGGTAACTGAACTCACACTATTAGTGATACTAACATCAAACGATATTTGTGCGTTTGCTGCCGTTCTAGACCTTGGTGTATATCCAATATTTCCTGCTAATGAAACCACATTCTCTCTCAAAGTTGCAGAATCGAGGAAAGATTCGTTTACAACCATGTTTGAGTTGAATGCAGTAATATATGTGTTATACGCAAGTGTGTCAATTAAGACAGAAAAGTTTGAACCATCAAAGTCAAAGTCCGAAAAACTAGAATTTGCTCTTAAATAGTCCTTAATTGATGTTTTTATCTGATCGAAATCAAGATTTGTAAAATTTGAGAAAGGCATTTACCTTGTTGCCTCTAATATAAATGAATATTCTTGAGTTGGGAACTCTTGACCGACAATATCATAAATTACAGTGACTTCAAACTGATTTAAATCAGGAAATGGGTCAACTTCAACCCTTACATTATCAACTCTTGGTTCAAAATTTTCGACTGAAGTCTTAATTTGCTCCTGAATTTCGGTTGCTGTACCAAAATCAACAAAATCAAAGAGACTTCGGTACACATCTGACCCAAAATCAGGGTTAAAAAACTTTTCAGACGGTATTGTTTCGACAATATTACGCACAGATCGACGAATTGCACTCTCATTCTTGAGAATTGGTAAATCTTTAGTGACTGGATGGGGTGAAAACGATAAACTAATGTCTTTAAACGCTCTTGATACCCTTTTGATTGCCATGAACCAAGTTTTATATTTATTTATACCGTTTTTTTAACTATTTTTTTGACTTTCATTTAGAAATTGAGGTTTTTTATTCTCTTCCTCCTCAAAATATCCATCACCATCATATTCACTGATTAATTTTTTATCAGATTTGTTAAATTCTTCACTTTTATCGACTTTAATCACCATTTTTTCTCCTATAATAATTTATTTATCCCAATTCTGGTTCAATATTGATATTTACGACCCCTTCTTGTAAATTTGCCGTATTTCCTGCTCCAACATTCATATCAACAGACCTTTCTTTGGCAGTTTTCCAGAAATAATTCTCTTCTGACCCCAATCCATCACGATCATGACCATTCTCCACCTGATAGTACACGGTTGATACTTTAAAATCAGGAATCTTAGGTGTCTCAGGAGTGATACTATTGTCATAAATCCTCATTCTGTTGTTTGGATAGAGACAAAACTGCCCATTATCAAGTTCAAGAAGGTTATGAGACTTATGTTCGGCAGGTTGTTCACTTGTTGAGTAGTCAATCGCATCAACATCCGAATGATAGTTGTCAAGAGTACATATGTACGTGCCCGTCTGATTGCCAAAGTCCCTTGTATAGACTTCATAGTGCATACTTCCGATAAATTGCTTCTGTACTGCAACAACTCCGTAGTCCATACAGTTCCAAAACTGAAGATTATGAAGAGTCATGTCAGGGTCGGGTATCTCTGGAGACGAGAGAAACGCAGAGATTGGTAACTTATCAAACATTGCTGCATATTCAGGTAAATAAGTTTCAAAATAAAAGGCACGACCAGGTATACTCTTTGCAGATACCCAGACTCCTTTGACAAATTCACCGTGACCACTCTTATGGTCGGTTAAATATTCTTTTCTGACCCAAACCTCATAGGAGGGTAAATTTGTGATTAGTGTAGACATTATAAAATCTGATTATCTGGTAAAATTTTATCGATAGACATCGTATACATCCCTGATGATGGAGTGAACCAACCTGTCAATACATACTTATCTCCACTTAATGGTGGATTACCTCTATGTTGATGAGTCCAAGAACCTGGCCAAAATAATGCTCTATTCTTAGTTGGTTTCATTCTTTTTCTTTGATATAAAAATTCTGTTTCTCCTCCCTCTTCAACATCATTGAGATATATCATCCATGCAACTGCTCTGGTATTATTATTATAAGTTATATTTTCAGAGTGCCAGTCATGATATCCCTCTGAAGGACAAGTTTTTTGTATTATTGTGCAAGAACTTGTCCAATTTGAAAGTTTAGTTAGACAAGGATACTTGTTCAGATAATGAACTAAACAATTTTTGATTAATTTATCGTTTATAATCATTGCTAAATCAGGGAAAAAGGGTTCCATGGTTAATTGTTTATCTTGTCTGATATAATCAGAATTAGCAACATAGTTAATATTATGATCAATAATAGATTTTAATTGATCTATTAAGTCTTCGTCTAATATATTATCATATGTACAAATGAAATCTTCCATACCCATATAGTTTTTTATATAATAGCAAATAATTGAGAAGTAGTCAATGTTATGTGGGTTCTGTTGGCCAAGTGACTGAAGTTAAATCCAAATTATAATCTGAATCTAATTTTGGTGATGCACTTGCAGGTAAATCACGAAGTTGCTGTCGATATGTCTGCCATTTTGTCTGCGTTTCAGTTGGCACATCATCATTCTGTGTCCAATCAGTTTGATTTAAAAGTGAGTTTCTTTCCTCTCTTAGTAATTTCATTGGCTCGGCAGCATCAAGTTCTGCAATTTTTGTATTAATCTCTGTCTCTGTCGGTTTTGTTTGGTTTTCATCTAACCAGTCAATTCCAGAGTAAGTCAATTGACCGTTAACGTCTCCACGAATAGAATGTAATGAACCTGGTTTCAATTCTTTTAATGCCTCTAGTATTGTATATTTCATGTCAATATTTATTGTATGATTTCTAATACTGTAAGTCTAGCACTTCCTTGAGCAGATGAACCATTTGTAGATCTTGAAGCACCTATGTATGCATGTGACTGGTTTCCTCCAGTGTTTTTCAATTGTAATTTATAAGTAACCGCACTGCCACCATGATTAGTCGTATCAATAAGTGCTTGATCAAAACGCATCTGCCTTTCGGCACCACCTGTGGACGAAGTAAGTTCGTCTCCTATTTGTGCACCATCTCTTGTAATTCGGACTGTCCCTTTTCCAGTATTATTATTATTATTACCCTCTTCACCACCTACTGTACCTGTAGTAAGAATCAGCATATGAGAAGTGCTTTGATTGGGAGTGATGGTACAGGTTACAAAATCAGCATAAGATGAGGAAGCATGATTACCTGATCCTGCACCAGTAGCACTTGCAGGTTTAATAGAATTAGTATTAGTAGCTGTAATTGTTCCATTCGAATTTAAAACAATATTATTTGAACTGCTACTTGCATGTTTAATCGAATCTGCTTTTAATGTTGACATTTTTTAATCTTTCTCCTACTCTTCGTATTTATTCTGAATCTCAGTTGTAAGATCGAGAGGGTTCGGAAGATCACCATCATAAAACTGTTGTGCCAGATCTTCCATTAAATCAAAGTATTCTTCCTCTGTGAGATTCTTTCCCAGAATCTCCTGTCCTCGACGAACTCTATATAACTCTTGTTTTTTCATGTCCGACACGAATTCTTGGGTCACACCAGATTTCAAATCCTGCTTCCTTTGCATCGAGACAAAACGAGACATCCTCGCCGCACATGTCCTGTACCTCACCCGACTCAAATACCTGCATCTTTGGAGCAAACCATGGATAAGGTAGTCCTTCGTGTTCGAATACACCCTTTCTGATTAGTAACCATCCGAAACCTGTATAGTCTACGGTGAACGGTTTCTTGCGTTTTGATATACTTTCGATTGTTTCGTGATTCATCACACCACCATTATTACGAAAATCGTCTTCTTCCAACCAATGTGCAACCGAGGTTGTTCTACCATCTTCGGTACAATACCAACCTGCAACAATATGCTTTTCCTCTGCTCCTTCTGGATTGGCATCAAGAATTAACTGAAAGAACTTCTCTGAATTAAAAACAATGTCAGAGTCAATCCAAAGTTGATAATCATAATCCAACTTTCCATCCCATGGAACTTGATTTGGTCCTCTCAGCACGTTTGCACCTAAACACTTACAACGGGCAAAGTTGACCATTGATGAATAATCCTGTGATATCTGTATACTTCCACCACATTGTACAATATCAAAACATAATTGTACGAATGCCTTTAAGTATTGATATGATACTCCTCGACCTGGTAAACAGAAAACGATTCTTTTACCTTTAATTAATTCTTTTGCTCTTTCATAGTCCCACTCTGGTGCTTTTGGTTTTGTGGGTGTCTTAGCTTTTACTGTAAATCCTTTTGCCATAATAGATTGCGATCAATTCAATTCTAACTTATATAGAAGGTTTTGTCAATAAGAAGATTCATAGATTGTAGAGTCTTCCGCACTCATGTCAGAGACTTCTGTATATGTAATTTCTTCTCTCCAGTATGATGTATATAACTTCTCCCATATTAATGAAAATTCTTCAAGTGATAGGTTCTTAAACAGGCATTTATCATTGAGGTAAATATGATAAAATTTTGTTTGAGTATTAGTCATCTTTTAAGGTAAGGTAAATTCCGTCTACATCTAGATTCCATTTTAACACAAGATCTTCATACCAGTCAAGTTCGTTTACAACTTCCTCTGGAATTGTCATATGATATCGGTCAGTTACTGGATCGATCTCTACAGTGGAATAAATTTCGTCAAAATTTTTTTTCATTTCATGAAAACCTAGTCGTCGTTTTTATATATGCGAAAATTTTTTTTGAAGTGTGGAATTTATATCTGCCTTTCGTAACACTTTGTAGGTTAGGTTCCCATGCCGTTTTTATATACGGGGGGCATCAACCCCCCAACTGCTGCAATCACGAACGAATGACTGTATTTAACGAATGGACTTAACGCAATAAGGACATGAACTCCTTATACTCATAATCTGCATATGCTCTTTTGTCCTGTGGGCAAAAGTCCTGCCAGTCCGTGCCGTCTATCTTATAGGATAGGTTGCCGTTCTCTACGTAGTAGTCGAATTGGCAACCGTCAACGGGTGATGTATATCTCTTCATTTTCTACCCCCTGATGTATCCGTTTTCTGATACGATGAACGCATCTAGTCTGTCGATGTCTAACTCTGGATTGAAAGTGAAATCTCTGAATGACTTATACGAATCAAAAAAGTCAACTCCTGCGATGTGATCCACACCCCATTCCATGATCTCTGTTACGAAGTCTGCGAAGTCATCACATACGCATGCCATGTTCTGAAAGTTCTCGACTTCAAGGATTCTCTTGATAATTCTGTCTGTTGGATTCATTTGGGAAAAGGAATAAATTGCTTATACTGTTATTATAGTACCCCACTCATCACGAATGGGGTATATGTAATATTAATTTACAAACTTTTTATCAGTTCGTTCATCTCTCCGACGTGTGCCTCTCCATAGTCTGCCCCGTCTGGTGT